>Ga0302238_1003368_pt1 | contig 10225 bp, 10 predicted proteins | sample AAG_UR_Asn_MG_FD_193527 | JGI IMG/M metagenome (GOLD analysis project Ga0302238, IMG submission 193527) | Enriched activated sludge microbial communities from anaerobic digester in WTTP, New Holstein, Wisconsin, United States - AAG_UR_Asn | ecosystem: Engineered > Bioreactor > Anaerobic >...
AGGGGGAGTGAGCGGGGGAGGCGCCAAGCTTCCCGTCGGACTCGGCCGGCTTTTCGGGCATAGGCGCGGTCCTCCTGTCGCCGTCAGCTTACCCCGCCCGGCGGTGGCGCGCAAGGGCGGGCCTGCCCTCATCATTCCCGGGACCCCGGGGCGCATGGGATGTATGGGGTGCTCGTCCGGTGAGCAGACCGTGGTTAGCACCTTGATTTTCCCCGGCCCCGGCCTAGAATCCCGCTCCGTCGCGAGGCTTCCCCGGTAGCTCAACGGTAGAGCGGCTGACTGTTAATCAGTAGGTTCCTGGTTCGAATCCAGGCCGGGGAGCCATCTCAAAAACTACCGACCCGACGGGTCGAATCCGTTAACGCAAGGCCCCGCGGCGAGAGTCCGGGGCCTTTTCGTATCCCTCTCTATGGAGGACGCTACCGACACCGCCCGGAAGGCCAAATTCTCTGGTTCGAGAGAGAGCGCCCGGGGTGCGGGTGAAACCATCATGGTTGCGCCCGATGCCCAAGAAATCGCTCTCGAACTCTCAGAATCTCTGTTTAATACCCCCCTCAAATTTAACGACCCCGTTACGCTCGCGGGCCGAGTGTAACCGGCTCGAACTGGCGGATCGACCTTACGCTGATCTCGGGGAACTCGCCTCAGCCCCGACCGCTCCACGGTCATTTTGGCGGTGTCCTGGGCTTGGCCAGTTCTTGTCCAAAAGCCTTCTCGACTTCGGTCATGGCTTCCTCAATCAGCCGACGGTGATCCTCGAGCTTGAGCTCTCGCATGATCACGTGGCTGGCCAGCTCCCCGGCCAACTGCACCATCTGCTCGCGCAGGTCGTGGACCGCAGCTTCTTTGGTTAGTTGGATCTCGCGCTTGACGCGATCCATGGTCTTAGCACTATCCGCGACAGCAGCGGCCATGGTCTCCTCGCGGACCTTCTCGGCGCCCAGCTTGCCCAGTGCGATGATCGCGGCGGCATCATCTTCGGCGGTGGCGATGCGCCGCTCATACTCCCTAAGGCGGTCCTCTGCAGTCCGGCGCAGTTCCTCGGCGTCGCTGATTCTCTTGGCGATACGCTGTTCCCGTTCCTCCAGCGCCCGCATCAACGGCCCCCAGGCGAAGCGCCACAACACCGCCAAGAGCAGCAGGAAGACGATGACGGTGTAGAGCATCACCTGAGCGTCGAAGCTCATGCCTGTTGCCTCATGGCGCCTGCTTGCGGCGGCCGATACCGACGCCAGCCAGAAGGCCGCTGGACCTAACTCACGGCGATCTGATGTCTAGTGGTGCTCGCGACGGTTGTACCTTGCCCAAGTCGGCATCCGTTTGTGGCAACGCCCACTTGTTGCAGCCGCCGACTAGTAGCCGCAAGCGCCGAAGCACCCTTGAGCCCAGTCCGGTCCCTCGATAGAGACGTGGCCAGAATAGCCACCGGCAACCGCACTTCGTGCAGCGGTACTTCTGCGGGGCGAGGATGTCACGAGTCTCTCGGAGCAAGAATACTCCGCCGCGGACTACACTCTCGTTGCCAGCACTGCACTTGGGGCAACGCAGAGTTCCGTTCATCCGCCTATCCTGGTTCCGGCTCCGCTTAGGAACAGTTGAACCGCCAACTCGTAATGGTCCGCGGGACATGGAAGCCCCCCCAGACTCGATGCTCTGGACCACAGGATGCTGAGGAGCATGTCGGCCAGCACTTCAGGTCCGATATCGCCTCGAATCTTTCCCTCATGGACTCCCTGACGCAGGAGTTCGGCGCAAGAGGCGCAGATGCGGCGCCTCCAACTCCGGCCAATCGTACCCATTTGACTGGGTGGGGGTCTCCTGTGAGAAGGTGTCGAGGCCAGTACTGTCAGGAGATGTTGCTTTTGCTCAAGAAGACCACCGAGCCGCGAGCAGGCCCGGGATAGGCGCCGCTCAAACGGTTCTGGAGACATGGGACTATCCGCTAGACTTCGGCTCATCTCGTCGACGCCGGCGGTGATGGTTTGGAGGATGAGCTTGGTCTTGCTCGGAAAATAGAGGTAGATCGTGCCCTTCCCAACGCCTGCTGTCTTGGCAACATCGGCGACGCTGATCTTGTCAAGAGGACGGCTCTTGAGAAGCTGATCGACTCCTCGCATTATGACTTGGCGTGTTGCGGCAGAACCCACGGCACTGGCCCTAACGCCATCCACCGCCCAGCGCGGAATAGAGGCGTATGTGACTGGCCAGTTGCACGAGCTGGAGGTTCACTAATGCCTGCTGAGCACCGTAAAGAGAACGCTGTGCGTCCAGAACTCCAAGGTAGTCGTCCACGCCCTTAGCATAGCGCGCGTTCGACAGCCTAGCGGTTTCGGTAGCAGCATCGACCAAGGACTGCTGGGCGGATACCTGCTGGCTGATGGTGCCGCGCAAGGCCAGGGCATCGGCCACGTCGCGGAATGCGCTCTGAATGGTCTTCTCGTACTGTGCCACGGCGATTTCCCGCTGCACCTTAGTGACCTTCAAGGCTGACCAGGCGCGGGTATCGAAGATGGGCACCATGATCTGAGGCGAGTAGCTCCAAGTGTCGGTGCCGCCCGTGAACAGCCCGGAGAGTTCGGTGCTGGCCCTGCCCACGGAGGCGGTCAGTGATATCCTGGGAAAGAGCGAGGCTCGGGCGGCACCGATATTGGCGTTGGCCGCCTTGAGCAGTCCCTCGGCCTGGAGCACATCGGGTCGTTCGAGAAGGACTTCGGAGGAAAGGCCGGGCGATACTTCTCGCGGCGGCTTGACCTCAGTTAGCTTACTAGGTCGCAATTCACTTGGAAGTGGAGCGCCGACCAACAGATTCAAAGCGTTTTCGTCTTGCGCCACCAGTTGCGCATATCGAGCGACATCGCGGCGTGCGCTATCCACGAGCGTCTGCGCGCGCCGCAGGTCCAACTCCGTGGCCACTCCAGCCTTGGACTGTCGCTCCACGAGATCGTAGGCAGTCTTGTTGGCCTGGAGCGTTCTCTCAGTCAAGGCCAGTCCCTCTCGGTCTGCAGCCTCAGTCAGGTAGGCATTGGCCACCGCCGAAACGAGCAGAATCTGCGCTCCCCGGCGAGCTTGCTCAGTGGCCAAGTATTCCTCGAGAGCCTTGTCTTTCAGGCTGCGGATGCGGCCGAAAAGATCAATTTCCCAGGCAACGGCACCAAGATCGACCTTGTAGGTATCGCTGACTCTCGGCGTCAAAGGTGGGGTAAGGTCGGCCGAGGCGCGCCCTTTGACTTGGGCGCCCGTCGCGTTGATCGTCGGCAGGAGCGCGTTGCGCTGTATGCCATAGGCGGCCCGTGCGGCCTCAACGTTGAGGGTGGCCAATCGGAGGTCCCGATTATTAGCTAGTGCCAACTCGATTACCTTCGTAAGTTTGTCGTCTGCAAAGAACTCCAACCAGCGCAGATGCGAGGCATCCGGGGCATTCGCGTATCTTGCGGCTCCACCGTAAGCCAATCCGCTCGGCCACTCAGCGGGGATCGGCGCAGCTGGCCGGCTGTATCTCGGAGCCATGGTACAGCCAAACAAGACAAACCCGGTCCCGGCCAACAGAAGGCAGTTATGTTTGCTCATGTTAGCGACTCCCCGACAGAGCTGGTGCGGCGCCTTCGGCGACCGGACGATTCTTCCTGCCGAAACTCTTTTCGATCAACACGTAGAAGACGGGTGCAAAGAAGACTACCAACACGGTCCCGGTGATCATTCCGCCCAGCACGGAAGTCCCGATGGCATTCATGGCGCCAGCGCCGGCACCCCTGCTGAGCGCCAAGGGCAAGACGCCGAACCCGAAGGCCAGCGAGGTCATGACAATGGGCCGCAACCTCAGTTTCGCCCCCTCTACGGTCGCATCAATCAGCCCCATCCCTTCTTCAACTCCGGCTTTGGCGAACTGGACAATTAGGATGGCGTTCTTGGTGGTCAATCCCAGGGTGGTCAGCAACCCGATCTGGAAATACACGTCGTTCGGCAGCCCTCGCAGACTGGAGGCGATGACGCCACCGATAGCTCCTAGCGGCAGAACGAGGAGAATGGCCGTCGGTATGGGCCAGCTCTCGTAGAGAGCCGCCAAACACAAGAAGATCACCAGGATGGAGAAGACATACAACGGAGCCGCTTGGGCACTTGCCTGTCGCTCCTGGTAAGACAGGCCGGTCCAATCGAAGCCGACCCCCTGTGGAAGCTTCGATGCAAGTTCCTCCATGGCATCCATGGCTTCGCCGGAACTTCTGCCCGGCGCCGGCTCACCCCAGAGGTTCATCGACGAGAATCCGTTGAAACGCTCTAACCTGGGAGAGCCAGAAGTCCAGTAGCCGGATGCGAACGAGGAGAACGAGACCATCTTCCCCTGTGAGTTCCGCACGTAGAGTCTCTTGATGTCTTCTGGCAGTACGCGGTAAGGCGCATCAATCTGTGCGTAGACTCGCTTGATACGCCCGCCCTGGATGAAGTCGTTGACATAGGCACTGCCGAATGCCGTCGAGATGGTGTTGTGGATGGATGTGATCGGCACGCCTAACGCTCCCGCCTTCCCCCAATCCACGTCCAGTCGATACTCGGGCACATCTTCCATGCCGTTGGGTCGGATGCGGAGCAAGCGTTTGTCCTGAGCGGCCATTCCCATTAGCTGATTCCGAGCATCTGTCAGTGCGGCATGGCCTATGCCGCCACGATCAATTAACTGGAAGTCGAAGCCCGTGGCATTGCCTAGTTCGACGACAGAAGGAGGCGGGAAGGCAAACGCGATGGCATTGCGGAACTTGGAGAACCTCCTTATAGCCCTGTCGGCAACAGCCTTAACCCGCAGGTCGTCGCGCTTTCGAAGCTTCCAGTCCCTCAATTTTACAAAGACCATGCCGTTGTTCTGTGCCCGTCCGGAGAAACCCATCCCCACAATAGTCATGCAAGAATCCACGGCTTCTTTCTCATCTTCAAGAAGATAGCGCTGGACTTCATCCGCAACTTGTTGAGTCTGCTCCAAGGTGGAACCCGTCGGCAGGAGAATCTGAGCAAGCATGATCCCCTGATCTTCGTCCGGCAGATACGCCTTGGGCATCCGAAGGAATAGCCCTCCAAGAGCTCCGACGATTAGCACATAGATCACGCCGTAGCGCAATTTCCTGGTGAGTGAATGGCGCACCACTTTGACGTACATGTCCCTGCTCCGAAAGAAGACTCGATCAAATAGGAGAAAGAACGGACGCAGGAAGAAGATGGCGTTCTCCGCTGGCTCATGTCCTTTGCGCACAGGTTTGAGCAAGGAAGCGCACAGCACCGGCGTCAAGATCAAGGCTACTACCACCGAGAGCAGCATGGCTGCGGCGATGGTCACTGAGAACTGGCGATAGATGATGCCGGTGGACCCGCCGAAGAAGGCCATGGGGCCGAAGACCGCAGAAAGCACCAGCCCGATGCCGATCAGTGCGCTGGTGATCTGGTTCATCGATTTCGCGGTGGCCTCTCGGGGCGAAAGACCTTCCTCGGCCATTATCCGTTCTACGTTCTCCACCACCACGATGGCGTCATCGACGAGCAGCCCAATGGCCAGGACCATGGCAAACATGGTCAGCATGTTGATGGAAAAACCGCATATTCCCAGCACGGCGAACGTGCCCAGGATCACTACCGGCACTGCAATAGTGGGGATCAGGGTCGCGCGGATATTGCCCATGAATAACCACATAACCAGGAAGACCAGCAGAATCGCTATGAGCAGCGTCTTGATAACCTCATCAATGGCTACCCGGACAAAGAGGGTAGTGTCATAAGGGTAAATGACCTTCATGCCCGCCGGGAAATACCGGCTCATCTCATTCATCTTCTCCTTGACGGCATTGGCGGTGTCCAGCGCATTAGCACCTGCCGCTTGGCGAATGGCCATGCCGGAGGTTGGCTTCCCGTTGCAGAACACTACTCTGTCGTAGGACTCGATACCTAGTTCTGTTCGCCCCACATCCTTGACTCGGACAACGGAACCATCCGGATTGTTGAGGATGGGGATGGCATCAAACTCCTCCGGGGTCTTCAGCATGCTTTGAACTATGATCGAGGCGTTCAGCCTTTGCCCCTTTACGGCCGGTGCCCCGCCGAACTGTCCCGCGGACACTTCCACGTTGTATGCGCGCAGAGCCGCAATCACATCCTGCATGGTCAGGCGATATTTGTTGAGCTTGTCTGAGTCTAACCAGACGCGCATAGAATACCCGGAACCGAAACTCATGACCTCGCCAACGCCCGGGACCCGGGCCAGTACCTTCTCCAGGTTGGACTTGGCATAGTCCTGCAAGTCCATGTCGTCCATGCTGCCGTCTTCGGAGACCAAACCTATGATGATCAGATAGTTCCGAGTAGACTTGTTGACCGTAACGCCTGAACGCTGAACAACATCTGGGAGGCCGGACATCGCTAGCTGTAGCTTGTTCTGCACTTTGGCCCAGGCCAGGTCCGGGTCGGTACCCGGCTTGAAAGTTAATTCGATGCGGGAGGCTCCAGACGACTCACTGGTGCCGGATAGGTATAGCAAGTCTTCGAAGCCAGTCATCTTCTGTTCGATAATCTGAGTGACGCTGTTTTCGACCGTTTCCGCCGAAGCTCCAGGATAGAATGCATCAACAGCGATGGTTGGCGGCGCTATGGGCGGATACTGCGAGATGGGCAGATTGTAGATGGCCAGCGCGCCCATCACCATGATGACAATGGCAATGACCCATGCGAAGACCGGCCGCTTAAGGAAGAAGTTCGACAGCATGGAGTGCCTCCGCTACTTGCCGTTTGTGATGGTCGGGGGCGCCTTACCAGACGGCCCGGCCGGTCGACTGTCGGAGCCCATGGGGGCCGCTTTGACTGGAGTACCAGGTCGCACACGCTGAAGCCCCTCGACGATCAGATGCTCGCCAGGGACAAGGCCCGAACTAACCAGCCATTGATCGCCAATGGCTCGGTCGGTGACCAGCATCCGCTGCTGCGCCTTGCCTTCGGAGTCCACCACCAGCACCAAGGGGGCGCCTTTGGGGCTACGCATAACCGATTGCTGCGGGACCATGATGGCCTTCTCGTTGGTCCCTTCCTCCACAAGCGCCCGAACGAACATGCCCGGCAGAAGAACGCCTTCAGGATTGGGAAATACCATCCGCAGGATCACCGAACCAGTACTCGAGTCCACGGATATGTCCTGGAACTGAAGCGTGCCCTTTAGGGGGTATCGCGTGCCATCTTCCAAGATGAGCTGCACAGAGTTCTGGTTGGCACTCCGGCGCGTCAGTCGGCCGTCGGCCAGCCGCCCTTTCAGGCGTAGAAGCTCGGCGGTGGATTGAGGCACATCCACGTATATAGGATCAAGCTGTTGCACCGCAGCCAGCGCCACTGGCTGGTACGCTGTGACAATGGCGCCGTCAGTGACGGCCGACTTGCCGATTCGCCCAGAGATCGGCGAAGTCATCCTGGTGTAGGCTAAGTTGATCCTGGCCGCCTCAACGCTGGCCTTCCACGACTGGACGTCGGCCTCAGTCTGTTTGAGCGCAGACACAGCATCGTCCAAGTTCTGCTGGCTGACTGCCTTTTCGGGCACTAGTTCCTTGAACCGTGCCACCCGCGCCTGGAGGGCAGGAAGATTTGCCTCTGACCGACTTAGTGCGGCTAGAGCATTGTCAACCGCCGCCTTGAATGGCGCGGAGGAAATCTCATAGAGCACGTCACCGGCCTTGACGTCCGATCCTTCGACGAAAAGGCGCTTCTCTATGAGGCCGCTCACCTGGGGCCGGATCTCTGCGATGCGGTAGGCTGCTATGCGTCCCGGCAACTCCGTCGTCAGCACAACAGCTTGAGGTTGAACAGTCACTATCCCGACTTCCGGTGGCGAAGGCGGTGGCGGAGATTGCTTGTCGCAACCAAGCAGAAAGACGGAGGCCAATAACACGGTCCCTAGGCCACACGCCCATCCACAAGACTTGATGCACGTGCTTCTGCATTCTCGCTCACCATGGCCGCTTCGCGGAAACCAGTAGCTGCCAGGAATGATTCTCTGCTTCTTCATTTTCACCAGGCTCCTTTCCCGGGTTTAGCACAGGGTTTGCACGGGGGCGGGCAGGTGTGGGGGAACCAAGTTGATCGGCCTGGCCTCAGCCCCCGTGCCAATCTCTAGGTCATTGGCTAGCGGTTTTCTCGCCATCCACTCCCTGAGGGGCTCGCTTGGGACTCGCAATTTGCTCGATGTGCAATGGGTGCGATCCCGGAGCAGGCTTCGGTTTCTCGTCGGTGGCCAGTATGGTTCTTTGTGTTGCCGGCGAGCAGATGACGAATGACCTGTTCGCAGTCGGCCATCGCTACGGGTTTGGCTATGCAATCTTCGCATCCCGCATCTCTTGCAGCCGTCATCGTCGCCTTGTCGTCGGCGGCAGCCAGAATGCACAATGCCGTGTCGCAAGCCTCTGGAATCTCTTTGAGCACGCGGCAGAGGTTAATGCCGTCCAACTCCGGCGGGCACGCATCCACAATAGCCAAGTCCGGGATGGAGCTTCGGGCCTTCTGTACTGCCTCTTCCGCAGAGGCAGCCAATGTAACTACACACCCGCAGTACTCGACCACGACACCCAGGAATCCGGCAACGCTCCGATCTGGCGTGACAACCAACACGCGTGGCCTCGACGCAATGTCTTCTGGAAGGCGGGATTCCTCTCGCAGGATCGCAAGCGCATCGGCTACAGTGTCTGCCAGCGGAATCCCCACGCCGATACAGCGCAGCGCAAAAGCCCTCACCCCGGCCGATGCCGGAGGCACAATGATCAAGGCCCCTCCCTTAGCCCGAAGCAGCTTGTGATAGTAGACCATGATGCCAAGGGCATTGCTGCTGATGTACTCACAGTCAGAAATGTCGATGACGAACTGCTTGTGATCGCTCTTGAGCCCTTCTTCGAGAAGGGCCGTGTAGCCAAGATAGTCATTGAAGAAACGGTCTGAGAGTGCAATCACGACCGCATCTAGCCCTTTCCCGAGGCTAACTATCCTGACCTCATCACGATCCTGGCTTGTCATGATGCGCCCCTAGCATGCAAACTGGGCCGAGACAGTTGAACCGGGGAAGAACGGCTATCCCTTGAGTTTCAGCACCACTCCCTTCGAGGTGTCTTCAGAGGTTATCTTGCCTTCCCTCGCGAGCCACCCGATGGCTTGGGCCGTTAGCATTGCCGAAAGCGCAGCAACAGAGGAAAGCCGCGTGACTGTCATGGGGCTTTTGTGTAGAGCCTGCCAAACCTTGCCTGCTGCTTCTCCGATCTGCTTCTCCACGTTGATTCCTTTCTTGCGCTCAGCGCATCTTGGTGCGGTACAGGGGATGATGCCGGTAACCAGGAGGGGGCTGGTGGTATGCGGGCATCAGAGCCCCCGAGTCGACACCCTTGGGGCGTTCGCATCGTTTGGACACAATGGCCTCATGTCTTGTGGCGAGCGCCTTGCTCTGACAGACGCAGTTCCTCCTCTTCCACCAGCCTTAGGAGCTCATTGGCAACTGATTGCTGCTCCTTGAGACTACGTCTATCTGTGCCAAGAACCTCCGCAATCCACATCCCCTCGACGGCTAGTGATACCACTGCCGCAAACTCCTTGGAGATGCCGCGGCTGCAGAACACCTCGGCAGCCTTCGCCCGGACTGCTTTGACTGGCTCTAGCAGCTTGGGATCCTGCGCTCCAGCGGCAAGTAACGCCGGCAATACACTTGACACTCGCGTATCTATTAGGGCCATCGCCCGAATGTGAGCTTTGAGCCCCTTACCAGGAGTGTCAGGCAGCTTGTCCTCTTCCGCCTTCCTCAGTGACTCTAGATATTCGATCAACCGATCAATCATGCCAAGCAGAAGCGCCTCTTTAGACGGGAAGTGATAGAGAAGCCCACCTTTGCTGACTTGGGCCTTGGCACTGACCGCATCCAGAGTCATGTGCGCTGCCCCTTGTTCACGAACTATGCCACCAGCCGCGACTAGGATAGCGTCTCTCAAGCTCATCTTCTGGTGCATGTATGGGCTCCTTCCTGTGCCTTGCCTACTTGTACTATACCGCCTGGACGGTATGGTATCAACACCTAAATTCCAGAAAATGCCTGTCAACGCACAACCCAAGTTACGCCTGGTAAGGAGAGTCTCACTTCCCTCCGACATTTCGCCCTTCCGCCGGGTAAGTAAGCATATGGAAGGTTGTTAACCCGCCAGACGGCGTGCCGGAGGCCAGGCCAAGGGCGTCGTGG
>Ga0302238_1003370_pt1 | contig 10222 bp, 6 predicted proteins | sample AAG_UR_Asn_MG_FD_193527 | JGI IMG/M metagenome (GOLD analysis project Ga0302238, IMG submission 193527) | Enriched activated sludge microbial communities from anaerobic digester in WTTP, New Holstein, Wisconsin, United States - AAG_UR_Asn | ecosystem: Engineered > Bioreactor > Anaerobic >...
CTCTTGTAGCCTGAGGAAGAGGTCGTCTTCTTTCTCACCCACGACGAAGTGCAGGCTGAAGGCTTTCGCGATCGACGCGTAGTCGAGGGTCTTCAGCGTCATATAGAAGATGTCCATCTCTTTCTCGATGATGATGAGGTGCGTGGTCCCGGCCTTTTTCACGTGGTCGCGCAGGAAGAGGTCGAGCTCGTATCCTAAGCCGATCCCGAGGAAGAGCGCCGCTTGTGTGTTTTTGAGGTTGAGTTTTTCGAGCTCGTTTCGGGTGTCTTGTTCCGGGTCGGAGGCGGCGTAGAAGAAGCTCTTCCCGTCCGGGAGCAAGAGGTTGAGGCGTGGCGGGTTTCCGGTGCTCATCACACGGTATTGCCCGGAAAGGGCGTGGGTCTCCACGCGCTGCGCGAGCGCGGGATCGCGCTGCCTGAGGAAGTTCAGGTTGCTTTCGAAGAAGCCCTTCGCGACTTTCACCGGGGTAACGCTGACGACGGGCCCGTCCTTCTTCGCTGTTGGGTTTTTTATTTTTTTGTATCTGCTCATTTTTACCTCCTGGTTATTGAATGTGTCTCGCTGTGGCGCATTGTGAGTACTTCGGGACTTGGGAACGCCACACTTTAGTGTGGCATGGGTTGTGCTTTTTTCCTTCCAAAGGCCGGTAAAACATGCCAACTTGAAAATTGACGCTCCCAGGCGTTTTGGGAACGCCACACTTCAGTGTGGCATGGGTTGTGTTTTTTTCCTTCCAAAGGCCGGTAAAGCATGCCGAACTAAAGTTCGGCGTTCCCAGGCGTTCCAGGAAACATGCCAACTTGAAAGTTGACGCTCTCTAGCGTTTTGGGAGCGCCACACTTCAGTGTGGCATGGGTTGTGTTTTTTTCCTTCCAAAGGCCGGTAAAGCATGCCGAACTAAAGTTCGGCGTTCCCAGGCGTTCCAGGAAACATGCCAACTTGAAAGTTGGCGCTCACAGAAAACGTTCCGAACTAAAGTTCGACGTTTCCGGTAGTAGAGAGCTCTCCATACCACGGCCAATCGCTTATGTCTTTTACCAAGCCCGCCTTTATTGGGTTGTTTTTGATATAACGCTTTGCTCTTTCGAAGTGGGTTTCAGTTCTCATATACCGGTCGTAGTACTCTCTTAGCCAAATCGGTCCTTGCTTGCCGAGACGCGCGTTTATTCGATACGTCGAAACCTGTTTAAGCCGCTTGATGTATTCGGATAGTGTAACCGCGGGGCTTCTCTTCATCAAAAAGTGCACGTGATTCGGCATAATGACCCAGCTGTATATTGTCGCGTCTTGACATAATAAAGTGTCGCGGAATATGATCGCGTTTCCTTCATCTTTTAGCAGGCAGCTTCCATAGCCTTTATCGGCATAGTCTTCGATTATCTGTAAATACTTTCTCAAGCGCTCTTGCTTGTTTTGATTTTTATCGCTTTCATTCAGGATGAGTCGCGCTCTTTTGACAACCTCACGTGGCAAAGAGTCAGCCAATCGCAAGGTAATGAACTGAATGGCGTTGTTTGAGTCGAAATGCGGTAAATATCCTCGGCGTTGCCACTGTGATGAGTCGATGTCGTTCCTCCTTTGACGAAGATTATTAAATTTCGGTGGTGAACGTTTGTCCGCTGAATATTAATACATAAGACACTGGAAAAGTCAAGGACTTGCTTTGGGAATGTTGCTCTTTGGCGTGGCATGGGTTGTGTCTTTTTCATTCCAAAGAGCGGAGAACATGCCAACTTGAAAGTTGGCGTTCCCAGCGTTCTCAAGGGTATCGCGCCGTCGCAAAAAGAAGGAGCGCTTACGCCGCGATGCCTTCCCAAAGACCGTAAGACATGCCAACTTGAAAGTTGGCCTTCCCAGCGTTCTCAAGGGTATCGCGCCGTCGCAAAAAGAAGGAGCGCTTACGCCGCGATGCCCTCCCAAAGGCCAGTGAACATGCCAACTTGAAAGTTGGCGTTCCCAGCGTTCTCAAGGGTATCGCGCCGTCGCAAAAAGAAGGAGCGCTTACGCCGCGATGCCTTCCCAAAGACCGTAAGACATGCCAACTTGAAAGTTGGCGTTCCCAGCGTTCCCGGACGTTTCCGGCGTTCCCAGGTCACGAGCCGATTTTGTGTTTGAACGTCGTGAACGCATGGTCGAAGAGGAGGAGGGCGGTGTCGGCGGGGTAGACGCCCGCTTTGACGAAGGGGAGGTCGCGGATTTTCTCCCGTTCGATGAGGCCCTCAGTTTCGGGTGAGAGAGTCGCGCTCGCCTGGGGGTAGCCGAGCGCCGCGAGTGCGGCGAGTAGGAATAACCCCTTATCCGCCACGAACCGGTAGCCGTCGTCGGCAAGGAGTACCGTGCCCGTGATCCTCCCGCCCGGGTACAGCCCAGGCAGGTAGCCGACGGTGCGCACGCTTTCGTATACCCAGACGAGTTTTCGGTATATCGCCTCGCCGTGGCTCACCGGCATAGGTCCGAATTCGTAGAAGGTCGGGCGGTTGAGGTTCGTGACCATTCCGGGTGCGTCGTTCGGAACCCAGGCGTCGTATTGGCGAGTTTGCGCCAGCTCCAGCACCATCCGCGTCACTTCCGCTATGTTCTGCTCGCTCGCGGGCAGGGCTTTGCCGTCGTACCGGAGGAACCCCCGAACGAGTAGGTGGCGTGCGTAGGCTTCCGGGTTCGTCCACGGCATCGGGAATCGCGCATGCGGTTTCAAGTCCCAGAAGGGTTTCAACTCCGTTTGCGTGGATAGTAGAAACGACTGTTGCAGGTTCTCGCGTGGGTAGGATTCGTAGTACCCTTTCAGCGCCGTGTCTTCGTATTTCAGATTGGGATTCGATTCGTACTGCTTCAGCGTCGCCACAAAGGGGTTCCAGTTATCCCCGGAGTCGGAGAGGGGTAGAAAGTGCGGCGTCAGGCAACAGTCAATCTCGACTGTCAGTTCTCCCGCCCTCGAGAGCACCGGCGCCTTCGGGTGGCGGGCTAAGGTGTTTATCATCCGCTCTATGGGCGTCTCGGTTTCCGCTTCCCGGTCCAAGGGTCCCTCACTTTCCAAGGTCTCCCCGTCACGCCAAGGCCCGAAGTACTCGAGGCCACCTTCGGCGCCGTAAAGCTTTCCGAGGCCGTGTCGGACCCCGTTGCGCCATTGCCCGTCATAGGCGACGCGACCGTCCTCGTAATAGGCCTTCCCGTGCCCGTCGGCCTCACCGGCCTTGAACGATCCCTCATACCAAGGCTGACCGTTCGGGTGGTACTTGATCCCTTGACCCTCCGGATGGTTCGCCTTCCAACCGCCATCGTAGGTTATGGCACCGGCGGCGTCGTACTCCTTCCCACGCCCCTCGCGTAACCCGGCCTTCCAGGTGCCCACGTACCAGAGCGAGCCATCGGGAAAAAATAGGTTCCCGTCCCCGTCCGGTAGGTTCTGCCGCCACTCCCCTTGGTAGTGGATAGACTGGCCGTCTCGATAAAAAAGTGTTCCGGTCCCGTTTAGGAAACCGTCCTCCAATTCCCCCTCGTAGGCTTTGCGGCCATCGGGAAAGACGATCGTTGCGGTTTCTTTCATCTGCTGATCCCACCCTTAAACTTGCGATGATGTGACTCGCGCGGGTTTCTCGCACGGGTCGACTATACTATATTATTTGACGTCAAGGGGGTAATTTCCGTGAGGGGGAAATTTACGGGTTCGCACGGAGAACAGGGAGCTAAAAACAAAAAAAATTGTTCGCACGGAGGGCACGGAGAGCACGGAGAGGGCACAGAGGAAAAAGCCTGGATTAAAAAGATCGAGTTCGCACGGAGGGCACAGAGAGCACGGAGAGGACACAAATGAAATATGCCTAGTTTAAAACAGAAGATTTAGTTCGCACAGAGAGCACAGAGGGCACGGAGAGGACACAGAGAGAACAGGCATCGCGGCGTAAGCGCATCTTCTTTTTGCGACGGCGCGATACCGCGGTTTTCGTTTGTACTAAAGATTAAAACACGGCTCGCACAGAGGGCACGGAGAGGACACAGAGGGGAGATTTATGCTGAGACCGCCTGGGAACGCCACACTTTAGTGTGGCATGGGTTGTGTCTTTTTTTATTTCAAAAACTGTAAAACATGCCAACTTAAAAGTTGGCGTTCCCAGCATTTCCAAAGACATCGCGGCGTAAGCGCTTCTTTTTTTCGCGACGGCGCGATACCCTTTTGTACAGGGGGATCGCGGGGTCCCTTCGGTTACCCCGCGATGACCCCATGGCGCGATCAACCGCAAAGTTGGCGTTCCCGGCTGGTCGCGTTCCCAGGGCGCTCCTACTACCCCTTTTCCCCTTTAAGCACATACACCCCGTTCGATACGAGGAGTTCTTTCACGGAAGACGTGTACCCGTTTTGGGAGAACGTTGCGAATAAGGTTTTGGGGCTCTTCTCGCTGGTTGCCTGCTTGATCTCTATCCAACGGTCGGCTTCGCGTTTTCCGTACTTGCCTTTCGTATCTTTCACGTCGATCCACATTTCGACGTTGCCTTTCACAATCAAATCGATCTCTCGGTCCCGCAACCCGACTTTGACCGTTTCTCGCTCTAAGATCGTTTTCGGTTTGATGGTGAGGTCTATTCCGTTTTCCGCGAGGTCTTTCAGGTTGAACGGTTTCTTGATCCGTTCTCGTACGAGGTATTCTCGGAACTTCCCCTTCTCATCGCTCGTCTTTCCCATCTCTTGGCGAAGCTCTTTGCGTATATCTGGGACAAAGTTGTCTATTTCTTTTTGAAAGAGATGTCGAAAGACGAGTTCGTAAGTTTTGTCTTTCCCAATTTTATAATCGAAGTTTGTTTCTCCTTGAGAAATCAGGTCAGCTTTGATCAACTTTTGCAGTTTCGTTTCCAGCTCGGAGTCGGTCATATCAAGCTTTAGATCTTTGATTATCTGCGCTCGGGTGCGCTCTTCGCCCGCTTGAAATAAGTATAGCAAGAGCCTCTTCGCGTTTCTTTTGTTCACTTCCGCGAAGATTTTTGCGATGTATTCGCCCCACGTCTTGAAAATAAGTCCGCTCGTGATCTCTTGCGTGTATACTTCGATGATGTTATCCTCTTGAACGTAATCGTTTTTTGTGTTGGACTTTGACGAGAAGAGCGCTTTGATATACAAAGGGTCTCCGCTGGTGAGGTTCCAAAGCTTGTCTACTCCGGCATCGTCAATCTTTGTTTGAAAGATCTCCGCGTACTTCCAAATCGCTTCTTTCGCCTCTTCTTCAGGGAGGTTTTCCAAGACGTTCTCCTCGAACCGTGCCGTGAGTCTTCTCACAATCTCCAATAGCCCGTGGACTTCACTCCCTGAAATGATGAGCGGCGCCTCTTTCTTCTCCGCAAGGTCCAGATACGTCCCGCTCATCGAGTCGATCGTATTCTTTTGATCATCGACGATGTAGGCGTTTATGTTTTGAAATTCGTCTATGATTTGGACAATTTTGCATTTCTTCGCTATGGCTGTTTCAAACGGCAGCCTTGCCGCCGTTGCCCACATCAGCCCCCAGTTCCCGACTCTTTCAAACTCGTTGATTGAGTCGAAAATCTCTTTAAGCTCATTGTCTTCTATTCGTTCTTTTAGCCGTACGAAATTCAAGGGGTTGGCAATTAGCTCCGGTTTTCTTTCCATATACCCGATCCATTGGCTCACAAAAGTAGAAAAAAAATCTTTTGCGAATTCGGCTAAAGTCGTATATGTTTCTTTCACACTAAAATAGAATGGCACGACACGCTTTTCAGGGCAGCTCCACAGGATATTGAACAGCCGCTGCAGAAACGCTGTCTTCCCTTTCTTTCGCCTGGCGACGATCGCTTGGCTCTGCGCGATATTAGCGATCAAACGGTTGTACCAAATTCCCAGAAAGTAGTCAAACTCTTTCTTTCTCCCGACGAAGAGGTTGGTGTCACCTATTAGCTCCGGTAAGGCGTAGGTTATCGTTTTCGGCATCTCGAACATCGCTTTCACCCGCTTTTTCCTGTTTGGTAAGATTATAACATAGCGCGTTACCGGGACGTTTAGGAACACCTGGGAACGCCACACTTCAGTGTGGCATGTCTTAAATAATTGTTCGCCCAGAGGGCACGGAGAACACAGAGAGAACACATAGAAAAATGCCTGGATTGAAAATAATAAACTCAGTTCGCGCGGAGCACACAAGAGCCAAAAACAAAAAACCTATTTCGCACAGAGGGCACAAAGGGCACAGAGGGTACAGAGAGAACAGGCATCGCGGCGTAAGCGCTTCTTCTTTTCGCGACGGCGCGATACGCTTTTGTACAGGGGGATCGCGGGGTCCCTTAGGTTACCCCGCGATGAAACACAAAATTGGCGTTCCCAGCCAACGTACCAGACTGAAGTCCGGCAGTTGCTTTTTGCTCCTTGGGAACGCCACACTTCAGTGTGGCATGAGCTGTGTCTTTTTTCATTTCAAAAACCGGAGAACATGCCAACTTAAAAGTTGGCGTTCCCAGCATTTCCAAAGGCATCGCGGCGTTAGCGTTTCTTCTTTTCGCGACGGCGCGATACGCTTTTGTACAGGGGGATCGCGGGGTCCCTTAGGTTACCCCGCGATGAACCACAAAGTTGGCGTTCCCAGCATTTCCAGAAAATATGCCGAACTGAAGTTCGGAGTTCTCAGCGTTTTCAAAGGTATCGCGTCGTCGCAAAAAGGAAAAAGGCGAATCCGCTACTTTTTCTATTTTTGTTTCTCCTTGATATTATTCTCACACGCCCACGTTCAGGCCGGGCTGTATCGTGTATAATACCCGTGAAATGATTTCCCGTAGGGAGGCCAATAATGGAGAAATTTTATAATCCCCACGATAGGTTTTTCAAAGAAGTACTAGGGAATGTCGCGAATACCCAAGCGTTCTTAGAGACCTATCTCCCCCCTGATGTCTTACAGACGATCGATGTCGGCGCGATACAGGCGGAAAAGGACAGCTTCATAGAACAAGACCTGAAAGAGTTCTACGCCGATTTGTTGTTTCGGACGAATATTCGAAACCGAGAAGCCTACGTCTACATTCTACTGGAACACAAGAGCTATAGCGACTATAACGTAGGCGTGCAGCTGCTCAGGTATATGTCTGCGATATGGGACAAAGAAATAAAGAAACAAAAGAACAGACGACTGCCACTGATCTTACCGATAGTACTGTACCAAGGGAAAGAGAAGTGGGGAGCTTCCACGCAGTTTGCGGACAGGATCGAAGGGGTCGAAACGATGGAAGGGTCTTTGCGAGAAAGCATCCCGCACTTCAAGTATTACCTATACGATTTTTCGTCAAATAGTGGAGAGGAGATCAAAGGGCCGGACGATCTACGCCTGTATCTGGAAACGATCAGGATGGCCTCGATCAAGGACCCCGAAAAGTTCAATGAAGCGTACGTAAGAATCACCACCGTCTTCGTCACGCGGGAAGAAACGGAAATAAGCGAACAGCTTTACGAGACTTTTATCCACTATATCTACTATTTGACCGTACGAGAGGATTTCTTGAGACTGATACAGCTGACGCGAACGGTATCGGTAGAAAGGAGTGAAAGGATGCAAACGATAGCGGAATGGCTAAAGCAAGAAGGAATGGAAAAAGGTATGAAAGAAGGAATGGAAAAGGGACTAGCAAAAGGGATTATAAAAGGCAGAGAAGAAGGGCGAGAAGAAGGCCGGGAAGAACTTCTTTGGAAGTTGATCTCCAAAAAATTCCCACAAATCCCTTCAAGGTACTACGAAAAGCTGAAAGCGCTCACGATAGACCAACTCGATACCTTGGGCTTGGATTTGATGGATATGCGGAGCGAGGAGGAGTTGAAAAGGCATCTTCCGCTGTGAGACGTTTTGAGGGTCTGACGGGGAGCGCCTTGGGAACGTCGTTGGCGTTCCCAGCGTTCTCAAGGGTATCGCGGCGTAAGCGCTTCTTTTTTTTGCGAGGGCACGATACCCTTTTGAACGTGCCCGTCGTGACTTAAAAGGAAGGGACAAAAGGCGAATCGCGGGGTCCCTTCGGTTACCACGCGATTACCCCATGGCGCGATACGCTTTTTAAAAAGACTTGGAGTGGATAGCGGCGTCCTGTTAGTTACCCCGCGATTACCCCATAGCGCGATACCCTTTTGTACAGGGGGATCGCGGGGTCCCTTCGGTTACCCCGCGATTACCCCATGGCGCGATACCCTTTTTAGAAAGACATAGAGCGGATCGCGGGGTCCCTTTGGTTACCCCGCGATGAACCGCAAAGTTATTGTTCCCAAGGCGCTCGCAGGGGTCTTACTACCCCTCTTCCCCTTTAAGTAGGTACACCCCGTTCGATACGAGGAGTTCTTTGGCCGCGGCCGTGTACCCGTTTTGGGAGTAGGTCGCGAATAAGGTTTTGGGGCTCTTTTCGTTGATTATATTCTTGATCTCTATCCAGCGGTCCGCTTCGCGTTTCCCGTACTTCCCTTTCGTGTCTTTCACGTCGATCCACATCTCGACGTTGCCTTTCACGATCAGGTCGATCTCTCGGTCCCCTAAGCCGACTTTGACTGTTTCGCGTTCTAAAATCGTTTTCGGTTTGATGGTGAGGTCAATCCCATTTTCCGCAAGGTCTTTCAGGTTGAACGGTTTCTTGATCCGCTCTCGTACGAGGTATTCTCGGAACTTCCCCTTCTCGTAGCTCGTCCTCCCCATCTCCTGGCGGAGCTCTTTGCGGATGTCTGGGATGAAGTTGTCAATTTCTTTTTGAAAGAGATGTCGAAAGACGAGTTCGTAGGTTTTGTCTTTCGCTATCTTGTAGTCGAAGTATGTTTCACCTCGCGAGATCAGATCCGCTTTCATTAACTTTTGTAGTTTCGTCTGCAGCTCGAGGTCGGTCATATCGAGATTCAGGTCTTTGATTATCTGTGCGCGCGTGCGCTCTTCGCCAGCCTGAAACAGATACAGTAAGATTCGCTTTGCGTTCCTTTCGTTCACTTCCGCGAAGATTTTAGTGATGTATTCGGCCCAGGTACCGAAGATCTCTCCTTGCGTGATCTCTTGTGTGTACGTCGCGACGATGTTGTCTTCGTTCGTGTAGTCTTTTGTATCGTTGTATCGAGTGGTGAACAATGCCTTGAGATACAACGGGTCCCCTTGAGTAAGGTTCCATATCTTCTCAACGGCATGTTCATCGATCCTCGTCTTTGTTGCCTGCGCGTACTGCCCCACGGCTTCTTTTGCTTCTTCTTCCGGTAAGTTCCCTAAAGGATAAACCGAGAACCTGCCGGTCAAATGCTGGATGATCTTGATCAACCCGTGGACTTCGCTCCCCGAAATGATGAGCGGCGCCTCTTTCTTCTCCGCGAGGTCCAGGTACGTCCCGCTCATTGAGTCGATCGTTTTTTCTCGCTTATTGACGATGTAGGCGTTGATGTTTTGGAATTCGTCTATGATTTGGACAATTTTGCACTTCTTTGCTATGGCTGTTTCAAACGGCAGCCTTGCCGCCGTAGCCCACATCAGCCCCCAATTCCCAACTCTTTCAAACTCGTTTATCGAATCGTAAATCTCTTTAAGCTCACTGTCCTCTATTCGTTCTTTTAGCCGTACGAAATTCAAGGGGTTGGCAATGAGCTCGGGTTTTCTTTCCATATACCCGATCCATTGGCTCACAAAAGTAGAAAAAAAATCTTTTGCGAATTCGGCTAAAGTCGTTTGAGTTTCTTTCACATTAAAATAGAATGGTACGACACGCTTCCCAGTACAGTTCCACAGGATATTGAACAACCGCTGCAGAAACGCCGTTTTCCCTTTCTTTCGCCTGGCAACGATCGCTTGGCTCTGCGCCATATTACTGATTAAGCGGTCATACCAGTCTCCCAGATAATAGCCGAACTCCTTCTTTCTCCCGACGAAGAGGTCAGTGTTCCCGATCAGCTCCGGCAAGGCGTAGGTTATCGTTTCTGGCATCTCGAACATCGCTTTCACCCGCTTTTTCTCCGTTTGATAAGATTATAACATAGCGCGTTGCGGGGCCGCCAAGGAAAGAAGATTTAGTTCGAACAGAGAACACGGAGAACACCAAGCCAAAAAAACTCGTTCGCACAGAGAACACAGAGAACACAGAGAGGGCACAGAGAAAGAATGTCTGGATTAAAAACTAAAAGATCTAGCTCGCACAGAGAGCACTGAGTACACAGAGAGGACACAGAGAGAACAGGCATCGCGGCGTAAGCGCTTCTTCTTTTTGCGACGGCGCGATACCCTTTTGTACA
>Ga0302238_1003371_pt1 | contig 10216 bp, 7 predicted proteins | sample AAG_UR_Asn_MG_FD_193527 | JGI IMG/M metagenome (GOLD analysis project Ga0302238, IMG submission 193527) | Enriched activated sludge microbial communities from anaerobic digester in WTTP, New Holstein, Wisconsin, United States - AAG_UR_Asn | ecosystem: Engineered > Bioreactor > Anaerobic >...
CCGCTTCACGACCGTGCTGCACTTTGCCGCCGCCATTGTAGCACCCGAATCGGTATCCCAGCCGTTGAAATATTACGCCAACAACACCCGCAACACCTTGGGGCTGTTGGACAGCTGTATCCGTTTCGGCGTCAAGCAGTTCATCTTTTCCAGCACCGCGGCGGTGTACGGCTTTCCCGAAGGGGGCAGTGCCTCGGAGGAAACCCTGCTGGCCCCGATCAACCCGTACGGCACCTCCAAACTGATGAGCGAATGGATGCTGCGGGACGTGGGACTGGCCCACGGCCTCAGGTATGTGGCCCTGCGCTACTTCAACGTGGCCGGCGCCGACCCTCAGGCCCGCATCGGCCAGCGCACGCCCGAGGCCACCCACCTGATCAAGATCGCCTGCCAGACAGCGCTGGGACAACGTCCTCAGGCTGCCATCTACGGCACTGATTATCCGACACCGGATGGCACCGGCATCCGCGACTACATCCACATCGAGGATCTGGCCGCAGCCCACCGCGCTGCCCTGCACTATCTGGAACAGGGCGGTGAATCAACCGCCATGAATGTCGGCTACGGCACCGGCAGCAGCGTCCGGGAGGTCCTGGCCATGGTCAAAAAGGTCAGCGGGGTTGATTTTACGGTTGTCGAGGCGGAGCGCCGCCCCGGCGATCCGGCCTGCTTGGTGGCGCAGGCGGACAAGATCAGGCGCCTGACGAACTGGCAGCCACGCTATAACTCGCTGCAAACTATTGTTGAAGATGCCTGGCGTTGGGAGAACAAGCTGGCGGGCAGGTAACCCCATGGATCTGATCATCTCGCACGTCAACGCCGATTTTGACTGTCTGGGTTCCCTGGCTGCCGCGGCACGGCTCTACCCCGGGGCACAACTCTGCTTTCCCGGTTCGCAGGAGAAAAACCTGCGTGATTTTTGCACCCGCCACCCGGAACTGCTCCCCCCCTTCAGCCGTGCCAAGGAGATCGACCTGACCGCGGTCACCCGCCTGATCCTGGTCGACTGCCAGCATCACGGCCGCATCGGCCGCTTCGCCGAACTCTTGTCCCGCCCCGGTTTGGAGGTACACCTGTACGATCACCACCCGCCGGGGCCGGAGAGCATCCCGGCCAGTGGCGGCAGCATCATGATGGTCGGCGCCACCGCCACCATCATGACCGGGCTGCTCCAGCAGCAAGGTATCACCCCGACGCCAAGCGAGGCCTCCCTGCTGCTGTTGGGTATCCACGAGGATACCGGGCGGCTCCTGTTCTCCACCAGTACCCCGGAGGACTATCGCGCCGCGGCCTGGCTGTTGGAACAGGGGGCACAATTGCACCTGGTTGACGAGATCCTGACCCCGGAGCTGACAACCGCCCAGGTGGAGCTGCTGCATGATCTGCTGGCCAGCCTCAAGACCAGTGAGGTGAACGGGGTGCGGCTTTCGGTGGCCCATGCCAGCCGCCCCTGGTATGTCGGCGACATCGCCGGGCTGGCGCACATGATGCGCGATATGGAAAACCTCGATCTGCTGGTGCTGGTAGTGGCCATGGGAGACCGGGTCTACCTGGTGGCCCGCAGCCGGGTGGTCGAAGTCGATGTGGGGGAACTGCTGCGTCAGTTCGGCGGCGGCGGCCACGCCTCTGCCGCCTCGGCGACCGTCAAGGGGGAGTCGCTGGGCGAGGTACTCAGCCGCCTTGACCAGGCCCTGCTGCTGGCAGTCCGTCCCCACCGGACCGCGGGGCAGGTCATGTCCTCACCGGTACGGACCCTGGGGTCGGGCTGCACGGTACAAGAGGCCCGCGACCAACTGGTACGCTACAATTTCAGCGCCATGCCGGTGATGCAGGATGCAATGCTCTTGGGCATCATCACCCGCAAGGTGGCGGAAAAGGCACTCTACCATGGCCTGGGAGAACGACCGGTCACCGAGATGATGCACACCGCCGTGCTGCGGGCAACACCGGAGATGCCGCTGACGGCCCTGATGGAGCATATGGTGGGGGGCGACCGGCGCTTTGTTCCGGTCTTCCGGGATGAGCAGCTGGTCGGGGTGGTGACCCGTACCGACCTCTTGCGCCACCTGCAGGGCAATGAGCGGGAGGCCATCCAGCTCTACGATCTCGAGCGGCTTGCACCGGAGCCGAAGGAGCGAGACGTAAGCACGCTGCTGCACCGGCGGCTACCCCCGGAGACCGTGGCACTACTGGAGCAGGTGGGCAGGCATGGCGACATGCTGGGGGTTGCCGTGTATGCGGTTGGCGGCTGTGTGCGGGACCTGCTGCTGGACGTGTCCAACCTTGACCTCGACATCACGGTCGAGGGCGACGGCATCTTCTTTGCCGAGAGCTTCGGCACCGCCCACGGTTGCCGGGTACGCCCGCACCATGCCTTCGGTACGGCAGTGCTGGTCTTTCCCAACGGCCGTAAATTGGATGTCGCCAGCACCCGGCTCGAATACTACGACTCCCCCGGCGTGCTCCCCACGGTGGAACGGGCCTCGTTGCGGCACGACCTGTACCGCCGTGACTTCACCATCAACAGTCTGGCGCTCTGCCTGAACAGCAACCGCTTCGGCCGGTTGCTGGACTATTTCGGCGGCCAGAAAGACCTGCAGGATCGCACCATCCGGGTACTGCACAACCTCTCCTTTGTCGAGGACCCCACCCGGGCCTTCCGGGCCGTCCGCTTCGAACAACGCCTGGCGTTCCAGCTCGAAAGCCATACCGAAGGGCTGTTGCGTTCAGCCATCCGGGCCGGACTGATGGAACGGGTCGGCGGCAAACGACTGCTGGGAGAGCTGATCCATATCCTGCATGAGCAACGCCCCGCCCCGGCCATAACCCGGCTGGCGCAGCTGGGCTTGCTGCCCTGCATCCATCCTGCCCTGCATTGCGGCAGCGATCAGCAACAGCTGTTTGACGAACTGGAGCGGGTCCTGGCGTGGTACCACCTGCTCTACCTCGACCGCCCGGTGGAACCATGGCAGATCTGGTTCCTGGCCCTGACCGACCGCCTGACCTCCCCCCAGTACCTGGAGACCTGCCGGAAGCTCCTGATGCCGGAGCGTATGATGAGCCGTCTCTTCAACCATCGTCACCAGGCGCTCAAACGCTTTCAGACCCTGCGCCAGACCCTCAGACGCAGCGGTACGGTCACGAACAGCAAGCTCTACAGCTGGTTGCACGGCATCCCGCTGGAACTGCTGCTGTACGGCCTGGCCCGCAGCGGCCAGGAGGAGCTGCGCCGCCTGGTATCGCTCTACCTGAGCAAACTGTCCGCCACCACCCTGCTGGTGGACGGCACAGAGCTGCAGGCCCTTGGCGTCCCAGCCGGCCCGGCCATCCGCTCGCTGAAGGAACGCTTGCTGGCGGCCAGGCTGGATGGCGAGATCGCCTCGAAAGACGATGAACTGGCCTATGCCGGAAAACTGCTCGCCGAAGGATCGGCCTGATGCGAGTGGGCCGTTTTGCCCCCTCGCCCACCGGACCGTTACACCTCGGCTCGCTGGTGGCGGCGGTGGGCAGTTGGCTGATGGCCAGGGCCTACGGCGGGCAATGGCTGCTGCGGATCGATGACCTGGACCGGGAGCGCTGCCGGCCGGCGTTTGAGAATGACATCCTGCGGACATTGGAGCAATTCGGACTGCAGTGGGATGGTCCGGTCAGCCGCCAGAGCAACAATACCGAAGCCTATGCCGAGGCGTTTGAGTGGCTGCAGACCATCGGGGCCGTCTATCCCTGCAGTTGCAGCCGGACCGAAATCGCCCGCCTCGCCTCGGCCCCCCATCCCGGTGAAGAGATCCCCTATCCCGGCACCTGTCGGCCTGGATTGGCAGCAGACAAGCAGCCACGCGCCTGGCGGCTGCGGACCGCCGGGGCAACCGTGGTCTTCGATGATCTGCGCCACGGCAGGATCACCACCGAACTGGAACACAGCGGAGACTTTGTAGTGAAACGGGTTGAGGGGTTCTTTGCCTATCAATTGGCGGTAGTGGTGGACGACCATCTGAGCGGCGTCAACCAGGTGGTGCGGGGGGATGACCTGTTGGATTCAAGCCCGCGCCAGGTGCTGCTGCACCAGTTGCTGGGGTGGCCGCTGCCGCAGTACTGCCACCTGCCGTTGGTGACCGGACCGGACGGTGGCAAACTCAGCAAGCGGGACAACACGGTCTCATTGGCAGACGGCCGGGTAAAGGGGCAGGAAGCCCGGCTTTTGGCCTGGGCACTGCGGTTTCTCGGCCTTGACGTGCCGGTTGACCTGCACAGGGCCGATTGCTGCGAATTGCTGAGCTGGTCGGCAAGCGTCTTCAGACCGGAGCTGCTGCCGCCTCCTGCTCAGGCAGCGCAGATGGCAGCCAGCTCCCGCTCTGCTGCCCCGTAGTCCTCAAGACAGATGGTACCCTGTGGTTCCCACTTGCGCACCCGGTAGTACAGCTTGTCGTAGTAATATTCCACCAGCCCCTGGGCAACACCGGGAATATCCCAGGCCGCCAACTTGGTCTGCAGCTCCTCGTACTGCGGGCCGCCCAGCTTCTTCTTGATCCGCTCCAGCGCCTCGGCCATGGGCCCGCGGTACTCCTCATGCGCATACTCGGCCGAGAGCCGTTTGACCCGGGTTGCCAGCGAGACCTCGCACCAGACCTTGGTGCTGTCCGCCATGACCTCGTACAGGTTGCCCGGCAGGTTCAACCGGCCGATCCGCTTGCTCTCGCCCTCCACCACGATCGGCCGATCAAGCGGCGCCCGGCGGAAGGCATCCCACAGCATTGTCTCAAACCGTTTCTGGGGGGGCTGTTCCCCCAACCCCAGGGAACCAAAGGCGGAACCACGGTGACGGGCCAACCCTTCCAGGTCGATCACCGTATACCGTTCAGAGGGCAACTGCTGCAGGAATTCGGTCTTGCCGGAACCGGTCATGCCATGCAGCACCACCAGTTGCACCGGCAGGGAAACCGATGCAAAAAAGGAGCTGACCACCGCACGAAAGGCCTTGTACCCGCCCGCCAGTTTGACCACCGGATAGCCGGTCATCTCCAGCAGCAGGGCAATCGATTCGCTGCGCAGGCCGCCTCGCCAGCAGTAGACCAGTACCGGCCGGCCGGCTGCCAGTTCACTGATGGTGGCGACAATGGCCGGAAAACGGTGACAGGTCAGTTCAAGCCCGCGCACGCGGGCAATCTGCGGCCCCTGCTGTTTATAGAGCGTGCCGATCTCGACCCGTTCGGCGTCCGTCAAAATCGGCACATTGATGGCGCCCGGCAGATGGTCTTCGGCAAACTCAAGCGGTGTACGGGCATCAACGAGACAGTGGCTGTCAAGCAGGGACGGATCAAACGGAATCGTGCGGGCCATGGGACGGCTGCTCCAAGCGGATTTTTTTTGTGTCTCCCTTGCCATGCAGGGTGTTCAGTGGTACATATAAACACTCTTTCCCATGTATTTGCAAGGTTACAAACCTTTCATGTCATCACATCCAATCAGGAGGACACAGCGATGGAGAAGCAGCGGGTAGACTACCGTGATCTGGGACTGGTCAACACCAGGGAGATGTTTGCCAAGGCCATGGCCGGCAAATATGCCATTCCGGCCTACAACTTCAACAACCTTGAGCAACTGCAGGCCATCATCACCGGCTGTGTTGAAACCAATTCACCGGTCATCATCCAGGTCTCCAAAGGCGCCCGCAGCTACGCCAACGAGACCATGTTGCGCTACATGGCCATGGGCGCCGTCCAGATGGCCCGCGAGATGGGCTCCAACATCCCGATCTGCCTGCACCTCGACCACGGTGACTCCTTTGAGCTGTGCCAATCCTGTGTCGACAGCGGCTTCTCCTCGGTCATGATCGACGGGTCCCACCTGCCCTATGAAGAAAACGTGGCGCTCTGCAAAAAGGTGGTCGAGTATGCCCACCAGTATGACGTCACCGTGGAAGGCGAACTGGGTGTGCTGGCCGGGATCGAGGACGAGGTCTCCGCTGAGCATTCCACCTACACCAAGCCGGAAGAGGTAGAGGACTTCGTCAAGAAGACCGGGGTGGACTCCCTGGCCATCTCCATCGGCACCAGCCACGGCGCCTACAAGTTCAAGCCGGGCCAGCCGGTGCCGCCGTTGCGTTTCGACATCCTGGCCGAATGCGAAAAACGGATCCCCGGCTTCCCGATCGTGCTGCACGGCGCCTCCTCGGTCGTGCCAGCCTATGTTGACCTGATCAACCAAAATGGCGGCAAGCTGGAAGGGGCCGTTGGTGTGCCCGAAGAGCAACTGCGCCAGGCAGCCGCCTCGGCGGTCTGCAAGATCAACATCGACTCCGACGGACGTCTGGCCGTGACCGCCAAGGTGCGGGAGTACTTCGGCAAGGACCCCAAAGAGTTCGATCCCCGTAAATACCTGGGAGAGGCCCGCAAGGAGCTGATCAAGCTGATTAAGCATAAGAATGAAGCGGTGCTGGGCTCGGCCGGCAAAGCCTAGTGCCAATTCCAAATCAAGGCGCTATCTGCGTTGGCTCGTCATTGGCTCCTCGACGTACTCCTGTGTACGCCTACGTCGCCAACTCCTCGCCGCCTTGATTTCATCCTTGATTTGAAACTGGCAATACCGGCATGAGGATATCACCATGAGCACCAGAAAATTTTCCCGTGTTCCGTTCCATGTCACTGCGACCGCCACTGTTGGCGGTCGCAGTTTTCAGGGAGTCGTCAGTAATCTCTCCATGAACGGGATGTTTATTGAATCAACCGAACAGCTGCCGGAAGGTGAGGCGGCCGAGCTGCTGATCACCCTGGAAGGCACCGACCCGGTGGTGACGGTCTCCTTCCAGGGGCGGGTCAGCCGGGTCACCGAGGACGGCATCGGCTTCCACTTTGAAAAGATCGATCTTGATTCCTACACCCATCTCCGCAACATCATCGCCTACAACATGGCCGATGCCGAAAAGGTAATGGACGAGATATTCACCGACATTGAAGAAAAGCTCTCCTCCAAGACCTGAAACACGGGGGCATCATGAACCGCTGCAGTCACTGTAAAACCTACTCGTTGCTCGGCTTCTTCCTTGGAGTCGGGGCCCCGCTGGGCTGGCTGTTTGTCCGGCTGATCATGTTTTTCGACCCTTCCCAAGGGCTACTGACCCAACTTGTGGGCGATATCACCCGTGATACGGAGCATCGCCTGCTCTACATCTACATGGGGATCGGCACCTCCTTTGTGCTGGCCTCGGTGGGCTATCTGATCGGCCGCAACGGCGACGAACTGCAGAACAGGGCCCAGGAGTTGGACGCCCTGCACCAGGAGGTTGCCTCACAGAAAGAGGTCTTTGAGAACCGCTTTAAGGTGTTGGACACCAACATCAAGAACTTCCACCACATCAGCAGCAGGATTCAGACCTCTTTGAACCTTGAGGAGGTACTGCTGCTCTGCGCCGAAGGGCTGCACGACATCCTGGGTTACGAACGGGTCAACATCCTGATGACTGCCAAAAACGGTCAGGCCCTGCGCTTTGTGACCGCCACCGGCAGCGCCGGTCGCAACATGGAAGGCCTGGAACTGCCGCTCGATCCCGCCATCGGCGTGATCTACCGCAGTGTGACTGAACGCAAGCCGTACCTGGTCGACGACATCACCCGTTATGACGAGAGCTTCCACCTGCAGCCTCCCTACGACCAGATCGAGGTGCTGCGCTCACGCAACTTCATCATCTGCCCGATCGTGGTCAAAGGTGAGGCGGTGGGCGCCTTCGGCATCGACAACAAGCTCTCCCGCCGTTCTCTGAACGAGTCGGATCTCGACACCATCATGCTGTTTGCCGACCAGATGGCCAACGCCATTACCCGCATCAACCTGCTGACCTCCATCGACACCCTGACCAGCGAGCTGGAAAGCTCCTTCTCGTTCCTTTTGTCTCACCGCGATCAGTACTCGCGCAACGTGGCCGACCTGAAGGCCAGTATCGAATCGGTGGCAGACGGCGCCGCGGTAATCGCCTCGGCGGCAGAGGGTTCGATGGCCTCGGTGGATGAGACCAGTACGGCGGTCAACGAGATCTCGGTCGCCATCGAAGAGGTCTCCCGCAACCTGGATACCCTGGCCGGGATCGTCCACCAGTCGGCCGCAGCCATGGAGCAGATCAGCCGCAACATCACCAGTGTCGAGCGCAGCGCCGCCATCTCCCACGAGGTCTCCAGCCAGGTACAGGTGCAGACCTCCGAGGGACGCACAGCAGTCAATGAAACCATCGGCTCCCTGGCCGAGATCCAGCATTCGGTGGAGGAATCCTACGCCGGCATCACCCGCCTGGCAGAGAAGAGCACCCGGATCGAGAACATCGTCAACGTGATCAACGACATCACCAAGCGCACCAACTTGTTGGCGTTGAACGCCTCGATCATTGCAGCCCAGGCCGGTGAGTACGGCAAGAGCTTTGGCGTGGTGGCGGACGAAATCCGCAACCTTTCGCTCCAGACCGGCCATTCCACCGGTGAGATCACCGGTATTATCGATGAGATCATGTTCGAGTCGCGCCATGCCGCCGACAACATCACCGCCACCAAAGGCCTGGTGCATCGCGGGGTTGAGCTGGGCCATGTGATGGGGGAAACCCTGCAGGCGATCTACGACCGTGCGGTCTGTTCAATGGAGATGACCTCGGAGATCAAACAGGCCACCGAGGAGCAGGCCTTAAGCGTGCAGACGGTGGCCCGCTCGATGGAGGACATCAGCAGCATGACCTCCCAGATCTTCAACGGTTCCAAGGACCAGGCCAAGGCCACCCGCAGCATTGCCCGCGCCATTGAGACCATCAAGGAGATGGCCCACGAAATGGTGCAGTCCACCTCGACCCAGGTTGAGGATGGCCGTCGCATCCGGCGTACCGTGGAGTCGGTCAGCACCATGGTGCACGAGATGTTCGACAACATGGAGGCCCGTCGTGCCCAGTCCTCCGAGGTGGTCAAAGAGCTCGAATCCATGAAAAGCACCACCTGCCAGCTCTAACCCTCCCTCCCGGTCACTGCACACAAAGAAAGGCTCCTGCTGCACCATGCCGGCAGGAGCCTTTTTGTATCGTGCCGCAACTATGCAGCCTAGCGCTTTATGCTCGGTCGCACCGTTAAAACGGGGCACGGCGCGCTCTTGACCACCTTTTCCGCCGTACTGCCGAAGATGAAGTGGTCAAAGCCCCGCCTGCCGTGAGTCCCCATCACGATCAGGTCAACCTGTTCATCAAGCGCCTTTTTGACAAGCTCCTCATGGGGCTGGCCGGTTACCACCGCTGTTGTCATACCGGGCAACAGACTCTGCCAGGTGGCGCTGAATGCCGCCATCTTTTTACGGGCCTGTTCCTCAATCTCACGGTCAAGCTCCTCAAAGGAGAGGTGAGGCACATAGAAGTCGCGCAGGTCCATCGGAATATGAACCACATGCAGCACCGTTAGTTTGGCCTGCAGCACCTGCGCCAGTTCTCGGGCATAGGCAAAGGCATCGCCGGAGGCCTCGGAAAAGTCCGTGGCAAACAAGATATGGGTAATCGTCTTCATAGCATCAATCTCCTTTCTGAAGTTGGACTGGCCTAGCTGATCAGGCCGGCCAGAATGGCGGCTGCGCTGCTGACCGAAACAATGATCCACAACGAGACCCCCTGGGCCAGCGGTCTGATCCCGGTCCTGCCCAGCACCTCCCGCGTCAGACCACTGCCGATCAGGAAGAGCGTTACCACCAGACTTTGCTTTGCCACGCTGTTGAGCGGATGCCAGAGGCTGTCCAGCTGCGGCAGCAGGGTCTTGACAGCTGCCGCCAGGATGAATCCCACGATAAAGAGCGGCAGCTTGGCCTTGCCTTCCGACTTGGTGAACCAGGCCGCGGCCAAGGCCGACGGCATGATCCAGAGCGCCCTGGTCAGCTTGACCGTGGTGCCGATTGCCAGGGCCAAGCTACCGTAGGCAGCGGCAGCCCCCACCACGCTGCTGGTATCGTGGATCGCCAGGGCCGACCAGAGCCCGAACTGACGTTCCCCCATCCCCAACAGGTGCCCAAGCGGCGGAAACAGCAGCAGCGCAATTGAATTCAGGGTAAAGACCGTTGCCAGGGCCACCCCGGTATCCTCCGGTTCCGCCTTGATAACCGGCGCCATCGCAGCAATGGCACTGCCGCCACAGATGGCGGTGCCAAAGGAGATCAGGGTCGAGGTCCGCTGCGGGGTATTGAACAGCCTGCCCAGCAGCCAGCCGGCCAGCAT
>Ga0302238_1003373_pt1 | contig 10211 bp, 8 predicted proteins | sample AAG_UR_Asn_MG_FD_193527 | JGI IMG/M metagenome (GOLD analysis project Ga0302238, IMG submission 193527) | Enriched activated sludge microbial communities from anaerobic digester in WTTP, New Holstein, Wisconsin, United States - AAG_UR_Asn | ecosystem: Engineered > Bioreactor > Anaerobic >...
GGGGCTCCCTTTGCCGTTTGTTCAGCGATGAAGGCGTCCGCGAGGTGCTGCGAAACGGACGCGCCGTTAACCTTGACGAATGCCTTGTCGGCGGCGATGGCAGAAACGGAGATCGATGCGCCGATGGCCAGGGCGGCGGCGATTTGCGTAAGTTTTTGCATGTAACGTAATCCTGGTGAGTTTGTGGTGGAGCAGGCTTATAGTTCTGCTGCCGGATAAAAGCAAATGGGTCGTTCAAGGTGCTGTTTCATCGGGCGTCATTGAACGGATGCTTAGCGCATGTATTCTACTACGCATCAGTTCGCCCAAAGCGTCGTAGATGAGTCGATGCCGCTGCAGGGTCGATTTGCCGGCGAATTCGTTCGAGACGATCAGCAGTCGGTAGTGGCCGCCCTCGCGCGCGCCGGCGTGGCCGGCATGCTTTGCGGAGTCGTCGATCAGTTCCAGTTGCAGTGGGGAAAGAAAAGCGAGTCGTTGCCGCAACAGCGATTCGATCTCGCTCATGCGGGAAAAGCCTTCTTGAACGGCTTGATCGTGGCCCTGGCGTAGACGCCGGCCGCGAGGTAGGGATCGGCATCGGCCCAGGACTTTGCATCTGCGAGTGAAGGAAATTCGGCGATGATGACGCTGCCGGTGAAACCGGCCGGGCCGGGGTCGGGGCTGTCGATAGCCGGGCAGGGGCCAGCGACGATCAGGCGCCCTTCGTCCTGCAGTGTCTTGAGGCGTTCGACGTGGGCCGGACGAGAGGCAAGACGCAGGTCGAGCGTGCCGGGAACATCTTCCCAGATGATTGCATAGAGCATTATTTTTTTTCCTCAATGTATTTCGAAAGCATCAGTCCCTGGATCACAGCAAATACGAGCATGAGCCCGATGCCGCCAAACAGTTTGAAATTGACCCAGATTTCGGTCGACAAGTTCAAGGCGAAGGCCACGATCAGGTTGATAGCACCCATGAAAGCAAAGAAGCCGATCCAGGCCCAGTTGAGCCGCGTCCACACGAAATCGGGGGCTTCGACCTGTTCGGAGAGCAGCGTGCGGATCAGGTTTTTGCGGAAGAACAACGTGCTGCCGGCAAGTCCGGCCGCGAAGGCCCAGTAGAGTACCGTTGGTTTCCATTTGATGAATGTCTCGTCGTGGAAGACCAGGGTCATGCCGCCGAAGACGGTGATGATGCCCAGGCTGACCCAGAGCATGGTGTCGACCTTGCGGTGCCGCATCCACACCCAGGCTATCTGCCCGAAGGTGGCGGCGATGGCGACGCCGGTGGCGATGAAGATGTCACCGAGCTTGAAGGCGGCGAAAAACAGGATGACGGGGAACAGGTCGAAGAGAAATTTCATGGTGAAACCGGCTAGAATGGCCTGAAATTATTGCCGATTTGAGTCGGCACTGTCTATGTCAGGACATGGACAAGGGGGTGACTATGCAGACTGTTCAGGCGATCCTTGGTGATGCGGCAGATGCCGGGGTCACGTTTGCGCCGCTGATTGCCATGAAGCCGGACCTCGTTTTCGCCTTTGGCCCGTCGGAGTCCTTGTGCAACCTGGCGCCGGCCTTGACCGAATACTTTCCCGGTATCCGCCGGATCGGGTGTTCGTCGGCCTTCGCCATCTCCTCGGCCGGGTTGGAGCAATCAAACTGCGTGGTCACGGCCGTGCGTTTTGACGCTTCGTCAATCATTGAGGCCTCGGTGCGGCTGGCAAGCAAGGAAGGGTCGTTTGATGCCGGCAAGCGTCTGGGCGCCTCGCTGCCCAGGGATGGCCTGCGTGCCGTGCTACTGCTGGGCCAGGGGGTGAAGATCCGCGGCAGTGCGCTTCTGGCCGGAATCAACGAGGCTCTCGAAACTGTCGTACCGGTTGTCGGGGGATTGGCGAGCAGAAAGGAAGGCTACTACCAGACCTGGGTTCTCGATGAATCGGGCTGCGGGAGCGAGACCATCGTTGCGCTCGGGCTGTACGGTAACTCTCTGCGTTTCGGCTTCGGCGTGCATGGCGGCTGGTCGCCTTTTGGCCCGGCACGCAAGGTGACGCGTTGCGAGGGAAACGTGTTGTACGAACTCGACGGCGAGCCAGCCCTCGACGTTTACCGGCGCTATCTTGGCGACTATGCCCGCGATCTTCCGACGGTCGGGCATTTCTTCCCGTTCGCCATGCTGGATGGCAACCATGAAGAGATCGGGCTCATTCGTTCCATGCTGGCTGTTGACGAGAAGACTGGTGGCCTGCGGTTTGGTGATGAGGTCATTCCCGACAGCTATTTGCGGATGATGCATGCCAATACCGACAAACTCGTTGGCGGTGTCGAGACGGCCGCCGAGGCCGCCAGGCGAATGATCGGCGGCGGGGATTCGTATCACGGGCTGATTTTCATGGTCAGCTGCGTAGGCCGTGAACTGGTCATGGGCGAGCGTGTCGAGGAAGAAATCGAGGTTGCCGCCGAAGTTTTTGGTGGCGAGGTTCCCATCGCCGGCTTTTATTCCTTCGGGGAGATCAGTCCTACCGGAGAAGACGCTGCGTGCAAACTGCATAACCAGACAGTGATGGTGGCCTATATTGATGAGATTTTTGACAAAGGTTGATTGAGATGTCTCCGTCCGTCTTTCACCGCATGGCCGTCGTGTGATCATGCACAAACTGCTTTCCCGCCAGATACGACGTGCTCTGGGAGTGGACGAGACGGGCGTGGCTGCGGTTCTCGATGAGTTGCGGGCCCTGTCGGGGAATGCCGGACTGTCTCGCGAAGCCGCACGCTTTTTGGCCGGGGCAGGAGAATTCCTCGACCGGGTTGGCGCCGCCTACGCACAGAGCGACCGCGATATGGAGCTATTGACGCGGGGTCTCGATCTCAGTTCGCAGGAGTTGCTGCAGACCAACGACCGCCTGCGCGAAGAACTGGCGCGCAGATGGCGTGCCATGGATTCCCTGCGTGAGACGGCCAACGGCCTGATCCGTTCGAGCGAAAGTAGGCACAGCTTGCCCGAAGTGGACAGCCTGGAATCCCTCTCGGTACTGCTCTCGCAACTGGTACGTGAACGCGAGATCAGCCAACGCGAATTGCAGGACGCACTGATCGACCTCGCCAACCAGAAGTTCGCCCTCGACCAGCATGCGATCGTCAGCATGACCGACGTGTACGGCAATATCACCTACGCCAACGATCGTTTTTGCAGCATCAGCGGCTATTCTCGCGAGGAACTGCTGGGGAGGAATCACCGCATCGTCAAGTCGGGAGTACACCCCTTCCAGTTCTACGCAACGATGTGGCAGACGATCGCGGCCGGCGGAGTCTGGCACGGGGAGATGTGCAATCGGTCCAAGAGCGGACAGTTGTATTGGGTCGATGCCACCATCGTTCCATTTTTCGGCAAGGATGGCGAGCCGGGACAGTACATTTCCATCCGCACCGACATTACCGCGCTCAAGCGTGTCGAGGCGCAGCTTTCGGGCAGCGAAGAGCGTTACCGGACGCTGGTCGATAGTCTCAACGAGGTGGTTTTTCGTACCGATGCGTCGGGAAGATGGTCGTTCCTCAATTCTGCCTGGCACGAGATCACGGGCTTTTCCGTTGATGGCAGCCTGGGGCGCTTGTGCCTGGATTTCGTTCATCCGGACGACCATGAGACCCAGAGGGGGACGCTTGCGAGGATGTTGAGCGGTGACCTGGATTCCTGCCGGGAAGAATTACGCGTCGTCACGGCAGATGAATCGGTCCGCTGGGTCGAAGTTATCACACGCACCGAGCGAAATGCCGCGGGGGGCGTTGTCGGTACGACCGGGACGCTCACCGACGTGACAAGCCGACGGGAGACGCTGCAGCAGCTTCACGATCAGCTGCAATTCCTGCGGACAGTGATCGAAGTGATACCGATTCCGATCAATCTCAAGGATACGTCCTGTCGATACATGCAGTACAACAAGGCGTTTGCCGAGTTTCACGGCATCGAACGCGATGCATGGATCGGCAAGACAGTTTTCGATCTGCTGTCCGCCGACCAGGCGCTTGTCCACGATGCCACGGATCGCAAGCTTCTTGAGTGTCCCGGGGAAAAGAACTACGAACAGCGAGTCACCACGTATAGCGGCGATGTGCGCGACGCCGTTCTCCGCAAGGCCACCCTGGTCAAGGCCGATGGAAGCGTGGCCGGGGTGGTCGGAACGATCGTCGATGTGACGGAGAGCCGGGCGCAACAGGCCGCGATTGAGGCGGCCGAGGCGCGTTTGCGGCACATCACCGATACAGTGCCAGGCGTGGTGTTCAGGGCGGAAGTAGGGGGCGGGCAGGTTCGCTACACCTTCATCAGCGAGCGGTTAAGGGAAATCCGCGGACTGGATCGTGAGGCCTTGCTGGCCGATGCCACGCTCGCCGTCCGGCAGATTGTCGATGAAGAACGCGATCGGGTCAGACGGCGATTCATGTCTGCCGCCAAGAATCTGGAGGCATGGAGGGACGAATACCGGATTAACATGCCGGATGGATCAATCCGGTGGATTCGGGGCGAGATCAATCCGGAGCGCGAGCGCACTGCCAACGGTGACGCGGTTTATACCGGTATCTGGCAGGATGTGACGCAACTCAAGGAATCCGATGCCCGCTTGCGGGAGGTGACCGACAATATCCCGGTGGCCGTTTTCCAGTTCGTTCAGCCGGTTTCAGGCGTACCGCATTTCTCCTTTTTCAGCCGGGGTGTCGAACGGATTTGCGGTGTCTCCGCCGAGTCGCTCATGGCCGATGCCGATCAGCTGCGCGCGCTGGTTCACGCGGATGACCGGCAACGTCTTCTGGACTCGCTTGCCGTATCAATGGCGCATGAGTCGCTTTGGTCCCTGGATTGCCGGTTCCTGCACCGACAAACAGGCGCTGTCGTCTGGGTGCATGGGGAGGCGCAACCGAAGCGCCTGCCGGACGGTAGCATGCGATGGAACGGCTATTTCACGGACATCACCGAAGCCAAGCGCGCCTCCGAAGACTTGAGACTGGCAAAGGAGGGCGCCGAGGCAGCCAATCGCGCGAAATCGGAATTCCTGGCCAACATGAGCCACGAAATTCGCACGCCAATGAACGGCATCATCGGCATGACCGATCTTGTCCTCGACAGCGACCTCGACGACGAACAGCGCGAATACCTGCAAATCGTCAAGTCATCGTCAGAATCATTGCTTGCCGTGCTCAATGACGTACTCGATTTCTCCAAGATCGAGGCCGGAAAGCTGCTGATCGAGCGCATTCCGTTCAGTCTCTCGCGCACGATTGGCGACGCGCTCAGGGCAATGTCGCTCGAAGCGCACGAAAAGCGACTTGAACTGGTCTGCGACATCGCCCGGGATGTGCCGGTGAACGTGATGGGCGACCCGGGGCGGCTGAGGCAGATCCTGGTCAATCTGGTCGGCAACGCCATCAAATTCACCGAAAAGGGCGAAGTCGTCGTACGCGTCGCGCACGAGCGATGCGGCCAACAGAGCGCGTGCATCCATTTCTCGATAACTGATAGCGGGATCGGCATCCAGTCCGACAAGCTCAGTGCCATTTTCGAAGCGTTTGCCCAGGAAGACAGTTCGATCACGCGGCGATACGGAGGAACGGGACTCGGATTGGCGATTTGCCGGCGTCTGGCAGAGGCACTCGATGGGCGCCTTTGGGCGGAAAGCGTCCACGGTCGCGGCAGCACATTCCATTTCACCGTGTGTCTGGGTGTCGATGCTGAGTCGGGCGATGCGCAGGCGGATTCATCGAATCTTTCCGGTGCGCGGATCCTGGTGGTCGATGACCATGCGCAGAGCCGCCAGGTCATCGCGCGCACGCTGGAGGATGCCGCTGTCCTGGTCTGCGAGGCGGATTCGGGCGCGAGTGCGCTGAGGCGGGTGCGCGAATGCGAAGCGGGCCAAGGCTTCGACCTCGTGCTGCTCGATTCCTCGATGCCTGGCATGGACGGATTCGCCGTGGGCAAGCGTATCCTGGCCATGCCGGGGTGCGACCGCTTGCGGCTGGTCATGCTCTCTGCGGGCGGGGTGCGGGGCGACGGGCAGCGGTGCCGGGAGATCGGTTTTGCGGCCTATCTGCCCAAGCCGATCATCGGAGACGAATTGCTGCAGGTGTTGACGCGCCTGCTTGGCGATACGGCCTTGCAGGACCGTCGGCTATTGTTGACCCGGCATGTCCTGCGTGACGACGACAACCCGGCGTTGCAGGTCCTGTTGGTAGAGGATCACGAGATCAACCGCAAGTTTGTGTCCAGCCTGCTGGCGCGCTGGGGACATGACGTGACGCTTGCGGAAAGCGGGGCAGCGGCCATCGCCGCGATTGCCGAGAAGGATTTCGACGTCGTGCTGATGGACATGATGATGCCGACAATGGATGGCCTGGAAACCACCCGGCAAATTCGTGCCCGTGAAGCAAGCGACGGCCTGCCGCGTCTGCCCGTCATCGCCATGACGGCCAACGCCATGGATGGCGACCGCGAGGCCTGTTTGCTCGCGGGAATGGATGAGTACATCGCCAAGCCTGTCAGGCGGCAGGAATTGCAACGCCTGTTGCGGAATCTCGGCAAGACGGAACGCCGTGAACAAGAAAGTGGAGAGCCGTCCGCCGAGGCAGCAACGGCGGCAGCTTTCGACTATGCCGCAGCGCTGCGCAGGGCCGACCGGGAATCGGTCGAGATCATCGCCGGGGCATTTTTGAGGCACTATCCGGAGGATCTGGAAAAACTGCGTGCAGGACATGCATGCGGCGACCTGAAATCGGTGCTGTTCGTGGCGCATGCGTTGCGTGGAACGCTCGTCATGTTTTGCGCACAGCCGGCCATGCAATTGGCGCAGCGACTCGAGCGTCAGGCCGCGCGCGGCGATGATTCGGGGATGGATGCATTGATCGAGAGGCTGTCCGGTGAACTTGAAAAGCTCTCCGCCGTTTTGGCATCCATGGCCGGTCATGGATAAGGCGGGATCCGGAACCTGTGTTTGCCGTTGCCGTACTTGCTCATAAGGAGAGGGTATGAACCGAATCGTCATCGTCGATGATAGCGACATCAACCTGACGTTGCTGAGTGCCCTGGTTAGACGGCTTGGTGATTGCGAGCCGCTGCTGTTTCAGGAGTCGCCGAAGGGCCTGGCGTGGTGCGCGGAAAATCTGCCTGACCTGATCGTCGTGGATTACATGATGCCCGACCTCGACGGTATCGAGTTCGTGTCGCGCCTGCGGCGGATGGAAGGGCGCGAGGATGTGCCGATCCTGATGATCACGGCCAACGATGACAAGGAGGTGCGCTACGAGTCCCTGCAAAAGGGCGCGACCGATTTCCTGAACAAACCGGTGGATCGGGTGGAGTTCTCGGCCCGGGTGCGCAATATGCTGGCGCTGGGAGCCAGCCGCAAGAAACTCGCCGACAAGGCGGCGTGGCTGGCCGACGAGGTACGAAAGGCTACTGCGGCGACGCATGCGCGGGAGCAGGAACTGCTGTTTCGCATGTCGCGTGCAGCGGAATTCCGTGATCCGGAAACCGGGGCGCATATTCAGCGCATGGCGCACTATTCACGGTTGATTGCCAGGCGATTGGGTTTCTCCTCCGACGAACAGGATCTGATCCTGCAGGCGGCTCCGATGCACGACGTGGGCAAGATCGGCATCCCTGATTACATCCTGCTCAAGCCGGGAAGGCTGACGCCCGAAGAGTATGATGCGATGAAGCGCCATACGGTGATCGGGCATGAGTTGCTGAGCGGCAGCGAATTCAAGGTGTTCCAGACGGCGTCAGTCATTGCCGTCGCGCACCACGAGAAGTTCGACGGTTCGGGTTACCCGTATGGCCTCTATGGAGAAGATATTCCGTTGCTCGGGCGGATAGTCGCCGTGGCGGACGTGTTCGACGCCTTGACTTCAGTGCGGCCGTACAAAGACGCCTGGCCTCTGGAAAAAGCGGAAGCCTATCTGCGCGAGAGTCGTGGGACGCATTTTGATCCGGCTTGTCTCGATGCCTTCTTTGCGGCCCGTGACGAGGTGCTGGATATTCATGCCCGCTATCAGGACGAGTCAGTCGTGGGGGCGTGACCCACCCTGCAGAATCCTCGCGTCATTCCGGCGACGGCCAAAATACAGCAGCGTGCCAGGTGGTCCCGGGTCAAGCCCGGGACGGCGGATTCCGGAAAGTTGCTTTGTGCATTGACGGGCTGCCTGCTTCTCACTCCGGCAGATGCAGCCCAGCGGCAGCCGCTTCCGGCGTGCTGGCGTGCGGGATGATTCCGAGCAGCGGGGCGGCGATCCGTTCGCGCAGCGCGGCCAGGTTCTCCTCGAATCGCGACATTGCCGGGTCGATACGATTGGCGATCCACCCGTCCAGCTTCAAACCGCGCGCGGCGATGGCCTGGCAGGTCAGCAGCGCATGGTTGATGCAGCCGAGCCGCATGCCGACGACCAGGATGATCGGCAAGCCCAGTCTCTCGGCGAGATCGGCCGTGTCCGTATCGCGACCGAGCGGCACGCAGAATCCTCCGACTCCTTCCACCAGAACGGTGTCAGCCATGCCGCGCAAGGTTTCAAAGGCGGCGATGATTTGCCCGATGTCGATGGTCCGACCGGTCTCTGCCGCCGCAATGTGCGGTGCAATTGCCGGTTGGAATAAGTAGGGATTGATCAACTCGCGCGGCGCATCAGTGCCGGACGCGGCGATCAGGCGCTCAACATCATCGTTGCTGCCGTTCTCGTCCGTTCCGGCCGCGATCGGCTTCATGCCGATTGCGCGAAGCCCCCGGTTGCGCAAAGCCAGCAACAGCGCGCACGTGGCGAAGGTCTTGCCAACCTCGGTGTCGGTACCGGTAATGAACCAGGCTCGGTCAGGGTGTTTGGAATGATCGTTGGCATTCATTTTTTGGCATATCCCAAGAGAACGTCGTAGCTTGCCGGCAGGCCGGCCGGGGTGCGGAATCGTTCGTAGGCGGCCTCGACTTTTTGCCAGGCCCTGCGGCCCATCATGCCGCTGCGTCCGCCTTCGCCGACGTTTTGCGCGCCGATGGCCTTGATCGAGCGCAATAGCGATTTCAGCTCAGGGTAGTAGATGGTGTGTCGCTCGCGAATCAGGCGGATGTCATGGAGTCCGGCGCCGGCCAACGCGGCCTGGATGGCGTCTGGTTCGTCGAACGGAAGCGTGTGGCGATGCTGGTCGACATCGGCAAACGCCGCGCGGAGCTCGGCAAAGGTGTCGGGGCACAGCGTGCTGAAGGCGATCTGCCCGCCGGGGCGGAGAACCCGGCCAGCCTCGCTGAACACCGTGGCGGCATGACACCACTGAATGGACAGGCTGGACCACCAGAGGTCGAAAGATTTTTCGGCGAATGGTAGCTTTTCGATGTCGGCGGCGTGGCAGCAGTCGGTCTCCTTGCTGGCTAGCGCGAGCATGGCCGGGGCGAAGTCGATACCTGTGATGTGCGATGCGGGCCAGCGCTTGCGTAATTGCCCGGAGCCGTAGCCGGTTCCGCAGCCGGCATCGAGAATGTGCGCCGGCAAGTGTTCGGGCTCGGCGAGTTCCTGCAGGAGGCGGTCGCACACGCGGCGCTGCACGACAGCGGCGCCGTCGTAGGTAACGGCCGCCTTGTCGAAGGACTCGCGGACGCGTTGCTTAATCGAGACTGGGTGCATTGAGGAAATCGCTGACGAGTGATGCAAAGTGTTGCGGATCGTTGAGGAAAGGAGCGTGAGCCGCGCCGGTGAAGATTTGGAGTTGCGATCGCGGGATGCGTTCCGCCAGCCAGCCAGAGGCAGGCACGGGCATCAGGGGGTCGTTTTCCCCGTGGATCAGCAGTACCGGGCAGCGCAGGGCGGAAACCTGCTCGCGCAGGTCGATATCGCGCAGCCAGTCCAGCCCCTTGAGCAGTGTCGCCACTGGCGCAAGCGACGACGACAGGACGTCCTGGTTGATGCCGCGGCCAATCGCCCGCGCCTTCGTGTCGCCCTGGTTGAAATGGGCCACGAAGCGCTGCAGTGTGGCACGGGCGTCGGCGGCCACCGCTTCGGCGAAGCCGGCAAGCACGGATTGGGGCTGCGCGGGTATCCAGTCGTCACGCCGCGTAAAACTCGGGGTGCTGCCGATGAGAATCAGCCCGTCGATGCGTTCGGGAGCCAGCAGCGCGGCCTGCATGGCGAGCAGGCTGCCAAGCGACCAGCCGCACAGCGTTACGCCGGCAGGCACGGTCTGAAGCATCCCGCGGGCGGTATCGACGAAGG
>Ga0302238_1003374_pt1 | contig 10208 bp, 8 predicted proteins | sample AAG_UR_Asn_MG_FD_193527 | JGI IMG/M metagenome (GOLD analysis project Ga0302238, IMG submission 193527) | Enriched activated sludge microbial communities from anaerobic digester in WTTP, New Holstein, Wisconsin, United States - AAG_UR_Asn | ecosystem: Engineered > Bioreactor > Anaerobic >...
CTGCGACCAGCTCTCCAAGCTGATTCCGCTCGAGCAGAACAAGCCACTGTCGCTGAAGAAGGCTATCGAGGCCGAGCCGCAGCTGAAGCAGCGCATCGAAGAGGAAGAGGAGGTTCAGGAGCTGTTTGATCTGGCTGGCCGCCTCGAAGACCTGACGCGTAACGTCGGGATGCACGCCGGCGGCGTCTTGATTGCGCCGGGAAAACTGACGGACTTTTGTCCGCTTTATTCGGCCGACGCCGGAGGGTCGGTCGTTTCGCAGTACGACAAAGACGATGTGGAAAAGGTCGGTCTGGTCAAGTTTGACTTCCTCGGCCTGCGCAACCTGACCATCATCAAGCTGGCCGTCGACTATGTCGAGAAGCTGAGCGGGACGCGCCCGGACCTCGACGCGCTGACCTTTGATGACCCCAGGGCCTACCAGATTCTCAAGGACGCCAATACCACGGCGATCTTCCAGGTGGAATCCGAGGGCATGAAGAAGCTGCTGAAGAAACTTCAGCCCGACCGCTTCGAGGACATCATCGCCGTGCTTGCGCTTTACCGTCCCGGGCCGCTTGGTTCGGGGATGGTGGATGACTTCATCCTGCGCAAGAAGGGTCAGCAGAAGATCGACTACTTCCATAACGACCTGAAGGGGTGTCTGGAGCCGACCTATGGCGTGATCGTGTATCAGGAGCAGGTGATGCAGATCTCGCAGATCATCGGCGGCTACACGCTCGGTGGCGCCGATATGCTGCGCCGGGCGATGGGCAAGAAGAAGGCCGACGAAATGGCCAAACACCGCGCGACCATCGCCGAGGGTGCGGCGAAGAAGGGGTACGATCCGGCGCTGGCCGAGCAGCTGTTCGACCTGATGACCAAGTTTGCCGAGTACGGCTTCAACAAATCGCATACGGCGGCCTATGCGGTCGTCACCTACCAGACGGCCTGGCTCAAGGCGCACCATTGCGCGGCGTTCATGGCGGCCACGCTGTCGTCGGACATGGACAACACCGACACGGTGAAGATCTTCTACGACGACGCCATCGCCAACAAGCTCACCGTGCTCGGCCCGGACGTGAATGCATCCGAATACCGCTTCGTCCCCGTCGACCGGAAAACCATCCGTTATGGACTGGGAGCCGTGAAGGGCACCGGCGAGCAGGCGGTCAACGTCATTCTCAAGGCGCGCGAGACGGGCGGCCTGTTCAAGGATTTGTTCGATTTTTGCGAGCGGGTGGACAAGCGCATGGTGAACCGCCGCACCATCGAGGCGCTGATCCGTGCCGGCGCCTTCGATTCAATCGACGACCACCGCGCCAAATTGATGGCCTCGGTCGGCGTGGCCATCGAGGCGGCCGAGCAGGCCGAGCGCAACGCCATGCAGGTCAGCCTGTTCGACGTATTCAGCGAAGGGCCGGAGGACACGCACCGGCCGCAATACCGCGAGGTGCCGCGCTGGAAGGAGCGCGACAAGCTGCGCGAGGAGAAACTGGCGCTCGGCTTCTTCTTCTCCGGACATCCGTTCAACGAGGTCAAGCAGGAAGTGACGCGTTTCGCCCGCAAGCCGCTGGCCTCGCTGGAACCGAGAAAGGAACCTCAGTTGCTGGCCGGGCTGGTGGTCGGCGTGCGCACAAAGATCACCTCGCGCGGCAAGATGGCGTTCGTACAGATCGACGATGGCACGACGTCGATGGAAGTCTCGGTATTCAACGAAACCTTCGAGGCCGAACGCGACAAGATCCGCGATGACGAAGTCCTGGTTATTGAAGGCAAGGTTCAGCGCGACGATTTTGCCGGCGAAGGCAAAGTCCGCGTGGTGGCCGAACGCCTGCTGACGCTGGCCGAGGCGCGCGGGCGTTTTGCCCGGCATCTGCGCATTTCGCTGAATGGACAGGCCAGCGGCGCCAATGCGCCGGCAGCAGCGCAGCGTCTGCGTGCCCTGCTGACGCCCTACACGCCAGGCAACTGCCCGGTAGTATTGTCGTACCGCAATGCCGATGCACTGTGCGAGTTGGCACTTGGCGACGGCTGCCGTGTGCGGCTGGAAGACGATCTGCTGTCAGCGCTGGGTGACTGGTTGAGCAGCGAAAACGTGCGGATCGATTACAGTTGAGCAATTCTTGGCAGAGGTGTCACATGCTTGGATCGGGTGTTTGGCGGTGCGCGACGATTGTCCTGGCACTTTTCGTACTGGCCGCCTGCAGCAGCAAGGTCAGTCTTGAGAACTACGGCAAATTGCGCACCGGCCAGTCCTACGACGAAGTGAAGCAGATCCTCGGCGATCCGGCGCGCTGCGACGAAGCGCTGGGAATTCGTACCTGTGTATGGGGTGACGAACAGCGCGGCATCAGCGTCAATTTCGTTGCCGGCCAGGTGATGTTGCTGTCGGCCCGAAATCTGAAATAGCCTGCTTAGTTCTTCGCCGGAGCCGGTGGTGCGTCGAGGACTAGTTTCCCGTCCTTGACCGGAATCTGTGTCCCGGGGTTGTAGGACATGCGGATGACATCCTCCTTGCCGTTCAGACGGTATCTCACGTCATAGCCAAGATTCTTGACCGAGGTGTCGTAGACCGTCTTGCAGCGTCGTTCGGTTGTCGTGACCACGTCCTTTTCCTGCATGTTTTTCTGCACCGTATTGCCGGCATAGCCTCCGGCCGCCGCGCCGGCCACCGTGGCTACCTTCTTGCCCGTGCCGCCGCCGATGGTGCTGCCGAGCAGACCCCCGACCACAGCCCCGACGGCCGTTCCGGCGATACGATGCTCGTCCTTGACCGGCGCCTGTTTCTGGACGGCGACGTCCTCACATTCCTCGCGCGGGGTCTTGATCGTTTCCTTGATCTCCTTGGCGGATACGACCTCGGCGAACACCGGCTTGGTCATTGCCTTGTAACCCACGCCTCCAGCCGCCAGTGCCGTCACCGCAATGGCGCCGATGACCATACCCTTGATCGTTGATTTGTCCATGAAACTCTCCTTTTTCTCAAAAACGCTTGTTGGCTGCGCCGGTTACCGAATGGTCTCAGTCTAGTCCTTTCCGGACTGATGTGGAGATGGAATCACGTAAACGAACATGGCCACGGGGCTGCCCGCGGCCATGCTTGTTCTACTGAAACAGACTGGGTCGCTCAGAGCTCCTTGGCGTGGGCGGCGAGATACTCGGCCACGCCGGCGGTCGATGCTTTCATGCCCGCCTTGCCCTTGTTCCAGCCAGCCGGACAGACTTCGCCGTGCTCTTCGGTGAACTGCAGGGCGTCCACCATGCGCAGCATCTCGTCGACATTGCGACCGAGAGGCAGGTCATTGACGACCTGATGCCGCACCGTGCCGTTCTTGTCGATCAGGAAGGAGCCGCGGAAGGCGACACCGGCTGGACTGAACTCGACGTCGAAGGCGCGGCAGATTTCGTGTTTGACATCGGCGATCAGCGGGTACTGTACCTGGCCGATGCCACCGTTGTTAACCGGCGTGTTCTTCCACGCGAGGTGGGTGAACTGCGAGTCGATCGACACGCCGATGACTTCCACGTCACGCTTCTTGAATTCGTCCAGGCGGTGGTCGAAGGCGATCAGTTCGGACGGGCAGACGAACGTGAAGTCGAGCGGGTAAAAGAAGATCACGACATACTTGCCCTGAGTTTCCTTGGACAGCGTATAGCTGCGAATCGTGTTGTCACCCATGACGGCGTTGGCGGTGAAATCGGGAGCGGGTTTTCCAACGAGAACGGCCATTGTTTTCTCCTTGAGTTTTGTTGTTAAAAGGGAACAGATAGAAAAGGATGGAATGCAATCAAGCACCGATTAGTCCGCGTCGATGTCATCCTGGTTCCCTGAACTGCCGACGCGAGATCGGCGCTGATGTGGCGAACTAAGGCGGCGAGGTCGCCTGCTCCGCAATAACCGGTTGTTCGGCAAAGAATCGGATCATGTTGCGACCGGCGTCCTTGGCCGCATACATGGCGTTGTCGGCTTCCTTGAGGATGTCGCCCTGGCTGGATTCATGGTTGATGAACAGCGTGACGCCGATGCTCGCGGAGCAATGGTGTTCCACGGTATTGACGGACTGGTCGTCTGTCTCAATCGTGAGCACGTAAGGGCGGGCCAGCGCAACGCGGATCTTTTCCGCAACGGCACCCGCCTGCTCGGCGGATTCGGCCTTGTCGGTGTCCAGTTCGCAGATCATGATGACGAACTCGTCGCCGCCGAAACGGGCCACCGTGTCCATTTCGCGGACGCAGTTTTTCAATCGCCCGGCAACTTCGATCAACAACAAGTCTCCGACTTCGTGTCCATGCAGGTCGTTGAGCGGCTTGAAGTTGTCGAGGTCGGCGAACATCAATGCGCAGTAGCGTCCGCTGCGTTTGCTGGTGGCCATTGCATGGCTCAGGCGGTCGTTGAGCAGGCGGCGATTGGGCAGCCGGGTGAGTGGGTCGAAGAACGCCAGTTGCCGGATCTGGTCCTCCATTTCCTTGCGCTCCGTGATGTCGGTGTGGATGCCGATCATGCGCGTGGCCTTTTGGCCGGCATCCCAATCCACGATCTTTCCGACGGAGCGAATCCAGCGCCAATTTCCGGACTTGGTTCGGCGCCGGTACTCCATGGTGCACGGTCCTCCGTCTTCCACGCATGACTGCAAGGCAGCAGAGACTGCTTCCCGGTCGTCCGGGTGGATATTGGCCAGCCAAGTCTGGAGATTGGACTGGAACTCGTCCGGGTTGTAGCCGATCATGTGCGTGTATTCGGAGCTGACCTTGATGCTGCCGGTGGCCATGTCGAGGTCGAACCATCCCTGGCTGGACGCATTCATGGCGAGACGGAGGCGTTCCTCGCTTTCGCGCAACGATTGCTCGGCGTACTTGCGTTGCGTGATGTCGTGGACGATGGACAGCAGCAGTGAGCGTCCTTCCCGCTGGATCGCCGTTGTATGCACTTCCACATCGCGAATTTCGCCCGAGGCCAGGCGGTGGGGAAAATAAAAAATTTGACGCTCGCCGCGCGCGGCCTTTTGCCGATCCTGGGCGATCTGTTCCGGCGGCAACGCATTGATCTCGCTGATGCACATGTGTTCCAGGCGATCCTTGGGGTAGCCGTAGAACTGGGCTGCCGCTGCGTTTGCTTCAATGATCTTGCCCGTTGCTTGATCCATGAGCAGCATCACCGAGGTATTGTCCTCGAACAGCTTGCGCAGAATTGCTTCACTCTTGCGCACGCGTTCCTCCGCATGCTTGCGTTCGGTGATGTCGCGGGCGATTCCGAAAACACCGATGATCTGACCGTTCTCTTCGCGCAAAGGACCCTTGGTGGTCAGGAACACGCGTTCGCCTTCGACAGTCGGCAGTATTTCCTCATAGGTATCGATGCGGTCTTTTGCCATCACGTCGCGGTCGCTCGATTGAATCAGGCCGGCTATGGCCGAGGGGAAAAGCGCCGAATCGTCCCGGCCGATGATGGTGTCTGCGTCCCGGCCGGTGATTCGTCCGGCTTCGCGGTTGAACAGCAGGTAGCGGCCTTGCGGGTCCTTGGCATAAACCACGTCACTGGAAGTGTCAACGAGCGTGGCGAGCAACTGGTGCGTGCGCTGGCTATCCGTGCGTGCCTCCTGTTCACGGGTGGCGTGCGCCTGAATTTGCGTAAATAGCCGCCGTGCCAGTACGTAAAGCAGCAGGGATGTTACAGCGACGAACAGCCATCCTTTCAAGGTGCTGACCAGAACGATCTGGGCCGGGTCGGAGAACAGGTAGCCAACAGCCTCGTCGGAGAACAAAATCCAGAGGAAGGAAAAGGCTGCGTAGGTGAAGACCAGCCGCAAGGCAGCACCCTGCGCTTGCAAGGGCGGGGCGGGCGTTTTATTCTCTTGGGATTCCATGTGCGTCCCTTTTTTCGGAATGGATTCTGCCGTGGGCTAGAGAGCCATCTTCCCAATTGTCGGCAGCAGAACCGATTCTTGAACTCTTCAACTCCCTCGCATCCCGGCTGGTCATGGCGCTTGCGGCTAGCCGGAATACACTGAAATTCTAGTTCTTTTTTTCTCCACCGGTTAAGTGCATTTTGCCGCTCTTTGCCTACACGGTCGGCTGCTGCGTGAATTTGCCGCTGAGCTTCAGGTTTTCATCCCTTGGCTCGTCCTGCCAGGTCAGGCGATCCACGCGTGCATGCGATGGTCCTCGGTGCGCCCAGGAAGTCAGTATGTCGACAGCTTCAACGGGTCCGCTGACCAGCGCTTCGACGCTCCCGTCGCTACGATTGCGTACCCAGCCGTCGAGCCCCAGTTTTCTTCCCTCGGCCATCAGCGCCCACCGGAAACCCACGCCCTGGACACGTCCGTGGATCATTAGCCGGCGCGTAACGATCATCATGTCTTGTCGGCCGGCGCAGTTTTCGGAGCGATTGCGGCGAGGATTCCCTGGATCAATTGCAACGGAGTAGGCGGACAGCCGGGAATGCAGACGTCGACCGGAATGACGTTGGAGACGCGGCCGCAGGACGCGTAATTTTCGCCGAAGATGCCGCCGGTGCAGCCGCAATCGCCGACGGCCACGACCAGTTTGGGTTCAGGGGTAGCTTCGTAGGCACGCTTGACGGCGACCTCCATGTTCTTGGCCACCGGGCCGGTGACCAGCAGCATGTCCGCATGGCGCGGGCTGGCCGCGAACTTGATACCCAGCGCTTCCAGGTTGTAGTACGGATTGTTCAGTGCATGGATTTCCAGCTCGCAGGCGTTGCACGAACCGGCGTCGACGTGGCGGATGACGAGCGCGCGGCCGAGTTGCGCGAGCATGGCCTCGGAAAGCCGTTGCGACGTCACGCGCAGGGCGATGTCTGCCTCGGGGGCCGGTTCCGTGACAATGCCGGCGCGGAGAATCTGTCGGAGCATCGGAAACATGGGCGTTGCTTTCTAAAGGTCCGGTCCGGCGTAGGACAGGTTGAACGACTTGTTGATCAACGGGAAATCGGGAACGATGTTGTCAATCGCCGCGTGCTCAAGTGCCGGCCAGTTCTGCCAGGAGGGGTCGTGGCAGTGGCAGCGGCGGATCTTGCCTTCGGCGCCGGTTTCCACAGCGACGAGAATGTCGCCGCGCCAGCCTTCGATCCAGCCCAGGCCGCGCTTGTCCGCTTCGCTGCGCACCTCGCAGCGGACCTGCCCTTCAGGCATCTCGCGCAGGATCCTGCGGATGAGGTGCAGCGATTCCTTGATTTCGGCGAAGCGCACCAGCACCCGCGCCGCGACATCGCCGTTACGCTCGATGGCCATGCGCGGGGTCAGCTGGTCATACGGAACGCAGGCATGATTGCAGCGCAAATCCCAGTGTTGCGCGCTGGCCCTTCCGGCCAGTCCGATGATCCCGAGCAACTTGGCTACGTGCGGGGTGAGACGCCCGGTGGTCAGGAAGCGGTCCTGCAATCCGGCGTGCTCGTCGTAGATGTTCTTGATCATCCGCAATTCGCTCTCGAGCCCCTCGCATTGCGCGAAGAGGGCCTGCGCGCCCGGCTCGTCGAGATCGACAGTCACCCCGCCGGGAACGATGCGATCCATCATGAAGCGGTGGCCGAACAGGCGGGCATTCAGCCGAACCCAGTCTTCCTTGAGGCGCATGAACTGCATCAGCCCGAAGGCCAGCGCCACATCATTGCCCATGGCGCCGAGATCGCCCAGGTGATTGGCGATTCGCTCACGCTCGAGCATCAGGGCTCGCAACCACAAGGCACGCGCTGGCGGGGTCGCCGCACCAATCGCCTCCGCGGCCTGGCTGTAGGCCCACGCGTAGGCCACTGTCGAATCGCCGGAGACCCGGCCGGCCAGCCGGACGCCTTCACCAAGGCCCATGCCGGCAAAGCAGCGTTCGATCCCCTTGTGTTTCCAGCCCAGCCGCTGTTCCAGGCGCAGGACATTTTCGCCCATGACCGAAAAACGGAAGTGGCCCGGCTCGATGACGCCGGCGTGGATCGGTCCGACCGGAACCTCATGGACGCCGTCGCCTTCCACGCGGACAAAGGCGTACTCCTCGTTCTGCGTGGCGTGCTGCTTGTCCGGCGCATCGCTGCGCAGCGGATGGTAGTCGGCCGGCCAGTTGGCATGGCGCAGCCACGGACGCGTATCGCCGCTGTCCGGTTGCGCTCCGATCATGTCCATCACTGCACGCTGCATGCGGTTCGCGGCGGGAAAGCGCATGGAGAGGTCGGGGAAGGTGGGGGTTTCGGAGGCCAGCGGCAGGGTCAGGCATGCCAGGCCCTCGACAAGGTCTACGGCGACATGCAGAGCGAAACCCAGGTGGGGTTCCCGATTGCGCTCGTCGCTTCCCCACAGGGCCACAATGCGCCGGCCATTGGCATGGGCTGCGTCGCAAAAGGCCAGCAGCTCGCTCTCGTCGACGCAGGCGGCATAGGTGGGAACCGTATGATCGGCGAGGGCTTCGAATTCGATGGTCTGGTTGAGGAATTGCATGGATAACCCGGCTTTCTGTTCTATCGTTTAGCCGACCATACGGGCCGCCTGGCGGAACCATTCGTTTAGGTAGGGCGGAATCCACAGTCCGAGTACCAGCACAAGCCCCAGATGGAGAAAAACCGGCAGCAATGCGGGGTTGTGTGCGAGCGGTCGCACTGTCGGTTCCCCGAACGCCATGTTCTGCACCTTGCCGAACATCGATGCAAAGGCAACGCTCAGGGCAATGAGCAGAATAGGCGTGGCCCACGGGTAGTGCTTGATGGCCGTGGTCAGGATCATGAACTCGCTGGTGAACACGCCGAAAGGCGGCATCCCCAGGATGGCCAGGGTGCCGAGCATCAATCCCCAGCCGATGGTTGGCGAGCGCTTGATCAGCCCCTTGATGTCGTCGATGACCTGCGTGCCAGCCATCTGGGCGGCGTGGCCGACGGCAAAGAAGATGGCCGATTTGGTCAACGAGTGCACCGTCATGTGCAGCAGACCGGCAAAGCTGGCGACGCCGCCGCCCATGCCGAAGGCAAAGGTGATCAGCCCCATGTGTTCGATCGAGGAAAAGCCGAACAGGCGTTTGACGTCCTTTTGCCGAGACAGGTAGAACGCCGGGACAACCACGGTCAGTAGCCCGAAACCCATCATCAGGTTGCCAGCGAAATGCGTCCCGAGCGCGCCGTCCACCAGTACCTTGGCGCGGATGATGGCATACAGGGCGACGTTGAGCAGCAGGCCGGACAACACGGCGGAAACCGGTGTCGGGCCTTCGGCGTGGGCGTCCGGCAGCCAGTTGTGCAGCGGCACCAGGCCGGTCTTGGTGCCGTAACCGACGATCATGAAAACGAAAGCCAGCGACAGGACGGTCGGTTCGAGTTCGGTGCGGTAGGCGTAGAGGTGCGTCCACAGCATCGCGCCCTGTTCGTGGATGAATACCTGTTCCGCCGCGAAGTAGATAAGGATGGTGCCGAACAGTGCCTGGGCGATGCCGACGCCGCACAGGATGAAATATTTCCAGGCGGCTTCCAGGCTGGCGGGCGTCCGGTACAGGGCGACCAGCAAGACCGTCGCCAGCGTGGCCGCCTCCATGGCAACCCAGAGTATGCCGATGTTGTTGGTCGACAGGGCGATCAGCATGGTGCACATGAACATCTGGAACATGCTGTGGTAGAGCCGCAGGCGCCCGGCGGACAGTTTCCCGTGATCGTGCTCGATGCGCATGTAGGGGCGCGAGAACACGGAGGTGGTGAAGCCGACCAGCGCGGTCAGGGCGATCAGGAAGACGTTGAGCGGGTCGACGAAGAACTGTTCTTCGAGCGCGTTCAGCGGGCCGTCACTGATGACGCGAACGGTCAGCAGCGCTGCCGCCAGCAGCGTCAACAGGCTGCCGGCGATGTTGACCAGGGCGGCGTAGTGGCGATGGCCGACCATCGCCAGTGCGGCGGAGGTGAGGAGGGGAATGGCCAGGACGAGTTCGATCATTCTTCCTTGATCCTTTCCATCTGCCGGATATCCAGGCTGTCGAACTGCTGCCGGATCTGGAAGAAGAACACACCGAAGATAACCATGCCGACCATCACGTCGAGGGCGATGCCCAGTTCGACGACCATGGGCATACCGTAGGTGGCGCTGGTGGCAGCGAAGAACAAACCGTTCTCCATGGCCAGAAAAGCGATTACCTGCGGTACCGCCTTGCTGCGCGTGATCATCATCAGGAAGGACAGCAGCACGCAGGCCAGCGCCACGCCGATAGTGGCGCGCATGATCGTGCCGGAGAGCAGGGAAATCGGCTGG
>Ga0302238_1003378_pt1 | contig 10202 bp, 5 predicted proteins | sample AAG_UR_Asn_MG_FD_193527 | JGI IMG/M metagenome (GOLD analysis project Ga0302238, IMG submission 193527) | Enriched activated sludge microbial communities from anaerobic digester in WTTP, New Holstein, Wisconsin, United States - AAG_UR_Asn | ecosystem: Engineered > Bioreactor > Anaerobic >...
AACTCCTCGATGTCCTCGACCACGATTACCTTGCCCATCTTCCGCTGAACGGAAATAAACTGGTTGTGGGCGACTTTGCGGAGGTAAGCCGCAGTTGCTGCGGGACCCAAATCCGTAAACGGATGCTGCAGCACCGATAGAAACGTCTCCTGCGTCAAATCATCGGCCAGAGCCGGTTCACAGCCCAAGGCCCGCAGATAACGCCACACGCCAACTTGATACTTCTCAATCAGTCGAGCAGGATCGAAGCCGGTCGTTTCTGGCGTCGTCGCCGTTTCCATGTACTGCCGCAATCACTAAAGCGGGCGAAAGGCCGAAAAGTACTCAGACTGTTCGGCGAGCGTCAGACAACTTATTGCCCCCGCGTTGACCCCAAACGCCACTCGCATCGCCCATCAGCATGACGTAAGTGATTACCCAAAGAGCATTTGCGGGTCAGTCACAGCCTCGTCGCTCGCTCCCTGCGGAAACAGGAGCCGCGAATTCATGAGCGGATCTAGTCGCTGAATCAGCACAGCCTTCAGCCCCAACGCGCCAGCACTCTCGGCCCTGACCACTCGCACCGAAACCGGCTCCAACTCTCGCCAAGCCGCCGTCTGCAGAATTTGCCCAATCTGCCCGCCCACGTCGACCGACGCGCCGACAAACAGACAATGCCGATGGCGGGCGAATAACGCATAAACGCCTGGAAATGCGTACTCGGCAGTCTTCTCCGCATTCCACTTCGCAACCGGCATGGCCGTGGGAAGTTCCTGACTCAGCCACGACTGATACCGGCCCGCCAGTCGTTTGGCACTCTTGGCTCGTTTGCGGAGTGTCAAAGCAGCCCAGCGATACTCCAGCGGCGTATGCTGGCCGGGATCGAACAGGGCGGCGATTTCATCAAAGCGTTGGGCCAGGGCCGGATCGCACAGAATGCCGTCCAACGTAGTGTCGAAATCGACGCTCAGCCGGTGCAAAGCCACCTCGCTGGCAAAGCCGTAGTTGTCGTCGTCCGCCGGTCGGCCCGTGCGACGTTTGTCGATCCGTGGCAACTGGCCCTGCTTGCGGATTCCCAGCAGCAACTGATTCCAAAGCACGGGCTCGCCAGGGATGTCTTGCCGAGCACACTCGGCGATGAACTCCGCGTTCAATTCGGGGTCCGCCAGCACATAGTCCGCCGATTTGCCGCCCGGCAGAGCTTGGTACGCTATTTTGATGGCACGGGTCAACTCGGCACGCTCGCTGGCGGAGATCCTGAGACGCCCTCGTTTGAAGCTGGGCAAACTCGCCATTAACTTTTTCTTCTTGCCGCCCTTGGTCGTTGGCACGCTCCTTCGCGGATCTTCGGCGCCGTCCAGCGGACTTCCGACGCAAGCCTGGTCCAGCCGATCCTTGGCGCGGCAGGCATACTCGGTCGAGAGTTCAATTCCGATCCACTGCCGGCCGAGTTTCTTGGCAACCGCCAGCGTGGTGCCGCTCCCGCCGAACGGATCGAGGACGACGTCCATGGGGTTCGAGCACATGCGGATAATCCGGCCCAGCAGTTGTTCGGGCATCTGGCAACCGTGAAATCCTTCGCGTTCCTTGAACGTGCCGGCGACGCGGGGAAAGTACCACGTATCGTGATCCGCCGCAAAACTGCGCGGCACATCCTGCGGCCGCAAAATCCAAGTGTTGTCCGGCAGTCGCCCGCGCGGGTTGGCTCGCAAGTCGGCGTAGACCAGTTGCCGCGCCGACGGGACGCGCACCGCCGGGTTGTCCTCGTTAAAGGTGAAATCCGCCGGATCCTTGACGAAGTGAAACAGGTGCGTGTGAGAACGGCTGAAGCCCCGCCGGCAATTCACGCCAAACGTGTAGTACCAGATAACCCAACTCCGGCAGGCAAAGCCGACATCCCTTTGGGCGATCAGCTTGAGTTCGGCGGCAAACTCGTCCCCAATTGCCAGCCAGAACGTGCCATTGGGGCGCAAGGCGTGGTGAACGCCCGAGATCCAATCCCGCGACCAGTTTAGGTATTCGTCCGCCTGCCGGCAGTCGTGGTACACGTCGTACTTGTACCCAATGTTGAACGGCGGATCGGCAAACGCCAGATGGACCGACTCCGGCGTCAACTGGCGCAGCGTCGCGACGCAGTCTCCCTGATGGATGGTATTGATCGGCAACCCCACAGCCTCTCCTCCTGCCCAGCATGCCAGCTTGACGCCAGCCAAAATCGTATGCGATTGCAAGCTGCAGTTCAATCGACCTGAACCGGCGACGCACCTCATGAACCGCTTTCCTCGCCGGCCAATCCGTTCCCTCGCTTTGTGCGCTGCCGGGGGAGGATTAACCGTGTGATGGCCAGCGGAGGCCGCGAAGCCACGGTAGAATTTCGGGGCACCGAGTAGAGGCTCACAACAACAATCGGTCGCTCATTTTTCTGTCACTTCATCTTTCTGTCAGTTGCTCCCTATTTTTCAGAAAGAAGAAGAAAGCTGACAAAAAGATGAGGTGACAGAAAAATGAAGAAGAGGAGGTTCCCGCTCAATGGCCGGGCAATTTCTGTTGGGCATCGACAACGGCGGCACTGTCTTCAAAGCGGCTTTGTTCTCCCCAGACGGGCGCGAGGTGGCAGTGGCGGCCAACAAAACCGACACGCTCTCGCCGGCGCCGGGCTGGTCCGAATTCGACCTCAACCAATTGTGGTCGGCAGCGGCCGCCGCAGTGCGGGACGTGATCGGCATGGCGCGCATCGATCCACGGCAGATCGCGGGCGTCGCCTGCACGGGGCACGGCAATGGGATCTACTTGGTAGATGCCGCCCTCCGCCCCGTCCGCAACGGCATTTTCTCGGCCGACGCGCGAGCCCGCAGCTACGTCGAACGCTGGACCGCCGCTGGCATCGGCCACGCCGTGCGCCCGAAAACGATGCAGTCGCTGTGGCCCGGTCAGCCCAACGCGCTCTTGGCCTGGCTGCGAGACCACGAAGCGGACGCGTACGCCAAGACTCGCTGGGTGCTGATGTGCAAGGATTTTATCCGGTCGCGGTTGACCGGGCAGGCCGCCGCCGAGTTGACGGACATGTCGGGCACCAGTCTGATGGACGTCGGGAGGGCCCGGTACGACCCGGACATCCTGGACCGCTTCGGGATCGCCGGCGCGTTCGACAAACTCCCGCCCTTGCGGCGATCGGCGGAAATTTGCGGCGAAGTCACGCCGGCAGCCGCTGCCGAAACGGGACTGGCCCCCGGCACGCCGGTCGCCGGCGGACTGTTCGACGTCGACGCTTGTGCGTTGGCGTCGGCGCTGCTCAGCGACCGTGAACTGGGCATGGTCCTCGGCACCTGGGGCATCAACGAGTACGCATCGCGGACGCCGGTCACCAGCGACGACGTGTTCATGACTTCGCGTTACTGTTTGCCGGACCACTTCCTGATGATCGAAGCCAGTCCCACTTCGGCAGGCAACCTGGAGTGGGTCATGGGCCAACTGCTGCGCAACTTCGCCGGCGTCGCGGGGCAACAAGGCTTGGATAACTATGCCCAGGTCAACCGGCTGGTCGCCGAGACGAGCCCGGAGGATTCATCGGCGATCTTCCTGCCTTTCCTGTACGGCTCGAATTCGCATCCGGATGCGACCGGAACGCTGGTCGGATTGTCCAGTCGCTGCGACCGCCGCCACGTATTGCGAGCGGTTTACGAGGGCGTGGTCTTCGCGCACCAGACGCATCTCGAGCGTTTGCTGAGATTCCGGGAGCGGCCGCATTGTATTCGCGCCAGCGGCGGCGCCACGCGCAGCGACGTCTGGATGCAGATCCTCGCCAACGCGCTGCAGATCCCGGTCGAGATCCCCGACGGTTCCGAGTTGGGCGCACTGGGCGCGGCGATCTGCGCCGCCGTGGCCGTCGGAGTCTATCCCGACTACCCCGCGGCATGTGCGGCGATGGTCCGAATCGCCCGCACCTTCGCGCCCGAACCGCGTCGTGCCGAGGTCTACCGCGCCAAGTATGATCGCTACCGGCGACTGCTGGCCGCCTTGCACCCCGCGTGGCAAGACCTGCGGACATAAGCTACGATCGTCGTTGTTCGCCACCCGACTCGCGGGCTGGCGACTTGGTCGTGGCGTAAGCTTCCAGCTTGCGAACTGGACCACGGAGGCAGAATAGTGAATTGAAGATAGGCTGCGCCGGCAAGCTGGAAGCTTACCCCACGTGCCGTCACCAGCTAAATCGACAGCTCGCCCGGTTGGTTCAACGGCTTCTGCACTACGACTGGCACCAAAGACATCTCCGTCCTACACTGTCCAACTGCAAGGAACGATCACCATGACAAATCAGCTCTGCCGCCCACGCCGTCAACGATCTGAACAACTCGCTGCCGCCTCCAGATTTGGCGCATGTTCCCGCCGCACGTTCCTCGCCGCCAGCCTGACCGGGATCGGCGCGTTGGCAACACAAACCTCCGTGGTCCAGTGCGGCGAACCGGCAACGACGCCACCCGCTTCGGCCGGCGATCTTCCGCGACTGGACCTACACGTGCACCTGGACAACAGCACCATCGACAACGTACTGGAAATCTCCCGAGAGCGCGGCGTCAAGTTCGGGATCGTCGAGCACGCGGGCACGAAGGAGAACAAGTACCCGGTGGTGGTGAGCAACGATGAGGAACTGGGCCGCTACCTGGCGATGCTCGACGGCAAGCCCGTCTATCGCGGCGTGCAGACCGAATGGACCGATTGGGTCGGTTGCTTTTCGCGGAAGATGCTTGCACGCCTGGACTACATTCTAACCGACGCCATGACCTTTCCCGGCCGCGACGGGCAGCGGGTCAAGCTTTGGGAAAAGGACGTCGAGTCGCGGGTGGAGATGGCCGACAAGCAGGCCTTCATGGAACGCTACGTGGACTGGTACGTGTCCATCATCGAGCAGCAACCGATCGACGTTCTGGCCAATGTCTCTTGGCTGCCGGCGCCGTTGGCGGCGGACTACGACACATACTGGACCGAGGCCCGCGTCCGCCGCGTCGCTAGTGCGGCCGTACGGCACGGCGTGGCCCTGGAGATCAGTTCCGGTTACCGGCTGCCCAAACGCAACTTCCTGGAAGTCGCCAAAGCGGCGGGAGTCAAGTTTTGCTTCGGCACCAACGGGCGTTATCCGAACATGGGCAAGCTGGAGTATTCGCTAGACATGGCCCGCGAACTGGGGCTCACGCGAACGGACTTGTTCACGCCTGCATCGGACGGCCAGAAAGCCGTTCAGCGCAGGCTTCTGTAAGGCGAACGGCACGAATTGAGGCACCCAACGTCCATGACTCCGATCCGGCACCGATCCGCCGGGTCTAGCCGTCAACCTTTCTGGGCGATATGATGGTCAACTCTTAGTTACGCCCTCCGGGGCGAAAGTCCGGCGCAGCCTTCGCGAGGAGAAAGGAATCACAATGTCTGCAACATCCGTCACAACGTTGCTTGAATCTGCCGAAAAGGGCGTGACCGAGTACTTGACACGCGCTCTGCAGGAGGGCCGCATCGACGAGCAGTCACACAATCTGGCGGCGCAGAACACGTTCTCGTCGCTCAAGAAGTGGTTGAAGAACCGGGATTTGCGGCGGATCTCGCCGAAGTTGGCCGAGGGTCTGGCCGAGGCGATCCGGCAAGAACGTTGGGAGGATCTCGTCAACGCCTTCCGGCAGCAGGCTCGATTCGGCACGGGCGGAATTCGCGGCATGATGGCCTTTGATCGCGAGTCGGTGGTCCGCCTTCACACGGAAGGGATTGGGGCACCGATCTTGAAGGGTCCCAACACGATCAACGAAGTGGTGCTGCTGCTGACGTCGGCCGGGGTGGCCCGATACGGCAAGGCCCAGAGTCCGCCGTTCGAGAAGGTCGTCATCGGCTACGACAGCCGCGTCCGCGGATTCGATTTGGCCAAGATCGTGGCGGAACTCTTTCTGGCCTACGAATACACCGTGTACTTTTTCGACGAGCCGTGCCCGTATCCGGAAATGACGTTTGCCATTCCGTATCAGGGCATCAAAGCGGACCTCGGAATCCTGATTTCGGCAAGCCACAACGACTACCGATACAACGGCTACAAGCTTTCGTGCGCGAACGGATCGCAATTTGATCCAAGTGCACGGAACGAAATGTACAACAAGTACATCGCCAAGGCCGCAACGTCCGCCGTCAAGTTGTGCCCTTTTGCCGACGCGCCGCAAGAACGCCTGGTTTTTCTGGGCGGCGACGAGCGGATACCCAGGTTCGACTACTGCGGGCGGCAAGACCACGTGATGAACATCCACGAGCAGCATGCCGCTCACGTGAAGACCTTCCTGATGACGGATCTGGCGGCCCAGCAACAAGCGGCGGCCGAACCGCTGCACATCGCCTACTGTGCCTTTCATGGCGCCGGGCGGCGAGCCGTGCCGCGACTGCTGAAGGATGTGGGCTTTTCGGACGTCAAGGTCATCACTCACGGGGGACTGAACGATCTGAACGGCTTGTTCCCGTCGTTCTGCAGCGAACCCGGACTCGAACAACAGCCGGACCCCGGCGACACGCGCGCGGCAAAGACGGCGGTCGAGGCATTCAAAGCCGAATACGGCAGTTTCGACGATGTCGATATCCTGATTGGCACGGATCCCGACGCCGACCGGTGCGGCGTGGTTGTCAAAGTGCCCCCCGCTCAGCGACACCTGTATGACGGCCAGGATTGGATGCTGCTGCCGGCCGATTCGATGTGGGCCCTGTTGCTGTGGTACCGTTTGCACCGTGAGACGGAACTGCACGGACACCCGCTGGACTGCGAGAAACGATTTATCGCCCAGTCGCACACCACGTCCGACAGCATCATCCTGTTGGCCCGCAAGCATGGCTTGGGGGTCGTCAAGACATGGGTCGGATTCGCGGCTTTGGCGGCGGCGGTCCGCGATGTGTGGGACGGCAAGCCGATCCCGGCGCTGGACGAGGGACGGCTGGGCAAGACGGCGGAACTCTGCGATCCGTTCGTGTGCGAATATCAGGACATGAACAACGGCCAGCGCTCGTTCAATATCGGCGCGATGGAGCAGAGCAACGGATTCTCCCTTTTGGGCGGCCGGCCCCCGGATGAACGGTCGCTGGGTGTCGGCGGCCACGTGCGCGACAAGGACGGGACGCTGGCCGCGCTGCTGGTGGCCGAAGTCGCCGCGTGGGCCAAGTCGCAAGGGACGACGATCTTCGAACTGATCGACAAACACATCTTCCTCGATCCTGCGATTGGCCTGTTCGTCAACCACTACGAACCGGACCCGATGGACGGCGAGTATCCGGGCATCGAAGGCGACCGCAAGAAGAAAGAAATCCTGCGCCGGGCCTTGGGCTTCTTCCAACTGGCCCTGGCCAACGACTTCCAAATCGCCGGCCGCCGCGCCGTTTCCGCTTGCATCTACCGAACGGGCAAGTACGACGCCATTTATCCGCCGACGTACGATTTCCAATTCCCGGACGAAGGCGTGCGGTTCTACCTGGAAGACCCCACCCATGACGGCAAACCCTTCAATCACGTCACGGTGCGGCCTTCCGGAACCGGGAATTCACTCCGGTTTCACATCCAACTCCGCGACTTGGCGACGGAGGCCGACGTGGTGGAAAAGAAACAGAAGTTGATGGCGGACGCCAAAGCCATCGCGGACCAGTTGCGGGAGCTTCTCCGGGCGCCACGCTAAGGTTCGCTCCGGGGCGATTTGTAGGTTGAAGTCTCGGACTGGAGGATGCGCGCTCCACGCACAGATCCTGGGTCGCGACCGACGGCCGCGCGAGACGCTTGATATATCCAGAACCGCCGTCAGTGATGTGGTGCTTCTGGCGCGGATGGCCGAGACCTTGTCTGGCGGGAGCACGGAATGTCCGCAAATCTGGTCTGTATGGGAGTGGATCTCGGCACCGGCGGTGCCCGCGCGGTGGCCATGGATTTCCAGGGGCGATTGGTCGCCGAGGGACGCGCTGATTTTCCTGCTGCCGCGTCGCGCGTCGAGGGGCCGTGCGTGCAACAGGATCCGCTGGCTTGGAGGGCGACTGCGGAAGCGGCGTTGCGCGATGCAACGGCCCGGTTGCCGGCCCGTTGCGAGATCGTTGGCATCGCCGTGGATGCGACGTCCGGCACGTTTCTGCTGTGCGACGAGGACAACCGGCCGCTGACGCCGGGGGTGATGTACAACGACATGCGGGCGGCGGCCGAAACGCCGGAAGCTGCGGACGCCGTCTGCGACGCCTTGGCACCGTACGGCATTCAAGTCGCCACGGCCTTTGCACTGCCCAAGTTGCTGCACTTCGCGCGGCACGAGCCCGCTGTCTTTTGCCGCTGCCGCCGCGTCGTGCATCAAACGGATTGGATCGTCGGCGCTCTGTGCGGCCGCTACGACGTCTCGGACGTTTCGACGGCGCTCAAGACGGGCGTCGACCCGGCGAGCCTGCAGTGGCCGGAGCCGATCGAATTCCGATTGGGAATCCCACACCGGTTGCTGCCCGAGGTCGTCTTGCCGGGAACGCCCGTCGGCCACGTCACGGCCGAGGCGGCCGCGGCCACGGGACTGCCCGCCGGCGTGCCCGTAGTGGCCGGCGCCACCGACGGGATCGCGGGCTGTCTGGCTTCGGGGGCCAAGGAAGCGGGGGACGTGAACTTGACGCTGGGTACCACCCTGACCTTCAAAGCGATCAGCCCGCAGCCGCTGCTGGATCCGGATGGAGTCGTGTATAATCATCGGCATCCGGCGGGCGGCTACCTGCCCGGCGCCGCGTCCAGCACGGGAGCGGAGTGGGTCGAGAAGTTTTTTCGAGGCGAGAATCTCGAACGATTGGGACGCGAAGCGGCGGCCCGGCTGCCCACACGGCAGATCGTCTATCCGCTGGTCAAGACTGGCGAGCGATTTCCGTTTGCCTGTACGATGGCCGCCGGTTTTGGCCTCGACGAGATCGACGACCCCACCGTGCGTTTCGCCGCCGGGATGGAGGGAACGGCGTTTCTGGAGCGATTGGGAATTGAACGATTGGAGCAGTTGGGGCTGCGGACCGGTGCGACCGTGTATGCCACCGGTGGCGCAGTGGCGGGGGAAACGTGGCTGCGGGTCCGCGCGGCGGTCAGCGGCCGGACGTACTCGGTTCCGCGGTATCCCCAGTGCGCCGTGGGGGCAGCGGTGTTGGCCGCGATGCCGCACGTGGGGTCGTGTCGCGAGGCCGTGGCGGCGCTCGTGCGGCCGGGGCGCACGGTGGAGCCGGAGCCGCGGCTTGCCGCCGCCTACGTCGAAATGCTGGAGCGGTTCCGGGCCGCGATGCAGGAACGAGGCTGGCTGTGAGCATTTTCAAAGCCTGTGACATTCGCGGCGTGGTGGGTCAGGAATGGGGGGCGGACGAGGCCCGCCGCATCGGCCGTTCGTTGGGGCAGATGATTCGGACTCGCGGCGACGCTTCGGTCTGCGTGGGCGGGGATTTCCGCCGCAGCACGCCGCTGCTGAAGCAGGCATTCGTCGAAGGATTGCTCGATGCCGGCCTGGCGATTCATGACGTGGGTCAGCAGCCCACGCCGGTCGTCTACTTTGCCGCCCGGCAACTCGGCTGCCGCAGCGTCGCGGTGGTCACCGCCTCGCACAACCCCGCCCGTTACAACGGGATCAAGTTCGTGGTGGCCGGCCGGCCGGCCGTTCCGCAGTTGGTTCAAGAACTGGAAGCTGGTTGTCAGACGCCGCCGCCGGACGAACCACGCAGTACCGTAAGCTACCACGACGTAACGGCCGCATATCAGGACTGGGTGATCCGGCGAGCGGCCGAGTTCCTTAGCACCGCCAACCATCTGGTTACGGGGCTCCGCCTCGTAACCCGCGGACCGCGAGGCTCCGCCTCGCATCCGGCCGGCGGAGCCGGCGAGGCAGTGCGTACCCAGGCGGGAGCCTGGGAACGAGGACCAGAGCCGTCCCTATCGGTGGTTCTGGACGCCATGGCCGGCGCGTTCACCCACATTGCTCCCCGCGTGCTGGCCCGCGCTGGCGCCACTGTCACCGCGCTCACGCCGGCCATCGATCCGGATTTCTCTGCGCGGACCCCCAACCCGGCTCGCGATGAGAACCTGGCTCCGTTGATCGAAGCGGTGGTGGAAGGAGGCAGTCACGTTGGCATCGGCCTGGACGGCGACGGTGACCGCGTCGTCTTCGTCGATCATGCCGGGCGCGTCGTGCGGCCCGAACAGCTGGCCGTGGTGTTGATTCAACATTTCT
>Ga0302238_1003383_pt1 | contig 10196 bp, 9 predicted proteins | sample AAG_UR_Asn_MG_FD_193527 | JGI IMG/M metagenome (GOLD analysis project Ga0302238, IMG submission 193527) | Enriched activated sludge microbial communities from anaerobic digester in WTTP, New Holstein, Wisconsin, United States - AAG_UR_Asn | ecosystem: Engineered > Bioreactor > Anaerobic >...
GGATGACATATATTCCAAGGGGCAGAAGTTCGACGATGGCATGGCGCAACTTGCCGAAGGCTCAGATCTTGTGATCCTCGCCACTGGTTCAATGGTTCATACTGCACTTTCAGTTTCAAAGGAACTTTCTAAAAAGAAGATCAATGCCGGAGTCATTGATATTTATTCAATTCCTGCAGATCCGCATTTGCTGTCATCAAAGATTTCAAAGGCGAAAAAGATAGTGACATTGGAAGAACATTTTCTTGCAGGCGGGTTCGGAAGCATGATCTGCGAGATAATCTGCGATTGCGGCATGAAGGCTCCTGTCATGAGGATAGGCATTCCCATGAAGAAAAAATATTGCTATAAATACGGTGGGCGGAAGGAAATCAGAAAATTCTATGGTATTGACGAGAAAACGGTACTAAAAAAGATTGATGAATTCGTACAGCAGTAAAGTTACACCTGTTATTCTTGCCGGAGGCAAAGGGACAAGGCTCAAGTCAGTTGTTGGCGATCGTCCGAAAGTCTTGGCTGAAATAGTTGGCCGGCCATTCATAACATATCTGCTTGACCAGTTAATTGAATCAGGATTCAAAAGCGTAGTCCTATGCACAGGCTACAAAGCCGAGATGGTGGAAAAGACGATTGGGGCTACCTATAAGAGCATGAAAGTCTCCTATTCAGTTGAAAATCATCCACTTGGTACTTTTGGAGCCATCGCAAAAGCTTCGGAACTGATTCAAGTGGAAAACATAATCGCAATGAACGGAGACTCATACATAAGCACTCCTCTGTCTAAATTCATGGACTGGGGATTGAATAATCGGATAAAGGCCGGAATCCTTCTTACAAGGGTTAATAACGCTTCAAGGTACGGGCAGGTAGAAGTAGATGCCAAAGGGCATATACTTTCATTCAGGGAGAAGGAAGTTTCTTCAAAACCAGGACTTATAAATGCCGGCATCTATATCCTCTCTCTTTCAACGATTCAACGATTCAACAATTCATCATCTCAACACCTCAACAGTTCTTCAGTTAAACGTCTCAGTATCTCCGCCCCTTGTTCAATCGAAAAGGAAGTATTTCCGTCCCTTGCGAAATCAGGAGACCTCCATGGATACCCGGTCGAAGCTGATTTCATAGACATAGGCACTCCGGATTCATATAAAAAAGCAAAAGAATTCTTTGTATGCAGATAAGTGGTTAAAATATTCGACGTTCTTAAGTCTGTCCTGATCTTAATTTTACCTAACACCTAACACCTAACATAAATGAATAAAAAAAGCTCTTCCAAGGTCTGTTCTCTGCCATCTGCCATACGTTCTCTGCGCAGCTGCAAACTGATTGTCTTTGATTTCGATGGAGTAATGACTGATAACCGTGTACTTGTATTTGAAGATGGCAAGGAAGCAGTTTTCTGTAACAGGTCAGATGGAATTGGCGCTGATATCCTGCGCAAGAAGGGATTCAGCCTCCTTATACTTTCCACAGAGACAAACCGTGTTGTAAAAGCCAGGGCGGACAAGTTGCAGATGCCTGTCCTGTTTGGCATCAAGAATAAAAAAGAAGCATTGAAAAAATACTGTAAAGATAATGGGTTTGACATGAAGCAGGCCTGTTTTGTTGGCAATGACCTGAACGATGTTGAAGTGATGGAATCTGTTGGTCTGCCAGTGTGCTCCGCCGACGCTTATCCAGAGGTCAAAAAGATCGCCAAGCTCATTACAGATGCGTGCGGTGGAGAGGGTGTGGTCCGTGAACTGGCAATGCATCTTTGCCAGGATGGCAAATCTGCATGAGCAGCTACGCTGCAGGAAAATAGCACCAAAGGTGCACATATAGATTTTTCGACTGAAAGGAGAAAAAGATATATATGGCTAACAAAGAGATAAAAATTGGGAATCATCTTGTTGGTGATGCCCATCCCGTTTTCATGATTGCCGAAATAGGCATAAACCACAATGGAGACATGCAGATTGCTAAAAAGCTGATTGATGGAGCTTTTGTCTGTGGATGGCATTGTGTTAAATTCCAGAAGAGGACTCCTGAAATTTGTGTTCCTGAAGCGCAGAAGAATGTCATGAGGGATACTCCTTGGGGCAGAATATCTTACCTTGATTACAGAAACAAAATCGAGTTTGGGAAAGCAGAATACGACTACATCGACAGATATTGCAGTGAAAAGCCTATCCTCTGGAGCGCTTCGGTATGGGATCTTCCAAGCCTTGAGTTCTTAATGAAATACGATGTTCCTTTCATAAAAATACCTTCCGCAAAACTGACTGAAGATGAACTCCTTGCAGAAACTGCAAAATCCGGCAAGCCGGTTATTCTTTCTACAGGCATGAGCACCATCGAGGAAGTTGACAAAGCCGTGGAGATCCTGGATAAGCACTCAAAGGGCAATTACATCCTGATGCATACAAATTCCGCCTATCCCGCCCCATTGGAGGACTTGAATCTTAATATAATTAAAACATTGAAAGATCGATATAAATGCATAATTGGCTACAGTGGGCATGAATATGAGCTGGAACCCACTGTTATTGCTGCATCAATTGGCGCAAAATTGATAGAAAGGCATATAACTCTTGACCATAAGATGTGGGGCTCTGATCATTCATCTAGTATTGAAATCCATGCAATGGATTTTCTATATAGACGAATAAGGGATATAGGTAAAGTTATGGGAAATGATATAAAACAAGTATTTCCTTCTGAACTTGAACCGAGAAAAAAGCTTAGAGGGGAATAGAAAATACTGGTATTTTATGATCGACATTAATTTCTTCATGGGGATTCACGATCTTAAAAAGAAGATCCTTGCAGGTGAAAAATTTGATAAGGAGGTTTTAAAGGACAAGTTCGAACAAGTCCGCAATAAAAAACCCGTTGTCTACAATATTGAGACAACAAATGCCTGTAATATGAAATGCAGGATGTGTCCCAGAACCACCATGATGACAAGGAAGGTAGAGACGCTAGATCAGGAAACATTCGAGAAAATTGCAGAACAGCTTATACCTTTCTCCTCTGAAGATTGGGGCAAGTGGAATCAGTTTGTTGAAAATGAATATGGAATAACCGAGAACGAGATCAACGAAAACAATTTCTTCCTGTATATAATCCCAAAAGTAATACAGTTGCATGGATACGGAGATCCACTTCTTGATCCTAAAATAATTGAAAGGGTCAAGATACTTAAAAATCGCGGGCTTTTGACATATTTCAGCTGTAATCCAACCAATATTAATATAGAGAGGAACATGGAACTTTTTGAGAATGGGCTTGACTATATAAAATATTCAATTGAGGCAGTTGACGATGTTGAGCACAAGAAGATAAGAGGAGATCTGTCCAACTTCTCCAAGAGCTATGATAGTATATTAAAGCTCTTGGAACTGAAGAAAAAGTATGGTCTGAAGACGGTAATAGTGATAACAATGCTGGACCTGAGGCGTGAAAAACAGATGGAAGATTATGAGAGATTAAAAGAAGCTTTTGCGGGAAAAGACGTTTATCTTTATCTAAAGAGCCAGGATCAGCAGTGGTATGAGGGCAAAAAGCATGGTACAAAATCAATTCATTGGTCGGAAATATGCCAGCATCCATGGATGTCAATGACTATTAAATCCAACGCAGAAGTTGCCATGTGCATGGAGGACTTTAACAACGAGATTATTCTCGGAGATGCCAGGAAAGATACTTTGACTGACATATGGAATGGTGATAATTATCGTAAGTTTAGGGAAGATCATTTTAAACTAACCAGGTGCCTTAAATGTACAGAACAGTGTGATATGAAGTTAGTTGGAGAATTTATATGAAAAATTTATTCAGCATCAAAAACAAGGTAATAGCTCTTGTTGGCGGAACTGGACTTATTGGAAGTTCTTTGTCTAAAGGATTGGCGAGTGCAGGAGCTATTGTTTATGTTGGATCTAGGCACCAAATAGAAAAAGAGCAAGATAATGTTACATGGTATAAAATTGATATCAGATCTATGAAATCAATTAAGGCCTTTATCAACCGTATTGATAAAGATAATAAGAGAATTGATGTCTGGATAAATTGTGCTTGGCCTAAGACTGGAATCAACGGTCCGATTGAGTCTATTCCTGATGTCTTAATACAAAAAGAGACCTTAGAACATCTTTTGGGTTTTTATTCTTGTTGTAAAACAGCTCTTTCCTACATGAAAAAACAAGGCCATGGGAATATAATCAATTTTGGTTCGATATATGGAGAATTGTCACCAGATTTCAGAATTTACACTGGGACGGATATCTATAGCTCCCCTGCCTATTCTATGATCAAAGGAGGCATTCATTCTTTTACCAAATATCTAGCTTGTGAAGCCGCCTGTTCAAATATTAGAGTTAACGCCATATGTCCTGGAGGAGTATTCAATAACCATGACTCAACATTCAGGGATAAATATTCCAATAGGGTTCCTTTAAAACGCATGGCTACGCCCGATGAGTTGGTAGGTCCGACAATATTTCTCGCGTCTGAGGCTTCATCATACGTTACAGGACAGTTGATTTTTGTTGACGGTGGGCTGACAGCATGGTAGACAGTTTATGAAAAATGATCCTCAAATAGTTTCAATTATACCTGCACGAGGAGGTTCTGTCAGAATCCCCCATAAGAATATAACGTTACTAAATGGTAAACCTTTGATTGCATATTCGATTGAATCCTCGCTGCGATCCAAAAGAATACACAGGACAATTGTCTCCACAGACAGCGATGAGATAGCCAGGATTTCTGAATCCTTAGGTGCAGAAGTATTTCATAGAGATTCTTCATTGTCAGACGGCAACTCATCTACGGAACTTGTTATGATAGATGTTTTAAACAAGCTACATGCAACTGGAAATTATCCTGAGTATCTTGTTCTTCTCCAGCCAACAAGCCCGTTACGAAGCAACGCATTGGTCGATAAAGGTATTGAGATCGTATTAAAAACAAATGCGGACACATTACTAAGTATATGTGAAATACCTCATTATTATTTGTCTGGTCACTTTGATAACGGCCAATATCTTCTGGATTACAAAACAAGACCTTTCAGCCATAATATGCAAAAGAAATACAGGGAAAATGGGGCACTGTATATAACAAGAAGCGATTACCTTATAAAGCATAAAAACAGAATAGGAGGGAAAATAGAGACGATTATAATGAATGAAGTAGATTCAATAGACATTGACGAGATGAAAGATCTGGTTTTAGTCGAGAAATTACTTAAACTCGACTATGCGGGGGTAGATCCTACAACAAACAACGTAGATCATACTTAATCTCATAGCAAGGGAGCAAAACATGAAGGCTAGAATATCTTTAAATCCGTTCGAAATCTCTATTGATACTGACAATACTTCATCCTTATATAAGGTGAATCTGGGAAATAACAGGACGTTATATTTGGCTGGCAGTCTGTATTATTATGGTAAAGACAAACATTTTTCTCGCGACAAGGTAAAATGTATTTCCGAACTAGCAAAGGTTTACAGTTCACCGGAAGAGATAATAAGAAATGTTGAGGGTTCGTTTGTATGCTTCATAACAGATAGTGTCGCAAAGAAATTCTATGCATTTGCTGACAGAATGTCTACTATAGACTTATACTATTGCCAGATTGGAAAACATGTTCATGTTTCAAACAACATGAAATCTCTCCCGATTGAAAATTCAGAAATGGATTCCTTTGCGCTTGTCAACATATTGCTTATGCTATATCCGCCGAAAAGAAGTACAATATTCCAAAATGTCAAAAGGCTTTCCAATAGGCAGATCCTTTGTATTGAAAATAATTCAATGAATCTAGCAACAATTACTCAGAAAACTCTTTCTATTTGCGATTATGATGTGGGAAAGATAAAATCATATAAGGATGTATTGGAGAACGCTATACTTTCGAGGGCATCCAATAAATTCAATGTTGTGCAATTGTCTGGTGGATGGGACTCAACATTTCTTTTAGCAGTTCTTTGCAAGCATTTTGGCAGAGACAAAGTCAGACCTGCCATATATGAAATGGTATTAAGTGATGGAAGAACCTATAATCGCATAGAGATCGACAAGTGCAAGAGGATTGCAAAATTCTTTGGAGTTAAGCTTGATGTGATCAAGTCCGACTCCTCAAGTCCTAAGCTGCGTGATCTGTGGGCAAATGAAATTTACGGCAAATCAATGTATGATCATCTCTTCACTAGAGATGTTAACCAGTTTCTCTTTGCCAGCAAGATCAAGGAAAAATACGGTTCCGACGTTGTTGTTTTCAACGGTGAAGCATGTGATTCCACTCACAACTTCGGATTTTCGCAATACATATCTTTCCAGCATGAAAGCTACGACTTCAGACAGTATGCTGACAAGATGAAAACATTCTTGTATTCTCCTACATTTTATCAAAAAGTCTTGGATGGGACTTATGAAAGTGACATTGTCTACCAGTTGTTTAAGAACAATTATCGGGGTGTCAAATATGCCGCTGGCGGAAATGAAACAAACAAGATATTCAATTATCTTTTCTCATTCGTATTTTCAGAGTCACGGATACCATTTGCCGATGTCGACAATCTTCCGTTCATTAGCAAAGGTGCTTTAAAGGATGCAAAACAGCAGCTTTTCAGCGAGTATTTTAAAGACGTCATTCGCGATTTCAAGCCGAACAACATTTATTACCATTTCTTGTTTAGTCTTTACTTGAACTTCCATCTGCAAAGCCATCAAATAACGAAAATAACAAGGTCTTTGCAGAATGCACGTCTCCCATTCATTGACAGTGAATTGATGTCGTTTATGGCGATGGCGCCGGAAAGCTGGGGTAGAAGCCTGGACTACAATGAGGTTAAATATCCTTTAAAGCAGCTCATCAGGAAGAAATATTACAAATATCCACTCCACATAATATCGGAGCCAGGCCATTCTTATATATCAGAAACAATACCGAGTGTGTCCTGGTTTGACGATTTCCTTTGTGATTCTTCACTTATTAAAAGTACATTCAATGCGAAGATCTTAAAACAGAAGGCTGAAAAAGTGTTTGATCCTTCCCGTTTCGATTTGAAGAAAATGAATATTTTCATAGATCAATTCAATGACAGAAGAAATAGTCTTCGTCCAATAAGTGGGCAAAATCTAAATCTTTTAGCGTTCTTGCTTCATTATTATAAGTAGTTGGTGATATTGTGTATAACATTGCAATCATAGGTGCCGGAAACATTGGCTGCAGGCACCTTCAAGGCCTTGTAAGTCTTGAATTTCCTGTCATGGTGGATATTGTCGATCCATCTCCATCTGCTTTGGAAGCATGCCTGTCAAAATTTGAGGGGATATCACGATCAGGAAATAAAATCCTTGTAAAAGTTCACAGGATAATAGAAGAGATCGCCAACAATATTGATCTTGCAATAGTTGCTACCAACAGTGATGTCAGGGCGATGGCAATAAAGGAAATATTAACAGAAAAAGACGTCTCTGCTTTTCTTCTAGAAAAACTTCTTTTCGACAAAGAGGACGATTATTATACAATATCCAAAATGCTATGCGAAAAAAATATTCCAGCTTGGGTCAACTGTAACTTAAGAGCTACAGATGTCTTTAGAATACTTAAGAGAGGCATTGATCCTCAAAAAGGACTTGAACTCAATATTGAAGGAAAAGGATGGGAAATGGGGTGTGTCGCAATTCATTTTATTGATCTTTTTGTCTACATTACTGGGAAAAAAGAATACGAGATCGATAAAATGGAAGTGCGTTTTTTCGAATCGAAGCGAAAAGGTTTTCAAGAGATATCGGGTAGTATAAGGATCAGAAATTCAATCGGCGTATTAGAAATGAACTGTGCTGACTCGAAGACTGTTTCACATACTGTAACTATTAAAAATGGTGATAACAAACAGGAATTATCAGGATGGAGCGGTGAAATTACAGTTAAATCAAGTCAAGATCAGTCTTCAAAGATTACACATACAAGGATTCCATATATTAGCGAGACGTCAGGAAATATTGCGCAGAACATAATCCAGAAAAGTCAATGTCTATTGCCTTCTTATTCTGAGTCAATGAATATACATGTTCCTTTTGTACGGAAAATAACCGACATATATTCGCAAAGGACTGGCCTTAAAAGATGTCCGATAACGTAAAAGACAAGAAAATCCTGGTTCTCGGTGTCGGCGAAATGGGACGTGAATATACTAAAGTCCTCAAAGCTCTTAATTGCAATGAACTTACAATTGTTGGTAGAGGCGAGAAAGGCTGTGCTGAGTATTTCGAAAAGACCGGAGTCAAAGCTGTCCCCGGAGGAGCCACCAACTGGTTAAAGGAAAAACGTCCTGAAATCGAATATGCGATTGTTGCAGTCAGTGTTGAGGATCTTGCCAAGGCAACGATTCAACTGCTGGATTACGGCGTGAAAAATATTCTTCTTGAGAAGCCTGCAGGATTGAATGTTGAAGAAGTTGGAATGGTCTGCAGTAAGGCTGATGAAAAAGATGCAAAGGTCATTGTAGCATACAACAGGCGCTTCTATGCCTCGACTTTGAAGGCACAGGAAATGATAAAGGCAGATGGTGGCGTTCTGTCATTTCATTTCGAGTTCACGGAATGGCCTCATGTGATTCTTACAGCCACACATATAAGCATACAAACTAAAGCAAACTGGTTCTTGGCAAATTCAAGTCATGTGGTCGATCTGGCGTTCTTCTTGGGAGGCCATCCTGGGAAAATGTCTTCTTTCAAGGCTGGAGGATGTAACTGGCATCCTTCAGGAACTATATATGCGGGGTCAGGGGTTTCAGAAACTGGTGCATTATTCTCATATTGCGCCAACTGGGATGCTCCCGGGCGTTGGGGAGTGGAAATAATGACAAAGAATCATAGGCTCATATTCAAGCCCTTGGAAAAACTCCAAATCCAAAAGCAGAAGTCGGTGGTAATAGATTCTGCCGATGTCGACTACAATCTTGACACAGACTTCAATCCGGGACTATATCTACAGACGAAATACTTTCTGGAAAGATTCGACCATACTAATTTCATTGACATCAAAGAACACTATAGGAATGTGTCAAGAATCTATTCAGCAATTGAGAATGGGATTCATGGATAGGCATGATCCTAAACAGGCAGTCATTCTTGCTGGTGGTAAGGGATCAAGACTTTTTCCAATAACCAAGGATATCCCCAAGCCGATGATTGAGTTCCATGGAAAGCCTTTCATTTCTTATCTCCTACAGATGCTCAAGGAAAATGATGTAAAGAGTGTCCTGATGCTTCTCGGGTACCTTCCTGAAAAGATCATGGACTACTGCGGGAATGGCAGCAGATGGGGATTGGAAATAAAGTATTCAATAGGTGGAATCGACGATGATACTGGGACACGCGTTCTTAATGCTGCACAGGAAATTGATGATAAATTCCTTCTCATGTATTGCGACAACTACTGGCCGATGGATCTCAGGAAGATGAACTCTCATTTTGAAGCCAATTCCTGCGATGCCATGGTGACAGTCTATGCGAATGATGATAAGTATACCAAGGACAACATGATTGTCGATGATCAGGGATATGTGAAAACATATGACAAGGAAAGAAAAGCATCAGGCTTGAAGGGTGTTGACATCGGATTTCTGATAATGAAGAAAAAATGTCTGTCACTGCTTCCAAAGGGGAATATTCATTTCGAAAGAGAACTTTATCCGAAGCTTGCCTTAGAACATAAACTGCTTGCGTATAATACGAGACATAGATATTACAGTGTCAGCTCACATGAAAGACTTGCTCTTACAAATGAATTCCTTTCATTTAAAAAAAACATCATACTTGACAGGGACGGTGTCATAAATAAGAAGGCCGAGAAGGCAAGGTATGTCTGCAAATGGGACGACTGGAAATGGCTTCCTGGCGCCGTTGAGGCGATAAGTCTCCTCAAAAGCAATGGATATACCGTGATTATTGTCTCCAATCAGGCTGGTATTGCCAGGGGTGCGATGACTGAAAAGGATCTGCATGACATTCATGGCAACATGGTTTCCGAGTTGCAGAAAGAAGGAGGAGGGATAGACAGGATTTATTACTGCCCGCATGGCTGGAATGACGGATGCGAATGCAGAAAACCCAAGCCGGGCATGCTCTTCCAGGCACAAAGGGATTTTCATATTGATCTATCGAAAACATATTTCATTGGAGATGATGAA
>Ga0302238_1003384_pt1 | contig 10195 bp, 5 predicted proteins | sample AAG_UR_Asn_MG_FD_193527 | JGI IMG/M metagenome (GOLD analysis project Ga0302238, IMG submission 193527) | Enriched activated sludge microbial communities from anaerobic digester in WTTP, New Holstein, Wisconsin, United States - AAG_UR_Asn | ecosystem: Engineered > Bioreactor > Anaerobic >...
AAGCGATCTGGTCGCAACCGGACCGAGACTTGGGAGCCTTGAGCTAAGGAATCGATTTGTGTCGGTGGGGCGTGTTTGTTATAACCGTTGCCGGTAAGGTGTCCCCTCTGTGTCTGATTTGGCGTGCTCTTAAGGGAGAATAGGATGATTAAGGCTGCTGGCGGTCTCGTGTTGTTTCTTCTGGTGGTGACTGGCAGTGTGGTGTCGGCGGACGAGCCGGCGGTCGGCGATGGCGAGGTCGATGCGGTTGCCACGGCAGAGGAGGAGCCATTGCCCCCTGCCGAGCCTGCCATGGGGCCCTCCTTCGAGGCAGCTTACAACGACTATCTGTCCACCGACGCCATCGGCGCCAGGGATTTCATAAAGGCCAACCCCAAGTGGGATGGTCGGGGCGTTGTGGTGGCTGTGCTGGACACCGGTGTCGACATGTCGGTCTCGGGACTGACGACGACATCAACGGGGGAGGTCAAGGTAATTGAGGCCATCGACTTCTCGGGTCAGGGCCACGTACACTTGGAAACGGCCGTGGAGTCGAAGGAGCGGGACGAGCCAATTCTGAAGGCGGGCCGGATTGTACTTCGTGGGCATCAAAAACTATCGCCGGCCCCCTCCACCGAAGGACTGCTTCTAGGGGTCTTCGAGGAGAGCAGGTTCAAGAACTCCTCTCTGCGCGACATCAATCGAAACGGCCGAAGCGACGACAGGTTCGCTGTGCTTCTGGGCAAACTGAAGGTCGAGGAGAAAGAGGGGGACAAAGCGGAGGAGAAGTGGTTTGCCTGGGTAGACCTCGACGGTGACGGGCAGATTGACGATGAGAAGCCCATGGAGCAGTACTCTGACAGCCACCAGTTCTTCCACTTTGCGGCACCCGGGGACGTTGACCAGAAGAACCTTCTGGCCATGGCCATCTCGTTTTCGCCTGAGCACCGTTCGGTGACCCTGCATTTCGCCGATGGCTCTCACGGCACGCACGTGGCTGGCATCGCTGCGGGCAACGGCCTCTTTGGAAAGAAGGGGTTCAACGGCATAGCTCCTGGTGCCAGGGTGATGAGTCTCAAGATTGGTGACAACAGGCTAGCTGGAGGCAGCACCACCTCATCCAGCATGGAGGGGGCCCTTAGATTTGCTGCCGAGTGGTCATCGAAGCACAACACGCCGGTCATCGCCAACGTGAGTTACGGAATCGGTTCAGAGATGGAGGGTGAATCGGATATTGACTGGATAGTGGACGACCTCATGCGCAGGCACCCGAAGTTTGCGGTTGCGACGTCTGCTGGCAACTCAGGACCGGGGCTGAGTACGGTGGGCACTCCGGCGGGCTCGTTCCTTGCTTTCTCCACAGGGGCCCTGCTGACCAGGAACAACGCTCAGGCGCAGTATTCGGCCCGAATAGGTCGGGACCAGGTCTTCTTCTTCAGCAGTCGAGGTGGCGAGTTGGCCAAGCCCGACGGATTGTGTCCAGGCAGCGCCCTGTCGCAGGTGCCCAGATGGGAGAGTTGGGCCCTCATGCGCGGCACCTCCATGGCCTCTCCTCAGGCAGCGGGGGCGCTGGCCCTGCTGGCATCGGCAGCGATGGAGCAGAGAAAGGATGGGGAGTTCTACGGCGCGCTGGCAGCGCGGGCTCTCAGGAATTCGGGAAAGCCGTTGGCAGGTTACACCCCTCTGGATCAGGGGGCGGGCGTCGTGAACGTTCCCGCTGCCTTCGAAAGCTACAAGGCCATTGCTGGGAGACCGGCAGCGGCGGCGGTGGCAGGCTACCGGTCGCAGGCGGATTCGCCAACGTCGGAGCGTGGGTACGCCTTTAATGCCTTCTTCAGGGCCGGCACCTATGTTCCCCGTTCGCCGGAGGTGGTCTCGGTCAGGGTGACACCGGAGTTCTTCGAGAACAGCAAGTACCCTGGCGGCACTCAGGAGTTTATGGAGGTGTTGGATCTGACTGTTGAGGGCGACGACTTCCTCTCTCTGCCAAGCGACGCTCTGAGTTTCCGCAGGGATGGGGGCGCATCAATCGATATATCTTATAAAAGCAATAAGCTTAGTAGGCCCGGTATATATACTGCCATTTTGCGTGGTACTCCTCGTGAGCTAAGCAGTGGTAAACTGAATACGGTATTTGAGATGTGGCACGTTGTGGTTGTCCCCTACGTATTTGACCTGTCCAGTGGCTTCTCTCGGTCTTTCAGGAAGGAGAAACTGGCCCCCGGCGAATTGAAGCGATACTTTCTGCGGGTTCCCGAGGGGGCCGCTGGGATGACGTTGAAGATGGGCGCGACTCCGGGCAGCGATGCGGTGGTCAACATGCTGGTTTTTCGGCCCGATGGGCGTGAGTACGACTTTGCCAACTCCCGGGTGGACTCAGGCCGTGATCGAACGGCGCTGCTGCATGTGCCCGGAGGGGAGTTGGAACCCGGTGTTTGGGAGGTGGTGGCCGACGTGCCCATCACTGCCAGGGAGAGTGCCCAGTATGACCTTGAGACATCGTTCTCGGGGTTCCAGGTTCAGAGCACCAACACGGTTTACTTGGAAGAGGGCGAATTGCCCGTGGGGCGGTTTTCTGTGAGGCCGTTGTTCGATCAGTCATTTGTTGGGCGCGGTTCTGGCGCCGTCTTTGGAATCTACAAAGAGTTTACCAAGGACACCTCGGGCGACCGTATGTCGTTCTATGTCGTAATTGACAAAGATGAGGTTTCGGCTAAGCTTGTTATTAAGCTTAGCAAGAAGGATTTTGCCAAATTTACCGATATAGCGGTGAATGTGATTGACGACCAGGGGCAGGTAGTGGACAAGACCGGTTTTGGCTCTCGAATACTTGAAGTGTACATTCCCAAAGCCAGGCATGGTGTTCAGGAGCGCTACAAGGTTGAGGTTTTGGGGGCGCTGGCCAAATCGGGTCGTGCGCCGGTGAAGTGGGAGGTGGAGGAGTATCACGAGCGAATCGACGCTGTGGCGGCGCACGTTCGGTGCGAGTACGGCACCAGGTTCCAACTCTTCCCGGGCAAGCTCTACGACTGCGAGTTCGAACTGCAGACGAAGCCTGCGTTGGCGCCGGGGGGGTATCTCTACTACGGCTTGCTTCGTTTCCGGGATGAGCGCAGCAACGTGGAGAAATTCATTTTGCCCCTGAAGTTCGAATTGGGGCGGTGATTCTCATGCGACTGAGTGAATACAACTCCCGTTGGGTTCTAGCCTCGGGGAACAAGGGCAAGCTGAAGGAGATTGCGTGGGCGCTGCGGGGCAAGGGAGTCACCTTGTTGCCCATTACGGAGCTTGCCCCGGGGTTCAGCCCGGCTGAGACCGAGTCCACGTTTGTGGACAACGCCAGGCTGAAGGCCCACGCTGCCTTTCTTGCCACGGGGCTTCCCTCCATTGCTGATGACAGCGGGCTGTGTGTGGATGGTCTAGGCGGGGAGCCTGGGGTTCAATCGGCCCGATACGCTGGCGAGGGCAAGAGTGACGAGGAGCGCATAGCCTATCTATTGGACAAGATGGGGCCGTTGGAGGGGGATGCCAGGAGGGCCCATTTTGAGTGTTGGTGCGCAGCAGCGCTTCCTGTGGCAGAAGAGATGTTCATGCCATGGAAAGAGGAGAAGTATGGTCTCCCAAGGGGCTGGTCGTGGGTGGTTACAACGGGGCGCATCAACGGTACCATCATCTCTCGGCCAAGGGGCAGCGGGGGGTTCGGCTACGACCCGGTGTTTGTTCCGGACCTCTATCCGGACAGAACGCTTGCCGAGCTTGAGATGTCGGAGAAGGACCGAGTCTCACATCGCGGGCTTGCATTTGCTGCATTGGCTCGAAACATCGACTGAAGAACAGGGCCCGAAGAAGGGTAAAACGTAGTTTGCGGCGTTCGCTATACTTTCAATCGAATTATTGGCGTTTGTAATTGTTTGATAGGCGGGTTCGTGGAATACTCGGCCTATGTCCCGGGCACCACTCCATCCTCGCCTTCTTCCTCCGAATCCATCTCGCCTCCATCCTTGGTGAGGGTTCGAATCTCGGTATCGGTGAGGTCACGGTGAGTCTCAACGGGCAGTCTCTGGTCCCAGTAGGCCCGGTCGTACTTGTAGACATCGATGTAGAACTCAAGATGTCCTTTATCGCTGACACCAACGGTAGCATACTCCACAAAGATTGGTACCGGATCCTTGAGTTTAACATATGATTCTTTGTCTGTCTTGTCCAAGATCTTTTTGATGTCGTCTTTGGTCATGCCGTTCTGTCGCAGGAGCAAGAACTGAGCGAACTCGATGGGGTTTTCCAGTCTCATGCAGCCGTGAGAGTAGGCACGGACTGGGCGCTCGAAGTAGCTCTTCTGGGGCGTGTCGTGGAGGTAGACGTCGTGTTCGTTGGGGAAGAGGAACTTGACCCTGCCCAAGGCGTTGCCGCTGCCCGACTTCTGGAAGATGATCTCCCGGCCGTCGGACATCATCCGGACGCCAAAGTTGTTCTTTTCGAGGTAATCAGGCGCCTGAAGCAGTTCGGCATGGAGCTCCTTCTGAATTCTGGGCGGCGGATACCAGTATGGGTTGAAAACGATTGTTTTCATCTCTTTGGTCATTAATGGTGTGAAGTTGAGTTGCCCCCTGATTTTCTTAACAAGGTTAGTCTCTTCCTTGGTACTACCAACCACCACCCGATGTCGCCGGAGCAGTTTATTGTTTTCCCACGCCTCCAATTCGAACTGAGGGATATTTACTCGAAGGTAGAATGCGGGGCGTGTCTCATTGATTTCGCTTTCCCTCCAGCGCTGGAGAGCCAACTCCACTTGCTTCAGCCTCCTGGCGGCGGAGACGTTGAGGGAAGATCTTGTCTCCGTGTCGGTCTTTCCGTTGATGCGAAGCTGATGCGTGCGCTGGTACTCCTTAAGGGCCTTTTCCACTTCATCGTTGAACTTATCGGTGACGGCGGCCCTGTCCAGGTAGCCTTCGATAGCGAGTCTCTCGCTGAGGGTACGCACATCGGCGCCTTTGCTTCCCTTTTTGAGGCTCTTTTTGACCTGGAGCTTGTCCATGTCGCCGGACTCTGCCAACTGCTGATAGAGCGCTATTCCCTTTCGCAGACCATCGTAGGTTGGGTTATTCGGGAAGAGGTCTGAGACGTAGGTGGGGTAGCGTGTGGCGGCCTTTCTGAAGTCTTCAGCGAGCTGATCCTTGAGCTTAACGTGGGCCAGTGTGGGCTCGGGCGTAGGCTTGAAGGGGTGAGCCTTCCTGACGTACTTGAAGTCCAGCATGAACTGGAAGAAGCCGTGGAGCAGTGAGACGTCCAGGAGGTAGACGGCCTCGTGGATGCGCTTTCGGGCCTGTTGAGCGTTGGGGTAGAAGCGTTCCAGGTCTCTGATAATGGGCAAGTCGGCGTCGCTGAAGCCCTTTTCTCGAAGGGTTTCCCGAAGTTGGGCGCCGGCTGGCACATCCGAGAAGCTGTCGAGCAGCGACCAGAGGGCCTTGGCCCGTTTTCCCCCAACCTCTTCGAGGGCTTTCTGGAAGTCCTTCACCGAGTCATCCAGGGCGGCGAGCCCTTTCTCAAGTCGATCAATCTGGTACTCCCTGGGAGCGAGGCCATGACTGGGGACATCGAGGATGAGGTCTTTGAGTTGGGCGCCGCTCTCTTCGAGTACCGGCACGCCATTGTGGAAGGCGACGAAAACGGGGGCGTAGTCGCGCTCGGCGTAAATCTCTCTGACCACAGAAATGAACTGTTTAGAATCCCGAATGGTCCGTTCGCAGATGTCCCTGATTCTGGCCTCTTGAAGGCCATCCTTCTGAAGCTTTGACTCAACAAAAGCCAGTGCCGCCTCGGTGATCTGCTCATCTTCGAAGTCGCCGTTGTCTTTGGAAGTGGGCTGGTGCTTCTCCTCGTTGGGCGGCTGCTTGCCGGGCTTCTCCACGGGGTCTTTCTGACCCTTTTGGTCTCCCTTTCCCTGGGGTTTTGCCTCCTCCTGGGCTTCGGGCCCGGAGCCTGAGAGGGAGATGCGATGAACCTTCAAGTCAGGGGATTGCTGCTTCTCCTTCTTGGTTCCATCCGAGTCAGAGCAGGCGAGGATGGATGCGAAAACCAGCAAGAAAGCTACCACAAATGACACATTCAATAGACGAATCACTTAACACCTCTTGTTCTGCCCACGATAAGCTGTGGGACGGAGCCAGACTGCGACGATCATGAACGCATAAGGGCGATTCGTCAACTCTGAGCCCTGGAAAGCAGGGCGGCGGTGGCCGCCAGATAGGCTTCTGATGCTGCATTTCCGGGGGCCACGGAGTAAACGGGTCTTCCTTCGAGGCAGGCCCTGGCCACGGCGGTACTGTGTGGAATAGGGGGCTGAACGAGCATCTGGCTAAAGCGCTTATTGAGGATGGCCATCATCTCCCGGTTGATTGCGGGCGAGCGCCGGTCCAACCGGGTCACGAGTATGCCCAGCATGGCGAGAGGCAGTTGCAGCCGGTCCCTTATGGTCTCCACGGCTTCCACGATTCCCACAACTCCCTCCATGGCCAGAACCGAGAGGTCCGTTGGAGTGAGTACCCACCGTGCTGCAACCAGAGCGTTGAGGGTTAGAGTGTCGACGTTGGGAGGGCAGTCCAGGACGATGAGGTCGTACTCCTTCTCTGCCTGAGAGAGTGCCCCTTTGAGAACGAATTCTCGTCCTATGCGAGTCGAGAGCATGAGTTGAGAAGACTCGAGCCCATCGTCGGCCAGAACCACGTCGAGGCCTGTCTGGCGCGTTGACTGTGCGGCGTCCAGAATGTCCCCCTTTCGGGCCAGCAGCACCGACGAGAGGCTGCCTGAGCCATTATCCATGATTAGCGACGAGAGCGACGAGCGCACGTGGCTTTGGGGGTCCAGGTCTACCAGCAGTGTTTTGAGACCGTTTCGTGAAGCAGCGGCTACGGAGAAGTGCACGGCGGTGGTTGTCTTTCCCACGCCCCCTTTTCGGCTGCATACAGCTACTACGCCGGCGCTCTTCGGTGAGGCTTCGGCCCCCGGCCCAGTTCTCGCCTGTCGTGCACCACTCTCAGTCATTGGGTTGCTCCTTTGGTTCGGACGTTGCGGTGCGGGCCCCCAGCCACGAGAGAAACTGTTCTCTCTGCTCTTCGCTGAAGGAGGGTATTCCGGCCCTGACCAGTCTGTTTGCGGTTACGCCTCGGCCCTTCACCAGGGCACCGTCGGCGTGGATGGTGTTCACGCCGCAGCTTGGGCTTCGCTCTTTAAGCAGGGCACCAGCCGCGCCGACGCTGGTGCACCAGTGGAGAATCTTCTGTGAGGCAGCAGCGAGGTGGCGCATCTTGTCCTCTCCCGTGGGGGTCTCGACCCTCCAGCTGCCGTGGCGCCTGTGGTGCTCGATGGGAGGCCTGGGCACACCCATGCCCGCAAGCATCTCGGGGCAGATAGGCAGCAGCACGCACTCATCAGCGAGGGCCTGAACCCACTCGACGGGCTTCGAGCCGCCATCATACCTGCACGGCGTCCCCAGGAGGCATGAGCTTACGGCAATAACTGTGCGCCTTGTCACTGGGATAGCCTCCGATTGGCAAAGGGTGCGGTTGGCAAGCGAGGTGGGCCAGCGTGATTCCCGAGCCTGCTACTCGGGGATCCTGGGAGCCCCGTCGAGGGCAGCGGTGCCAAGGAAGTTGGTGTAGTGTCGTATGGCGTCGGCCTTGTGGAAGACGACGAAGTGACCGTCCTTGCCGGCGTCGGGCAGGTATTCCACGGTTACAACTCCGCTGATCTGTTTGGTGGGCAGCGCTGTTTGGGCCGTTCCGCCTATTTTTTCGAAGGAGCCTGCGGGTAGGGAAGGGGAGGGCGCCACCGCTGCCCGCATGACTGCGGCCAGGGCCATCATGGTTCTGGTGGCGGTGAAGGTGTCACCGAGGCCCAGGGGATGGAAGGTGGGGACCTTCCGGCTGTTGTATGGTTCGTGGCTCAGCATGCTGCCATAGTTGATGGGGTCAACTGGGTCATAATAGTTCTGCAGCAAGGCCAGCACGGGGTGAGTTCTGCCTATGTTCTCGTCCTGGAGAGCGACGGTGACACCATCTCGGATATCCACGGGGCTCTCTTTTCTCAACAGGGACTCGACGAGGCCTCCGCCGGTGCCAGAAATGACCATGGCCTTCACCGCCTGGACGAAGGGCACTGCCAAGGGGCCGCTGATCCCACCCTGGGAGTGGCCGAAGTAATAGACCTTGTCCGAGTCGATGGGGATTGGCTGCCCGTCCACCTTGGCGCTGTCGTCGCTCCAGTTGCCCAGCAGCTTGGCAAGCACCATGGTCTCGGCGGATGCCTGGTAGAAGTTGCCAAGGGATGCCCTGGGGTTGCGGAAGTTGAAGACCAGCGAGTCGGGGTCCAGGGGGGCCGGGCCGATTCTCGGTCCGTGCAGGATCTGGTCCCAGCCCATGACTGCGAAGCCCACGGGGCGTGTGAACTGCCCCGATTCCGGATCCAGGGCGTTGAAATTGCTGAGCTGTGCCGACACGCCCTCGGTGACGTGGCTGCGGTAGTTGCCATTAGTACCGTGGCCGTAGAGCGCCACGGGGTAGCCGCCCTCGGGGGCTGTGCCCTTGGGCACTGTGAGCGACACGCACACTTCTTCGAAGCCAACGGTAATGGGGCGACCCAGGGCGTTGAAGTTCACACCGCCGCGGTCCTCCGGCTCGAGGTAAGGGGTTGTGCCGTCTTGGAATCCGTCCTGGAAGATGGGGACGCGGACCTTGCCCTGGTACTCGGTGTACTTGGAGTCTTCGCCGAAGCAGCCTCGCTTGTGGTCGGCGCCCGTGAGCCCGTCGTCGCAGGGTGATTTGACTCCGGCTTTGCATTCCACAAGGCCTGTGAACTTCACTTCGGAGACATCAAAGGTGTCCATCTCCTCCTTGAACTTGCCCATGCGATCGGTAACCGAATAGGTGGAGAAAACCGCAGCGTTCAGGATGTTCGCTTTGCTGATGCCTGTCTGGCCCGTGTAGCCGTCCTTGGCAAGGAAGAGTCGCAGTGGCTCGTAGGCCTGCCAGGCGGCAACCATGTCATTGCCTTCGGGCTTGGTGTCGGCCAGCATGGCTTCAAAGTCCGGGCTGCGAGTGAAGTCTCGTGGCGTTCCGCCATCCTCCAGAGCCTCAGCCTTAATGTCATCGGTGAGAATCACGGCGTAGGTTCTGTTGCTGGCCAGGGGGCGCGCCCACGGAACGTATATGCCGACGTAGTTCTGGCAGATGTAGAGGCCTCGGCCGGTGTTGGCTACCCAACTGACCGAGATGGGCTTTCCGTAGCCGCCGGCCATTTCGCCCGTGATGTCCACAAGCCAGAGTGAAGCACCATCCTGGGCACCGCCGCTCTTAATGGTCGAGAGATCCATCGCGTGGCTGAAGCGGAAGAATACCACGGGGTTGGTTCCGAAGCCGTCGAGATCCTTCTGCATGGCGTCGATGACTCTGGCAACGATGTCGAATCCCAGTGCGCCGGGGCCCGGCACCGGGTGGCCAGTTAGATCCAGCTTGCCGTTTCTGACCCGGATGTCGTTGGGGAAGGGAAGACGATAGAAATCCGCCAGGGGAGCGCCTGCCTTGGGCACCTCGAAGAGCGCCGTAGGTGTGCCCTCGTCGGCAGCGTTGTATTCGCAGTTCTCGCCCAGGAAGAGTGGTATCTGAACGCCGATGATGCCGCACTTGTTGTCGGTGCCGCAGTAGAGACCGGCCATGCAGTCTGCGGAGGTGGTGCACTGCTCACCCATGTCGGAGTCACCCTCGGGCTGGCAGGTTCCCGTGAAGGATATCATCTTGCAGAAGAATCCACGCTGGCAGTCCGCATCGGTGGTGCACACGGCCCACTTCTCGCCGGCTCCCTCGGGCTTACAGGTCTTCGGGCTGGCCAGGTCAATTGAAGGCGGGGTGGCATCGGTCATTTGAAAGGCGCACACCATGTCGGGACCACAATCGGAATTGAGCAGGCAGATGGAGTCCGCAGGCAGGTCCCCGGTTCTCTGGCAGAGCGTCTCCACGCAGGTGAGCCCCGTTCTGCAATCGTTGGTTTCGGCACACTGCTCGCCCGGGCCCTTGCCCAGCGGCGACTGAAGGCCTCCCCATGGATCGGGGCCCAGGTCACCCACGACTATGTCAGGTACTTTTACGTCGCCCTTGTCGAAATCAAGCAGTCCGCATGAAGCCGTGAGCAGAGAGAGCAGCAGGAGAGAAACTAGATATCGCAT
>Ga0302238_1003390_pt1 | contig 10178 bp, 7 predicted proteins | sample AAG_UR_Asn_MG_FD_193527 | JGI IMG/M metagenome (GOLD analysis project Ga0302238, IMG submission 193527) | Enriched activated sludge microbial communities from anaerobic digester in WTTP, New Holstein, Wisconsin, United States - AAG_UR_Asn | ecosystem: Engineered > Bioreactor > Anaerobic >...
GCAAGGGCCAGGGCGTTCGGATGAACGCAAAGCTTACAGACCATAATCCAACATAACAAGGATTGAAACTCGAACGGCACGATTGACCGGGTGCAAATCCTAATGCTTACAGACCATAATCCAACATAACAAGGATTGAAACGGTATAGACGCCGGTTTCGTAATCGTAGCCAAGACCTTACAGACCATAATCCAACATAACAAGGATTGAAACCCGAAGGCGACAATCAGGTGAGCGTTGAACAGGCACTTACAGACCATAATCCAACATAACAAGGATTGAAACTGGCTGTGTATATAGTTCTTGCCTTTCTCCGGGCGCTTACAGACCATAATCCAACATAACAAGGATTGAAACACCCACACAATTACATCTTTTGGCGGATTAACTATGCTTACAGACCATAATCCAACATAACAAGGATTGAAACAATGAATTTCGGTGTAAGCAGCCGGGTCCGGCTCTCTTACAGACCATAATCCAACATAACAAGGATTGAAACTGGGGAGCGGGACAACTGCGATAGAGGCGATATATCTTACAGACCATAATCCAACATAACAAGGATTGAAACCAGAAGCCTATAAAAGGGGCTGGGAGCAGGGCAAAATCTTACAGACCATAATCCAACATAACAAGGATTGAAACGTTTCAGAAGCAACATATAAAGAGAACCGGGGGTGAACTTACAGACCATAATCCAACATAACAAGGATTGAAACTCATTGACGAGTTCGACAAAATAACCGGGATTCAGAACTTACAGACCATAATCCAACATAACAAGGATTGAAACCATTGTCGATTACGCTTGTCTCGGACGTGCTGCGGAATCCTTACAGACCATAATCCAACATAACAAGGATTGAAACCCGCCGTCACCACCCCTGAGGGCTTTCGCTATACCCTTACAGACCATAATCCAACATAACAAGGATTGAAACTTGGCAGATGCCAAGAGAGAGGCTCAGACAATCATTGACTTACAGACCATAATCCAACATAACAAGGATTGAAACGTCGGTGGTGGTGGCGGGAATGGCGGTACTTATGTCTTACAGACCATAATCCAACATAACAAGGATTGAAACCGATGAGGGATTCAGGCGGATAGGGTGCATTGGCTCTTACAGACCATAATCCAACATAACAAGGATTGAAACTGAATTTCGCCATTTTGGTCCGCATAGGTGTAGCGCCTTACAGACCATAATCCAACATAACAAGGATTGAAACGGTAATCGTCACGGGATAGGCGGGGGTGCTGTAATACTTACAGACCATAATCCAACATAACAAGGATTGAAACAAAGTTTCGGCCTCAGCATCGGCAACGCTCTGAACGTCTTACAGACCATAATCCAACATAACAAGGATTGAAACAAGTTATCGAGCCAATCGTAACTTCATCATCTGCGCTTACAGACCATAATCCAACATAACAAGGATTGAAACCCGGCGGGTTCAATGAACTGTTTGTCCAGAAATACTTACAGACCATAATCCAACATAACAAGGATTGAAACAACAGCCGCCTGTCCCGGATCGAGGCGCAACTGGCTTACAGACCATAATCCAACATAACAAGGATTGAAACCCCCAGGCAGGGAACCATCCTTCCTGAGCGTTATACTTACAGACCATAATCCAACATAACAAGGATTGAAACACGGCCTCGACCCGGATATAGGCACGATAGCCCATCTTACAGACCATAATCCAACATAACAAGGATTGAAACTCCCGGCAGCTTTCAGATTGGCGGTTATGGCGGCACTTACAGACCATAATCCAACATAACAAGGATTGAAACCTCCAATTCCTCTTTTCATTAACCTTTTAGCAAAGCTTACAGACCATAATCCAACATAACAAGGATTGAAACACCAGTATTTTCGCCCCGGAGGAACCCCAAATGTTAACTTACAGACCATAATCCAACATAACAAGGATTGAAACACGTATCTGTATCTCTATAACACAAGCGGCAGCATCTTACAGACCATAATCCAACATAACAAGGATTGAAACCTCTGGGCATTGCTGATATTAAGCGTCCTGATTTGGCTTACAGACCATAATCCAACATAACAAGGATTGAAACTGACCTGAAAGATGACGAAGACCCATCTAACCAGGTCTTACAGACCATAATCCAACATAACAAGGATTGAAACGTGGCCTCGATCTCGGAGTCCATGATCCGCTTGGACTTACAGACCATAATCCAACATAACAAGGATTGAAACTCTCGCATGTATGGCATCCTCTGTTTTCACATTTCTCTTACAGACCATAATCCAACATAACAAGGATTGAAACTTTCTCCGGCCACTCATTCACAAACCTGCGGAGTGCTTACAGACCATAATCCAACATAACAAGGATTGAAACTTAGCACGGCCCCCGACCGCTCGGATAAGTCTCGGCTTACAGACCATAATCCAACATAACAAGGATTGAAACCTCGATTTCTGTCAAGCCATTTTTTGGGGCATCACACTTACAGACCATAATCCAACATAACAAGGATTGAAACAGCTATAGAGTATCAAGTGAAATTGCAAATAGTATCACTTTTGTTGCAAATCGCTGTTTTTAGTGAGACCCCAGTATCACCCTTTTTGCAAATCGGTTTCAACCTTTTTGCAAATCTGGTATCACGGTTTTTGCAAATCCAGTTTCAACCTTTTTGCAAATTCAATAGTCTGTGGATTGAAAACAACGAAAAAAACGTGGGAATCACCGGGCGGCGTTCCCACGTCTCGGAGGGCATTCTATGTAGGGTCTGTAGGCTGAGATCATAATCGAAGATGAGTGTTTCTATGTCAAGTCTGAACATCCTCGATCTTTCTTATAGTATTGAGCGGAAAGGACTTGACCACCTTTGCGAGGGGTGTTTGGTAGCACTCATACATCAACAGCCGGGTAACCGGGAAGGAGAACAAGATGACCAAGCAAAACAAGAACCGCAAAGGACAGGCAACGCCGGAGGAGATGGTTCAATCAGGCAGCCAACTTATTCTGAGGCGTGAGGATGGAGCAGAGCAGCCAATTGAAGAGATTATCGAAGCCAATCAAGCATTCCAGGATGATCCATACGATAACGAGTTCCACTACAAGAGCTGGTGGAACCAGTTTAGAGGTCCCTGGCTGCAGTCGGAGAAGATGAGCGAGGATGAGATCAGAACCAGGGCGGATGATGCCTGGGAATGCGGAGACTACAAGGAGATGATCAATCTGATGGCAGAGCTGATCTGCCGGCTCGAAAATAAGAGATAGTCAGTAGCTTGCTATTTCTTAACCCGGTTCTGCCGGGTTTCTCTCTTGGGCATCATTTGGCGAGGGCGATCAGGGTATAGGCAGGCTCGGAGGCGGTATAGACCTGGCTGATCCCAAGGGTAACGGTTACCATGTTTCCTTCAAGCACGGCATCAATTATATAGAGGAAGGCGTCGCACTGGTTACTCAGGATGATATGCGGAAGCTCCTGATACTCCTTTTCCAAGACATGAATGATCGTCTTGTCATCAGACAGGTTGGCGGGACTGCCCTGGCTGTTATCGCCCACTCCCTTGTTCTGATCCTGTATTTCGTGTTCAAGTTTTGACAGAGTGAGTATATCCGGGGCGAAGTGAGTCTTGGAGAGTGCTCCGTTGGCGATTTTGGAGCTTGTAACAGAGCCATCGGTGATGTGACTGGCATTGACGGAGTTGTTCTGCAGGCCTCTGGTGTCGAGCCTGCCGATGATGCAGGTCTTGCCGCTGAACTGGCCAAAGGGACTGCCGAGGTCATCCCAGAGCTCATAGTAGCCGCAGCCGGCCTCAGATTCGATGCTGATCTCGTAGTACCCGGAACCCCCGGTGACTTCGATCAGTTTGAGCCCCTCAGCCCAGGATTGCCCCGGTCTGAGCAAACGGACGTCCACGCCTGACCTGGGCTTGCGGATGCTGCCATCCATATAGTAGTAGCTGATGCCGTATTTATACATGTGATCTCCTTCTGATCTCCTTCCCTAACTTAGCACGGGGTGACTGTCTCGTCAAAGTCGGTGATGATGATGCCACCGAAGTCGATGTAGCCGGGTGAGCCGATGTATCTCGATTCCAGGCTAAACTTGACCTTCGTGGGATACTCATGCAGGTCATCCGGACACTTGGGCAGTTGAGAGATGGTGACCGGGAACTGGCTGTTGATATTGTTGTAGGCTGTGTATTCCAGATAGAGCACGCCCGGGCCGAGGAGGAAGCTCATCAGGCTGTAGTATTCGGATGGCTCAAGCACCGCCTCCAGATCGAAGGCGTCCTCCCGGTAGGCTTCCCTTCTGTGTATGATAGTGGGATCATAAGCGTTCTTCTTCTCGATGCGGTACTTCTGATTGGGGCTGTATTCGATTTGCCCGTTGGGACAGAAGAAGTAATAGATGCCGTCATTAGCCCAGCGGATAAGCTTGAATCCCTTTATAACAACCATGCTTTCACCTTGTATTCATCTTCAATGTAATTGCGCTCCAGTTCGGTTATGGCATAGATCTGATTCTGGATGCGTATCCTGGACTGGAGGGAGAGGTTGTATTTGGAGAGACTATCGATGGTTGCCTCGCAGCTCCACTTGGAGTCATGAAAGTCGATCAAATAGTCTTTGATCAGGTTCTGGAGTTGAGCTGTATCCCCTGTCAGGATATCCAGTGAGCTTATCTGGGGCTTCTCCGGATTGCCCCGCTTGGTAGTGAAATCGACCACATCCCCGGCATCGATGTCTATCACTGTACTACTGTAGGCATCCTTGTTTTTGAACACGATCTGTCCTTGGGGATTGCTGAAGATGGTGGCATTGTAAAGCATGAGCATGGCCTGCAACACTTTGATGTTATCGGTCCGCTCATCGGTGTAGTTTACGTAGGCCTTGCCGGGATGCAGCTTGGCCGGGAAGAGGTTGCCATGAAAGTGGGCTTCGATCCAGTGGTTGACATACTGGCTGCTGCCGTAGCTGCGGCTATCGATAGAGCCCACAGAAGCCAGACCATTGTAGAGGGTGGACTCGGAGACGCCGTTCCCGGTAAAGAAGCCGATGAACTCATTGGTGGCGTTTTCGAGGAAGGCCAGGTTTTCCACCCAGTCGGTCTTTTCGTCATACTCGACCACTACCGGGCAGATATTGTTGAAGAACTTATAGATGCGGCCCCGGTAACGGCCTTGATACCTGGTAGCGGCAGGACTGGGATAGGTGGCCTTGATCACCTTCTTGTAGGCAAAGACGAAGCTCATGCGGTTGGCTATGGTATCGATCAGATATCCCCACTGGGGACCCGGCCAGCCGGAGCCGTCATAGCTGTAAGTCCAGCCATGGGTGGGATTGGGAAAGGCAAGCAGATCATCGAAGCCGATATGGGCGATGGTTAGGGCGTTGCCGCTGCCGATGTTCAGGGTAGGCAAGCTGAACTGATTGGAGTAAGGGATGTTGACGGGTATCTTCTGCCCGATGTCCTGAATGAAATAGGCCAATATCCATTGCGGAAGGTAACCCGCGGAAAGGGAATAGTAGTGGGTGAGATCGGAGAACAGGGAAAGCAGCTTGATCTTGTCGTAACAACTGATCTTGAGGATGCCGGAGGCTACATCAAATGATAGCTGAGAGGTATCTATGATGCCCGTAAAGAATAGAGCCTCGTCCCGGTAGACCTTCACCTCGAAGTGCGAGATATAGCGTTCATGCTCGTTATTCCCACTCAGGATGTTCTCCTGTATCCAGACAGTAGGAAAGCACTCAAACACGAGCCGCTTGGGTTCACGGCTGTAGTTGGAGACCGACTGCAGCTTATCGGCAGAGACAGACAGGCTGATGATGGCTCTGTTGGTGGAGCTATCCTCCAGGCTATGCTTGACCTGGTTGTAGTCGGGAGCATCGGTCTTGCCTTGGATGAAGTCGATCTTAAAACAATTTGTCATAACTCTTCAGATTAGTGTTGACAAGTTGATGTATTTCTGTAGGCTGTTTATGATCGTAGGAGGTTTACGAATGAACCTAAAAGAGAAACTTAGAGATGAGACATTAGACTCCATCAAGCACTCCTGTGAAGCATTTACTAAGGTGTTTGACAACTCGGGGAAAGATAAAGTTTTCAACTTCCCTGAAACTCATAAAATTGCTAATGGATTATACTTATCAATTTGGACAAAATGGGAAGAGTTCTGTAGGCAATTATTGATTCTGGAACTTGCCGAGAATCCAGACAGTGTGTTGCGTAAGAGAGTAAAGGAATTTAGATCAAAAAAATCTGCAATATTGTTGGCCAAGAGAGTGACTGAGCATTTAGACCATCCTAATAACTTCAATACATGGCACGATTTTGAAACTCTGCTCAAAAGAGCTAGGAAACTGGTTGGTGATAATAATGCTTTTAAACGAAGCCAAATTAATAAAAGTGAGTTAAAATACATTTTCAAGATACGCAATGCTATTGCCCATGCTTCAGATAAAGCAAAATCAGATTTTCTTTCCCTATTAGCAAGACCCCCATTCAATTTAACACCGCAACAAAAACAAGGTATAAGTACAGGTAGACTGCTTTGCACACGAGGGGTTCTGAATCCAAAGAAAAAGAATGAAACAGTATTGATTTCCATTGCAAACATTATCAAGAAGAATGTAAAGTTATTAGTCCCATAGCAGTTAGACTTCACTCCTGATCATCTTGCCGGTATCGGCTATCTCGGAGACCTTAACCGGATCATTGGAGAGCGGATCGACATTCACTTCGATGATAGGCTTGGAGTCAATAACCGTTTGCCTGAGTGAGACGATCTCGTCTTTCAGGGCGGCAATCAGATCGATCAGGGTATTCATGCTGCCACTCTTAGAGATTGCCCCACCAGCGGCATAAGATTCGCCCAGGTTATTAGGAATAGGCACTGAGGGAACAGGCATGGACGCAAAGGCAAGCTTGACCTGATCCAGGGGTGCGAAGTTGAGGAAGTCGAACAGGTTCCTGCCCAGGGCCTTGACCCGGTCCTTGGCGGTGATGTATTCCTCACCCTCTGCCTCGATCAGGATACCGCCTTGAGCATGGGAAGGTCCGGTCAGCAGACCTCCAGTGGCTTTCTTTTCAAACTTGGTGGAACTGATCTTGGCGATATTGGCGATACCGGCTGCCATCGCGGCTGCTGCGGCAGCAACCGCCAGTCCGGGTCCGACTACGGGAATGCCCACCATAGACTTATAGGCTCCTATGGCGGCTGAGAAGGTATCCACGTAGCCCTGAGCTATCGCCGAGGCTTTCCAGAGCTTGAAGCCACGCTCGGTGTCCTTGTCCTGAGCGGAGGCAATATCACCGAAGATCTTGGAGATGCCGCTGGCTGCCTGAAGCTGGTAATTGGTTCTGAGGGTGGCAAGAGTCTCCTGCTTCTGCCGCTCGATCTCCACTTCAGTTAGTCCGGCTTCCAGGAGCTTGGCTTTCATCTTCTCATAGTATTTATCCACCTCTAAAAGCTGCTTGCCGTAACTGTCACCGACGTTGTCCAGGTCACGGGAATGGAACTCGTCCCGGATATCCTGCAGTTCCTGCAGCTTGGCTTTCTCTTCATCCTGACGTTCCTGAAGCAGTTTTGTATGACGGGCATCGGCCTCGGCTATCTGGGCCTGGATAAGCTGCTGTTCCTTCTCCGGAAGGTTCTGCTGAGCCCAGGCGTAATACTCCTCCATGCTGGCCTTCAAAGCATCAAAAGAGTTGACTCCGAGGTTCTCTAAATTGGAGAAGTAGTCGATCTCAGCCTTGTATCTGGCTTGGACGGCATCCTTCTCCTTGGTAGTAAGCTCATTATCCTGCTGAGTCTTCCAGGCATCGAGGTTCTCGATGGCCTGGCGTTCGGCATCACTGCCATCCTGAGTGAACTCCCTGATCAGGGCCAGCCTTCTCTGGTACTCGGCTTCTATTCGAGCGGTCTCAGTCTGTCTCAGCCGGGCAAGCTCTTCCATCAAACGCAGAGCTTCCCTGCGCCTGCTTTCCGCTTCCGAAGCTGCGGGACTGGGTGCCGGAGCGGGAGCACTGCCACCACCGCCTCCACTTCCCTGATCAAAGGTGAGATCAGGTGCCTCTAACATAGCCTTGCGGTAGGCATCACCCAAAGCCTGCAGATCGTATTTAGCGGCCTGTAGCTTGCCAGATAGTGCCCCAAACGAGTTGACCGTCCTCTCTAACTTGAGCCACTCACCATCGTTGCCGAAGTAGGAAGCAGGGTTGAAGCCCATAGCGTTGCGGTCACTGGTCAGGAACTCCCAGTCCACCGAAGCCTTCAACTGGTTCATCCTGTTCCTGGCGGTTTCGAATTCGGCCCGCTTGTTATCCAATTCGATCTGCAGCTCGGCTACCCTCCGGACTTGGGCGTTATACTTATCGCCGTAGATCTCGGCCACCTTCTTCTGTACCAGGGCTTCGGAGGCGGCCCGCAGGGCAGTGGCCAGGTTATTGTAGGCGGCTGTCTCTAAGTTGATGTTGCCCAGATACTCCGAGTAGTTGTCATTCAAAGACCTGATGATGTTCTTCATCTCGGTCTTATCGGCATTGGCAAGGGTAGTCTGTGACCGTAGTTCCAATAGTCGACTCGCAAGCAATGAGAACTTCTCAGCTTCCACCGACACCTGCCGCTCAGCATCCTTGATCTCGTCTTTCATGCTTCTTTGGGCAACACTAACCTCATCGGTCTTAGTGGATGCCGCAGCCAGTCCAAAGCCCAAGGCAGATAAAGCTCCCACCGCTATGCCGATGATCCCCGCTACCGGGTTCATGGCCACCTGCAGGGCATGATAGGCTGCCGTCAGAGCGGTAACCGCAGTGGTTACGGTACCGATAATGGGGATGGCGATCACGATCCCGGTTACGAAGCCCTTCATCACAGGAGACAGGCTGTTATAGGCATCCATGAGCAAGCGAAGTCCCTGCAGGAGAGGATTGATCAAAGTGGTGAGCATATCGCCCACCGTTTCCTGGATATCTCCCCAGGCATTGGCATTCTGCAGGCGGAGGTCAGCCAAAGCTTCCGCCGTGCCTCCATAGTCCTCGCCAAGTTTCTCGACCAGATAGGATACCCCTTCGGTCTTGAGCCGGGTATCGTCCAACACAATCCCATAGCGGCCCAACATAGCGGTATGCCCGTTCAATGCCCGACCCATGAGATCAAAGGCGGACTCCACACTCATTCCGGTGGCTTTGTTGGCCTCAGTGAAGTCTAACAGTAAGGGCACCAACTGCTGAATCTCGTCCTTATTGAGTTTGAAGGTCTGGGACAGCTTGGACATCAGAGACAAGAGCTGATCATCCTCGAAGTTGGTAACCTGCTGCATAGATGAAGCGAAGCTGCCCATCTCACCAGCAGCTTCGCCAAAGGCTACAGAAGCCAAGGTCATGGCCTGTCTCTGACCCAGTGAGGCATCCAGCAGACCATTCATAGATCTGACCAGACCGCCCACCACCTGCAGAACTCCATCGACTGCGATCTTCACGTCACGAATGGTAGCCAGAGCCTGTTCCGCAGTTATCTTAACCGCAGCAGGTTTCTCCACCGCAGACTGGGCGGACTCCGCCTCCTGCCTGACTTCGGCAAGCTTAAGGCTGGCATCATTAGTGACGAGAACGAGTTTAAAGGTTAGGTCAGGCATATTTACAATTGACAATATCAAAAAGTGTATAAAATGGAATCATGCAATAAGGAGTAACAATGGATAACGACAAATTGTTTAAGGATACCCTTAAAAAGCTAAATGCAGATCCTGCAGCTCGAGTTAAAGAGGGATATGTTATTATGCTTGATGTATTGGGATTTAGAGATCTAATGTCTAAACGGTTTGGAAATACGTTCTTCAAGATATGGGCAGATATTAAAAAATCATTATTGGATAAAAAAGAGGGGCTGGAAAAGAAAATCAAGCCCTTAGATATAGATGTGCTTTGCTTATCTGATACTCTTGTAGTGTGTATATCTATGAAGACTAGAAACAAAATTGATCCACGCATACTGTTAAGTCTAATACCTCAGCTTATTGATTGCTTCTTTTGGGAGCAGTTTACAAATCGTGTCTTTTTTCGTGGTGCCATAAGCTATGGTAAGTATCAATGTGACACTGCAAATAACATTGCTATGGGAGAGGCAATTGAAGAAGCATATGATTGGCATTCTCTATC
>Ga0302238_1003401_pt1 | contig 10157 bp, 6 predicted proteins | sample AAG_UR_Asn_MG_FD_193527 | JGI IMG/M metagenome (GOLD analysis project Ga0302238, IMG submission 193527) | Enriched activated sludge microbial communities from anaerobic digester in WTTP, New Holstein, Wisconsin, United States - AAG_UR_Asn | ecosystem: Engineered > Bioreactor > Anaerobic >...
CTTCTCGCCGATGCTCTCCCGGTAGGTGACCTGGGGCTTGCCCACCTTCGCCTCCACCCGGAAATCCTTGACCACCCGGGTCACCAGGACCTCGATATGCAGCTCCCCCATGCCGGAGATGATGATCTCCCCGGTTTCGGGGTTTTCCCGGGTGAGGAAGGTGGGGTCCTCCCGCTCCAGTATCTGCAGGACCTCCAGAAGCCTCTTTCTCTCCGACAGGGTTCTGGGCTCGATGGAAACGGAGATCACCGGTTCGGGGAAGTGCATCTTTTCCAGAAGAACGGGGAAACCCTCGCTGCCGATGGTGTCTCCGGTCTGGGTGAGTTTGAACCCCACAACGGTGGCGATCTCGCCGGCGGACACGCTCTCCAGCGGCTCGGTCCGGTTGGCATGCATCCGCACCAGCCGGTTTATTCTCTCCCGCTTTTTTTTGTTGACATTGTAGACCGCCGCGCCGTTCCGGAAGGTCCCGGAGTAGACCCGGATATAGGACAGGGCGCCGGCTTCCCGCTCGGTCTGGATCTTGAAAACCAGGGCCGCGGGATGCCCTCCGGGGTCGCAGGCCAGCTGCACCGCCTCGTCCTTTTTGGCGTGGTGCGCCGTCACCGGGGGAAGGTCCAGGGGGGAGGGGAGGTAATCCACGATGGCGTCCAGGAGGGGCTGGACGCCCATGTCCCGCAGGGAAGACCCGCAGAGGACGGGAACGATTTTTCGGCCCACCGTGGCCTTGCGCAGGGTTTTCCGGATCAGATCCACGGGGATGTCCCTGCCGTCGAGGTACAGTTCGGTGATCTCGTCGGAGAAGGCCGACAGCTTGTCGATCAGCGACTCCCGCCATTCCCGGGCCCGGGGCAGATTCTCCGCCGAAAGAGCCCCCTCCACCCCCTCCGGGGCCTCCGGATCCCGGTCCCAGCGTATCTCCTTCATGGACAGCAGGTCAATGACCCCCGCGAAGCCGGACTCGCTGCCGATGGGAAGCTGCACCGGCAGAGGGCTGGCCCCCAGCTTCTTGGCGATCTCGTCCACCACGGCGAGAAAATTCGCCCCGATCCGGTCCATCTTGTTGACATAGGCGATGCGCGGGACCTGATAGGTGTCCGCCTGATGCCAGACCGTTTCCGATTGGGGCTCCACCCCGCCGACGGCGCAGAACACCGCCACCGCTCCGTCCAGAACCCGCAGGGAGCGTTCCACCTCGGCGGTGAAATCCACATGCCCCGGGGTGTCGATGATGTTGATCTGCTTTTCCTTCCAGAAGCAGGTGGTGGCGGCGGCGGAAATGGTGATTCCCCGGTCCTGCTCCTGCTCCATCCAGTCCATGGTGGCTTCGCCGTCGTCCACTTCCCCGATTTTATGGCTTTTTCCGGTGAAAAAGAGAATTCTCTCCGTGGTGGTGGTCTTCCCCGCGTCGATGTGCGCCATGATCCCGATATTTCTCAGATCTTCCAATTTCATGTTGCGGTACTCCGAAATCATGATACCATGAACGGACAATCGTGGGGTAGAAGCCGTCCCGATAGATTGACTTTTTATAGAAAAAATTTTTTAATGTCCAGGGCCGCCATTATGATGCTTCCACAAAATAGATTCAACTTCACGCCGAACAAACAGCGGAGAAGGGCAAAAATTCTGAAAATCCTCGTACTCCTCGCCGGCTCCGCCGCGGCCTTCGCCGGAGGGACGGCGCTTTACCGGCTGGGCCTCCGGTATGTCTCGTCGTCCGACGCGGTGGACCATAAAACGATCCGCCTTCTCTGGGAAGAGAAAAACTACGGCGAAATAATCCGGGTCACCGATTCGATTCTGAAAAAGAACCCCATGGACCCTCACGCCCTGGTGTTCAACGGCTTCGCCAATTTCTACACCGGAGTCAACCAGACCTCCGCGGAGGACAAGATCTTCTACATCGACGCGGCCGTCAAATCGCTGCGCCGGGCCAAGCTGCATTCCCGCCCCCCCCTTCGGGGCGAAGCAGACTACATTCTGGGAAAGTCCTATTACCACAAGGGCCTGCACTACGCGGACCTGTCCGCCCGGTACATGCTGGATTCCATCCAGGAGAAATACATCGGCCAGGACTCCTACGAGTACCTGGGGCTGGCCTTCAGCAGTCTGGGGGAGTACGGGGAGAGCCTGAAGTATTTCCTGAAGGCCGGGGAGAACAACCCCTCGGACCTGCTGTTTCTGACCCTGGCCCAGACCTACTATCAGCTGGGGGACAAGGCCTCCTCGGAGGAGTACCTGATGCGGGCCGTCAACAAGTCCCAGGATCCGCTCCTCACCGAGAAGGCCCGGTTTCTGCTGGGGGACATCTATTTCCAGAACAAGGAGTACATCAAGTCGGAGGAGCAGTACCTGAAGGTCCTGGAAATGAACCCCCAGAGTCCGGATACCCACTTTCATCTCGGCGAGGTGTACGCGGCCCTGGGGGACGGGGTAAAAGCCCGGGCGTATTATAGAAGGGCGCTGCGCATCGACCCGAACCATTTCGGGGCCCTGCGCCGTTTATACAATTAGCTTTCTTTTGGAGGACCAATGGCTTTCGGCAATTTCTATAGCGCGTTTTCCACCGACATCGGCATAGACCTGGGGACCTGCAACACCCTCATTTACATCAAGGGCAAGGGGATCGTCGTCAACGAACCATCGGTGGTGGCGGTGGAGCGGGGCACCCGGCGGGTGCTGGCGGTGGGACGGGAGGCGAAACGGATGCTCTGGAAAACCCCCGGCGACATCATCGCCATCCGCCCGCTGCGGGACGGGGTCATCGCGGACCTGGAAACCACCGAGAAGATGATCCGCTATTTCATCTCCACCGTGCTTCCCCGGAAATGGTTCGTCAAACCCCGGATGGTCATCGGGGTGCCCTCCTGCATCACCGAGGTGGAACGGCGGGCGGTGGAGGAAAGCGCCTACAAGGCCGGAGCCCGGGAGGTCAAGGTCATCGACGAGTCCCTGGCCGCCGCCATCGGGGCGAACATCCCGATTTTCGAACCCGCGGGCCACATGATCTGCGACATCGGCGGGGGCACCACGGAAATTTCGGTCATATCCCTGGGGGGAATGGTGGTGACCAACGCCATCCGCCTGGCGGGGGACGAGTTCGACGAGGCCATCATCAAGCATGTGCGGACCGTCCACAATCTCATCGTGGGGGACCAGACGGCGGAAAATCTGAAAATGACCATCGGAAACGCCTCGCCGGACAAGAAGATCGAGAAGATGGAGATAAAGGGCACCGACGCCATCACCGGTCTGCCCCGGCGCCTGGAGATCGACTCTGTGGAGGTCCGGGAGGCGCTGCAGGAGCCCATCAACGCCATCGTCGAGGAGATCAAGAGGACTCTGGGGCAGACTCCGCCGGAACTGGCGGCGGACATCGTGGAGAGGGGGATCGTCATGACCGGGGGCGGGTCGCTCCTCAAGGGACTGCCCCGGCTCATTTCCAAGGAAACCGGGGTCCCCGTGATCCTGGCGGAGGATCCCCTGAACTGCGTGGCCCTGGGCGGCGGCATGTATTTCGACTACGCCAAGGGCATGCGCAACTCCCGAAACATCTACAACAACCTGAACACCTGACGGGGCGGGTTGTGGGGATGCGGGGGAAAAGGTTTTTCGCGAAACACAAGCCCGAGAGCCTGCTGTTCGGGTACATCCTCTTCTGCCTCCTCGCCCTGGGGTTTTCGACGAAGAACCTCATTCTGAAGCCCAAGGAGCTGGGGCTGTCGGTTTTCGCGCTGTTCCAGCGGGGGAGCTCCGCGGTGACATCGTTTTTCGTCGAGACTGCGGGCTCCATCCGGGTCCTGGGCCGGCTCAAGCAGGATTACGCCGCGGCCCTGGAGCGGCTGGAGCATTACGAGAGGATCGAAAAGGACCTTCAGCACCTGGAAGAGGAAAACAGGAGCCTCAAGGAGGTGCTGGCCTTCTCCCGGGGCCTGGAGTACCGGAACATCCCCGCCCGGGTCATCGGCAAGGACCCGCAGAACTATCATTCCACGATAACCGTCAACAAGGGCAGCGCCGCGGGAATACGGAAGAACATGCCCGTGGTGGCGATTCAGGAAGGCCGGCAGGGGCTGGTGGGAAAAGTCGCCGATGTGGGCCTCACCGCTTCGACGATCCGCCCCCTCCAGGATCCCGGCTCCTTCGTCGCCGCCCGCCTCCTGCAATCCCGGTACGAGGGGCTGGTCAACGGGGTCGGGGACGACACGATCCTGATGCGCTATGTGCGGCGTTACGTGCGGGCCAACATCCGGTACGGAGATCTGGTGGTAACCTCGGGGATGAACTCCCTCTTCCCCCCGGGGATCTACATCGGATCGGTGAAAACCATCCACGCCCGGGATTACGACACGTCCCTGGAGCTGGAGATCGAGCCGATCATCGATTTCGCCCGCCTGGAATACGTGTACATCCTGTGGAGCGAGGAAAAATAGATGCTTCTTTTCGCATCCATTGCGGTGACGGCGGTACTGATACTGCTGCAGTCCACGGTCATGCATTACATCGCCATCTGCGGGGTCGTTCCCGACCTCTCCCTGATGGCCGTGGTGTACCTGGCCAACCAGAACGGCAGACTGCACGGCCAGAGCCTAGGCTTCGCCGGGGGCCTGATCGAGGATTTTCTGAGCCTGGCGCCTCTGGGGTTTCACGCCCTGCTGAAGACCCTGATCGGCTACCTGGCGGGCTTCTCCCGGGGGGTGGTGTTCATCGGGGCCTTCCTGATGCCCATGCTGATGGTGGGGCTGGCCGGAATCGTCAAGGCCCTGGCCGCCGGCATTCTTGCGGCCCTGTTCTCCCTTCCCCTGGGGTCGGGCGGGGTCTTTTCCTGGAAAACCCTCATCGAAATCGGGTATAACATCGCTCTCTCTCCCGTGGTGTTCGCCCTGCTCAGGCTTTTCCCCTTCCTCAAGCCCCGGGAGTTCGACAGGTAGCCCGGGATGAGAGAGAGCGCCGCCCCCAGAACCCGGATACATTTTCTCGGAGCCGTGGTTTTTTCGACCTTTTTTCTCTACACGCTGTACCTCTTTAACCTGCAGATCGTCAACGGGGAGCTCTACCAGAAAAAGGCGACCCAGGTTACCCAGAGAAGCATCCCCATCTACGCCCGGCGGGGGGAAATATACGACAGGAACTTCGACGCTCCCATCGTGTCCAACATCGACTCCTTCGCCATCGACATCATCCCCGGAGAGGTCCCGGAGGAGGGCAGGCAGGATCTCTACCGCCGTCTGGCGGATTACCTGTCCCTGAAGGTCGAGGACATCGAACGCAAGATTCCGCCGAACTACGCCGACCTCTACCAGCCGGTGGAAATCAAGAGCGGCATCTCCATGGAAACCATCACCCACATCGCCGAGCGGATCGACGAGTTCCCCGGGGTGACCTGGAGGAACAAGCCCATCCGCAACTACGTGGAGAAAGAGTCCCTGGCCCATGTCCTCGGCTACGTCGGCGACATCACCCGGGAAGAGCTGCAGGTCCTGTACAACAAGGGCTACAGCTTCGGGTCGGTCCTGGGCAAAAGCGGCATCGAAAAGCAGTACGATCACCTTCTCCGGGGCGAAGACGGGAAGCAGTTCCGGACCGTGGACGTCCGGGGCCGGAAGGTGGGGGAGTCCCTGACGGAGGACCAGCCGCCCAGTCTGGGGAGCAACATCGTTCTGACCATCGACCGGAGGATACAGAAGCTCTGCGAAAAGGCCCTGGGCAGGCGGATCGGCTCGGTGGTGGTCCTGAAACCCGCCACGGGGGAAATTCTCGCCCTGGTCTCCTATCCCTCCTTCGACCCCAACGGCTTCTACGATTCGGGAAACCCCAACGTCTTCCGGGATCTGTCGCTGGATACGAGTTTCCCGTTCATCAACCGGGCCATCCAGTCCCAGTATGTCCCCGCCTCCACCTTCAAGATCATCCTCACCACCGCGGTCATCGAGGAGGAGGTCTTTCCCGTGCAGAAAACCGTCCACTGCTCCGGTTCCCTCCGGTACGGAGACCGGGTTTTCCGGTGCCACAAACATTCCGGGCACGGTTCCCTGGCCCTGTACGACGCCCTGGCGGAGTCCTGCGACGTGTATTACTACACCATGGGATCCGACTACCTGGGGGTCGAGCGGATCGTGGATTTCTCCCGGCGCTTCGGCCTCGGGGAAAAAACCGGGATCGACATCCCCGGCGAAATTCCCGGCACCCTGCCGAGCCCGGCCTGGAAGCAGCGGATCTTCAAATCCCGCTGGGTCGGGGGCGACACGGTGAACATGTCCATAGGGCAGGGGTATCTGGCCGCCACGCCGCTGCAGATGGCCAACGCCGTGGCTCTGGTGGTCAACGAGGGCGTCATCTACAAGCCCCATCTCCTCAAGGAGGTGCGGGACCCCGTGTCCGGAAAGATCATCGAAAAGGTCGAGCGGGAAGTCCTGTTCAACTCGACGATCCGGCCCTCCACCTTCCGCCAGGTCCAGGAGGCCATGCGGCGGGTCATCACCCATGGAACGGCCAAGGTGGTCATCACCACCGGAGCGGTCAAATCGGCGGGAAAAACCGGCACCGGGGAGATCGGTGTCGACGATCACTGGCACAGCTGGTTCGTCGCCTACGCCCCCTACGACGCGCCGAACCCGGAGGACACGATCGTCGTCTCCGTCCTGGTGGAGGCGGCCAACGAGTGGGAATGGTGGGCCCCCAAGGCGGCCAACATCATCCTCCACGGCATCTTCTCCAACATGACCTACGAGGAGGTGCTGGGCTCCCTGCGGACCTGGTACCTCCGCCCCGTGACGGGCAGGGAGGAGTGATGAAGGGCCGGTCGGTCTTCGGTTTCGATGTCCCTCTCCTGGCCGCGTCGGTTCTGCTGGTGGTCATCGGCATCGCTTTCATTTTTTCCAGCGGGGTCACCGCCACGGGGGTGGTCTTCTCCAACGAGTACATCAAGCAGACCGTCTGGGCCCTCAGCGGATTGGCCCTGTTTTTTCTCTTCGCCATTTTCGATTACAGCCACCTGCGCAACTGGGCTTTCCGGCTCTACGTTTTTTTCCTGGGCGTGCTGCTGCTCACCCTGCTGTTCGGGCGGGTCGTGAACGGGGCGAAATCCTGGATCGGGATCTGGGAACTGGGCATTCAGCCCTCGGAGTTCAGCAAGGTCACGACTATCCTGTTTCTCGCCCGCTTTCTGGAGCGGAAGCAGGCCCAGATAAGCCGGCTGGGTTACTTTCTGCTGTCCCTGGGAATCGTTCTCCTGCCCATGGGGCTCATTCTGCTGCAGCCGGATCTGGGCACCGCCGCGGTCTTCATCCCCATTTTCATCTTCATGCTTTTCATCGCCGGGGCGGACATCCGGCATCTGGCGTTCTTTGTGGCCACCGGCCTCCTGCTGATTTTTTTCACGATCCTGCCCCCCTACGAAACCTATCTGGCGGGACAGGAGATCCCCGCCTTGAGTCTGTTGACGGACCGCAGCCTTTCCCTGTACCTGCTGGGGACGATCTTCGTCGTTTTCGTCGTTTCCGTCGGGGGCTTCCTGTCGGTGAAAAAAGAATACTTCTATTGGATGGCCTATGCCACCCTGATAGTCCTCCTGGCGCTGGCGGGATCCGCGATTTTCCGCAGCATGCTGAAGGAATACCAGGTGATGCGGCTCATCGTCTTCCTCAACCCCAGCGTGGATCCCCGGGGCGCGGGCTGGAACATCATCCAGTCCGTCACCGCCGTGGGTTCCGGAGGGCTCTGGGGGAAGGGTTTCCTCCGGGGGACCCAGAGTCACTACCGCTATATTCCCCAGCAGAACACGGATTTCATTTTTTCCATCCTCTCCGAGGAGTGGGGCTTCGCGGGGGTTCTGGCGGTCTTCGGCCTCTTCCTGGTCATCCTGGGCCGGGGAATGCTGATCATCAGAAACACCAAGGACCGGTTCGCGTCCATCACCGCCGCGGGCATCGTGGGGATGATTTTCTTCCACTTTGCCGTCAATGTGGGGATGGCCATCGGTTTCATGCCCATCACGGGGATACCCCTGTTTTTCCTGTCCTACGGCGGCTCCTCCCTGTGGACGGTGCTGATTTCCGTCGGGATTCTGATGAATTTCTATATCCGGCGCTACAAGTTCTGAGGTTTCATGAAAATCGTTCCCGAAAAAGATCTGGCCCCCGGGCTTGCGGACATAGAGAACCCCGCCCGGTATCTGGGGGGAGAATACGGCGGGGTCCATAAACCCCAGGCCGATTTCCGCGTGGCGGTCTGCTACCCCGATCTCTACGAGATCGGCATGTCCAACCAGGCGGTGGCCATCCTCTACGGGCTCATCAACTCCCTGGATGGTGTGGCCTGCGAGCGGGTCTTCGCCCCCGCCGAAGATTTCGAAGCTCTTCTCAGGGAAAAGGACATCCCCCTTTACGGGCTGGAAAGCGGCACCCCCCTGAACCGTTTCGATCTCGTGGCCTTTACCCTGAGTTACGAACTCTGCGCCACCAACGTTCTGACGGTGCTGGAAACCGGGGGGATTCCGCTGCGGAACCATCGGCGGGGGCCCGAAGATCCCATCGTCATCGCCGGCGGTCCCGCCGCCACGAACCCCTTGCCCTACGGGGCTTTCATCGATGCGGTCTTCATCGGCGAGGCGGAGGGGGAGCTTCCCGCGCTGATTCTCCGGCTGGCGGAGGAGAAAAAAAAGGGACGAAGCAGAGAATTTTTGTTGGAATGTATAAAAAAGAATACTCATTTCTGGTATTCCGGGATCCGGGAACCCGCCCGTCGGGCGGTCTGGGATTCCTTCTCCGGCTCCGTCTCTCCGGGGGTCTTTTTCCCCGTCCCCAGTGTCCGCACCGTCCAGGATCACGGGGTGGTGGAGATCATGCGGGGGTGCCCCCACGGCTGCCGTTTCTGCCATGCGGGCATCCTCTATCGCCCCTACCGGGTTAAGGAACCTGCCCGGATAGCGGAGGAAACGGAAATACTGGTCCACCGGAAAGGCTACCGGGAAATCACTCTGTCCTCCCTGTCCAGCGGCGACTACCCCGACCTCACCGGGCTCGTCAGGCATTTCAACTCTCTCCACAAGGGTGACGGCGTCTCCTTCTCCCTTCCCAGTCTGCACCTGGAAACCTTCGGCCTGAGCCTCCTGTCGGAGATTTCGTCCACCCGGAAGAGCGGCCTGACCTTTGCGGTGGAAACCCCGGACCCCGGTTTCCAGAGGGCCTTGAACAAGCAGGCCGGGGCGGAAAAGATCATCGCCGTCCTCAGGGAAGCGAAGAGTCTGGGGTGGAGGTCGGCGAAACTGTATTTCATGATCGGCCTGCCTTTCGACCAGGACTACGACGAGGCCGGCGAAATCGCCGCCTTCGTGGCGTCGCTGCACGAGGCCACGGGCTTCCGTCTCCACGTGAATCTGGGGACCTTCATCCCCAAGCCCCACACCCCCTACCAGTGGTCCTTCCAGCTCACCGAAGCCCAGGCCCTGGAAAAGATCCAGACCCTGAAAAGGCTCCTGTCCCGGCATCCGGGGATCAAGATAAGCTATCACTCTCCCTTCCGGAGCTTCCTGGAAGGAGTCATCGCCCGGGGGGACGGCCGGGTGGGGGAGCTCATCATCGACGCCCACCGGCGGGGCGCCCGGTTCGACTCCTGGGAGGACCGGCCCTCCGCGGGGGTCTGGCGCGCGGTCCTCGCCGAGGCCCCCTGGGATGTGGAATCCGCCACCTGCGCCCCCCGGCATCCGGACGAGCCGCTGCCGTGGCAGGACCAGGTGCGGCTGGGGGTTTCCACCAGGTTCCTCCGGGAGGAGCTCAGGAAACACGGGGAACAGGCCCTCACCGGGGCCTGCGACGACCCCTGCGACCATGCCTGCGGGATCTGCGGCCCCCGACGGAAGCCGGTGGACGGCAGCCGGTTCCCTCCCTGGCCCGTCTCCGAGGGGGAAGGGGAGGCGGGTTCCGGGTCCGGGCCTGTGCCGCCGCCCGACGGCGCACCGGCTGCCGGGTCCGGCGCCGCTGAAAAAGGCGGTGGAGATCCGGCCCCCGATGCCGCCGGCTTTCTTCTCCCGGCTGGAGCCGGCGATAAAAGGACCTTCCACCGGGTACTCTGCCGCTTCGCCAAGACCGGAAAGGCCGCCTATCTTCCCCATCTGGGGCTTCTGTCGGTGATGGAGCGGAGCCTTCTGCGGGCGG
>Ga0302238_1003408_pt1 | contig 10148 bp, 20 predicted proteins | sample AAG_UR_Asn_MG_FD_193527 | JGI IMG/M metagenome (GOLD analysis project Ga0302238, IMG submission 193527) | Enriched activated sludge microbial communities from anaerobic digester in WTTP, New Holstein, Wisconsin, United States - AAG_UR_Asn | ecosystem: Engineered > Bioreactor > Anaerobic >...
TGGGCCGGTGCCGCTTCCGACCCGGATTCAACGATTCGACGTGTTGCGTTCGCCGCATGTCAACAAATCGTCGCGCGATCAATTCGAGATCCGCACACATCTTCGCCTGATGGATATTATCGATCCAACCGACAAGACGGTTGATGCGTTGATGAAGCTTGATTTGCCTGCTGGCGTCGACGTGGAAATTAAGTTGCAGTAATCGTCACAAAGCGGCTATAATCGCCGCCTTTCACCGAGTGGCATCGCGCTGATGTCACTCATTTTGTTTTTGTGCTCGCCGGCCAATCGTAGCCGGCAAGAGGAGAATAACCATGAGTCTAGGCCTTGTTGGGCGCAAGGTTGGCATGACGCGCATATTTACCGATGACGGGTTGTCCGTTCCGGTGACTGTGCTCGATGTGTCGAATAATCGTGTTGCCCAGATCAAAACGCCGGAAAGCGATGGCTATACAGCGGTCCAGGTTACTTTCGGCAAGCGCCGTTCTTCACGTGTCAATAAATCCTTGGCGGGTCATCTCGCCAAGGCTGGCGTGGAAGCCGGGGTGTTGCTCAAGGAGTTTCCGGTTTCGTCTGAGGATCTCGCGAACCTGAAGCCAGGCGACCAGATTAGCGTTGCGATTTTCACGGTTGGGCAGAAAGTCGATGTTACCGGTCAAACGATCGGTAAAGGCTTCGCCGGTGGGATCAAGCGTCACCATTTTAGTTCGCAGCGCGCAAGCCACGGTAACTCGGTTTCCCACAATGCTCCTGGTTCGATTGGTATGAACCAGGACCCGGGTCGGGTTTTCCCGGGCAAGCGGATGGCGGGGCACTTGGGCGACGTCAAGCGCACGCAGCAGAACCTTGAGATCATCCGTATTGATGTCGAGCGTCAGCTGTTGTTGGTTAAGGGCGCAGTTCCTGGGTCGAAAGGCTCGGATCTTATTGTGCGTCCAGCTGTCAAGGCGGGGGCATAATGGAACTCAAGCTTATCAATGAACAAGGCCAAGAAGCGAGTCGCTTGCAGGCTTCGGATGTGCTGTTTGGCAGGGAATACAACGAAGCGCTGATTCATCAGGTCGTTGTCGCTTACCAGGCAAATTCGCGTAGCGGAAACCGTGCGCAAAAAGACCGCGGTCAGGTTAAGCATACCACCGCCAAGCCGTTCCGCCAGAAAGGTACGGGACGGGCGCGTGCCGGTATGTCGTCATCGCCGTTATGGAGAGGTGGTGGTCGGATCTTTCCGAATAGTCCGGATGAAAATTTCAGCCAAAAACTGAACAAAAAAATGTACCGGGCCGGGATCGCGTCGATTCTCTCCCAACTCGTCCGAGAAGACCGTTTGGCTGTTGTAGATAGTATTGCTGTTGATGCGCCGAAGACCAAGCTGTTCGCCCAGAAGATTAAAGGAATGGGCTATGACTCGGTGTTGGTAATCACGGATAGTCTTGACGAGAATGTCTTCCTAGCATCGCGCAATCTCCCGAACGTGCTCGTTCTTGAGGTCAATGAGGCTGATCCGGTGTCGCTGATTCGCTTCCCTAAGGTGCTGATGACGAAAAACGCCGTCGCCAAGTTTGAGGAGATTCTGGGATGAATCAACAACGTTTGATGCAAGTTCTGCTTGCTCCTCAGGTTTCTGAGAAAGCGACTTACGTTGCGGACAAGAATGAGCAGGTGATTTTCCGCGTGGTGCCCGACGCCACCAAGCCTGAAGTAAAGGCAGCGGTTGAGTTGCTGTTCAAGGTGTCTGTTGAGTCGGTGCAGATCGCGAACGTCAAGGGCAAGCAAAAGCGCTTTGGCCGCTATATGGGTAGCCGGAAGAATTGGAAAAAGGCCTATGTGTGCCTCAAGCCCGGCCAGGAAATCAATTTCGTTGATGGAGGGGCTGCATAATGGCACTCATCAAAGTCAAGCCGACCTCGCCTGGTCGTCGGGCTGTGGTCAAGGTGGTCAACCCCGATCTGCACAAGGGTGCGCCGTTTGCCGGGTTGCTGGAGCCGCAGTCCAAGAACGCTGGCCGTAATAATAATGGACATGTCACAACGCGGCATCAAGGTGGCGGCCACAAACAGCATTATCGGCTGATTGATTTCAAGCGCAACAAGGACGGCATTCCGGCAAAAGTCGAGCGTATAGAGTACGATCCGAACCGGACGGCGAACATCGCGTTGCTCTGTTATGCCGACGGAGAACGCCGCTATGTAATCGCGCCCAAGGGTATGGTTGTCGGGCAGCAGGTGGTAAGCGGGTCGGAAGCTCCAATCAAGTCAGGGAATGCGTTGCCAATCCGTAATATCCCGGTGGGTACCACGATTCACTGTATCGAGATGATCCCTGGTAAAGGCGCCCAAATCGCCCGTTCGGCTGGAACTTCCGCGCAATTGCTGGCACGCGAAGGGGTGTACGCCCAAGTCCGCTTGCGTTCCGGTGAAATTCGTCGCGTTCATGTCGAGTGCCGTGCAACTATCGGCGAAGTTGGGAACGAAGAGCATAGTCTTCGCTCCATTGGCAAGGCCGGTGCAAATCGTTGGCGCGGAATTCGGCCAACGGTGCGGGGTGTGGTAATGAATCCTGTCGATCACCCGCACGGCGGTGGTGAAGGCAGGACTGCAGCGGGTATGCACCCGGTCAGCCCATGGGGCATCAAGACCAAGGGGTATCGTACACGCAGCAATAAGCGCACGACCTCGATGATTGTGCAGCGCCGTCATAAACGCTAAGGGATAGAGAACTATGGGACGTTCCATTAAAAAGGGCCCGTTTGTCGATGCCCATTTGATCAAGAAGGTCGAGGCGGTTCGCGCGACAAGTGACAAGCGACCAATCAAGACCTGGTCACGCCGTTCGACCGTCTTGCCGGACTTCGTCGGGCTGACCATCGCTGTGCATAACGGCAAGCAGCATATTCCAGTGTACGTCACGGAAAACATGGTCGGCCACAAGCTGGGCGAATTTTCTCTGACCCGCACGTTCAAGGGTCACACTGCTGGCAAGAAAGCCAAGAAGTAAAGGAATGGATATGGAAACTCGTGCTATTTTGCGCGGCGTTCGGCTTTCTGACCAGAAAGGTCGTTTGATTGCTGACCAGATCCGCGGTTTGCCCGTTGACAAGGCGCTAAACGTATTGACATTCAGTCCCAAGAAAGGGGCCGGAATTATCAAGAAGGTGCTTGAGTCAGCTATTGCCAATGCAGAACATAACGACGGCGCCGATATTGACGAATTGAAAGTCAAGACCATTTTTGTAGAAAAAGGGGTGGTGCTCAAGCGTTTCACGGCGCGTGCCAAGGGGCGTGGGAACAGGATCGTCAAGCCGACCTGCCATATCTTCTTAACCGTCGGAAATTAAGGGACAAAAATGGGACAGAAAATACATCCGACCGGTTTCCGCCTGTCAGTGACCCGTGACTGGTCGTCGCGCTGGTATGCTAGCAGCAAGAATTTTCCCAGCATGTTGAATGAAGACGTACAGGTTCGGGGCTATCTCAAGGAGAAACTCAAGCATGCGTCTGTTGGGCGTGTTCTCATTGAACGACCGGCAAAAAACGCCAGAGTGACTGTTTTCTCCGCACGACCCGGTGTCGTGATCGGAAAGAAGGGTGAAGAAATCGATCTGCTAAGGTCTGCATTGCAGAAGATCATGGGCGTTCCGGTCCATGTGAGCATCGAAGAGATTCGTAAGCCTGAGCTTGATGCGCAGTTGATTGCTGACTCCATTACCCAGCAGCTTGAGAAGCGCATCATGTTCCGCAGGGCCATGAAGCGCGCAATGCAGAACGCGATGCGTCTGGGGGCGCAGGGGATCAAGATCATGAGCTCCGGGCGGCTGAATGGTGCTGAGATCGCTCGCCGCGAATGGTATCGTGAAGGCCGAGTGCCGCTGCATACGCTGCGCGCCGATATCGATTATGCAACTTCGGAAGCGCTGACCACCTACGGAATCATCGGGGTAAAGGTTTGGGTCTTCAAGGGGGAAGTTCTCAATCGGGATGAGCAACCTGAGGTTGCGTCGGATACATCTTCTGATGATCAGACACGCAAGCCGCGTCGTGGCGCCAAGCCTGTTGCTGACGCGGGAGACAGGCCCAGGCGTCCGACCAAAACCAAGGATGGCGTACCCGAGGGGGGTGGAGCCGAGCCAGCGATTGGCGAGACGAAGGCCCCGGCAAAACGAGTAAGAAAGGCAGGAACGACAGATGCTGCAGCCAACTAGAAGAAAATACCGTAAGGAGCAGAAAGGCCGGAATACCGGACTTGCGACGCGCGGAACAAAAGTCAGTTTCGGGGAATTTGGCCTCAAGGCGACAGGCCGTGGCCGGCTTACTGCACGTCAGATCGAAGCTGCACGCCGTGCAATGACGCGTCATATCAAGCGCGGCGGTCGAATCTGGATCCGTATTTTCCCCGATAAGCCCATTTCCAAGAAGCCGGCAGAAGTTCGGATGGGCAACGGGAAAGGCAATCCCGAGTATTACGTTGCGGAAATCCGTCCGGGCAAGGTGCTTTACGAGATGGACGGTGTTGGCGAGGTTCTTGCACGCGAAGCTTTCGCGCTTGCTGCTGCCAAGCTCCCCATCCCGACCACCTTTGTTACGCGCATCGTAGGTTGATTGAATATGAAAGCTACTGAACTTAGAACGAAGAGCGTCGACGAACTGAACAAGGAGCTCCTGGAGCTCCTGAAAGCGCAGTTCAGTTTGCGTATGCAAAAAGCCACGCAACAATTGAGCAACTTTAGCCAGATTGGCAAGGTTAGGCGGGATATCGCGCGCGTGCGCACCCTACTCCGTGAAAAGGCGGCACAGCAATGAGCGAAGAGAAGAGCAAGCGTACATTGATTGGGCGTGTTGTCAGCGACAAAATGGACAAAACCGTTACGGTACTGGTCGAGCGTCGCGTTAAACACCCTATGTATGACAAGATTATTGTGCGCTCGAAGAAATACCATGCGCACAATGGAGACAATCAAGCCAAGCAGGGTGATCTCGTGGAAATCCAGGAATCCCGGCCGGTTTCGAAGACCAAGGCGTGGGCTGTCACGAAGCTGCTTGAAAAGGCGGTTGCAATTTAGTCTTGTAATTTAAGAAAAAGAGGGTATAATCTCCCCTCTTTTCCGCGCTCAGTCTTCCACAGACTGGGTGTTTAGCCCTTACGGGTTCCAAGACTGTCCGCGATAGCGGGATAAGTTGGAGACATAAATGATTCAGATGCAGACGGTTCTGGACGTGGCCGATAACACAGGCGCACGTTCGGTGATGTGTATCAAGGTGCTTGGTGGCTCCAAGCGGCGCTACGCAAGCGTTGGTGACGTCATCAAGGTGAGCATCAAGGATGCTGCGCCTCGAGGGCGCGTGAAGAAGGGTGACGTCTACAATGCTGTCGTCGTGCGGACGGCAAAGGGTGTTCGTCGTCCGGATGGTTCTCTAGTCAAGTTCGATAATAATGCGGCGGTGCTCCTGAATAACAAACTGGAGCCAATCGGAACGCGCATTTTCGGGCCGGTGACGCGCGAGTTGCGTAGCGAACGGTTTATGAAGATCGTCTCGCTCGCACCCGAAGTTCTGTAAGGGGCGACAATGGAAAAAATTCGCAAAGGCGACGAAGTAATCGTCATCGCCGGCAAAGACAAGGGGAAGCGCGGATCGGTTGTGCGGCGCGTCGATTCCGAGCACGTGGTGGTTGAAGGGGTGAACCGCGTGAAGAAGCACGTCAAGCCGAATCCGGTAAAGGGGCTTGTTGGTGGGGTCGTGGATAAGGATATGCCTCTCCATGTCTCCAACGTTTCTCTTTATAACCCGGCTACCAAAAAGGCCGATCGAGTTGGCTTCAAGTTGCTTGAGGGCGGTAAGAAGGTTCGCGTCTTCAAGTCAAATGGCGAAGTGGTAGGGGCATAAGGAGCGGGCATGGCACGTTTGCTGGATTATTACAAGGGTACGGTGGCTCCCGAGTTGGCCAAGAAATTTGGTTACAAGTCGGTGATGGAGATTCCTCGTATCACCAAGATTACTCTGAACATGGGCGTTGGCGAGGCGGTAGCCGATAAGAAAGTCCTGGAAAATGCCGTCGGCGACATGACGAAGATTGCCGGGCAAAAGCCTGTCGTAACCAAGTCTCGCAAGTCGATCGCGGGCTTCAAGATCCGGGAAGGGTATCCGATCGGGTGCATGGTTACGCTGCGCGGCCCGCGGATGTTCGAGTTTCTCGATCGTCTCGTTACGGTTGCGTTGCCGCGAGTTCGAGATTTCCGCGGTATTTCCGGAAAAGGTTTTGATGGCCGTGGAAATTACAACATGGGCGTCAAGGAGCAGATTATTTTCCCGGAAATCGAGTACGACAAGATCGACGCGTTGCGTGGCATGAATATCAGTGTCACGACAACGGCCAAGACCGACGACGAGGCTCGCGCGTTGCTTGCGGCCTTTAAATTCCCGTTCAAGAACTGAGGCGAACATGGCGAAACTTGCACTAATTAACCGCGAAGAAAAGCGGCGCAAGATGGTCGAGAAATACGCCGCAAAGCGCGCTGAACTCCAGGCGATCGTTAGCGATGTCGCTCGGTCTGATGATGAGCGTTTTGAGGCGCGGCAGAAGATTCAGGCGCTTCCGCGCGACGCCAGCCCGGTTCGCTTGCGTAACCGCTGCAAATTGACCGGACGTCCGCGTGGAGTCTTTCGCAAATTTGGTTTGGGTCGTAGCAAGTTGCGCGATTTCGTTATGCGCGGCGAAGTCCCTGGTATGACCAAGGCTAGCTGGTAAGCAGGAGATTACGATATGAGTATGAGCGATCCGATCAGCGATATGCTGACCCGCATCCGCAACGCGCAGTTGGCCAACAAATTAACGGTTGCCATGCCGTCGTCGAAAGTCAAAGTGGCGATTGTGAAGGTCCTTAAGGACGAAGGTTTTGTTGAAGATTTTGCCGTTCGCGAGAACGATGGAAAACCCACCCTGGAGATCGGCTTGAAGTATTATGCCGGCCGTCCCGTAATTGAGAGAATTGACCGTGTTTCGACCCCGGGGTTGCGTATCTACAAAGGAGCAAACGATATTCCGCGGGTGATGAATGGGCTTGGTGTGGCTATCGTATCCACTCCGAAGGGTGTTATGACCGATCGCAAGGCGCGCGCCAGCAATGTTGGTGGCGAAGTCCTCTGCGTCGTCGCGTAAGGGGAAGCTATGTCCCGTGTTGCAAAAAATCCGATAGTGTTGCCCCAAGGTGTAGATATCGCTCTAGGCAACGAAGAGATCGTCGTAAAGGGTCCGCTCGGCGCCATTAGGCTCGGCGCTAACCCCGCAGTGCGTATCGAAAAAGAAGCGCAGGCGCTGGTTTGCAAGCCGGTTGAGGGGGTTCCGAACTCCAACGCGCTGTCCGGGACGATTCGGGCTATTCTCGCCAATATGGTGGTGGGTGTGAGCAAGGGGTTCGAGCGTAAATTGAACCTTGTTGGCGTTGGCTATCGTGCGCAGGCCCAGGGCGATGTTCTCAACCTTACGCTCGGTTTTTCACACCCGGTGGCCCACAAGATGCCGGCCGGTGTCAAGTGCGAGACGCCGACACAGACCGAGATAGTCATCAAGGGCGTGGATAAGCAGCAAGTTGGTCAGGTCGCTGCCGAGGTTCGTGCCTATCGTCCGCCAGAGCCATATAAGGGCAAGGGTGTGCGTTATGCAAACGAAGTGATTGTCCTCAAGGAAACGAAGAAGAAATAAGGGTGCCTAAATGATTGACAAGAAACAGGCGCGTTTGCGCAGAGCCCGCAAAACCCGGGCCAAGATCGCCGAACTGAAGTCAGTGCGCTTGTCGGTGCATCGCACCAACTGCCACATCTACGCTCAGGTTATTTCCTCGTGTGGTTCTAAAGTTCTGGCGGCCGCTTCGTCGCTGGAGACTGCAGTGCGCAAGGATCTTGGAAATGGTGGAAACGTTGGCGCAGCTTCTGTGATCGGAAAGCTGATTGCTGAACGTGCCATCAAGGCTGGAATCGAGCAGGTGGCGTTTGATCGTAGCGGCTTTCAGTATCACGGGCGCATCAAGGCGCTCGCCGAAGCCGCGCGCGAAGCCGGCCTCAAGTTCTGATCGCTCCGGAAAAGGATTGGAGTAAGTAATGGCAAAACCGCAAAGCAAAAAGCCCCAGCAAGCCGAGAAGCCGGATGATGGCCTCCGGGAAAAGATGATTTCGATCAATCGTGTTACCAAAGTCGTGAAGGGCGGGCGTATTCTTGGCTTCGCCGCACTCACCGTCGTTGGTGATGGCGATGGACGTATCGGAATGGGCAAAGGAAAGTCCCGCGAAGTACCGGTGGCCGTGCAAAAGGCTATGGAAGAGGCGCGTCGCAAGCTGGTCAGGGTCAGTCTGAAGAACGGAACCTTGCACCACACCGTTGTAGGTCGGCATGGTGCGTCCAGCGTAATGATGCAGCCGGCTCCTGAGGGTACCGGTGTTATCGCCGGAGGCGCGATGCGGGCAGTGTTTGACGTGATGGGAGTCACCAACGTGGTTGCCAAAGCGCACGGGTCGACCAATCCCTACAACATTGTTCGGGCCACGATCAATGGTCTGCAGGCCATGAATACACCGTCCGAAATCGCTGCCAAGCGTGGAAAGACGATTGAAGAGATTCTGGGGTAAGCAATGGCTGATAAAAAAGTGAAAATTACGCTCGTCAAAAGCTTGATTGGCACAAAGCAATCGCATCGCGCGACGGTGCGTGGGCTGGGCTTGCGGCGTCTGAACAGCACGGCCGAGTTGGAAGATACCCCGGCTGTACGCGGAATGATCAACAAGGTGGCTTACCTTGTAAAATGCGAGGGTTAAGATGAAGCTTAATACCATTCAACCTTCCGAGGGAGCCAAGCGGGCACGGCGCCGCGTCGGCCGCGGTATCGGATCCGGTCTAGGAAAGACAGCCGGGCGTGGTCATAAGGGCCAAAAATCCCGCGCTGGAGGATTTCACAAAGTCGGCTTCGAAGGCGGCCAGATGCCGTTGCAAAGACGACTCCCGAAACGTGGTTTCGTATCTCTCACCAATTGGCGCAATGCAGAAGTGCGTCTGTCCGAAATCAACGACCTACCGGTTGACGAAATCGACCTGTTGACGCTCGTGCAGGCGAACCTGGTTTCGTCGCACGCACTGTCGGCGAAGGTCGTGTTGTCCGGAGAGATCACGCGCAAAGTGGTCCTTAAGGGGGTTGGGGCGACGAAGGGTGCCAAAGCGGCTATCGAAGCGGCTGGCGGCAGTGTTGCTGAATAACAAGAAGATGGTGGCGTTTCTTGGCAACTAATCCTGGACAAGTAGGTAAAGGCGGGAAGTATGGCGATCTGAAACGTCGATTGATGTTTCTTCTCGGCGCTCTGATCGTCTATCGCATTGGTTCGCATATCCCGGTTCCTGGAATCGATCCGGCGGCGCTTGCCGAGTTCTTCAACCGCAACCAAGGCGGCATCCTCGGCATGTTCAACATGTTTTCCGGGGGCGCCTTGAAGCGGTTTACGATCTTTGCCCTCGGGATCATGCCGTACATTTCGTCGTCGATCATCATGCAGTTGATGACGCATGCGAGCCCACAGTTGGAGGCGCTCAAGAAGGAAGGCGAAGCCGGAAGACGCAAGATCACGCAATACACGCGATACGGGACAGTCGTTCTGGCGGTATTTCAGGGAATTGGTATCGCCATTGGGGTCGAGTCTCAAGGTCTCGTACCCGAACCCGGGCTCCTTTTCCGATTTGTTACGGTAACCACGCTGCTCACCGGCACGATGTTTCTGATGTGGCTTGGTGAGCAGATTACCGAGCGCGGATTGGGTAATGGAATCTCCATTATTATCTTTTCCGGTATTGCGGCCGGATTACCGAGTTCGATCGGTGGGCTCCTCGAGCTGGTCCGCACCGGTGCCATGCACCCGTTGTCGGCTATCTTTATCACTATCCTCGTCGCTCTCGTGACGGCCGGCGTTGTGTTCGTCGAAAGAGGGCAGAGAAAGATACTGGTCAATTACGCTAAACGGCAGGTCGGGAACAAGATTTACGGCGGTCAAAGTTCACACTTGCCGCTCAAGTTGAATATGTCCGGTGTAATACCGCCCATTTTTGCATCGTCCATTATTCTGTTTCCGGCAACCATCGCGGGATGGTTCGGGGCCAATGACTCGATGCGATGGTTG
>Ga0302238_1003413_pt1 | contig 10134 bp, 7 predicted proteins | sample AAG_UR_Asn_MG_FD_193527 | JGI IMG/M metagenome (GOLD analysis project Ga0302238, IMG submission 193527) | Enriched activated sludge microbial communities from anaerobic digester in WTTP, New Holstein, Wisconsin, United States - AAG_UR_Asn | ecosystem: Engineered > Bioreactor > Anaerobic >...
CCGGAAGGTCTTCTCCTCCCCCGCGCCGTCCCGGGCGGTTACCTCCAGCTCCTCGCCGGGCCTGAGACCGTCGTCCAGGGGAATGTGGTACTCCTCTTTTCCGGTGAGCCCCAGGGAGGCGGCGGATTCCCCCGGCAGGTGCTGCAGGGGCAGGACCCCCATCCCCACCAGGTTGCTGCGGTGGATCCTCTCGTAGGATTCGGCGATCACCGCCCGGACTCCCAGCAGGAAGGCTCCCTTGGCCGCCCAGTCCCGGCTGGATCCCATGCCGTAATCCTTCCCCGCCAGGACGATGGTGGGCGTCTCCGCCCGGCGGTAGGCTTCCGCGGCGGTGAAGATGTCCATCACCTCCCCGGTGGGGTGGAAGACCGTGGCGCTCCCCTCGGTCCCCGGGGCGAGGAGGTTCCGGAGCCGGATGTTGGCGAAGGTCCCCCGGGTCATCACCCGGTCGTTCCCCCGCCGGGAGCCGTAGGAGTTGAAGTCCTCGGGCTTCACTCCCAGGCCCATCAGGTACCGGCCCGCGGGGCTCTCCGGGGGGATGGAGCCGGCGGGACTGATGTGGTCGGTGGTGACGCTGTCCCCCAGGGAAACCAGGACCCGGGCCCCCCGGATGGGCCCGATGGGTTTCACCTGCGGGGTGAGGTCCCGGAAGAACGGCGGCTCCTGGATGTAGGAGCTTTCCCGGTCCCACTGGTAGAGGTCGCCGCCCCGGACCGGCAGGGCGTTCCAGGCGGGGCTGGACGATTGGATGCCCCGATAGCAGGAAAGAAAAAGTTCCCTGTCCATGGCGGCACCCGCGAGGGAGGTGATCTCCTCCTCCCCGGGCCAGATGTCCCGCAGGAAGACCGGCTTTCCGTCTCTGTCCGCGCCCAGGGGTTCGGTCTCCATGTCGATGTCCACCGTCCCCGCCAGGGCGTAGGCCACCACCAGGGGCGGGGAGGCCAGAAAGTTCGCCCGGGTCAGGGGGTGGACCCGGCCTTCGAAGTTCCGGTTTCCCGACAGGACGGCGGCGGCCACCAGCCCTCCCCGGGCCGCCGCGGCGGCCTCCTCCGGCAGGGGGCCGGAGTTGCCGATGCAGGTGCCGCAGCCGTAGCCGGTTACATGAAAACCCAGCTCCTCCAGGTAGGGGAGAAGCCCCGACCCGGAGAGGTAATCCGTCACCACCCGGGAGCCGGGGGTGAGGCTGGTCTTGACCCAGGCCCGGGTGGAAAGTCCCGCCTTAACGGCCTTCTTGGCCAGGAGACCTGCGGCGAGCATCACCTGGGGGTTGGAGGTGTTGGTGCAGCTGGTGATGGAGGCGATGAGGACCGCCCCGTGCCGCAGTTTGTGGCGTCCGCCGTCGGGGGCGGTGAAGACCCGGGAGGCGGAAAGAGCTGACTTTTTCAGGCCGTAGCCCCGGCTTTCCACCGGGGCCGAGAGGGCGGCGGTGAACTGTTTTTTCACCTTCCCCAGGGGTATCCGGTCCTGGGGCCGTTTGGGACCCGCCACGGAGGGCTCCACCGAGGCCAGGTCCAGCTCGACCAGGGACTGGAACTCCGGTTCCGGAGAACCGGAGGTCCGGAAGAGGCCCTGGGCCTTCAGGTAGGACTCCGCCAGAACCACGGCGTCCTCGGGGCGGCCGCTGCGGCGCAGGTAGTCTATGGAGGTCTTGTCGGGGGGGAAGAAGCCCATGGTGGCTCCGTACTCCGGCGCCATGTTGGCCACCAGGGCCCGGTCCGGGACAGAAAGGGCCGCCGCCCCGGGGCCGGTGAACTCGACGAACTTGTCCACCACTCCCACCCGGCGCAGCAGCTCCGTCACCGTCAGGACGAGGTCGGTGGCGGTCACCCCCGGCCGCAGGCGGCCCTGGAGGCGCACCCCCACCACCGCCGGGGCGGGCATGTACAGGGGGCGGCCCAGCATGGCCGCCTCCGCCTCGATCCCCCCCACGCCCCAGCCCAGGACCCCCAGACCGTTGATCATGGTGGTGTGGGAGTCGGTGCCCACCACCGTGTCGGGAAAGGCCAGGCTTTCCCCCTTCTCTCCGGTGCGGCGCACCAGGGTGGCCAGGTATTCCAGGTTCACCTGGTGGCAGATCCCGCCTCCGGGGGGGATGACGCTGAAGTTGGAGAAGGCTTCCCTGCCCCAGCGGAGAAACTCGTAGCGCTCCCGGTTGCGGCGGAACTCCATCTCCACGTTCTTCGCCGCCGCGTCGGAGGCCCCGTAGTGGTCCACCTGCAGGGAGTGATCGATTACCAGGTCCACGGGGATCTGGGGGTTGATCTTCCCCGGGTCCCCCCCCAGGGAGGCCACGGCGGACCTCATGGCCGCCAGATCCACCACGCAGGGAACCCCGGTGAAATCCTGCAGCAGGACCCGGGCGGGGACGAAGGGTATCTGAATGTCCCCCGGGGCCTGGGGCTCGTAGGACAGGAAGTCCTCCACCTCCTTCCTGGTCGCTTCACCGGAGCTTTCGGCCCGGAGGACCGCCTCCAGCAGGATCCGGATGGAGTAGGGGAACTTCCCGACGGCCGGGAAGGTCCGGGCCAGTCTGGGCAGGCTGAAAAAAGAGTATGAACCCGCGGGCAGGGCCAGGCTGTCCCGGCAGTTGAATGTGTCTCTGGGGCTGGGGCTGTTCATGACGGGGCCTCCGGAGTGAGTTTCGCGGTTCACCTTACCCCCCGGCCCGGGGCCTGTCAAGAACGGGAGTCCGGAGGATTCCGCCCCGCGTTGACACGAAACTCCGGGAAGGCTACCTTCTGCGTACTCAGGAGGCGGCCATGGAACCGAAGGAAAGGAAGATGCTGGGGATGCTCACCGGAGCCCACGTTCTGGACCATCTCATCGAGGGGACGGTGCCGCCCCTGATCCCCCTTCTGATGGCCGCCTTCGGGGCGGATTATTTCCAGATGGGGCTGGTGGTGACGGTCTTCGCCTACGCCTTCGGGATGGGGGCCTTCCCGGCGGGGATCCTGGTGGACCGGGTGGGGCCCCAGAGACTGCTCCGGATTTTCCTCTTCGGTTCGGGACTGATCTGCCTGGCGGTGCTGCCGGTGGGGAACCTCGTCTCCTTCGGCATCATCATGGGCCTCCTGGGTCTTCTGGGAAGTCTCTACCACCCGGCGGGAAACACCCTGGTGAGTCTGGGGATGCGCCGGAGGGGCCGGGTCTTCGGCATCAACGGCATCGCCGGCAGCCTGGGGACCGCCGCCGCCCCTCTCCTGGCGGCATGGCTGGGTTCCCGGCTGGGCTGGAAGGCCCCCCATCTGGTCTTCGGCTCCCTGGCCCTGCTCATGGGCCTCTATACCCTGGGGGTTCCCCCTGTTTCCCGGGACGAGGAGAAAACCGGGAGCCCCGGAGCTCGGGAAATGGAGCGGTCCCCCCTGTCTCACCTGGCCTTCTTCTACGCCTCCTGCGCCTTCGCGGGGATGGGGAGCCGGGGGGTTCTTACCTTCCTGCCCACATATCTGGGCCGCAGCCTGGCGGTTCCCGGCGGTCTGGATCAGATAACCCTGGGGGGGGTGGCCGCCACCTTTACCCTGGCAACGGGCTCCCTGGGCCAGTACATTTCCGGACGGCTGGTGAACAAACGGCGCCCCGACCTCCTGTACACCGGCACTCTTTTCCTGTCCTCCCTGTCGGTCCTCCTGCTGGCGGCGGGGAGGGGGCCCCTTCTGGTGCTGGGCGCCATGGGCTACGCCTTCTTCACCTTCGGGTACCAGCCCATGCAGAACATGGTGGTGGGCTCTCTGCTGCCTCCGCGGCGTCACGGCCTGGGCTACGGGCTTCTGGCCTTCACCGGTTTCGGCGTGGGGTCCCTGGCGGCGGCGCTGGCGGGCTGGCTGGCGGACCATCGGGGGCTGTCCTCCCTCTTTTTCGTCATGTCCCTCTGCTACGCCCTGGCGGGCCTGATGGCCGGGGGGCTTCTGGTTCTGAGGGGTCATCGATTGGGGCATCCAGCCTGAACGGAAACATGTAAAATGCTTGAAAATTCATGCATTTTAAAGTATGATATTGCTGGAGGATGAGACAATGGCCACGCTACAGGTAAGAGATATGGACGACCAGCTCTACGCGTATCTCAAAGCTCGGGCGAAACGGAGGCGACGCTCCCTGAGCCAGGAGGTCATTTCGATCATCGAGGAACATCTGTCGTCGCCGGACAAAGATGTATATGGTGCTACCCAGGAGTTTCTGAGCCTGGCGGGCAGCTGGAAGGATGCCCGCAGCGCGGAGGAAATAGTGGAGGATATTCGGAGAGCCCGGAAAGAATCTCCCCGTTTCGGAAAAGCCCGTGGCATTTTTGATTGACACGGATATCATAATTTACAGTCTTAAGGGGAATCAGAAAGTTCTGGACTGGTTCGAAGCAAAAAAAAATCTGCCCAAATTCATTTCCTGTGTAACCTACGGTGAGCTGGTTTACGGCGCAAAAAAATCCTCGCATCCTGAAAAGAACCTTGCCACAGTCCGGAGGGTCGCCGGGATCTTTCCTGTCCTGGATCTGACCAGAGATATCATGGAGCTCTTCGGCGGGCTGAAAGCTATACTAAGCTCTCAGGGAAAAACCTTGGACGACATGGACCTTCTTATCGCCGCCACCGCCATTCATCTGAATCTTTCCCTGGTGAGTAACAATGACAAACACTTTCAGAGGATCCCGGACCTTTTTTTAGAAAACTGGCGGGATAAATAAAAACCGCCGCCGGAGCCTTCGCCCCGGGGCGGTTTCTGAAAAAGATTGGGCGATTTCGAGGCCGGGCCCCGAAACCGCCGGTTCTGAATTAGAACTTCAGGTAGAACTTGCCCTGCAGGGAGACCACGTGCATGGCAAAGCTGGTCTTGCCCATCAGGGGCAGTTTGTACTGCAGCTCCAGCTCGAAGGGCAGGAAGGCCTTGGTGAAGAAGGCCGCCACATTGGGGCCGATGGAGAAGAGGTAGCTCGCGTTATCCTGACCGGTCCCGTCGATTTTGGTCTCCGGGGCCATGGCGTAGGTGAAGGGCAGGCCCGCCTTCAGGATTATGCCGTTATCCAGGGGCATCTGGTACTGGGGCTCCAGTTCGAAGGTCAGGTCGTAGCCGTAGGCAACTTTCGAATCGTCTCCGAAATTGACGCTTTTCTTGACCTTCTGTTCGGGGTAGAGGATGGTTTCGTTGTACAGGTTGATGAAGAAGTTGGGATTGATGATGTAGTCGTAGTAGAGCCGGACACCCATTCCCCAGAGGTGATGATCGATTTCCGCCATTACAACGGATTCGTTAACTAAGAAATCGCCAGGAAAATTAATTTGGCCAGCCCCGGGCATGGGCACCTTCACCCCCGCGGCGGCGGCGAAGCGCATGTCCGAGTTCTGAACCGGAGCCTTGGGGCCGACGATCTGGACCTTGGCGCCCACGAAGAGGTCGCCGAAAGATCCCAGGGTAGCCTGACTCAGATATAGTGTTGTCGGGCCGGGTATGACCACATCGTCAAATCCCATGGTGGACCAGAGGGTCCAGCCGGGGACCCACTGGACGGCGGCGGTGATCCAGTCGGTGACGCCGTACTCCAGGGCCAGGGCCAGGTTGAAAAACTTTACTCCGTCAGACACTGCGACAGTGGGTATATCAATATCAACCTTCTTCCCATCGTCGTCAAATTTTTTATCCGCCATCCCGTAGTTCGGCGCCACCCAGAAGCGGAAAACCCCCTTAGGCATCACCAGGGCGTCGTCGGCGAAGACGGGAAGCACGAAGGCGGCCAGAAGCAGAAGGATCAGTGCTTTTTTCATTCCTTTTCTCCTTTTCATGTGTTTATCGTAAAAACGATGACACAATCATAATAGCGAAATCGGCGGAATCGTCAAGGGTTTATTCGGCCGGCGGCCGAATGGCGGGGCGGCCGCCGCCCGGCTTCCCGTCCGCCGGCGGCAGGGTCGATACCGCCCGACCTTTCGGGCAACCCGTCTCTTCAGCCCTTCCCCCCCCGGAGGCGGAGGTTCACCGCCGAGAGGTCGAAGCGCTCCGGGTCGAAGTCGCCCACCCAGGCCAGGAGTTCCCGGTGCTTCTTCTTCAGGGGTTCCTTCAGGGCGGTGACGATCTCCTGGTAGCTCGGTGCCCCGCCGCAGTCCTCCGGGGGGCAGGCCCGCCGTCCCGCCAGGCAGATGGCGGAGGTCCTGTCAGCCTCCGGGAAGTTCCGGGCGGGAAGGATCTTCTCCACCGTCAGCTGATGGACCCAGTTGTCGCCGAAATCGTAGATGTACCGGAAACGTTTCCCCTCCTCCAGGCCCAGCTCGTCCAGGGTGAACCGGCTTTCGTCCTCTTCCTGGAGGTCCGGCTCCATGGAGGCCTCCGAGGGCGGGGAGAAGAACCGGCCGTCGATGATAAAGGAGTGGTTGTGGTAGTTGTCCCAGCCCATGGCGTTCTGGATGGTCTCGTGCAGCTCCTCCAGGGTGAAGCTCCCCGGCGCCTGAACCCGTCGCCAGATGGGGGGCCGGATGCGCATGAGGTCGATCTTCAGCACGTAGAGGCTCTTCGGCCTCCGTGCGCGCCGACCGGCCGGTTCGGAGGCGCGGGATTCAGGCCGGACGACCCGGAGGCCCTGCTTCTCGTCCCCGCCGCCCGGGGGCAGGGTTTTTTCGATCTGGGCCTCCACCTTTGTCCTGAGCAGTTCCAGGGTTTGGTCGATCTGGGGAAGGAGGTCCACAAGCGACCGGATCTCCGCCTCGGAACCGGGGTTTTTCTTGTTCAGCATCTGCAGAAGCCCCACCAGATAGCCGGCGCCCTGGGCGGCTCCGGTCATTTCCTGGACGGGAAGAATTTCCAGGGGAACCCGGCGGCGATCCATGCTCCGCAGCCACTCCAGCTGCCGTTCCAGTATGGCCAGGATCCTGCTCCGGGCCTCCCCGGCGGCCTGGTCGGCGAAGAAGTTGTAGGACCTTTTGACCCGTTCCCAGAGCTTCTGGAGGTACGTGTCGAAATCGCCCAGCTGTTCCGGGGAGTGGAACTCCGCGGGACGACCGGCGAATATCCGCCGGATCACCCCATCCATCTCCTCCCGCCGGTGGAAGAGCTCGTCCCGCATGAAGGCCTCCACCTCCACCTTGGACAGGGATATCCCCATGTCCTGAAAGATGGCGTCCAGACTGCCGGTGGCCCCCATGGGCTCGACGGAGTCGGGGATCCGGAGCGCCGAGGGGTCCAGCCGGCTTTCATGCCAGAGCCGGGTTTCCACGCCGTAATCGACGATGTGGACCGTCCGGCAGGAATCGATGAAGCCCCCCAGGTGCAGGGGCGGGGATTTCAGGGCCTGTTTTCCGGCGTAGAAATACCCGTAGGCCACCTGTTCCTCCAGCGGAAAGCTCAAACCCAGATCGTCAAAGGTTTTCGAAAAGCCTTTTTCCAGGCGGCGGAGCCAATCTCCGGACTCCTTCATCAGTTCCGCCCTTATCTTCTTCTTCACCGGCTCCACGGTGTAGACCCCCTGGACCCAGTCCCTGACCCGAAGGAGGAGGCCGTCCCCGAAGGAGAATTTCCATTCCCTGAAAAGAGCCGAGAAGTCGTAGACCGTCACCTCCACGGTGGAGTCGAGAAAGGCATCCCTGTCGATCCTTTCCGCGTTTTCTTTCCGGTCCTCCGTCAGGAGGTGGGACAGGGTCTCCTGTCCGTACAGGGAGTGGTATGTGAGAAGGTTCCGGACCTTCCATTCCATCCATCGCTGGGGAACCTTGGTCTTGTCCGCCGGCTGCAGGACGCATTCCCAGGGTCGGACCAGGGGGGACAGGAAAGGGATGAACCGGTGTCCGGGCACCAGGACCGCTGCCCGCGTCTCCTCCGCTGTGGGGGAGATCATGAACTCCGCGCGTTTGAAAAAAATGTGACGGGGGGTGAAGCTGTCGAAATCCCGGGAGAAGACCAGCGCACAGGTTTCCAGAATGTCCAGGATATCCCTCTCCGACGGGTTCTTTCTGCCCCGGGCCTTCAGGTGATCCGTGAGTTCGGAGAAGGTGAACTTCCGGGATCGGGTGAGGATGAACTCCCGGACTTCGGTTTCCAGGGGGGATCGTTTGGCCATAGGCCCGGATTATATCATGCCCCGGAAGGCGGCGCTCATAATTATTCTTCTTCTTCCAGACGGCGGGCCTTCCCGGCCGCCTGCTCTTCCATGAGCCGCCGCTGTTCCTCCAGCCGGAGCCGGAACTCCCGGTCCCCCAGGGCGAGTATCCGCAGCGCCAGAAGGCCGGCGTTCTTCGCCCCGTTCACCGCCATGGTGGCCACCGGGACTCCGCCGGGCATCTGGACGATGGAGAGGAGGGAGTCCAGACCCGAGAAGGCGGCGCTCTTGATGGGAACCCCGATGACCGGAAGCGGAGTCAGGGCCGCCGCCATTCCCGGCAGATGGGCCGCGCCTCCCGCCCCGGCGATGATGATCTTCATTCCCCGGCCCTCGGCGCCCTGGACATAGTCCATCATCGCTTTCGGGGTCCGATGGGCGGAAAGGATCTTCATCTCGCAGGCGGCGCCGGCGGCCTCCAGGACGTCCCGGGCCTCCCGCATGACCGGCAGGTCGGAATCGCTTCCCATGATGATGCCCACGATCGGTCGTTTCATTTTTCCCTCCCCGGTTTTTCCCGCACTATAAGCCCAGGGGGCGGCGGTTTTCAATGGAGGACGCCGCCGGGGGCCGGGCTTTCGGAGCGGGGTCTTCCCGTGGAGAGAAGACCTTCGCGGCCCCGCCCCCGTCTCCTAAACTTCCCGCGCCGCGGGGTGGCGTTCTTCGTCCCAGTACCTTTTGCGGATGGCGTTGATGGTGTCGCCGATCCCGAGAAACGCGTTCACCAGTTCGGGATCGAAGGCGGACCCGCTCTGGGAGGCGATATAATTGTAAGCCTCCAGGTCCGCCCAGGCGCTCTTGTAGGACCTCTCCGATACCAGGGCGTCGAAGGTGTCGGCGATGGACACTATCCTGGCGCTGAGGGGAATTTCGTTTCCCTTTTTGCCGGGGCCGAAGCTGAACCGTTTCCCGAAGAGGTTGTCCAGCCTGCCGGGGTAGCCCGTGCCGTCCCAGTGTTCGTGGTGCCCCAGGGTGACGTCCAGGGCAACATCGTCCCAGTCGGAGTTGGAGCGATGGAAGAGCCGGGCTCCATAGATGGTGTGCATCTTTATTTCCCGTCGTTCTTCATCCGTCAAGGCGCCGGGCTTGCGGAGGATCGTGTCGGAAACCGCGACCTTCCCCAGATCGTGCAGGATGGCGGCGGTGCGGAGCTGGTCTTTTTTCGTCATCAGTTCCCGCTCGTTGATCCCTTTTTTCCTGGCCCAGGCTTCGTAGAGCTCCACCGAATAGGCCCCCACCCGTTTGACATGGGACCCGGTTTCGAAGGGGTCCCGGAGTTCGATCATTTCCACCAGCCGGAGAACCATCTCCCGGGTGAGCTTCGCCTTCTCGATGGCATTGGCGGCGCTCTGGGCGAATTGGGAGATGTACAGCCGGTCCTGCATGGAGAAAGGGATGACGCCGCCGGAGGCGTCCTTGGCGTTGATCAGCTGAAGGACACCGAGGACGGCGTTGTCCCGGGTTTTCAGGGGGACCACGAGGATGGACCGGGTTTTATAGGATGTCTTCTTGTCGTAGGCGGGGTTGAAACTGTAGGACACGGAACTGATGATATCGTACACGTCGTCGATGAGCAGGGATTCTCCGCTCATCGCCACGTAACCGGCGATGGAACTCGCGTTGATGGGGAGGCTGTTGGACCCGCTGAGGTACTTGTCCCGGTTGTGCACATTGACCTGCAGAGTGTCGTTCTGCACATAGCTGAAATAGAGGCGGCCCCCCGCGGCCAGATAGATGGTTCCGGCGTCGCAATTGACAAAAACCCGGGCTTCGCGGAGGATGCTTTCCAGCAGGGTATCGAGATCCTTGATGTGATAGATGTTTTCTATTGTCTCGAGGAGCCTGTGGGCGTCTTTTTCGATCCGGCTCGAGGGGGGAGCGGCAGAAGCGGCGGCACTCTGTGTCAGATCCAGGGCTTTCTGTAGGAGCGACATATCCTCCTTTTATGTATAATGGGAACCTCTAAAAACTATGGAATTTTCAGAAAGAAAATAAAATGCTAACCTCCCACCGGGAGGGACCTGAAAATGGCGAAACAAAAAGGATTTTTTGACGAGGATTTT
>Ga0302238_1003423_pt1 | contig 10117 bp, 5 predicted proteins | sample AAG_UR_Asn_MG_FD_193527 | JGI IMG/M metagenome (GOLD analysis project Ga0302238, IMG submission 193527) | Enriched activated sludge microbial communities from anaerobic digester in WTTP, New Holstein, Wisconsin, United States - AAG_UR_Asn | ecosystem: Engineered > Bioreactor > Anaerobic >...
AACTGATTGCGTTTCGAGACGTAGTAAATAAAGTAACAAACCCCATTCTGCTTGTAATCGGCAACCACGACCAGGGCAAGGGCCCCGACTCTGGGCGACTCTTCGAAGAGATCCTGGCCCCCTCCTTCCACTACAAAGACTGGAACGGATACAGGCTGGTCTCCGTGCCTGCAATCCCCACCAGCGGTCCCACCAGAGAGTGGTTCGATTCGGTGCTGAACACCTCACCCTATCCCATATGGATTTTCTCTCACTATTACCCCCGGCGGGATGCCTTCGATGCCCTTGAGGGTCGACGTGTTGCTGGCGTTATGAGCGGTCACTGGCATGGAGATATTGTATCCTTTAGAAAAGGCATGATGAATCTCAATTCACCAACTGCCCTATTCGGCTCATGGGACTTCTCCCCTGGTTCTGTTCGAAGGATCGAGATACATAAGGACGGCGCTGTTCGAACTCAACTCATGCCCTTTATTCGCTTTCCCATCGCTGCATTACAGCAGCAGGCCGATGGGAAGCTAATTCTGGGAGCCACGCTCCCCATGGACCTGGAACTGCCACGCTGCTTCGCCGATTCCACGGAACTGCCTCTGACTCGGCAAGGCCCCTTCTCCTGGACCATCGCCTCGGGGCTCGTCAAGCGCGATGCCCTTGTCTCGTGCCGCACCGGATCCATGGACATCGCCCTCCAGTGCGGCCCCGGAACCAGCGGTGAGGATGGAAGATGCCTTGTTGTCTCCCCCGTGGCGGATAAGGGTTTCAGCCTCGATTGGAGCCTCCAACTGCCCGGGCGCATCATGTCGGCATCCCCGGCCGAGGGCCGTGACGCCCTTTACATACCCCTCCGAAATGTTGACCACGACCGGTACGAGGGTGCCCTCTGCGCAGTGGGCATGGATGGAGAACGCCGCTGGTGCCACATGACCGCCACCAGCATCGCAAGCCCCCCGGCCCTGGGCAGCACCTCCGTGGTCGCAGCAGAGATAACCGGCCAACTGTGGGGCCTCGATGCCAGAACCGGTGAAGTCCTCTGGAATACCCGCCTCGATGACCTTATGCCGGCTCGATTCGTGGAGCATTACCTCTACTCCCCACCTGTGGTCAGCCGCGGCGTGGCCTACTACTGCTATCAGTCGGGCCCCTTCGGCGTCGACATTGCCACCGGTGAACTGGTCTGGAAAGGCCGAGGCTTCAACTCCGCCGACGCCTTCGGCCACTCCAAAGGCATCGTCCGAAAGGGAAAACTCTACTGCGCCGGCTTCATGGAAGGACTCTTCGAATACGACCTCTCGGCCAACGACGCCAAACCCGAGACCCTCCCCTTTAAGTTTGACTCGGCCTCAGACCTCACCTGGAGAAAGGGTCTCCTCTGGATCCTCTCCCGCTCCCGGCTGCTGGGCTACGACATTGCCCGACGCTCCATCGAAGCGGAAATCAAGGTGGCAGGCTTCTGGCTGCCCACCGAGCCCGCCTTCCGCAGCAATGCCGCAGTGGTCCCATGGGGAACTGAAGGCGCTGCCGCCGTGGACCTGGGAAGCGGTGACCGGCTCTGGCTGGCAAGCCTCCCCAAAGGCCCCATGAGCTTCGCTATCAACCGCCACTCATCCTCATCACCCGTCAGCACACCCTACTGGGGGAAGATGGGCGTCTACGTAGCCGGCGTTGATGGCGTCGTGCGCCAACTGGACCACACATCGGGGGAGACCAAGGCGGAAGCCCCCGCTGGAGTCCCCTTCGCCAGCGACCTGGTCATCAAAGGAGCAGCACTCTTTGTTGCGGACTACGGCGGTACGGTGTATCGCTATTCGGTCCGTTGAGAAACTCGAACGGTGTTATTGAGTAAGCAAATACTGCCTGTTGGCAGACTTATTGAGAGGGTTATATGCGTATTAAATCGATTTTCATGATGTTGGCGACGATCACACTGGCCTGGACCACACCTGCTTCTGCCGGCGATCCAGCTGCACTGCCCACAGGCGCCTCCATAGGAGCCGATGGCCAATACAACCCACCCCCGTTCCAGAACGTCGATGACACCGATGCCGACCGTAAGGCCCGAAACGCCATGATCAAGAGGCTCTCAGGCAGCGCACGCTACAATGATCCCAACGTGCTGAGAGCCATGGCAGCGGTGCCGCGGCATATGTTCATGCTGGCCAAGAATCGGAAAGAGGGATATGCCCAGAACTGGTTCCGCATCGGCCACGGACAGACAATCACCGACCCGGCTACAGTGGCTCGCATGACCAAACTCCTCATGGTCAAACCCACGGATAAGGTTCTTGAGATTGGCACCGGCTCGGGCTACCAGGGCACCGTGCTGGCCCAACTGACCCCCAACGTCTTCACCATCGAAATCGTCGAACCCCTGGCGAACCGAACCCACACACTCCTGGAGAAGCTGGGCTACAAGGGGGCCATCAAGACCAAAATCGCCGACGGATACTACGGCTGGGAAGAGCACGCCCCCTTCGACAAGATCATCGTGACCTGCGCCGCAGACCACATCCCGATTCCCCTCCTGCAGCAGCTCAAACCCGGCGGTCTCATGGTAATCCCCGTGGGGCCCAGATTCCAGCCTGGAAAGCTCTATTTCATCTCGAAAGACGATCAAGGAAAGGTCCACAAGAAGGTGCTCATCGATGTCAAGTTCGTCCCCATGACCCGCCTCTCCGACTGGGGCAAGAAGGACGAAAGAGCCGAAGAACGCAAGAAGCTCGATAAGGAAGGTCGCAAAGAACTGAAACGTAAGTAGTAATAGCGAGGTCACTCGATGGCCGAGACCCACAGCAGGCTTGTCGAACTGCTAATCCGCATCCGCTTTCCCCTCCTGCTGACCGTTGCAGGTATGGCGGCTCTGGTCGGCCTTGCCATCATGGCCCCGAGAGGCCCCGACGATGCCCTTGTTGTGTCGGGGCCGATGTCCCTCTTGCCTCCGTTGGCCGCAATCCTGGCGGCCATAGTGTGGCGACGGGTGATTCCCGCCCTTGCCTTTGGAGTCCTCGCCGGGGCCGTCATGGTCCAAGGCGGAAACCCCGCCACAGGCCTGGTCACCGCTGCCTCATTCGTGGGCGGAGCGGCGGTCAGCGTCGACAACCTCTATATGTTCGCCTTCACACTCTCACTCATGGGGATGGTCGGCGTCATTCTGCGCAACGGCGGCGTTGACGGAGCCGTTGCCCTCATCGCCCGATTCGCCAAAGGCCGCCGTTCCACCCAAGGCGTCGTGGCAGGCATGGGCGCTGCCGTCTTCTTCGACGACTACGCCAACGCCGTGGTCGTTGGAACAAGTTCCAGGCCCCTCACCGACAGAGCACGAATCTCCCGCGAAAAGCTCGCCTACATTGTGGACTCAACGGCCGCTCCCATCGCTTCCCTTGCCATAGTGTCAACTTGGATTGGTATAGAAATACGCTATTTGGATGAGCAGATCGGCTTCCTGGGGCAATTTGCTAATACTGGATACGGTGTGTTCCTGCAGCTTATCCCATACCGATTCTACTGCATCTTCGCCCTCATGGGCGTGGCCATCATCGCTTGGAGCGGCAGAGACTTCGGGCCAATGCTCAAGGCCGAACGCCGAGCCTGGCACCAAGGTCAGCCTGCCCGGCCCGACGCTCGAATTCCCACCACAAAGGCGTTCCAGCGCCTTCGGCCCAAAGAAGGGGTGGCCCCCAGGGCCCTCTTCGGCCTCATGCCCATACTGGTAACACTCACAATGATATTCGTGCTCTTCTTCCTACAAGGCTCGGCCATCCTGGGGGCAGACCAGGTCTCGCCCTTCAGCCTCACCTCCTGGCGGGATTGCTTCTGCGCCGTGCCCAACTCCACCCAACTCCTCATGTACTCCGGAATGACCGGCTCACTGACCGCCCTCGTCCTCTCCATCGCATCCTTTCGCCTCTCGGTTGTGGAGGCCCTGGGTGCCTGGCTGGTTGGTGCCCGATCTGTGGTGCCAGCGCTTGCCCTGCTGATACTCGCCATCGCTCTGCGAAAGGCCACCGACGGCGACCACCTCAAGACCGCCGAATATGTCGTCGCCCTTCTCACCGACGTCTCACCATATGCCATACCGGTTGCAGTATTCTTCACCGCCGTCTTCATCTCCTTCAGCACGGGAACCTCCTGGGGAACCATGGGCATCCTCCTGCCCGTCGCCGTCCCCGCTGCTTTCTACGCCTCCCAAACAGCCAACGACCCGCTCATCCTCCTCATCACCGCCGGCGCAGTTCTGGACGGGGCCGTCTTCGGTGACCACTGCTCCCCAATCTCCGACACCACCCTGCTCTCCTCCATCGGCTCCTGGTGCGATCTCATGGACCACGTCAAGACGCAACTTCCCTACGCCCTCATGGCCATGACCGCAGCGGCCCTGGGAGGCTACGTGCTCCTGCTCACAACCTCCATTCCACTCTGGTCCCTCTACCTGGGCGGGTTCCTCGCCATGGCACTCTTCGTTCGCCTGGTTGGCCGCCATCCAAACGCTTAATCCGTAGATTCTCTGTGACATAGCCTGAGTGCCTCTGCTATAACCTCCCCCGTGAACTGGGAGGGCGCTATGAAAGGTGTCGCAGCGTTTGTGCTTGCCGGTGGGCGTGTCATGGAAATGGGGGTGCTCACCGACAAACGGGCCAAGGCGGCAGTTCCGTTCGCTGGAACGTACAGGATTATCGACTTTGCAATGTCCAACCTCGGCATGTCGGGGGTCGACAGGGTAGGGGTGCTGTCGCAGTACCGCCCCTCGTCACTCATGGACCACGTCAGAAACGGCGAACCCTGGGGCCTGCTGGGACGAGGTCGCGAGGTCCAGATGCTGCCCCCGTTTCAGGCCGAGAACCGGGTCGACTGGTATCGTGGAACCGCCGATGCCGTCTTCCAGAACCTGGGATTCCTCGGCGACGCAGAGAGGGTCCTCATCTGCTCCGGTGACCACGTCTACAATATGGACTACTCCATGATCCTCGAAGAACACATGGCCCGAGGCGCTGACCTCACCATGGTCTTCAAACGCTTCACCAAAGAGGCCTGCTCCAAGTTCGGGAACGCAGTCATCGACGACTCGGGCCGTGTTACCTGGTACCAGGAGAAGCCCGCAGTGCCCAGAAGCGATCTCGGTTCGTTGACCATCTTCCTCTTCGAACGCCAAATCCTCGAACACTACCTGCGCGCCGCCTACAGGCAGGTGGGGCAGCTCCAACACCTCTATGACCAGGTCGTTCCCAGAATCGTCAGGGAAGGACATGTACACGCATTCGAGTTCCACGGTTATTGGGCCTATACAAGAACAATAGATGACTACTATCATACATCCATGGACCTCTTCAGGCCCGGCTCGGGCTTCGACCTCGATACCTGGGCCGTGACAAGCAACACAGAAGAGTCCGGCGTGGGCGACAAAGGCCCAGCCAGAATAGGCCCCGGCGCCGAAGTTTCAGACTGCCGGCTCGCTCCAGGGTGCGAGGTATACGGCAGCGTGACACGCTCCATCTTGAGCCCGGGGGTAATAGTCGAGGAGGGGGCAGTAGTCGAAGATAGCGTCGTCATGAACGGCGTCCGAGTACAAAGCGGTACACGCATCGTAAAGGGCATCGTCGACAAAGGCGTGGAAATCGGGGCAGGCTGCACCATCGGCCACAATGGCCCCGCCGTCCCCAACCTCACCGCAGGCTCCTACCACACCTGCGGCGTCACCGTTATCGGACGAGACGTCATGATTGGGTCCGGCGTTACCGTGGGAGCTAACGTCCAGATCGCCCCGGGACAGACAATTCAAGACGGCGCCAGAGTCCCCGACGGCGCCTTCGTTGAACATGATGGAGAAGAACCATGGTTCGAACGCTGGTAATGCTCCTGGCCGGTGGCCGGGGAACTCGACTGAACATTCTGGCAGCTCACAGGGCTAAACCCGCCGTGCCCTTCGCCGGTGTCTACCGCATTATCGACTTCGCCCTCTCCAACTGCATGGACGGCAAACTCAACGTCATGGGAGTGCTCACACAGTACCGTCCCCTCTCACTCATGAACCACCTCACCGACGGCTCACCCTGGGATATGTCCGGCAGAAGCGGTGCCCTCAAAATCATGCCCCCATACCAAGCATCCGAAGACTTCGACTGGTACCACGGCACCGCTGATGCAGTTTACCAGAACCTCAACTTCATCTGGCGACACAAGCCGGACCGGGTCCTCATCCTCTCCGGTGACCACATCTACCACATGGATTATCGTAAGATGATTGAATTCCATGTGCATAACGATTCGGACTTTACCATCGCCGCAATGCCGGTGCCATGGGAAGAAACAAGTCGGTTTGGTATAATTGTATCGGACAGTAATCAGAAGATAGTTGAATTTCAAGAGAAGCCTAAAGAGGCAAAGAGCAATTTTGCGTCTATGGGGATTTACGTTTTTAATACAGGCGTCCTTCTCGAAGAACTGCAGCGAGCTCACAAGAACGGCGGTACCGACTTCGGCGCCGATGTTATCCCCTCCATGCTGGGCAGACGGAAACTGTCAGCCTTCCCCTTCGATGGCTATTGGCGGGACGTGGGCACCATCGACTCTTACTTCGATGCCAATATGGACCTCCTCACCCCCAACACACCCATGGACCTGAGCCGCTGGAAGGTCCGGACCAACCTCGCCTATGAGTCGGTGCACGCCATGTCCCCGGCCAAGGTCTCCCCTTCGGCCAGGGTTGCCAATTCACTGGTATCCCAGGGCTGCGTTGTCGATGGTGTGGTGGAGAACAGCATCCTCTCCCCCGGGGTAATCGTTGAGCGCGGGGCCGTGGTCAAAGACAGCATCGTCATGCACCGAAGCCACGTCGGCTACGGCGCAAAGGTGGTCCGCTCCATCGTGGACAAGCACGTCACCATCAAGGCCGGTGCTTCTGTGGGCAGCTATGACCGCTGCGAACCAAACAAGCTCTTCCCCACGCATCTGGTGGCGGGCCTGGTCGTTGTGGGGAAGAACTCCATCGTGCCAGAGGGCGTCACCGTGGGGCCCAACGTCATCATCTACCCCGGCGTGGGCGAGAAGCACTTCTCCGGCCCCACCGTGGAGCCGGGAGAGACCATCGAGCCACCTGCCGTGCATCCGGCGATGCGGTGATCCGGTCCACCATCATCTTGTGGCTGTTCTGACCATGCCCCCCAGCGGCCTTCACGACGAATTGGCTTCAGCCCTGAAGCGCCTGCTTGGCTCTGGCCAAGGGCCCATGACGCTGCTGGTGGCCGTGTCGGGCGGCAAGGACTCCATGCTCCTCCTCAGCCTGCTCCTGGACCTCGCAGCCGAACCCCATGCCGCACTGCCCCAGTTCACCCTCGAAGTGGCCACAATCGACCACCGTCTGCGCCCTTTTGACGCCGAGAGAGAGTTGCTGGCGGGATATTGCCGGGGCCGCCTTCCTCTGCACATTCACACCCTGCCCGACGGCCTGCCTGAGAGGGCCCGAGCAGCAGGCACCAGCCTCGAAGAGCAGGCCAGAAACGAACGCTACGAGGCGCTCACAGAGTTGGCCAGAAGGCGTGGAGCCCAGTTCGTTATTCTTGCCCACCACGCCAACGACCAGGCCGAGACGCTCCTTCTCAACCTCCTGCGAGGTGCCGGGCCCGCCGGATTGGCCGGAATGCCCGAAGTGAAGCAGGGCCTCTTTTTGCGCCCACTGCTCCACATCACCAGAACCCGCATTGACCAGTGGGTGCTACAACACCAAATCCCCTACGTGGACGACCCAACCAACTCGGAAGAGGGCTTCCGCCGCAACAGGCTGAGGCACAACGTCGTCCCGGCCATGGAAGCCATAGAACCCTCCGCCGTGACCCTCATGGCAAGAGCTGCCGAAAATGTAAGAAAAAGTGCTTCTGAGATTGCCCTGGTTGGCCGGCTATGGCTGGACCAGTGCCTGATTCACAGCGACCCGCAGGAGATTGACCTCGTCAGGTTGCTCGCCTGCCCCGTCCCGTCTTGGCCCCTCAGGGAAGCCATCACCCGCCTGAGCGGCGCTCCCCCATCAGCCGCTACCCTGGAACGCTGCTTGGACCTTATTGAGACCACCCCCACGGGCAGAGTCCCCCTGGGTGCCGGACGCTGGGCCATCAGAGACGGGCAAAGACTGCTCTTGGCGCCCCACTTGCCGGCGCCCCCGGCCCATTCCGACCCGGTGACAATCATCGCCCCCGGCCAATACCATCTGGGAGATTGGACCATCAGCGTCGAAGAGGTGGACCATAGCCTATTCCACCAGCGCCTGGCTGCCACCATCGAAGCCGGGCCGCTGGAGATTATGCTCCCCAAAGCGGCACTGCCCCTGACCCTGCGCTACGCTAGCGTCGGTGAGCGCATGACCCCATGGGGCATGGAGGGAACGGCCCTGCTCATGGACCTGCTGGCCCACAAGAAGATCCCCGCCGGTCAACGAAGCTCCTGGCCGCTGCTCTGCTCAACTTCGCAAGAGCCGCTCTGGCTGGTGGGGGTAAGAAGAAGCGCCCTCTTCCCCGCCTCGCCAGGTTCTCCCGCTCTACTGCTACGTGCCTCCAGAGAGCCGTGAGCCCCATTTCGGGTATTTCATTACTACCACTGTCCCGCTTCTCGCAGAGTTCATAACATCCCCGCCGGACGGCACACCACAGCGACGTGGTATCGATAGAAGAGGTTCAGAAATGAAATTATCCGCCGAGACAAAAGTTCACGAATTGCTCACAGCCTATCCCTTCCTGGAAGAGGTGCTGGTCAAGCAGAGCCCCAAGTTCGAGATGCTCCGAAACAAGATGGCCAGAGCGACTATTGGAAGAGTGGCAACGCTCAAGACGGCGTGCGGCATCGCCAATATCGACTTGAGCGTCCTGCTCAAAACCCTCTCCGATGCCATAGAGCGTCACTCAGGGGCCAGCGTTGATGTGGACTACAGCGTCCCCGCCGATGCCGTGCTCACCCGAGAGCAGCGCCTGCAGGAGCTCAAGGCCATCATCCAGCAGCTCCACGACGGGGGCGACTTGGAGGAGGCCAAAGAGCGGTTCCAGGCAGCGGTGGGCGATGTGGAGGCGTCTGAGATAGCGGCCATGGAGGAGCAGTTGATTCGTGGAGGGTTGCCTGTTGCCGAGGTGCAGCGCCTCTGCGATGTTCACGTCGGGGCCTTCAAGGGGGCCCTCGACGAGCATGCTGCCGTGGAGGCCCCGCCGGGGCACCCGGTGCATACCTACATGGAGGCCAACAAGGCGATTTCCGTGCTTGCGAACCGGCTGGTTCAACTTGCAAGGGACATTGACCAGGGCGTTGACCCCAAAGAGCGTCTGGCCAAAGCCTTGGAGGTTCTGCAGCGCCTTGGCGGTCTGGAGAACCACTACCAGCGCAAAGAAAACCAACTCTTCCCACTGCTGGAGCGCTACGAGGTGACGGGGCCGTCGCAGGTCATGTGGGGCGTCCACGACCAGATTCGGGCCTCACTCAAAGCCGTTGCCGCGGCTGCATCGGGCGGCGACCATGCTGCCTTCTGCAACATGGTGCCCGGACTGGGGAGAGACCTCATCGAGATGGTCTACAAAGAGGAGAAGATACTCTTCCCCCTGGCCATGAACACCCTGACCGACGCCGACTGGTTCGAAGTCAAGAGGGGTGAGGACCACCTTGGTTATCTCCTGGCACAACCTGCGGTACCGTGGCCCCCCCAAGGCCTTCCCCACGACCTCCCCGCTGCCTCCGCTGCTTTGCAGGCCCCCTCAACAAAGCCCGGTGGACTTGCTGGGCTGGGTACGGGCGATATCGACATGGAGCAGCTCAACCTCATTCTGGCAAGCCTGCCCGTGGACCTCAGCTTCGTCGACGAGAACGACCTGGTCCGCTTCTACTCCGAGGGCCCCGACCGCATCTTCCCCAGAAGCCCCTCGGTAATAGGCCGCAAGGTGCAGAACTGCCACCCACCCAAGAGCATGCACGTGGTCCAGCAAATCCTGGACGCCTTCCGAGACGGCTCCAAGAGCGTAGCCGAGTTCTGGATTGAGCTGGCCGACCGCTTCATCCACATCCGCTACTTCGCCATTAGAGATACCAATGGCGCCTACCGCGGCTGTCTTGAGGTCTCTCAGGACGTCACCTCCATCAGAGCCCTGCAAGGCCA
>Ga0302238_1003424_pt1 | contig 10115 bp, 9 predicted proteins | sample AAG_UR_Asn_MG_FD_193527 | JGI IMG/M metagenome (GOLD analysis project Ga0302238, IMG submission 193527) | Enriched activated sludge microbial communities from anaerobic digester in WTTP, New Holstein, Wisconsin, United States - AAG_UR_Asn | ecosystem: Engineered > Bioreactor > Anaerobic >...
TCCCGTTGAGGACGCGCTCAAGCCCCAGTTCGTGGTTTTGCATGATTTGAGTTTCGCGCTCCAGCGCGAAGGCGAAACGCGGTTCTACCTGATCGGCTTTCTTATCGTCGTTTCCTGCGTGGCCGCGTTCGTCACGCTGGTGACGGCCCGCCTTACGATGCGGAGCTGGATCGGGAAATTGCGCCTGACTCTGAGCAACCCCAAAGTCCGCCTGTCGAAACAGCACTTGCCGCGCGAGTTTGTGCCGATCGTGCGCGAAGTGCGGCAGATGCTGCGCGACATTAAACCCGGCGGGCTTAATCTCGACACGATCAAGGTCGACTGGACGCCGCAAACCCTGAACCGTCTTTTAAAGCAGGAATTGCCGGATTCGGAAGTCATCGTCGTATCCAACCGCGAGCCCTACATTCACAAACTCGTCGAGGGCAAACTCATGCTTCAGCGGCCCGCCAGCGGCGTGGTGACGGCGCTTGAGCCGATCACGCGCGCCTGCAAGGGGACGTGGATCGCGCATGGCAGCGGATCGGCGGACCGGCAGACGGTCGACAAGGACGACCGGCTTGCCGTGCCGCCTGAGGCCCCCGAGTACACGTTGCGTCGCGTGTGGCTGACGCCGGACGAGGAGGAAGGCTATTATTACGGCCTGGCCAACGAGGGGCTTTGGCCGCTTTGCCATATTACGTTCGTGCGCCCGAGTTTCCGCGAAAGCGACTGGCAGGCCTACAAAGCGGTGAACCGCAAATTCGCGGACGCTGTGTTCAGGGAAGCCAAAACCAGGAACCCCATCGTTCTTATTCAGGATTACCACTTTGCGCTTTTGCCACGCATGGTTCGCGAGCGGTTGCCCGGCGCGACCATCATCACATTCTGGCATATTCCGTGGCCGAATCCGGAGGTCTTCAGCATTTGCCCGTGGCGGGAGGAAATTCTGTCCGGCCTGCTGGGCAGTTCGGTTTTGGGCTTCCACACCCAGTTCCATTGCCAGAATTTCATGGATTCGGTGGATCGTTTCCTTGAAAGCCACATCAACCGCGATCAGTCCATCATTTCAGCCGACGAACGGTCCACGCTTATCCGCCCCTATCCCATTTCCATTGCATGGCCGCCGGAGGGACTGACGAACGTCGCGCCCGTCGAAACCTGCCGCCAGAACGTTTGCCGGCGTTTCAGGCTGGGAGACGGCGCGCGCATCGGCGTCGGCATCGAGCGCTTCGACTACACGAAAGGCATCATCGACCGCTTCCACGCCATCCGCGAGTTTTTGACGGCCTATCCCGAGTGGCGCGGCCGGTTCACGTTTATTCAGGCCGCCGCGCCGACGCGCAGCCGTTTGCCATCCTATCAGGCCATCCAGAGGGAAACGCTGGATCTGGCCGACGCCATCAACCGCGAGTTCGGCGGCGGCGCCTATCAGCCCATTATCCTTTTGAGCCGTCATCACGAGCCGCATGAAGTGTTCGAGCTTTTCCGCGCGGCCGATTTCTGCGTCGTGAGCAGCCTCCACGACGGCATGAATCTTGTCGCCAAGGAATTCGCCGCCGCGCGGAACGACGAACGTGGCGTTCTGATCCTCAGCACGTTCGCGGGCGCGTCCAAGGAGCTTTTGGAGGCCTTGCTCGTCAATCCCTACGACGCGAAAGGCATGGCGGCGGCCATGCATCGCGCCCTGACCATGCCCGTCGAGGAGCAGACGGACCGCATGCGCCTGTTGCGCGAGATGGTCCGCGACAACAACGTTTACTACTGGGCGGCGCGCATCCTGCTGGACGCCGCCTATTTGCGCAAACGCGCGCATATCGAAAACCTGATCGTCGAACCGGATTCCGCGGAAAAAACGGACTCCAACGTGATTCCCTTCGGCCTTGCCGCCGAGGGAAGAAAAAGATAACGGGCCCGGCGCGGGAAAAATCCCGAAAGAAAGTGACGGAGGTTGTTTCGCCATGCTCCACAAAATAGATCCTTCGCGCGACGCCCTGTTTCTCGATATCGACGGAACGTTGCTCGATATAGCGTCCAGGCCGGAAGACGTTGCCGTTCCGCCGGCGCTGGTGGACGACTTGGGGCGCTTGCAGCACAAGCTCGGCGGCGCGCTGGCTTTTATCAGCGGACGCCTGATCCTCGAGGCCGACCGTCTCTTCGCGCCGCTGCGTTTGTGCGGGGCGGGCGCGCACGGCGCGGAATGGCGGCTTTCCCCCGGCGGCGAAGTCGAGGCCGGGCCTTCGTTGTCCCATGAACTGCGGGACGAGCTTGCGGCGGCCTTTGCCGATTTGGACGGGGTCATCGTCGAGGACAAGATTTACGGCGTTGCCGTGCATTACCGTCGCGCGCCGCGAAAGGGCGGCGAGGCCGGAAGAAGGGTGATGGCGCTTGCCGAGAAACGCGGAAAGGAAATTAAAATCATTCACGGGCGCAAGGTTCTGGAGGTCGTTCCTTCGTCGAACGACAAGGGAACGGCGCTCGAACGCCTTATGGCCGTCGCGCCGTTCAAGGGCCGCCGTCCCGTTTTTCTCGGCGACGACACGACGGATTTGGCCGCCATCGCCGTATGCCTGAAAAAAGGCGGTCTTGCCGCGCGCGTGGGCCATGGCGCGTCGCGCCGGAACGCTTTTGCCAGTCCTGCGACGGTTCGCGCGTGGATTCATGAAATAGCGGCCTGAGAGAAATCAGGCGCTTTGTTTACCGGCATTGGCGGGGGCAAGGGAGGCGGCCATCTCCTCCAGCTTGTCCCAAAGCGGCATTTGCGCGGCGAATTCGTCGCAGTTGAATTTCATCACGGCCTCTATGCTCCGGCTGGTTTTCCAGAGGCGTTGTTGTCTTTGCGCGCTGTTGCCGCGCGTCATGATGCCGTTCAGCATGTCCACGTATTTCCCGTAGTCGAGGCCCGCGATAAACGGCTGAAGGCGCTCGAGCCAGATTTTTATGTCGTCGCAGAGGGGGCGCGTTTCGCCCTGATTGTTGATGACCAGTTTCGCGTCGAGCCCGTAACGCATCGCGCGCCACTTGTTTTCGCGCAGCCGCCAGACGTTCGGGCGGGGCATTTCGTCCAGCCAGCTTTGATGCTCCTGAAACCAGTGCGCGAGAAGGTGAACGAAGGCCAGGATCGCCATGCTTTCGGCCAGGGTCGCCGGCTGATCGCAGACCCTGATTTCCAGCGTACCGTATTGGGGGCTTGGGCGCTGGTCCCACCAAAGGTCCTTCAGTTTTTGTATGGAACCGGCCCGGTACATCGCGCGGCACAAATGGGTGAAGTCGCGCCAGTCCTGAAAATAATAAGGCACGCCCGCGATCGGCATCGACTCCGCCGCTGCCGGCCGCATCGACGCGAGGCCCGTGAAAACGCCTTCCTCGAAAGGCGAACTGGCGCTGAGCGCGATAAGGTGCGGCGAAAAATGCATGAAGAAATTGTTGTAGAGGACGCATTGCTCCGGCGTTTTCATGCCCAGATGCATATGCATGCCGAGCGCGCCGAAGCGGTCCCTTAAAATTTTTCTTTCTTCGGCGAGGCGGTTGCTGCGGTCGTTGTTCGTGCCGAGCGTGTCCCCCGTTTTTATCGTCGGCGGCCTTCCGGTGCCGGTCAGAACGAAGCCGCGCTTTTGGCAGGCTTGCGTGAGTTTTTCGATTTCATCCCGAAGCTGCTTTTCGGTGTCGCCCGCCGTTTGGCCGATGCCCGACGTGACCTCGATCATATGCTGGAGGCCTTCTTCCTTGATGCGCGGCGAAGCCATTTCCGCGACAAGCGCCGGACCCTCATGGACGGGCAGAAGGGTTTCCGCGTTTATCAGGGCCAGCTCGAACTCGACGCCGAGAGAAAGAGGATCGCTGGCGGCGAAGGAAAGCTGTTTGTCGATTTCCTTATAGAGTTGCCGTTCGGCCGAAGCCTGTTTTTTTCCTTCAAAAACCTTGCGTAACCATTGAACGACGGGCAATGCGAACCTCGTGAATGGTGGAAGGGATATGCGTTACCGTGTCAAACCAATGGAAAGATTTCGTTAAAATCGGCCGGAAATTTCCAGGATTAACCTCACGTTAACAAAACGGGGCAACGCAGCGTTGAAACCCAACATTTTTTTGGCGGAACATATGACGCCTCGACGGCGAAGACAGGAAAAGACCGTTCCGTAAAGGCAAAATCCTCTCCGTTTTTCACGATGCGCCGGAAAAAAACGGCACAGGCCGTGCGTTTAAAACGGCAACTTCATGCCCGGCGGAAGTTTCAGGTCGCCCATGATTTTTTGCGTCTCTTCGGCGATGGCGGCGTCCGTTTTGACTTTCGCGTCGTTGCAGGCCGCGACGATCAGGTCTTCCAGCATTTCGATTTCGGCGGGATCGACAAGTTTGGGATCGAGCTTGATTTTTTTCAGTTCGCCTCTCCCGTTCATCGTGGCCGCAACCATGCCGCCTCCCGACTGGCCCATGACGGAAATGTCCGCAAGACGTTCCTGCATTTGCGCCATCTTCGTTTGCACTTCCTGCACCTGGCGCATCATTTGGCCGATGTTCATAGGTCGGTTCCTTTCGTTTGGTGTTTGAACACTGTCATTCGTCCGTCTCCGGCGGCAACGTTTCCTCTTCGGATCCGGAAGGCGCGGGCGCGACGGCCTTCGGTTTTAGCGAAAGCAGTTTGGCGTCCGGGAAAGCGGTTATGACGGCTTGCACAAGAGGGTGAGCGGCTACGTGTTCAAGATGCCGGCGTTCGGCCTGTTCCTTTTCTTCGCGCAGAGCCAGGCCGCCGGGCCGGTCGACGACGGAGATCATCCAGCGCCGCCCCGTCCACTGGGTCAGGCAATGGCTCATGCGGTTGACGAGATTTGCCGGGGCGCTGCCTTCGATGCGAATTTCAAGAACGCCCGGTTCGTAACGCACGGGATGAACCTGATTGAACAGATGGGCGTGAAGCGCGCCTTCGCGGTTTGCGGCGAAAAGAGCCACAACATCGCGAAAGGTGGCGGGCATGGCCGCGCGCGCGGGTTGGGCGGCGGCTTCGACGGCGACGGCAGGCGTGACGGCCAAAGCTGTCGCGCCCCGCGCGCCCCCGCCGCCGCGCGGCGAAGGCGTGGACACGGGCGCCGCCGTTGGCGCCGCCGCCGTATCGCGAAGTCGGCGAACGAGGTCGGCAGGCAAGGGAAGATCGGCCGCATAGGCGAGGCGGATCAATATCATTTCGGCGGCCTGGCCCGGGTGCGGCGCGTTCTGCACTTCGCCGATGCCTTTCAGCAAAATCTGCCACGCGCGGGTCAAGGCGGGAACCTTTATGCCGGACAGTTCCGTCAAAAGACTTTTGTCGGCTTCGGGGAGATCGGGAGATTCGGCGAGGCCGGGGATAATTTGCGCGCGCGTGAGAAGGTGCACGAGTTCCGCCATGTCCTGCAGCGCCTGCAAAGGGTCGGCCCCCGCCAGTTGCATCGCCCCGAACGTTTCGAGGGCTTCGCGCATTTCGCCTTGCATAAGCTGGCGGCATAGGGTCAGGCTTTGAACGCGGTCGGCAAGGCCAAGCATGTCCTTGACTTCGTTTTCGGTCACGGCGCCGTTGCCGCGCGCGATGGCTTGATCCAGCAGGCTCAGCCCGTCGCGCACCGAACCGTCCGCGGCGCGGGCGATAAGCTTGATGGCTTCCGCATCGGCCTTCACTTTTTCAAGATTGGCGATTTCGGTGAAATGTTGCGCAAGGCGCGCGCTGTCGATGCGGCGCAGGTCGAAACGCTGGCAGCGCGAAAGCACCGTGACCGGCACCTTGCGGACTTCCGTGGTGGCGAAGATGAATTTCGTGTGCGGCGGCGGTTCTTCCAGAGTCTTTAAAAGCGCGTTGAACGCGTTCTTGGAGAGCATGTGGACTTCGTCGAGGATGTAAATCTTATAACGCGCCGAAACGGGGCCATAGCGCACGCCGTCGATGATGTCGCGGATATCGTCCACGCCTGTGCGCGAGGCCGCGTCCATTTCCTGCACGTCCACATGGCGGTCTTCGGCAATGGCGACGCAGGCGTCGCATTTGCCGCAGGGATGGATCGCCGGGCCGCCCTTGCCGTCCGGCCCCGTGCAGTTCAGCGCGCGCGCGATAATCCGCGCCGTCGTCGTCTTGCCGATGCCACGCACGCCCGTCAGCATCCATGCGTGCGACAGCCGTCCGGCCCCGATCGCGTTGGTGAGCGTGCGCACCATCGCCTCCTGTCCGATCAATTCCTCGAACGTCGCAGGCCTGTATTTGCGCGCGAGAACGCGATACGCCGTCGTTGCGTCGGGGGCCGGGGAGGAGGGTTCAAAGAGTTCGGTCATTAAAATAGCATTCAGGGTTTAAGGTGGAAGGCTGGACGGCGACCCGAGTCGAAACGTGTTACGGTTGCTTCCTTCCGGACCTGGCCGGGTTGGCACGAGGCTCGCCCGCCGCCAGCCTTCCTCGGGCTTTATATCAGAATTTTCGGACGGTAAGAGGAAAAATGGAGGCCCGTAAGAACCTCTTTTCAATAGCCTTTTTCCTCGTGGCACAGGCCGAAACTCGTCAGGGAATGACGGGCGAAGCTGCCTTGCCGACAGACAAGGCGGCCTTGCGGCGGCGATTTATCGACGATGTAAACAATAAGGGCGATGGCCACAAGAATATAGATCCAGCCGAAAACGATGCCCATCCAGTTACGCTTTTCCTTTTTTCTGAAGACGGGTTTGATGGCGCGCTTGGGCATGTGAAAGCTTCGCCAAAATCGCGTCATCTTGTCAAGCTGTCACGTTCGAGCGCGGCGCGTTTTGAGTCGTTCAAAAAACCGCCGCGGCCCGGAAAATAACCCCTGTGCGTATGCGGAATTGGCCCGAAAAGAAGTCAGGCGGCTTGCGCGATTGTCGCCATCGTGAGCAGGCGGCAAAGAGCGGGCGCGTCCTTTGCCTTGCGAAGGTTTTCGCAAAGTTTCGGATCGCGCAGCAGGCGTGAAACCGTCGCCAAAGCGTGAAGGTGGTCGGCGCCTGCGGATTCCGGCGCCAAAAGAAGAAAAACGAGATCGACAGGCCGGTCGTCCACCGCGTCGAAGGGAACGGGCGTGGCAAGACGGGCGAAGAAACCCTTTACGGAATTCAGTTTTTCAAGGCGTCCGTGCGGAATGGCGATGCCGTAGCCGACGCCGGTGGTCCCGAGCCTTTCGCGTTCCCACAACACATCGAAAAGAACGTGAGACTCCAGCTTGAGGGACATGGCGGCATGATGCGAAAGGTCCTGAAGAAGCTGTTTTTTGCTGGTGGATTCAAGCCGCGCCAGCACCGATTCGGGGCCCAAAAGATCGCACATGGCCATGGGGCGGTTCATGGCTTATCTGCCGGGTTTGGCCGGCGCCGCGACGCCCGCCGCCTTTTGGGAAGGATCGACCCAGCCGATATGCCCGTCGTTGCGCCGGTAGATCATGTTCAATCCTCCGTGCGCGCGGCTGCGGAACATTAGCGCGGGCAAATCGCCGAGATCGAGGCGCATCACGGCTTCGCCGACGGTCAGCGTCTCGACGGGCGTTGTCATTTCCGCGACGATCACGGGGTTGTCGCCTTCCGCCGCGTCCGCCGTCTCTTCCTCGGGGTTCAGCACGAAGGACTGGGCCATGAAGGCTTCTTCCGGCGGGGCTTCCTGATGTTGCTTTTTAAGGCGGTCTTTGTACCGGAGAAGCCTTTTGGCCATTTTGTCGGCCGCCATGTCGAAGGCGGGATAGGGCTCGCTCGCGCTGGCGTTGCTTTGGAGCACGATGCCACGCCGCGCGTGGACGGCGATGTCGGCGCGGAAGAGGTGCGCCTCGCGCGAAAACGTTACGTTGGCTTCAAGCGTACCGCCGCTGAAATACTTGCCGACGATTTCCTTAAGCCGGGTCTGGACGTGCAGGCGCAAAGCGTCGCCCACATCAATTTGCTTGCCTTTAACGGAAAGTTGCATGGATTGCCTGGGTGCTAATTGTTAACGGTTGAGCCCGGATTCTGTCGCGGCTTTTCCTGAAAAGCCGATATGAAAAGAAAGAATGCCGTAAGTCATGCCTAAACCGGGTTCATGGAAAGAGCCACATCGGGCTCAGGCGGTGCAGAATAGCCACAACCGCCGCCGTGTCAAGCATGGCGGAGTCCCCGGACAAAGCCGGAAATGACTAAGGCGCTGAAAAAAAAGGAAAAACGCTCCTGTTAACATTTGGCGCCGACGGCCATGTCATTATAAGTTCAGAAGATAAAACAAAGGAAGAAACCCCTTACATTTGCTCCGGGGACGGAGAGAAAGGTTTTTCTTTTTTTTCCGGACGGGATTCCGAGGAATGACATATATTGCAAAGCCGTTGCGAACCAGGACAATGTTTTTTTTGCCGCGCGGGCGCCGTGTGAACAAACGGCCCGCCTTGCGAAGGTTATAGGCGTCGGCGAGTTCCATTGCCCTGCGCTGCGAAGACAGGGTGTCGGGAGAGCGGAGGGGGAGGTTTTTTTCCGTTTTGGGCATTTTCGTTTCCTTTGCTTTGCTGGTTCACTGGTGCGTGAGAGAGAGCGGGTTCGAACCCTTTTGTTGGCCTAATGCGCGCGGCCGACCGCCGTTCCCCGGCTCCCCGTCTTTCATAGTGGGACGGCCCGAATTCCCTTCATAAGGCGCGTTTCCACGGGCGGCGATGATTTGTTCGGCTACGCTCGCGGCAGCCCTCGGCAACGCAGGATTTCCATTGTAGTTTTTTGGGTGGGCGACGGCCTGGAGCATTCCTTGATTAAGGTCGGGGCTGGCGAAAAAAAGGTTGATAGGGGAATTGGGGTCGCGACTTTCCTGCTCGTTTCGCGCCATGGCTTCGCGAAGAGCGGCCGACAGCATATCCAGCGCTTTTGGGTGCGAGCCTTTACCAATGAGATACAGGGCTGCCGCTGCCGTCAAGGCGTCCAAAATTCGTTCGTCTGAATTCGGAGAAGGCATATATTGTCCTAATAACAAAAACGATCAAAATGACGTCGCACGACATTTATACAAAAACACCCGGCGCTTTGTCGAGCGCGGCGGGGCCCGCTAACCGTTTGTTTTAAAAGGAATTGTCGCACAAAAAGGAGCGGCTATTACTTTCATTCCCGCTTTTCGCGTCGCCGCCGGGCGGAGGAGGGGATGCGCAGGGCTTCGCGGTATTTGGCGACGGTGCGCCGGGCGATGTCGATCCCTTCCCTGTGCAGGAGGGCCATGAGCCGGTCGTCGGATAAAATCGCGTCCGGCTTTTCCGCGTCGACGAGCGCCTTGATCCGGTCGCGCACGGCGGCGGCCGAAACGCCTTCCCCGCCGCCCGTCGAAGGAATGGCGTTGGTGAAAAAATATTTCAGTTCGAACAGGCCGCGCGGCGTGGCGATGTATTTGTTTTGCGTGACGCGGCTTACGGTCGATTCGTGCATTTCCACGGCGGCGGCAATGTCGCGCAGGATAAGCGGGCGCAGATATTGAACGCCGTAGACGAAAAATTTGTCCTGACGGCGGACGATTTCGGCGGCAACCTTGAGAATGGTCGTTGCGCGCTGGTGAAGCGCTTTCACGAGCCAGTTCGCCTGTTGCCAGCGTTCGCTGAGATATTCCTTGTCCGGTTTGGCGCGCGCGGCCGTTTGCACCTGCGTGTAATAGCGTTCGTTTACAAGAACGCGGGGCAGGTTTTCGGCGTTCAGCTCCACCTGCCAGCCGCCGCCCGGCTGGGCATAAAGCAAAACATCCGGCGTGACCGGCGGCGCGGCGTCGGCTGTAAACGCCGTCGCCGGTTTCGGGTTGAGCAGGCGTATTTCCGCGATCATGTCCGCAAGGTCTTCGGCGTCGACGCCGCAGCGTTTCATAAGCGCCACGCGGTCGCGTTTGGCGACGAGGTCGAGGTGCTTGAGGAGCGTTTGCATAGCCGGATCGAGCCGGTTCTTTTCGCGCAACTGTATGGCGAGGCATTCCTGAAGCGAACGGGCGAATATCCCGGGCGGGTCGAGTTTTTGCAGGCGCTGGATCACGCGCTCGAACTGTTCGGGCGCGGCGCCAAGCTGCGCGCGGGCAAGATCGAGACTGGACGGCAGGTATCCGGCCTCGTCCATCAGCTCGATCAGCGCCGCGCCCATCAGGCGTTCGGCCGGGTCGGCGAAGTCGACGTGAATCTGCGTGAGCAGATGTTCGCGGAGGC
>Ga0302238_1003427_pt1 | contig 10106 bp, 8 predicted proteins | sample AAG_UR_Asn_MG_FD_193527 | JGI IMG/M metagenome (GOLD analysis project Ga0302238, IMG submission 193527) | Enriched activated sludge microbial communities from anaerobic digester in WTTP, New Holstein, Wisconsin, United States - AAG_UR_Asn | ecosystem: Engineered > Bioreactor > Anaerobic >...
ACCTACCTGGACCTGTTCGACAACATGGTGCTGCGCGAGCTGGTGTTCCCGCAGCTGATGATCTTCCTGGACTGCCGCGTCGAGACCTCCATAGCCCGCATCAAGGCCCGCGGCCGCAACATGGAGAAGAGCATCGACCCCTATTACCTCAAGAGCCTGCAGGAGAACTACTACGAGTTCATCGAGGAGATGGAGGACGCCGGCGTGCGCATCCTGCGCCTGAACTGGGAGAACTACCAGCCCATCAGCGAAGTGGTGCGCCTCGTGCACGAGTACTCCCTCAAGCCCTCGCATTTCACCAAGTGGGTAAGGCCGCTGCGCAAGATGGGCATGGATAACAAGGAAAACCTCCCCAACAAGCCGGCGCTAGTGAAATAATGCGCCAGAAGGGCATAGTCATAGCCATAGACGGCCCCGCCGGGGTCGGCAAATCCACCGTCGGCAAGCTCGTCGCTTCCCGCGTGGGCTACAGCTTCGTCAGCACCGGCAAGATGTACCGCGCCCTCGCCTGGAAGGCCCTGGAGACCGGCGCGGGCCTGGAGGACGACGCGGCCCTGGTCGCGCTCGCCCGCGCCGCCAAATGGGAGTTCCCGAAGGGCTCCGGCCCCGAGGCCGACGTCTCCCTGGACGGCCGGCGGCTCGACCGTGAACTTTCCGAGGAGCGCGTCAGCCGCGCCTCTTCCGCCATCGCCAAGCTGGCCGGGGTGCGCCTCTTCATGAAGGAGATGCAGCGCCAGGCCGGCCTGGCCGGCGGCGTGGTGATGGAGGGCCGCGACATCGGCTCCAACGTCTTCCCCGACGCCGAGCTCAAGGTTTACCTGGACGCCTCCCCGGAGGCCCGGGCCGACCGCCGCGTGGCGCAGCTCAAATCCCTCGGCATACCCGCCGACCGCGCCGAGATACTCGATTTCATCGTCAAGCGCGACGCCCAGGATTCCGGGCGCAAGAACAACCCGCTGGTGCGGGCGCCCGACGCGCACTACATAGATTCCACCGGGATCCCGCGGGAACAGGTGGTGGACTCCATCGTGGCCCTCTTCGCCAAGGCCGCGCCGGGGAAAGCCTGATGCCGGCCGAACCCCACAAAGAAAGGCCCTTCCTGCTGCTGCTGGTCTATTTCCTGCTGCGTTCCTTCTTCCGCCTCTTCAACCGCATCGAGGTCGAGGGCCTGGAGAACCTGCCCGAAGAGGGCCCGGTCATCGTCGCCTGCAACCACCTTTCCAACGCCGACCCGCCCGCGCTGCTGTCGTTCACCGCGCTGGTGCGCCTGCCCAATATCATCGCCAAGAAGGAGCTGTTCTCCGTCTGGCCTTTCGGTTATTTCCTCAACAGCTGGGGCGCCATCCCGGTGGACCGCGCCCGCGCCGGGGGGGACCTGGGTGCGCTGCGCGGCTCCCTGACCGCGCTGGCGCGCGGCGGCTGCCTGGTGATCTTCCCGGAGGGCACCCGGGCCAGGGGCCGGGTCCTTAAACCCAAGCCAGGAGTGGCGCTGATGGCCCACAAGTCCGGCGCGCCGGTGGTCTGCGCCAGGATCTTCAACAGCGAAAACTTCTCAAAATTAGGTAAAATAAGGATTAAGTACGGCGGGACCCGGCGTTTCGAGCCTCCCGCGGACGGCGACCTGAAGGCCGCGTACTCCGGCTTTTCTGAATCTGTCATGGCGGATATCTTTTCTATAAAATAGGAGCAGTACCCGTATGGAAACCAACGAGACCCAGAAGCCCGGCGACCAGGAGCAGGACAATAAACCGGCACCCCAGGGCGGCGAGGACGAACTGTCGATGGCCGACCTGCTGAAGGCCGAGGCCGCGGTCTCCGAGAAGATCTACTCCCGCGACGTCGTGACCGTCAAGGTCGTCCAGGTCACCGAGGACCTGGTGCTCGTCGACATCGGCGAGAAGAAAGAGGGAGCCATCCCGCTTGCCGAGTTCCAGGACGAAAAGAAGCCCGAGCCCGGCGACGAGGTCCAGGCCGTGCTCGAGAAGAAGGGCGGCGAGGGCCGCTACACCGTGCTCAGCCACCGCCGGGCGCGCGAGAAGGCCGCCTGGGAGCTGGCCAAGAAGCTTTTCGAGGCCAAGGAGCGGGTGAAGGGCAAGGTGGCCGAGATCGTGAAGGGCGGCTACATAGTGGACGTCTCCGGCATGAGGGCCTTCATGCCCCTGTCGCTGTCGGAACTGGGCGGCGCCCACAAGCATTACCTGCCGCTGAACGCCAAGATCAAGTTCTACATCGCCGACTTCAACGAGAAGGACCGCAAGGTCGTGGTCTCCCGCCGGCAGGTGCTGGAGGAGGACGAGAAGCAGCGCCGCGGCGAGGTGCTGACCGAGATCGCCCCCGGCCGCGTGGTGCGCGGCGTGGTCTCCAAGGTCACCGAAGAGGGCCTGCTGGTCCGCTTCCAGGGCATCGAGGGCCAGGTGAAGCTCGCCGACCTCGCCTGGAAAGACCCGCAGGAGGCCCTGAAGGGCTACAAGCGCGGCCAGCGCGTGAAGTGCAAGATCCTGGCCGTGGACAAGGAGAAGGAGCGCCTGGCCTTCGGGATGAAGCAGCTGATGCCCAACCCCGTGGACATGCTCAAGCGCCGCTTCGCCTACAAGTCCCGCGTCAAGGCCAAGGTGGCCTCCGTGGCCGCCGAAGGCGCCGTGGTGAAGGTGGGCGAGCACACCGAGGGCTTCGTGCCCGCCGAGGATTACGGCGCCGAGGGCGCCCCCAAGGAGGGCCAGGAGATCTCGGCCCTCGTGGTAGGCATCAACCCGTCCAATTTCCGGCTCACCCTCTCCGTGAAGCGCAGCGAGGAAGTGGAAGACCGCAAGCGCATGGCGCAGTACCTCAAGGGCGCGCCCTCGCTGACGCTCGGCCAGATCCTGCTCGAGAACTCGGAGGACGAAGGTGAGCTATGACCAGCGCCCCCGCGATCTGAGGGGCGCGGTCAGGAAGCTGGTCCATTCTTACGGGGCGTCGCTCGGCATGCTGTTGTTCTTCGTGCTGGCGGCGCTTTACGTTTTCATGGGGCGGGCCAACCGGCTGCCGCCCGACTTTCCCAGGACGCCCTCCGAGTTCGTGAGGGCCGCCAAGGCCGAACGGCGCCTGGCGGAGCTGGAGCAGGTCCTGGCCGCGAATCCCGACGATATGCGCGCGCTGGCCGAGGCCGGCCGCCTCAAGTACCAGCTGGGCCAGGCCCGCTACGTGGAAGCCATAGCCGACCTGGAGAGGGCCAGGGCGCTGGGCCTGGCCGACCCCCGCAGCTTCTACTACCTCGGCGTGATGTACCAGGCGGTGGGCCTCTACGATTTCGCGGCGCAGGAATACCGCCGCTTCCTTAACAATTTCCCCGAAGACCGCGAGGCCAGGATGCTGCTGGCCAAGCTCAGCTATTCCGCCGGGGATTATCCCGGCGCCATCCGCGAGTACGAGAGCCTGCTCTCCGGCGGAGAGGAACCGGTGCTCCTGGAGAACCTGGCCCTGGCCCGCTGGAAGAACAAGCAGGACCACGCCGGGACCCTGGCCCGCCTGCGGGCCCTGGGCGGGGCGGGGCCCTTCCTGGCCGATTACGCCGAGGGCAGGATACTTTACGAGCAGAAGGATTTCCCCAGGGCCGCGCCGCCGCTGCTGCGCGCCGCGTCGGCCTCCGAGTCGGCCGGCGGGTTCGCCGACCGCGCGCCGCTCTTGTGGCTGGCCGCCGACGCGGCCTACCGCGCCAAGGACGAAGCCGCCGCCTACCCGCTGCTGAAGCAGCTGGCCGCCGCCGCGCCGGAGCACCAGGAGGGCCGCAGCCTGCTGGCCAAGCTGGAGAAGTCCCGGGCCGCGGCGGAAAAAGCCCGCCTCGCGGCGGAGAAGGCCGCCGCGAAAGCGGCCAAGGCGAAAGAAGCCGCCAAGGCCAGGGAAGCGGCTAAAAAGAAATGATCCCGCCCGGGGGGGGCGGAACAGCCAGATGCGCACCCTATCCAGGCAGAGCAGCGCGGCCGCGGCTAAGGGCTTGAGAACAACAAGGTCATCATCCGCGATTTCGGCTGGCAGGTCCGCGCCACCGAGCATTTCGACATCCACTATTACGACAAGTCGGCCCCGTGGGCCGACTACGCCTCCGGCGTGCTGGAGGCGGCCTATAAGCGCGGGGCGGCCGAGTTCAACCCGTCGCTCTCCAAGCGCATCCCCTTCTTCCTCTACGCCTCGCTCAACGACATGCAGCAGAGCAACGTCACCGACGTGGGCGACGGCGTGGGCGGCCTGACCGAGCCTTTCAAGGACCGCTTCATGGTGTGGTCTGACGGCTCCAAGGGCTGGCTCAAGGACGTGATGGAGCACGAGTTCGCCCACGAGCTGCAGTTCAGCGTCCTGATAGACGGCTTCTGGAAAAGCGCGCGCATCCTCAAGACCTTCATCTACCCGCTCTGGATGATGGAGGGCATCGCCGAGTATTCCACCGGGCTGTCCGACTACGCCATGGAGAAGATGTACGTGCGCGACGCGGCGCTCTCCGGCGGGCTGATCCCGCTGTCGCGCCTCAACCAGTTCGGCCACCTCAAGCCCCACCAGACCACCCTGGCCTACAAGACCGGCGGCCACGCCATCCGTTTCCTCGCCGAGCAGTACGGCCCCGACAAGCCGCGCCGCATGCTGGAACTGTTCCGCACCCGCTACGAGGCGGGCTCGGTGCTGAACCCGCTGATCGGGACGGACCTGGAGGGTTTCGAGAAAAAATTCGCGGAATACGTGGAACTGAAGTACCTGTCGGAAGCCCGGGACCGCGACCTGCACGAACCGGGCCGCTATGGCCCCGCGCTCACCCGCGGTTCCGAGAACCTGCCCGAGTTCAACCTGAGCCCCGCCGTCTCGCCCGACGGCAAGCGGCTGGCCTGGCTGTCCACCCGCCACGGCCACCCGCCGGAGCTGCGCGTGCGGGACCTGGCCTCCGGGCGGGAGAAGAAACTCACGGCCCTCGCCGCCGGCGCCGAGAACGTGCCCTACGGCCGCTTCACCAAGCCGCTGCGCTCCCTTTCCTGGTCGCCCGACGGGCGCTGGCTGGCCTTCAGCGGGCAGAAGAACCACCGCGAATACCTCTTTCTCTACGGCCCCGAAACCGGTAAAGTGGTGCGGACGGCGGTGGAGGGCATGGACGAGCTGCGCCAGCCGGTCTTCTCGCCGGACGGCTCCCGCCTGGCCTTCGTGGGCATGAGCGGCGGCTTTAACGATATCTACGAGGCGCCGGTAAAGTCGCTGGAGCGGGGGGGCACCCTGCCGGCGGCGGAGCTCGCCCGCCTGACCTCCGGGCCCGAGGACGAGGCGTCGCCGGCCTATTCCCCCGACGGCGCGACGCTGGCCTACTCCTGCGAGATCGAGACCGCCACCGCGCCGGCCCGGGCCCTCTGCCTGCAGCCGCGGGGCGGGCCGCGCCGGGCGCAGCCCTCGCCGGGGGGCAGCGTCTACGACCCGGTATTTTCCGGGGACGGTTCCGCGGTCTACTATGTCTCGGACGCCGGTTACGACTTCGACCTGTACGCCTATTACCCGGCCACCGGCGCCGTTTCCCGGCTGACCCGCGGCATGGGCGGCGCCTTTACGCCGCTCGCGGCCGCGGGCAAGCTCTGGTTCTCGGCCTTCCGGCGGGGCAGCATGCACCTGCACTCCGGACCTATGGAGAACTTCCTGCACCTCCCCGTGGTCCCGGCCCGGGCGGCGGAGGAGAAGTTCGAAGTGCGGCCGGCCACCGGCCCGGTGAACCCGTACAAGTTCAAGGCGTCGACGGACCTGTTCTTCCCGGCCTTCATGTTCTCCTCGCCGGGCGGGCTCTTCTGGATGAACTACTGGCAGGCCTCGGACATGCTGGGCAACCACAACCTGAGCCTCTACCTGAACTACAATTCCGGAGCCGAGTTCCTGAGCCTGCAGGCCAGTTACGCCTACGCGCGCTACCGCATGCCGCTGTTCCTGCAGACCACCGCCCTTACCTACGGCGGGGCCATGAACTCCGACCGGCTGGAATACGACAAGCGCTACTCGCGCCACGCCGCCGGCACGGCCTGGCCTTTCGACCGCTACAACCGGGTGCAGGCCTTCGTCATCCATAAGAACGAGACCAACGAGTACGAGGATTTCGACTATACCGAGCGCCTGCGCACCCGGGCACTGCAGACCTCCTACGTGCGCGACACGGTGGACGGCCTCTACCTGACGGCGCTGCGCGGCTCCCGCACGGAGCTCAGCTGGACCAAGGCTGCCGAGGTCTCCGGCGGCAACCTCAAGTACGACGCCTACGTGCTGAATTACCTCAAGTACTTCCCGCTTTCCAAGCGCTCGGCCTTCGTCAATAATTTCACGGCGGGCCGCAGCACCGGGCGCGACAGGCGCTACTACGGCTACGGCGGCCTGGGCGGGGTCAGGGGCTTCGCCGGCTCGGCCGACAGGACCGAGAAGCCGGGCTTCGCGCTCAACAACGCGGAACTGCGGGTGCCGCTCTTCCGGGACCTGAACTATTACATGTGGTACATGTTCCCCGATTTCTATTTCAAGAGCGTCTACGCCAAGGCCTTCGTGGATACGGCCTACGGCTGGGACCGCGCCTCCGAACTGAACAGGTTCGGCGCCGCCTCGCTGGATACCTCTTTCGGGGTGGGCGTGAACGTGCACACCTTCCTGCTGCAGGCCTTCCAGCTGGTGCTGAGCTTCGACTACGCCGTGCGCGCCTCCGACGGGGGGAAGATCTTCTATTTCTACCTCGGCCCGCTGTTCTGAAGCTTTTGACGGATATGGAGGAATATACTAGAATTCACTTATGAAAATGACGAAGAAAGCGTTCGCCGCCTCGCTCATGATCTTTGCCGCGCCGCTGCTGCTCTGCGCGCAGACCGCGCCGCAGAAGGCCGCCAAGCCGGCCGCAAAAAAAGCCGCCGCCGCCCCGGCCAAGCCCGCCGCTAAACCCGCCGCTAAACCCGCGGCCAAGCCCGCGGCCAAGCCCGCCGCCAAACCCGCGGCCAAGCCGGCCGCCCAGCCTGCCGCCAAGCCCGCGGCGCAGCCCGCCGCCCAGCAGGTCACCCAGGTGCTGCCGCCTTTCGAGGCGGCGCTGGAAAAGCTCAAGTCCGCCGATCCCGCCGTAAGGCGCCAGGGCGCCGATTTCCTGGGCCAGAACCGCGACCAGAGGGCAGTGCCGCACCTGCTCAAGCTGCTCGCCGACGAGGCCGGCACGGTGCGCGCCTCCGCGGTGGACGGCCTCTGCCAGCTGGTGCATAAGCCCGCCGTGCCCAGGATCTCCGAGCTGCTGCTCAACGACAAGGACCAGCTGGTGCGCCAGCAGGCCGCCGTCTCGCTCTCCTATATGCTCGACCAGGCCGCCGGCCCCGCGCTGGTAAAGGCGCTCAAGGACCCGGTGCTGTCGGTGCGCTACGCCGCGGCCAATACGCTGGGCGCCATGCGCTACAAGCCCGCCGAGGACCAGCTGGAGGTCCTGCTGGAGGATAAGGACATGCGCCGCGTGGCCATCTCCGCGCTGGGCCAGCTGCAGTCCGCCAAGGCCGCCCCGGGCATCTTCAAATATCTCTCCGACGGCGACAAGTATACGCGCCTCGAGGCCGTGCGCGCCCTCGGCAATATAGGCGAGAAGTCCGCCGCCCGGGAGCTGGAGAAGCTGCTGGCCAATACCGAGGAGCACTCCGTGCGCGTGGAAGCGGCCCTGTCGCTGGCCAAGCTCGGCTCCCCGGAGGGCCTGCTGACTTCCTACGAGTTCGTCAAATCCCCCGACATCAGCCTGCGCAACCAGTCCCTGGAAGTCATAGGCGCCGTCGGGGACAGGCGCAGCCTGCAGTTCGTGGAAGAGCTGCTGGCCGCCGAGCAGAACCCGGTGAACCGCAGCATGCTGGACTTCACCCGCCAGCGCCTGGCCGCCAGGCTCGGCCAGCTGAAGAAGTAAGAGGATGGCGAAAAAGCCGCGCCGGGAAGGCGGGGAAAAGCCTCAGCCCCAGCCCGCCGCGCAGCGGCAGGCCCCGGCAGGGGCCGCCGGCGGGGGGAAAATGACGCTCCCGGCCCTGTTCGCCTGGGCCGCGGCCCTCATACTGGTCATCCTCGGTTATTTCTTCCTTACAAAGGCGGATCCGGGGGGGAGAAACCTCTGGTCTTCCCTCGCCCCCGCCTTCCTGTTGGCCGGTTACCTGCTCTTTATCCCCGCGATAAACCTCTCCTACCCCTCCAAGTAGCCGGCTGGCCGGCTTCCCTGTATTTCCGGGCGCCCGGAAAGTGCCTTGTTTGGCCTTGTTCTCAGGCTTTTCCTGCCCGGAAGCCCTGCCTTGTCTTTCCGGTTGAGAAATTTCCAGTCTTTTCCCTCCTTTTGGCCTTTTCCAGGGCTGCCATAGCCCTTTCCCGATGGTATTTCCCGCTCCCGGCCCACCAGCAAGAGGAACCTTGCGGGGCCGCCGCGCGTTTTAAAGCGCTTCATGGTGTTTTTCAGGCCCGTCGGTAAAACGCCGGCCGGCCTTTTTGGGGTCCTTTCCCGGCCTCCGGGGGTCCCGGCAGCTCTTCATGGTATTTTCAGCCGCGCCCCCTTTTTAGCCGATCCGGCCATTTTTGTCTGTTTTCCGACTTCCTGGTATTTTTAAATTCCCCGGATTTTGGCTGATTTCCGGGTATTTCCGGGCCTCCTTGCCCCCTGCCTTTTGATGGTATTTTGGGCGGGGGGGTGTTTTCCGGGGTATCCGGCCTGGTCTGGCTGCCTTGGCCCCCCTGCCTGCCAGGCCCCGCTTAACGGTGTTTTAAAAGTTGGCTGATTTTCAGGAATTTGCCTGGACGCCTTTTTAGGTTCTTCGTGGTATTTTAGGGGGAGGGCGATTTCCCGGATTTTGCCAACTTTCCGGTCTTCGATTTTCGAAAATTCAGGCTGATTTTCAAAATTCCGGATCTCAAAATCCAGGCTGCCGCCCGATTTTGGGGAGCTTCTGCGCTGCTAATTATGAAAAACTATAAATGGTGTTGGTTATTTATAAATAATGCATGAAAAATAAGCATAAATTAAAAAACACTAACTGCGATTGTAGATAGGGGTCGCCAATTGTGCGGGATTGTTAAGTTAACATAATATATCTTATCGTGAGTTGGGGATATTGTTAATGAAGGAGGCCCCGGGCTTGCGCTTTCGGGGCCTCTCTCTTGGTATTTTGCTGTTCTGGCTTGAATGTGCCCGGCCTGGCGGCCGCGGCTTGCCTGATGGTATTTTGGGGCGGCCTTATGCCTGCCCCCGCTCTTTCCCGGGCAGGCCGCCTTGGCTGTCCGAGGCTGGTTTTGGGGTCTTTCTAGTCCAGCTTGCGGGCTTCCAGCCAGGCCCTTTCAAGGCCCTTTTCGGTGATCTGGTAGGCCCTGTTGCGCTTGGTGCCGGAGGCCTTTACCAGGCCTTCCCGGTTGGCCCGGGCCAGCAGGCGGTCTATGCGCTCCGGGGCATAGCCGGAGGCCTTCAGGGCCTTGGACAGGGTTATGGCGCCTACCGAGCCGCTCTTATTGACCTGTCTTTCGGCCGCCAGCAGCAGCAGGGCGGCCTCCGGGGCCTTGAGCCCGGGGTGCTTGTTCTTGAGCGTCAGCAGGCAATTGCGGGTCTCGGTCAGGCCGGTCCAGGCCGGTTTCGCGCCCGTCTCTTCATGGTATTTTGCGGCCTGCTCCTGGCCGGCTTCGCGGTTCAGCCGGCGCAGGAAGCCTTCCTTCTCCGAAAGTATGAAGTCCGCGGGGCCCTCGGCCTCGAATTCCGCGCCCGACGGGTGCTTGATCCTGAGCTTGTAGTTCATGGCTGCCGCCTTTTCGGTCATGATATGCCTTAATTGTAGCGTATAACGCTTTATATGTCAACATATGGCTACCATATGTCGCACATATGTCAACAATTGTCGATAACCTGTGGATAACGACGGGCTCCGGCGGGATTACGGCGCTCTTTTGCCCGCTCCCGGCCGGGCATTTCGGGGCCGGCCGGCGCCTTTTAGCGCTTCCCGTGGCCTTCCCGGGCCTTCTCCGCGGGCGCTTGCGGCCTGTTTTTGGGGTATTTTTGGGCTATTTTGGGGGCTATTGGGGGCTATTTTTGGGGCTATTTGGGGACTATTTGGGGGATGGGGACGGCGCCGCCCGGCTGTTCCGGGGTC
>Ga0302238_1003428_pt1 | contig 10104 bp, 6 predicted proteins | sample AAG_UR_Asn_MG_FD_193527 | JGI IMG/M metagenome (GOLD analysis project Ga0302238, IMG submission 193527) | Enriched activated sludge microbial communities from anaerobic digester in WTTP, New Holstein, Wisconsin, United States - AAG_UR_Asn | ecosystem: Engineered > Bioreactor > Anaerobic >...
GGCGGAAATCGCTCCAGAGCCCGGCCTTTTCCCTGGCTTCCGGGGCCTTCCTCGACCCGAAGCCGTACTCTATTCCGCGCAACTGCCGCTTGGTGGCGCCCACGTGCACCAGCGTGGCGAAGCTCGCGCCGAGCATGGCGAGTACCAGGATAAGGATGAGGTGGGAACCGGGGATATAGTCTTTCATAAGCCCAAGCCTGCCGCCGCTCCGCGCCGGAGCCGCTTTATCAATGTTAACAAAAAAAGAAAAAAAGGGAGGCTCGCGCCTCCCTTTTCTTTTTGCGCCGCCGCTCAGGCCGGCTTGGCCTCGGCGCGCTTGTCCCCGCCCATGTATTTCCTGCGGAACCAGCCCTCGAAGTCGTCCATCAGCGAGTAGGTGACGGGCGTCATCAGCAGCGTGATGAGCAGCGACAGCGTCTGGCCGCCTATGATGACCATGGCCATGGTGCGCCGCGTGCCCGAGCCGGCGCCGGTGCCCAGCGCGGTCGGGATCATGCCCGCTATCAGCGTCAGCGTGGTCATGAGGATGGGACGCAGCCGGGTGCGGTTGGCCTCTATCATGGCCTGGTGGCGCGGCATGCCCTTGGCCCGCAGCGTGTTGGTGTAGTCCACCTGCAGGATGGAGTTCTTGGTGACGATGCCGAAGAGCATGAACATACCCATGATGCTGAACAGCGTCAGGTTCTGCCCGGTGATGAACAGCGAGATGATGGCGAACGGTATGGTCAGCGGCAGCACCACCATGATGGAGACCGGGTACACGAAGCTCTCGAACTGGCTGGCCAGCACGATGTAGATGAAGACGAAGGCCAGCGCGAAAGCGATGCCGAACTCGTTCAACATCTTGCCCATCTCCTTGGCGCGGCCGTAGACACCGGCCTTGTATTCCGGCGGAGCGTTCAGGGCCTTGAAGGCCTTCTCGGCCTCCGCGAGCAGGCGGCTGGAGGGGATGCCGTCGACGTTGGCCGTCACCTGCACGTTGCGCTGGCGGTTGAAGCGCGCTATCTGCGTGGGGCCCACGCCCTCCACCACGCGCGCCACGCTGTCCAGGCGCGTAACGCGCCCCGAGCTAGCGGGCACCATCAGCGCCTCTATGGCCTCCCTGCGGTCGCGGAAGCCCTCCTCGGCGCGCAGGCGCACCTGGTACAGTTCGTCGCCGTCCTTGAATTTGGTGATGTCCTCTTCGCCGCCCACCAGCGTGCGCAGCGAGGTGGCTATGTCCTCCACCTTCACGCCCAGGTCGTGGGCGCGGGAGCGGTCTATCTCCACGCGGTACTCCGGCTTGGCGTAGGAGAAAGTGGTGTCCACGTCCACCGCGCCCTTTATGGAGCGCAGCCGGTCCGCGACGGCGTTGGAATACTCCTCCAGCTTCTTCAGGTCGGGGCCGGAGATGTTGTACATCAGCTCGGCGTCGCCGCCGCCGAAGCCGCCCGAAGGCATCACCGCGACGCGCAGGCCTTTGTACTTGTCCATCATCTTGCGCGAGGCCAGCAGCAGCCGGTTCATGGGCAGGCTGCGGTCCTCCAGGTCGTCGAGCTCCACCAGCACGTAGCCCTCGTTGGCCGAGGAGCCGCCGAAATGGCTGCCGGTGCCGGTGCCGATGGAGGACATGATGTTCTTCACGTGCGGCAGTTGGCGCGTCTCGGCCTCCACCTGCGCGAAGACCTGCTTCATCATGCCGAGGCTCGTGCCCTCCGGGGCGGTGATGTTGATCTGGTACAGGCCGGTGTCGTCGGCCGGCATGAAGTCCTTGCCGAGGAATATGAACAGCGGCACCATCGACAGCATGATCAGGCCGCCGTAGACCACCATGCGCTTGCGGCGGGCCAGCGCCCATTCCAGCAGGATGATATAGCGCGAGGACAGCCACTCGTTGATGTGGTCGGTGAACTTCTCGAGTTTCGTCTTCTCGCCGGGCCTGATCTTGAGGAACAGCGAGCAGAGCATGGGCGTCAGCGTCAGCGCCACGAAGACGCTCAAGGCTACGGCGGCGGCTATCGTCAGGCCGTAGCTCTTCAGAAAGCGCCCGATGATGCCGCCCATGTACGCCAGCGGCACGAAGATGACCAGGAGCGCGGCCGACATGGCCACCACGGCGAAGCCGATCTCCTTGGAGCCGTCCTGCGCCGCTTTCAGCGGGCTCATCTTGTGCTCTTCCATGTGCCGGTAGATGTTCTCCAGCATCACGATGGCGTCGTCTACGACGATGCCGACGGCGATGGTGAGGCCCAGCAGGGTCATGATGTTGATAGTGAACCCGGCCGCCTGCATGAAGACCAGCGTGCCGATGAGCGAAGTCGGGATGGCCAGGGACGAGATTATGGTGGAGCGGAAGTCGCCCAGGAAGACCAGCACCATCAGCGCGGCGAACAGCGCGCCGAGCACGAGGTGCTCGGTGACGGTGTTGACCGATTCCTTGATGAAGACGCTCTGGTCGCCTATGATGGTGGTCTGCACGCCGGGCGGGATGGAGCCCTTGAGCTCTTCGAGCCGCTCCTTGATGTTCTTCACGACGGCCACCGTGTTGGTGCCGGACTGCTTCTTGACCACCAGCGTTACCGACGGGCGCCCGTTGTAGAACGAGGCCGTGGTCACGCGCTGGCCGGTGTCCTCCACGCGGCCGATGTCGGAGAGGCGCACCTGCGCGCCGTTGATGTTGGCCACCACGATGTTGCCGAAGTCCTTGACGTCCTGGATGCGGCCCAGCGTGCGCAGCACGAACTCCTTCTCCTTCTGCTCCACCTTGCCGCCGGGGATCTCTATGTTCTGCTGGCTGATGGCGTCCTTCACGGCGCGGATGCTGAGGTTCAGCGCGGAGAGCTTGAGCGGGTTCACCACCACGTGTATCTCGCGCTCGCGCCCGCCCACGATGTCGATGGCGCCCACGCCGCTGACGGTCTCTATGTTCTCCTTGATCTGCTTCTTGGCTATATGGGTCAGGTCTATCAGGTCGCGGTCGCCGTAGACCACCACGTTCATCACGGCGCTGGCGCCGATGTCGAACTTGCCGATTACCGGCGGGTTGGTGCCCTGCGGCAGCTGGGCCAGCACGGAGTTCACCTTGTCGCGCACTTCCTGCGCGGCCACGTCGCCGTTCTTCTCCAGCGTGAACTTCAGCATCACCAGCGACAGGCCCTCGTAGGAGGTCGAGTTGATGTCCTCTATGCCGGAGATGGTGTTGACCGCCTCCTCTATGGGCTTGGTGACGGAGGATTCTATCTCCTCGGGGCCGGCGCCGCGCAGCGAGGTCTGGATGACCACGAACGGGAACTCCACGTTGGGCATCAGGTCTATGCCCAGGCGCAGGTAGGCGAAGGCGCCCAGCACCACGATGGTGAGTATCATCATCGTGGTGAAGATGGGCTTCTGGATGGAAATGTCGGTGATTTTCATATGGGTCTGTCTTTTTCCGGGCCGTCACTCCGGCGCAAGCCGGCGTCCAGGTTCGACTGGATCCCGGCCTTCGCCGGGATGACAGGCCTGCGGCCTGTCAGTTCTGCACCTTTATCTTGCTGCCGTCCTTGAGGCCGTAGAGGCCGAAAGTGATCACCTCGTCCCCTTCCTTGAGGCCGGAGACCTGGACGAATTCGGTGGTCCGGATGCCGGTCTTCACCTGGACCCTGGCGGCCAGGCCGCCGGAGCCCGGGGTGAAGACATAGTCACCGCCTTCCTCGTTAACCACGGCCCCGGCCGGCACCGAGAGGGCCGAGCCCTTGGAGGCCACTATCAGCCGCGCCTCGGCGAACATGCCGGACTTGAGCCGGCCGTCCGAGTTGTCGACCAGCACCTCCACCACGGTATTGCGGGAGCGCGAGTCCACCACGGGGCTGACGCGGTAGACCTTGCCGCTGAAATACCTGTCGGGGAAGGCGTCCACCTTGATCATGGCGGCCTGGTCGCGGAACACCTTGCCGATATATTTCTCGGGCACGTCCACCGCCACGCGCACCTTGCTCTGGTTCACCACCAGGGCTATGGGGGTCTGCGGCGTCACGTTGGCGCCGGAGTCCTGGTAGACCCGGCCCACCACCCCGGAGAGGGTGGAGGGCACGGGGGCGGGCTCGTAGACCACGCCGGGCTCGTCCCTTTCCACCAGCGCCACGGCCTCGTCCTTCCTGACGGGGTCGCCCTCCTTGAGCACGTTGCGCAGGAGCTTGCCGGCGATGCGCGGGTAGAGCGTGGCCTCGTCCAGCGCCTTGACGGAGCCGGTGAGCAGGATGTATTCCTGCAGGTCGCGCACGGCGGCCTTCTCGGTCTTCACGAGGAAGCGGTCCTTTTCGAGCTCGTTGAGGGCTTTCGCCTCCTTGTTGCCGCAGCCGGCGGCCAGGGCCGCGGCGGCGAAGGTGAGGAAGATGAGGTTGAGTTTGGTCTTGTTCATAGATTCGTCCTTGAAGTGCGGTTACTCGCCCAGCGCCCAGCGCAGCTGCGCGTCCGCGGAGCAGGCGTCGTGCTGGGCCTGGTTGTAAAGCGTGCGGGCCCTGTTCAGCGCCAGGGCGGCGTCGTTGAGCTCCAGCTGGCCGGAGAGGCCGTTCTTGAAGCGCACCTCGGTGGCGCTGAGCGCCTTGCGGGCCTGCTCGACGGCGGTGCCCTGCGAGGCCAGGCGCTCGCCGGCCTCCCGGGAGGAGAGCCAGGCCTTCTTCACTTCTATCTTCACGCGGCGCTCGAACTCGCGCAGGTTGGTGTCGGCGATGCCCTCCTGGAGCCTGGCCTGCCTGGTGCGGGACGCCACCGAGCCGCCGGAGAACAGCGGCAGCGACAGGCGCAGGCCGGCGGTGGTGCTCCAGGTGCGGTCCGGGCTTTGCGCGAAACCGCGCTCGCGCGAGCCGTAGAACTGGCGCGAGGCGAAGGCGCTGAGGTAGGGAAAGTGCCCGGCCCGCTCGATGGTGACCATCTCGCGGTACAGGTCGCGCTGGTATTTCAGGTTGCGGTAGTCGGGCCGCGCCGCCAGCGCCGCCGCGTAGAGGGCGGCTATGTCGCCGGGCTCGCGGCGGCCGCAGTCGAAGCCTTCCGTCAGCGCTATCTCGTTCTCGGGGTCCAGGCCGATGAGGTTCTTGAGCTCGATGAGGCCCACCTCGTAGAGGTTCAGCGCCTGGGTCAGGGTGGGCTCGGTGTTGGAGACCTCCACTTTCTGCCGCAGCACCGCCAGGTCGCTGGCTATGCCCTGCCGGTACTGTGCCTCGATGGTGGCCAGGTGCTGGCGCGCCAGGTCCAGAGACTCCTTCTGCACGGCGGCGGTGGCCTTGGCGAGCAGCACGGAATAGTACATCTGCTTCACGGAGCGGGCCACGGCTTTCTGCGCGGCCTTGAGCTGTTCCTCGCTGGCCTTGGAGTAGATGGCGGCCATCTTTATGCCGGTGGACACCTTGCCGCCGGCCCAGAGCACCTGGCTGACGTCGAGGGAGCCGGTATAGGTGTTGGCGTCCTTGGCGCCCAGTATGTCGGGGTTCGGCTTGTCGAGGTAATTGCTCCACAGCGCCGAGGCCGAGGCCTGGGGCATGACGGTGCCCCAGTACTCGCGCACCTTTTCCTTATATATGAGCCGCGACCGCTCGGCCGTGGCTACCGTGGCGTTGTTCTCCAGGGCGGCGCCCACGGCGCCGTCCAGCGTAAGGGGCCGGGGGGCGGCGTAGGCGAGCAGGGGGGAGAGCAGCAGCAGCGCCAGCGCGGCTTTCATGTGCTTGGCCCCGGCCACTATCAGGCTGGCCAGGCGCCCCGGCAGTTCCTTGTCCAGGCTCGCCACTCCGTTCTCGCGGGCTTCCACCATGAAATGGGTTATCACGGCGCTGATCATGTGCACTATGTTGTCGGCCCCCTGCCTGGGGAGGGCTTCCTTGGCAAGCATGGCCCGCAGGCTCCTGCGGTTGCGCTGCTTGAGGTCCATGGCCATGCTGGCCAGCACGCCATGCTCGGGGGAAGCCATTATCTTCAGGGCGCATTTGGGCATGTTCGGGTAACGCCCGATGAAGTCCAGGTGGTTCTGGAAGATCTTTTCCAGTTTTTTCTCGAGCGGCATGGACGGGTCCGTGATGTCCGCCTGCAGGTCCTTGATATGCTTGGTGCCTTCCACGAAGGCGGCCTTGATCAGCTCGTCCTTATCCTTGAAATAGTAGTAGAGCACGGGCTTGGTGATCTTCAGTTTGGCGGAGATCTCCCTCATCGAGACCGCGTCGGGGCCTTTCTCGGCCATCAGCGCGGTGGCCGTTTCCAGTATGCGCTGGCGGGTCGCGTCGCCTTTCTTGAGTTTGTGTTCGGGTTGTGATTTCATAGAAAACTTACCTACCGGTAGATAAAATTATAGCAGACGGGCGGGGGGAGGTCAAGGCCCGCGCGGCGGGCCAAAGGGCCCAGGCGGCGCTAGGCCTTTTTATGCCGGCCGGCTGGGCCCCCCGTCCCTATTGCTTTCGGTCAAATGTATATAGAATAATAGCGTTGTCGCAGCCCTTGTAATCCCCCGAACAGGCGGGGGAGCATCCACCACCGGGCCTTAACCCGGCGTCACCAGGGGAAACGGACGCTTTTTTCCGTTTCTCTTTTTTTTGGCCGAAAAGTGGAGAACATGATAAAAAACCTGATAACCGCCTTCGCCCTGGCCGCCTTCGCGGCCGCGGCTTCCGCGCAAGATTCCCTGCCCGTAGACCCCCGCATAATCGGGGGCGGGCCTTTTTCCGACCCGGCCTACCAGGACTTCATAGAGACCAGCTACGGCTACCTGACTTCCGCCAATACCATGAAGGTGCGCTCGGATTTCGGCCGGCCCGCCGACCTGCGCGACGCCCCCGTTTCGGCGCCCGCCTTCAGGACCGCGGTCCCCGCGGCCGCGAAGGCGGCCCCGGCGGCCAGAAAGGACCTGCCCAGGCTGCCTTCCGGGCATTACAAGGTCACCTTCGCCGGCGAGGCCGGCCCCATGGCCTCTTTCGTCTGGCCGGTGGGCGACGGCGGGCGCAAGTACGCCCGGGAGTACGTTTTCATGAGCGTGACCCCGGCCGGCAGGGACTATTCGGCCCTGCTGCCGCGCCTGGAGGCCGAGTGCGGCTTCCGCTTCGCCGGGGAAAAGACCTTCTACTCCCGCGGCGGCAAGCGCACCGTGGTGCTGGGCTGGGCCCCGGCCGCCAGCCAGCTCAAGATCTCCCGCATGAAGGGCGTGCGTTCCGCCGCCGTGGAGAAGCGCGGCGCCGGCATGCCGCTGCGGGCCAAGGTGCGGTTCACGCTCAAGGTGCCCTACCAGAACAGGCCCAACGAGTTCGTGCCGGATTTCCTGCAGCGCCTCTCCGACGCGGGCGGTTTCGCTCCGGAGGCCTGGTTCCGCCTGCCGCGCAGGGAAGCGGACTCCAAGTTCAGCGTTTTCGACGTGACCGGCACGATGCCTCTCGAGGCGATCGCCGACCTGGCCCGCTCGCCTTTCGTCGCCTCCGTGGAGTTCAACGACGCGGCGCTGTAAAAGGCGCCCCGCCCCCGGAAAAGGCCGCCCCCCGGCGGCCTTTTTCTTTTTCCCGCCAGTAAAGAAGTATAATCTCACTTTATGAACGAACACAGGCACCACAGGGAAGACCGCGCCCCCAGGCCCCGCAAAGGCTACCGGGTGGCCTTCCTGCTAGCTTTTTCCGCCGGCCTGCTGGCCGAGATGCTGATCTTCATGCACGCCCAGATGCGCGAGATCTCCATGCTGCTCAAGGAAGATTTCCGCGTCGTCGTGGTCCGCGACGAGAGATCCCGCGAGACCGCCGAGGCCGTGGGCGCCGCCCTGGCCGCCATAAAAGGCACCAGGCAGGCCGTCTTCGTCGGCAAACAGGACCGCCTCGCCCGGCTGAAGGCGGAGGAGCCGGACCTGGTGGCTTCCGTCCTGCCGCCCGGCACCAATCCCATGCCCGACACCTGGGAGGTCTCCATCGAGGAGGAGGCCCTGGGGGACATCAACGCCTGGACCGACGCCGCCTGGCGCGTAAGCGGCGTGGGCGACATCAAGTACAAGCCGCTCGAGGCCTACGCGGTCATGCATTCCCTTTTCTACGGCCACCTCATAACGCTGTCCCTGGCGCTGGCGCTGCTGGCCTTCGTAGTGCTCGCCGCGATGGTGCTGACCCACGGGCATACGCCCGCGGGGCTGGCCGCCGCCATGGCCGCGGACCGGCTCTGGTTCCTGGCCGGCGGCGGCGGCGCCGCGGCCTCCGTGCTGGCGGCCTACGCCGTGGTCTACCCGGTCAAGTACCTCAGCCCCGTCTGGGTCTGGCCCAGCCCCCTCTGGCAGGCGGGCGTGGCGCTGGCCGGCGCGCTTTTCGGATGGACTCTCTGGCAATGGAAAAACGAACGCTCCTGAAGCTGCTCGCCCTGCTGCTGTTCCTGGGCGCGGCTCCCGCCGCGGCCCAGGGCAAAGTCGAGTCCAAAAAGAAGAACCTGGAGGAGATAAACAGGCAGCTGGAGGACAAGAAGCAGGAGCTGGACCGCTACAAGGCCGAGGAGGAGAAGATAGTCTCCGAGCTGGCGGGCCTCAAAAAGGAAGAGAAACAGACCGCCGCCCGCCGCGCCGAGCTGGAGGCGCAGCTCGAGCGCTCCCGCGCCCGCTCCGGCGAGACCCGGCAGAAGTACGATTCGCTGGAGAAGGCGCGCCGGGAACTTTCCGGGGACATCACCGGCGAGCTGGTGATGTTCTCGCTGCAGAAGGATTTTTTCTACCCCTACTACGGCCAGCGGGACCTGTCCAAGGACATGCTGATGCGTTCGGCCATGTTCAGCAAAAGGGCCCTGCTCAGCCGCATCAAGGGCGAGAGCGCCAAGGTCAACAAGGACCTCAACGAGCTTAAGTCCCGCAGGGAGCAGCTGCAGGTCAAGCGCCAGCTGCTGGCCAAGCAGAGCTCGGCCCACAAGAACCTGCTCAAGAGCAAGCAGGGCGAGCTGGAGAAGACCCGCGAGCAGCAGGCCAAGCTGGAGCGGGAACTGGCCAACCTGCAGAACGCCGCCCTCGGCCTGACCCGCCTGGTGAAAAAACTGCAGAAGCAGGCGCCCTACCGCAGCGCCGAGGGCCCGGCCGAGCTGCCCGTCCCGCGCGGCTCCCTGGCCTGGCCGGCGCAAGGCAAGGTCATCAGCAAGTTCGGCCGGGAAGACGTGCCCGGGCTGAAGACCTGGATCGTCCGCGAGGGCATCCGCATAGCCACCCTGGCCGGGGCGCCGGTGACCGCCGCCATGGGCGGTAAAGTGATCTATTCCGGGCCTTTCCGCACCTACGGCAACGTGGTCATAGTCGACCACGAGAAAGGTTTCTTCACCATCTACGGCCTGCTGTCGCGTATAGACGCCTCCAAGGGCCAGGAGGTCATGCCCGGCTCCCTGCTGGGGCTGGCCGGGGAAGATACCCAGGCCTTCAGCTCCGGCCGCAAGGCCCAGGGCAGCGCCGTCTACTTCGAGATCCGCAAGGGCGACAGGGCCCTGGACCCCCTGAAGTGGCTTAAAAATTAGATATAATCAAAATAATATATAAGCGGCGGCCGGACGGCCCGCCGCCGGTCCCTTTTTAAGCCGTCCAGGAGCCTTTCAATGAAGAACGCGCGCAAACTGCTGTTTGTCACCCTTTCGGCCCTGTTCATCGGGGCGGTTTTCCCCTATGTCAACTTCGCGCTGGACAACACCTACCAGCAGCTCAAGGTCATAGTGGACGTGCTGGAGCTCATCAAGGACAGCTATGTCGAAAAGATAGACGCCCAGAAGCTGGTCTACGGCGCGGCCCGCGGCATGGTCGAGGAGCTGGACGATTTCTCCCAGTTCATGGAGCCGGACGTCTACGACCGGGTAAAGAGCGACACCGAGGGCGAGTTCGGCGGCATCGGCATCAGGGTGGACACCAAGGACGGCTGGCTGACCGTGGTCACGCCGCTGCCCAATACGCCCGCCTGGAAGGCCCAGATGCTGCCCGGCGACAAGATCATCAAGATCGAGGGCGAAAGCACCAAGGACCTCATCATCGACGAGGCCATCAAGAAGCTGCGCGGCAAGCCCGGCACGCAGGTGAAGATCACCACCGCGCGCGAGCCCGAGGACAAGGACGCCGAGTGGATAACCCGCGACATCACGCTGACGCGCGAGCTGATCAAGGCCGAGAACGTCAAGTGGCGC
>Ga0302238_1003430_pt1 | contig 10096 bp, 6 predicted proteins | sample AAG_UR_Asn_MG_FD_193527 | JGI IMG/M metagenome (GOLD analysis project Ga0302238, IMG submission 193527) | Enriched activated sludge microbial communities from anaerobic digester in WTTP, New Holstein, Wisconsin, United States - AAG_UR_Asn | ecosystem: Engineered > Bioreactor > Anaerobic >...
CTGGCTCCATTCCACTTATGCATAAGAAAACAGGACTCCCGGAAAGAGGAACAATTAGCTTTCCATCCTTACGGACTTCGCTGATGCTTCTGCCTAAAATATCGATAAGACTAGTACTCCTCTCGGGGAGATCCAAGGCCATCTCGTTCATGCTTCCCTGGTACTTCCAGACGGCTATGACCGTATCACCGTTCTTCTTCCTGAATGCATACGCCTGGACATCGCCATGAAAGATCGTCCTGGTCGGCTTTGCCGTGCAAAGGATTTTTGCGATATTCGCATAGAATACCGCTGCAGGCAAAGGTTCAAATTCGCTGCGCCAGAGCCCGTACTGGTAATACTGCTTCTCATAACATCCCTGTGCCTTGAACCACATGAGGTGTTCAGCCTCCGGCACAGACCTGCAGATGATCATCGTCCTGGCGACATAGTCTGAATATCTCCTCGTATATTCGCTGAGATATCCCTCCCTGTTGTCAAGTCCCCAGCCAAGTTCGTCGATCCAGAGCTTCTGCCCCTTTCCATACTTCTTCAATATGTCCACGAAACCAAGTATCTTCTTACGAAGATAGGTCTCTGGAGCAATGCTCGTGCTACCAGGTCCAATATAACGCGTCCCGGTATAGGGGTGGATGGTCATGACGTCAAACGAGCCTGCACATCTTTGAATTGCCATCTCGCAGAAATTGCTTTCCATTCCTGAATTGCTTATCGCGAGCACAGATGCTTCCGGATCAACCTGCTTGATGGCAGGACCGGCCGAATTCACGACATCGGCGTAATATTCCGCGGCCTCTTTAAGGGGAATGCCGAATTTCCTGACGAAATCGAGGTCAGGCTCGTTCTCTATCTCCCAGTATTTCACCTTCCCTTTCAGCTTCTCGACATATCGCCTGCAGTATGATGCATAATCCTCTATATCCTTCAGTTTCCCATCCGGACCAATTGCCCACTTAGGACAGTCCTGCGCCTTAACACAGTCCATGATGCTGAATCCATGTTTCAAGTAGCTATCATAATATTCATCCAAAACCTTTATTGTCCCTTTCTCTTTCTCCCCCTGACGCCAGGTCGAAAAATGCCTTATCCATGCAACCCCGATCCTTTTGAGGGCCTCAAGTGTAACCCTTCCAGCATGCATTCCAAAAAAGGATTCCGGAAAATGCTCCTCTGGAAGAGGACGAGGGAGCACTCCAAAAGGTACCCGTCGGATGATTGGTTCCATATCTTTTCCTGATAGCGTCATGGTACTGACGAAATATCCGAGTGCCATTTTTTCCATCGCAGGAGTTTTTCTTCTACTTAAGCCTTCTTTTGGCCCAAGGAACAGATCTTTCTTCCATTCATAGATGATTTTGCCGGAATAATCCACTGTTTCAAAACTAATTTTAAGGCCTTGCTTCTCAGGAATTCCGCTAACCACGCAAAACTCCAGTTCCGGAACCAATTCATCCTCGAAAAGCAAGTTGCCCGGGGCACCCGTGTTACCAAGACCTAAAGAAATCTTCTCGGAGCGAGAATATTCCGATACCTTATTCCCCTTCTCCAGCTGGATCGCATCGATCCAGATCTTTGCATCCGAATTCAGCTTGAGGTCGAGATAGAAATCCTGGACCTTCTCCTGCTTCGGGATAACTATTACACATCTTTTCCATTCAGTATCAAGAGTGAATGTCTTATACAGGAAAGTCTGATAGTAGAGGTTGTTTACGCCAATATCGAATCTTGTTCCGGCAGCCGAAGCCTTAGCATAAAGGGAGAAAACATACAGCTGATCCTTTTCGAGAAGATTATAGTAAAGCGAGGAACGGGCGTTTCTTTCGGAAGCCCCGTCGAGTTCCAAGGAATATTTGCCGTCAAATGCGGTAGAATCGACGCTCCTGCAACCGAACCAGTTCTCATCCCCTGTTTCGAACGAGGTATCTCCGGGGAATAAGTTCACAGACACATTTTCATGCTCCTGCCCAGCAGTTCTCCGTTTCATTTCATCATCTCCATATGTAGTGAAGGTGGCTAGAACGAGGGAAGTACAGAAGAGGAGCAATCCTGAGATTCTTCCTTTTTCCATCTGGGTCCCGTCCTTCCTGCCACACAATTGTTTTTGATATTAATGCATATTATTGGACTATTATTACAATATTACAACTATTTTTGATATTTTTATTGCAATTATTGTTTTAGCCAATAAATTCACCGGCATGAAAACAACATTGACACACAGGGAACGGGTGAGATTGGCGCTGGCTCACCAGGAGACGGACAGGATTCCGATAGCTATGGTATGTTCAGGACTGAACGAACCGGTACGCAAGGCATTCGATGAATACCTTATGAAAAACCGAGGAATGAATGCCGAACAGTATTTCGAACCTTTGATCGACATCAGGAGCGTTGAACCGGCATATATCGGTCCGTCCCGGGAGAAAGACGCCGACATCTGGGGTGTCAAGAGAAAATCAGTAAGCTACGGTGAAGGTTCATACGACGAGATAGAGCATTATCCCCTGGGAGAAGCATGTGTTGACGACATAGTTTCATACAAATGGCCTTCTGTGGACTGGTTCGACTATTCCATCCTGCGGCAGAGGATTAACGAACTCCGCAGGAAAGGCGACTACTGTCTCATGGCCCATAATGGAAACATCTTCGAAAGCTCATGGTACCTGCGCGGATTTGAACAGGTCTTCGTGGATATGGTCCTCTCCCCGGAAATCCTCAATGCCATCATGAAGAAGGTCACAGATTTCTATGTCGCCTACTTCTCGAGGATACTTGAGGCTGCTGATGGCGAGATCGACCTGGTGTTCACCGCCGATGACATAGGTTCGCAGGAAAATCTGCTATTCTCACTGGAAATGTGGGAGAAGCACATAAAGCCCTGGCATGTGAAGTTGAACAAGGCAATTCATTCATTCGGAGCAAAGGTGATATACCATTCTGACGGTGCCATCACCGATGCCGTACCCGGGCTTATCGACATGGGAATCGATGTCCTCCAGGCGCTGCAATTCGACGCAAAGAACATGGATCCTGTCTTTTTGAAGGAAACCTATGGCGGGAGGCTCTGCTTCGAGGGAGGGGTCAGCGTTCAGTCCACATTGCCGTTTGGAACCTCGGATCAGGTCCGTGAAGAAGTGAAGGAGCGTATCCGCGTCCTTGGCAAAAACGGTGGATACATTCTCGGCCCGTCTCACATGATACAGGCCGGCACTCCTCCGGAAAACGTTGCCGCCCTTTTCGATACTGCAGCTGGAACAGAATTCAATTGAGGGTGCCTATGAGAAAAAGAACATCGAGGATAGTTCATAATAAGGAAACATCCCCAGTCCCGTTCGGACAGGAATCCTCTGTTCTCATCAAATACCTGAAGGAAAGGCATCCTTCGATATCATTCATAAATACAGATATCAGGTCGGAGAGCGAAGATGTGCAGGAACACATGCATGCGGATCTATTCCAGTTGACACATTACTCCCAGGGTTCTGGAGAATTCACAATTTTCAACAGAAAATATAATATCGCCGGTGACACGTTCTTCATAGTAAATCCGAATGAACTTCATCTTATAAGGCCAAAGGGTGAAGTTCCACTCAAGGGCATCGGCTGCCGCTTCATGATGCCCGGACTCCACGGGAAGATTCTCTCCCCGGCGATCAAAGTAGAGGCAAGGATCCTTCCTGAAGCGGAAATGCTCCTCAAGAAAGCACTGGCTGAAGCCGTGCTCAAGACCGACAGGAGCATGATCAAGGCATCTTTCTTCCTTGCTGAACTCCTTATGCTCCTCGATGAAATGCGCAGCAGCAATTTAAACGAATCGCTTTCGGATGCTGTTAGAAAAGGCATCATCTTCATGAATGCCAGTTACAAGATGAACATAACGATAGACGATGTTGCCTCGAGGTCCGGGGTGACCATGAGTCATTTTTGCAGGATATTCAAGAAGGAGATGGGGGGCGTATCGCCACTTTCATATCTGAGAAAAATGAGGCTTGGCTTTGCGGCTGAAAGACTTTTCACCACCAGGGAGAAGATATCCAGCATCGCGGCTAACTCAGGATTCAGGAACGCAAAGAATCTGAACATGGCCTTCAAGCATGAACACAAAATGAGCACTCAGGAGTTCCGCAGGAGGAAATTTGAGGAAGTGCCGATAGGACTGTCCTCAAAGCCCATTGCCAGGAAAATGTCTGATTCATGAAGGAGCATCTGTGCTGAAAATAGCTGTCATAGGAGCCGGAAGACATTCAACCCTCCATCATGGTCCTGCCTGCAGGCATTTCATGGACAGGCTTAATCTTGCCGCAGTATGCGATATCAATTCCGATGCTGCGAGCAAATATGCACGGGCTTTCGGATTCAAGTCGATATACACGGACTATATGGAGATGATTCAAAAGGAGAGGCCTGATGCAATCCTCGCCGTCACACCAGAATCGCTCACAAGGAAGATCGTCGGGGAAATCATGCCTTGCGGAATTCCAATCCTCATGGAAAAGCCGCTTGGGAACAACCTTTCAGAGGCTCATGACCTGGTCGGGCTTGCTGAGAAACATTCGTCCAGGATCATGCTCTCATTCAACCGCAGGTTTTCACCCATGATACACCCGGCGCTTGAATGGCTGAACGAGCACGCCAAGGATTCTCCTCCGCAGATGTTGAGGGCTTCCATATTCAGGCATGCACGGCATGACGCCAATTTCCTTTTCGCCACAGCCATTCATCCGCTCGATATACTTGTATCTCTCGCAGGCATGCCATATGAAACTGATATCATAAAGACTTCATCAAGACCTACCGGAGAAGCTGTAACTCAGCTTGACATGCGATTCAGCAACGGTTCTCTCGCGGAACTTGTCATTGCACCAGACTGCGGGCTTCTGAGTGAAACATACGAGGTAATAGGCGATAAATACTGCGTCAGGATAGAGTATTTCAGCAGTCTTGAGATCTGGAGGAATGGAAATCTCGAAAAACAGTTCAGGCTTGATCAGACTTTGCCTACAGAAGAAAAAGAGGGAGCATTGGCGGAAATGGAATATTTCATAGATTGCATTGAGAACTCCAAGCCATTCGTTCCCGGCATACAAGACGGACTAAACATGGCTATCCTCGGGGAAAAGATACAGAAACACAAATAGAATGGGTTTTCCAGCCGGTTCTTTAATAAAATAACAGGTTGAAAGCCTGTCTTAACATATAAGGGATAAAATGAAAAATGATGTGCTTGATTGCATAAGGAAAGGTAAACGGTGGACAGGAATTCTTGCTGAGGGACTCTATGAGATAATATATGGATTCGAGGATCCTGGATTTGATATTGGTTCGCTCTATTTCGAATTCATGAACCGCAATACGGGGCCATGGGACTATGCTCCAGCATTCGCAAAGGACAGAGGAAAATGTCTTCTTCCTCATGTTGAACTTGAGATGCCATCACTCAAAAGGAAGAGCCGGGTTTTCATCCCCCGAAAATCTGAACTCGACAGAAGATACTTCAATGGCAGGATCGGATTCTATGTCGATTCAAAACAGTCTGTCACCTTTAAGCTCACGGCATCAGCTAAAAATGCGAAATGGACGGATGTAAAAATCGAACGCTATGATGACTTCATGGCTGATTATTCGGAAAAGGACTTCAAGCTTGGACAGAAGTTATGGCTCGACAAGCCAAGGATTGATGCCATCAGGAAAAGATGGTCTTCCTCTCCATGGGCCAATTCACTGGATATAATCCTTGATGATTGTGCGGGATCACCTCCGCCTAAGAACATTGATGATGCAAAAAATGCGAGCGCGACAACTTCAAAGTCCGGAAAAAGGTACGAGGATAGTGTAATCTTTCCTGGAAACTACATAACAGCCCTGTCCCTAAGATTGCTCGCACGAGATTCCAAAGATGATCTTGAACAGTTGAAGCATTGGACCGATGCACTCGCCTCCCTCCCCTACTGGGGATTCTCGGAGGATCCCGTTGGCGCCGATCACGACAATGATCTCACCGCCGACTTCAACATGCTTGGCCTTGCTGTCGCCTTGAACTGGCACAGGGAAAAACTCGGTATTGAAAGAGTTTTTAGGCTTGAAGAAAAGATCGCCTACCAGGCAGAACAGATGCTGAAATGGATAATTCATTCTCGCAGTTCGTGGCCCGGGGTAACTGCCCAGAACCATGCATTCTTCGGAAACCAGACCCTTATCCTCGCTGGGCTTTCCCTGCTTGGACGCAACAAGAGGGCGATATTATGGCTCAACGTCGGAATTGCCGCGTTCAAGAGATTCATCAAGGCGCTGCCTGCCGACGGTTCATACCATGAGGGGAACGGATATTCAGCATTCGGAATGGTGGGACTGATGCCTTCGCTGATGCTCCTACAGCAGGCCACCGGAACAAAGTTCATTCCCGAAGCCTGGCTCGTAAAACATTGGAAATTTATTGATGCGATGCTTCCGGAAAATACAGAGGAAGGATTTTCAACCGATGACGGCGACGGCCAGCTCGGATATCTGGCACCGCTGGCCATGTGGGATTATGCTCGTAACCCGGCATCCTCTGAAATACGCAGGCTTATCGGGGGGATACTCAGCAAATTCTTCAAGTATAATCCGGAGCATTTCAAGTACCACTGCATACTTGTAAACAACCTCAACATGCTCTGGGCTCCAGAACTCGGGCCAAAAGATTTCCCTCCGCGAAAACCATCAAAAACTGCAAGTTCATATTTCAAAGACAGCGGCTATTTGGTCATGGGACTGGATGCAAGGACCAAGGTATACTTCCTCAGCGGACCGCCGCAGGGCTACAACCTCTTTAAAAATGACAGGCACACATACAACTACGGCCATCATCATCCGGATGTGGGAAATATCCTTTTGAACTATGACGGCAAATGGATTCTGGCGGATACCGGATATACCTGGTGCAAGCTGAGCAGCGAGCACAATGTCCTGCTTGTGGATGGACAGGGGCAGCACAACGACGGGCACGTATGGATGGCACCTCCTCCTTTTGATATAAAGCCTCCGCATCTGAAAATATCAAAATCCAAAGGAATCACCAAAGCGAAAATAGATCTTGCATGCTATTATCCATCATCTCTCGGACTCAAGAGCTGGAAGAGGACTTTCTGCGGAATTCGCAACAAGGGATTCGCAGTTATCGACGATGTATCATGCAAGATTCCCAGAAAGCTTACGATCAGCTGGGGATCTGATTTCCCATGGGAAAAAATCCCCTGTGGAGGAAAAAACGTTTATGAGAACCGTTCAGGATGCAGGCTCATTTTCCAAGGCAGGGATGAAATAATCTCCATGGAATCCTCCGTCCCTGTAAAGAAATACATCGAAGTTCTGAAGAATGGAAAACCATGGTATGTTCTGCGTACAAGCACTTCCGGCAAATCCAGAAAACATAGATTCATCACGGTATTTGTCCTACCGGGAAATGATCTAAAATCCTTAGGCAAGGACTTGGACAGGATTTCAAATTGACTATGGATTCCTCTGGCCCCACTGGCTGGTAAAATAACGGGCAACACCGGTCTCATCCTTCAGCCTGGAACCGTTGAATGAATCAGCATGGCCGTCGACAAAGCAGACATTCGCCCTTTCATTGTGCCGCATCATCACAGCATAACCACCGGCGGGCCATGTTGAGGAAACCGTAAAAAGATCTGTTTGCTGCTTGCTGCTGTCGCTTCCGGAGTCGGCTACCCATGGAATTCTATCAGGCTTAGACAACTTTCTAAGATTCCAGACATGTCCTCCCCAGACCCAGCCAGGTTCGAAATAAGCTTTTCCAGCTTCACTGACATCAATTCCGTTAACAGTCGTAAGAGTTCCAAGGACTCCATAAGATCCCCAGGCGGCTCCGCTGTCGCTTTCCATGATAGCCTTTGTCGGCGGGAAATAGGGGCATCTCACGACCGTGCGGTTTGTCAGATAGTCAGGACCCGAAGAGCCAGCGAAAGGATGGCAGTTCGTCCAACCGATGAAGTAGATGCACCAGGCCCATTCCCCTCCCCATGGCACATGCCTGAACTGGTATCCGGGAACAGTGTCGGCATAATCATCGGAATAATGCAGATAGGCCAGCATGACCTGCTTCTGGTTGGAAAGACAATCTATGCCTTTTGCTGATTCCCTTGCGCTCTTCAGCGCCGGGAGAAGAAGTGCGGCAAGTATTGAAATGATAGCAATCACAACCAGAAGTTCGATAAGGGTGAATCTAGATTTGCCTTTGACATCATGTCTCATTTCCGACAAGCCCATGATACCGTCCCCCTATAAAAAATATCTTTTTGCCAATTCGTATCCTGGAGATAATTATATCATATAAGGAGGCAAGGTGCAATAATGAGGGAAGTAATTCCACTATGGCAAGGTGACTTCGATATAGTTCTCCTTGCAGTAATATTTGACACCGATGTCGGGGAAGCTTCCTTCCTTTACAAGCCCACTGTGCCCATCGAAGAACGTAAAGTTTGATGAGCCGTTGTGGCGGGCATGCACCTGGATGTGCTGGTATGGGGAATTTACCGGATCAAAGAAGGAGGATTGCTTTGAATCCGTGCCTGCAGTGTTCTGGACCGTGTCGGCGATCATCGCCATGGAATCAGGTTTAGGACAACGCCCGAGATTGATCCACCGGTCATAATATCCTCCCCCTGAAATCACCTTTGTCCAGTCGTTCCAAGGACATCCCATCCATGATCCTCCCAGGGTACTGCTAACTATTCCATATGTCTGCCAGATCGTGTTGACGTTCGTAGGAATCCAGTACCAGTCATATACCTCCGGGGGATTCTGGCTTGGACAGTATAGCACCATGGGATTCTGGATATAATTGCCTGCATCCGGTGTGGCGTGACGCAATCCACATTTCAAATAGGCAATCATGATGCTCCAGGGCCTTGTGTTATATCCGTCCTGGAGGCTGCCATACACATTGTTGCCTGGAATCCATCCCTGGAAATCTGAGGAATACTGAATGAGAGCCAAAGCTACCTGATGCTGGTTGTTAAGGCACTGAGATGCCATTGCAAACTTCTTGGCCTGAGTTATTGCAGGAAGAAGCATTGCAACGAGGATGGCTATGATGGCAATCACCACTAATAGTTCGATAAGCGTGAAATTATCTCTTTCACGGGAATACGGCTGGTATCTTCCTACAACCATCAGATTCCCCTCCTCTGGACTATACGCCTTTCCGCGCAGAAACATTATACCATAAAACCATGGCTTTTTCAACTACGTATCCTAGGAATGAAATATCTATAACTTTATCTTGAACAAACCTACTCCGGCAGCCCAGAGCTCCTTTGTTTCAGGATTATATCTGAGAATCATCGGTTTCACGAATGGTATGTCAAGAGTAATATCCTTCCAAGTCTTCCCTCCATCTTCAGTCATCTGCAAGGCTCCTCTTGAATCCTCATTCCAGACAACAGATGATGTGAAGATACGGTTTTCGTCGGCAGGATCAAAAGCGATTCCGGTAAACGCTCCATAAACACCCGGCCATGGAGCTACCGACTTGCTGGATTTCAGCATCTTCCATGTCTTACCGCTGTCATAGCTTGCCCAGAGGTTGTTTCCCCCACAGATGACAGTCCCCTTTGGCGTGACGACAACATTGAATATCCAGCTTTCTCCGGGAATGGGGCTCTTCTTCCAAGTTTCACCGGCATCTTCGCTTATATAAAGCCCTCCCTTTTCCGCACAGGCTCCCCAGAATATTCTTTTGGAATTTGTAGGATCCACTGCAAGTCCGAAAAAGATCCTTCTGCTTCCCGGCTGGTTGGAGAGTTGATTCCATGTATAGCCTCCATCGACGGACTTGAATATGCCGCCACCGGACAGGTTCTTCGCCGGTTCCGGCTCTCCGTCCATTCCAAGATACATTATGTCAGGATTGGCAGGATCTATTGCCAAAGCCCTAGCGTAGCTTCTGCCCCACATGCAGTTTACTTGGGGTATGTAGTTCGGAAGTCCTTCCTTCACAATCTTGAAACTGGCCCCGTCGTCCTCGCTTATGAGCACCCGGTTCGTATTTGGAGATCCGCTCCATGGCGAACATGTTGCCACTATCTTGATTTTC
>Ga0302238_1003433_pt1 | contig 10093 bp, 8 predicted proteins | sample AAG_UR_Asn_MG_FD_193527 | JGI IMG/M metagenome (GOLD analysis project Ga0302238, IMG submission 193527) | Enriched activated sludge microbial communities from anaerobic digester in WTTP, New Holstein, Wisconsin, United States - AAG_UR_Asn | ecosystem: Engineered > Bioreactor > Anaerobic >...
GGATTTGCTCCTCTTGCCCGACTGCATCTCATCCTTCTCTTCCCTCTGGCTGCATGCTTTGCCGTGGAAGATATTTTCAGTTTGGGCTCCTGGCGCAAGATAAACTGGAAGCTGTTGGCCCCAATCTTGGCAGCGATGGCTCTTTGTGGAGTGATTATACTGCTGACAAAGGATCCTAAAGGAGGTCATGCTGATCTGGCTCTTTCGGCGAAACTGATGAGTTCATTGGAATATGTTCTTCCGAACCTAGTCTCCTATGCTGTGCACTGGGTGCTGCTCTTACCCTTGGCAATCCCGCTTATCCTGATGCGTCCAAGACAAATGATCCGTCATTGGCTGCTGTTTGTTGTTCTTACACTGTCAGTCATACCGGTCGTGTTTGCTGCTTTCCGCGGCTTCTGGCCTGCGATTATTTCTCCTATTGCCGGTCTTGGGGCAGTCGCGGTCTGGCACGTAGCGAGCGATGCCTGGAAAAAACATGACGGTGTCCAGTTTCTGCTTTCATTGATGATTCTGCTGCCCTTGCCGATATGCGTTTATCTGCATATGCCTGGGAAATACCTTTTAATTTCTGCTCCGGCAGTGGCTGTTATAATTGCCAGCATGTTAGATGATCGAACTACAAAAATCCAGATTATAGGAATGGGATTGACAGTGGTTTTGTCAATACTGCTGGGAATTGCCATCATCCATGCGGATGCAAACTTGGCAGGTTTGGGGAGGCAGGCTGCCAAAGAACTGATTGCTCCTAATGTATCTTCAGGGAAACATGTCTGGTATGCGGGACATTGGGGCTTCCATTGGTATGCGGAAAAGGCGGGGGCACAACCACTTTCTGCAGTACCCCCATTTCCCGTTCGTGGAGATTTGCTTGTATCCAGCAAAAGGGCATATGGCTATGCTATCGACCTATATCCAAGACGATCATGGATTGAGCAGTTGACGGATAAGACAGCAGGAGGTAGGATTATGTGTAAGGAACTTGGTGCTGGATTCTACTCGAATTCATGGGGTTATCTTCCATGGGCATGGGGGGACGAACCTTGTGATGTTTATGACCTTTGGATCATAGATCAGGACAAGCCAACATGGCCTTTGGAAAAACGCTGACATACAAATTAACAATTAAAAAAGGATTAATATGAACTATCCTAAACTGTCCGAAAAACTTCGTTCCGAACGTCTGTCAATTCCAGGTCCCGGAAAACTGAGGATGATCCTTGATACAGACACATATAACGAGGTCGATGACCAGTTTGCCTTGTGTCAGGCGGTTCTCTCTCCGGACCGGCTCGAGCTTGAGGCAGTATATGCCGCACCGTTCCATAATTCACGGTCCAGCGGTCCGGCAGATGGCATGCAGCGCAGCTACGACGAGATCCAGCGCGTCCTCGGAAAACTTGGAAAATCCAAATATTGTCCGGTTTACAAGGGTTCGGAAAAATGGATGAAGCCTGATCAGAAGCCTGTCGAAAGCGAGGCAGCCCGAGACCTGATAAAACGTGCAAAATCGAAGGATAAACGCCCTCTCTATGTCGTAGCCATCGCAGCCATTACAAATATCGCTTCTGCCATACAGATGGATCCTTCGATAATTGAACGCATTGTCGTCGTCTGGTTGGGTGGACATGACCACGGTCAGGACGATACCCGTGAATTCAACCTGAAACAGGATCCGGATGCCGCCAGGGTCATTTTGGATTCAGGAGTTCCATTTGTCCAGATACCATGTTGCAATGTGGCTTCACACCTGAACACGACCGTGGTGGAGCTAAACCAGTATCTCAAAGGTAAAAACGCGATTGGTACCTATCTTGCCGACATCGTGGCAGGTTATGTCGGGAAAAGTGACCCGTATGCCTGGTCGAAGGTCATCTGGGACATCTCCGCCACCAGCTGGTTAATCGAACCGAAATGGCTGCCATCAAAGCTTGTACCCACCCCAACATTGAACGATGATGTGACCTGGGGCCCATCCAAAGGAAGACATCCGATGCGCATCATTACAAGAATCCAGCGAGATCCGATTTTCAGGGATGTGTTCAAAAAAATAACTGCAGTGAAGGACTAAGAGAAAACATGAACATTACAATGATAGGTTTGGGAATCATCGGGGAGATCTGGGCGAGGAATCTCCAGAAGGATGGATTTAATGTCAAGTCCTGGAACCGGACACCGAAGGATTTTCCTGGATTCGAACCTGATCTGGCTAAAGCTGTAATAGGTTCTGAATTGATTTTCATTGTTGTTGCGGATCCACCGGCGGTCCAGCAGGTGCTTGATGTCATCCTGCCAATCCTGGAGAAAGGGCAGACAATCATCCAAAGCAGCACGATTTCCACGAAATGGACTTTGGAGTTTGCCAGTCAGGTCATGAAGACAGGGGCAAGGTTCGTTGAATCCCCGTTCACAGGTAGTAAGCCTGCGGCGGAACAGCGCAAGACGGTATTCTATCTCGGAGGCGAAAAATCAGACATCGAACTTGCGAATCCCGTACTTGAACGTCTTTCCAGCAGTCGGCTCCATATCGGATCTCTCGGAACCGCGAGCGCATTGAAGCTTGCAATGAACATGAACATCGCCATGGTATTTGAAGGACTGAGCGAGAGCCTGAGCTTTGCAAGAAAACAAGGAATTTCCGACGAGATATATTTCGAAGCCCTGCATCTGAATGCATCGCGTTCCGGATTAAGTGATCTCAAGGAGGAAAAACTGAAAAAAAAGGATTTTTCCCCGCAGTTCTCACTGAAACACATGGACAAGGATCTGCGGCTTGCCCTTGAAGACGCCGGAAATCTCCGCCTCCCTCAGCTCAGGGAGACAAAGAAGATCTATGATGAAGGGATGAGTAAAGGGATGGGGGATAAGGACTTTTCCGTGCTGTCAATCTTGCTGAAATGAATTTAAGAATGTCAAAATCAGCTTAATATTCATTGAATTATTACTAAAAATACCCAATTATGCTTGAAATTTAATACTAGCAGTATCAATTATCAAGCATAATAAGGGTTTCATATGAAATACATACATCGTCAAATATCTGACCGCATCTTAGGATTATTCAAAGAATTTCCTGTGATTATTATTACAGGAGCACGGCAAGTTGGTAAGACGACCTTGCTAAAGCATTTGTTTGCTGATAAGGGGGACTATGTAGTCTTTGATCCGACAACCGACATTGAAAATGCGAGAAAGGATCCGGATCTTTTCCTGAACAATCATAAGGAGCCGTTGATACTTGATGAAGTACAATATGCTCCTGAACTTGTTGCGGCGATCAAGAGGAGGGTTGACAAGGACAGGCATCCTGGCAGATTTATCCTGACAGGCAGTCAGCAGTGGCAGGTTCTCAAGAATATTTCCGAAAGTCTTGCCGGACGCGCAATACTTCTGGAACTGTCAGGTTTTAATGCGGCGGAACTGTCAGGTTGCACATTGACAATGGAACCTTGGATAGAAAGATGGATGCATGACCAGCAGGAAATGGTTGAGCAGGCGGGATCAAATATCTTTGGAAATGGAATTGGGATTTATGAGCAGATATTCCGAGGATCATTGCCAGACGCAATGGAGACAAAGATTGAAAACCTCCGATATTACCATAAATCATATCAGCAGACATATATTGAAAGAGATATACGATTGCTTTCCAACATACATGATCATCAGCAGTTCGGAAGGTTTTTCAGCATTTCGGCAGCATTGACGGCACAGGAGGTGAATTATTCCCAGCTTGGAAGGGATATTGGTCTGGCGCAGAGGACTGCGCATGCCTGGCTCGACATCATGAGAGGAACATATCAGTGGACGGAAGTTCCCCCTTACCACGGTAACGCCATCAAAAGGATAAGCGGAAAGCCAAAGGGATATTTTGGAGATACCGGACTAGCCTGTTCTGCCCAGACCATCAGTTCTCCTTCTGCCCTTGCCGGGAGCCCTCTTTCCGGAGCGCTTTTTGAGACCTGGGTGGTAAATGAAGTTAAAAAACAGTGTTCACTCATGTCAGTTCCTCCAAACCTTTATCATTGGCGTTCTCATGGAGGTGGGGAGGTGGATCTCATACTGGAGAGGGACGGCATCCTATATCCCATGGAAATAAAGATGACAACACAGCCCAAAAAAAATGACATAAGGGGAATTGCTGCTTTTAGAGATACATATCCAAATGCGAACATCGCAACTGGTGCAATAATATGCTGTACAGATCACGCATATAAGGTTTCAGAAGATACTTATGCAATTCCATGGAATTGCAGGTGGAGAAACGGGAATAACAAGAAATTCTCAAGAGCAAATAGATGATAACCATTAAGAGTTGTGGATTGGAATTCAATGGAATCGCCATTTAAAGTTGGAAAAGATAAGGAGGGGCGGCAATGAATTCTTCAAGTTTGACTTATTTCATTGGAGGTTGGTTGGCAAATTGCGCCGTATGTCTTATTTGTATTGCCTCGATGTGGTACGCAATAAAACGAATCTCAAATTCGCGTATTGGTCCTATGGGGACTGGATCATTTATTCTCATATTACTCTTAGGTTTCTGTATTTCCTTAATTCCAAATCCGGCAAAAACCATTCTGATGATTTCTGTTTTTGGGTTTTTGATTTTATCAATTCCATTGTGGATTGCAAGTCTTTTTATCAAGGCAAAGAAACATTTTTCTTCTCAAGAGGAGTCATTATTAAATGAGGAGTCTGTAAAGAAGGGAACAGGACTTGGAGAAAAAACTAAAAATAGTAGCGAAGGGGAAAAGATTCAGGAAATAGTAAAAGATCAACATATTCAGACTTCAGAGTCGGTTAAGGCGACTCAAGTCGAAATAAAGAGGAGATGGAATAGGAAGAAAATTGTCTTTTGGTTTCTTACAATTCTCGTCGTGCTGACATCCCTCTTTGGCATTAGTATTTTTATTATTATGAAATTAGATGAAAAACAGAAAGTAAAATATGAAAATTTACGTGAACAACAGAAAATTCTAATGGAATTCTGTGAAATTCCTATTTCAGCAACAAAAAGCGATGTGAAGTTTATAAAGGGGAAACCCACAAAAGCTAATGATGAAGATAATGTTTGGGAGTATGAGTTTGAAGATTTAGTCGTTTTCTTTGATGACAATAACGTTTGGGCAATAATATATTTCAAGTCATGGTGCATTGACAAAAATATTGGTGTAATTAAAAGTTATAAAGACATTACTGAAAAATTTGGCCAGCCTTCTAATGTGTCAGTATCTGAAGATGATTTAGAGAGAATTTTATCTTTTAAGAAGTATCACATCTTCTTCTGTCTCAGAGAAAACAAAGTTTATGCATATGGCATGTTCAATCCTGAGCTTGAGATTGCGCAAATGGGATTCAGATTTAAGAAGGAAAAAAAAGTCGAGGTGAAAAAATAATTAAGCCAGTTAATCCGGTTTGACACAACCTTGTTGCGATGACGATCGCCCAGAAGGTTTGGAGAAAAAGGAGAATGAAATGGCAGAATACAATATTGGTTTCAGCGAGAAACTGATTGATGCTGCTGAAGTCGTAGCTGTGAAATGTGCTAACGATGTTGATGCAATTCGTGCGGTTCTTTATCTCAGTTCGCTTGCATCGGAAATTGCCCTCAAGGCTTTGCTTGAAAAGGCAGGAATATCAGTTAAAGAAATAAAGGCGCGTGGGCATAGCCTTAGAGGTCTGCTGACAGATCTCGGTAAATGTCAAATTCAGGATGAATTTAAAGCAAATTCACATTCGTGGGTTCCAGCGACAAGACTGCGAGCCAGATTAGTTGACGCTCGTTATTCTGATGCAACGGTAGGAAAAATCCTTACTGGCGAGGAAATCGGTGCATCAAAGTATCCTAACGAACTACGTTATGGAGACCATATTAAGGACTATCCACCAAAACTCAAGCTAAATGCTGCAAAAGTAGTCATTGGCTGGGCAAAAGAACATTTGGATGATATTCGTCTTAAACCAAGCGGTCCATGATTTATGTGAAGATATCTTATGATTGTGGATGGTCCTGTTTTATCATCTTTGACGGCGGCGATCCCCTGTATTTTTTGAATATCCGAGAGAAATAGAATTCATCATCGAATCCGACCTTCGAAGCCACCTCCTTTACTGTCATTCCTGGGCTGTTCCTCAGGATCTCCTCAGCACGATCAAGACGCAGATCTATCACGCATGACTTGAAGGATTTCCCGAGCTTTGCCTGGAAGATATGGGAAATAGACGACTTGCTGCGTCCGACAAGCCCTGCTGCTTCGGAAAGAGTAGGAGGGTTCTCAAGATTGCATCTGATTCTGTGGAGTATCTTTTCAACCACGGTATCCCCTTGTATGGATGCTATTCCTTCCTTTGCGATTGAACGGACAAGCATTGAAAAGAGTCCGAGCAAACTTGGCAGTTTGGAAGTGGAGATTTCAGGTACATCGGAAAAAGCCAACATTAATTCGGAATCATTTCCAAATTTTCCTTTCCAGTCGTCTATGATGCTTTTCGGAGGTGTTGAAGCTGTCCTGAACTGTCCTGCCATCACAAATCCTGCAGGGACATTGTCGATATAGACAGGGAAAATGATCTCGACAAGTCCGCCATGGCAGGTGTATGAGACCAAAGTCCTTCTTTCAGAAGCCTCCTTGAGCTTTCTCCGATCTTGTTCCAGGCATCGTCCGCTCCCGTATAGCTTTGAACGAATCATGGAGCAGTATCTGCACATCTGTTTCTTCTGTCCGACCTTGATCTCGTGCATGTCGGTTGCGAAATACGCAATTCGGGCGCCGAAACAGCCGGAAAAATTGTCCAGCGCGGTCTGGACGTTCTCGTTGAGCAGCACATTCAGGCTTTGAGTTTTCCTTGCCATGGACATAATATTGCACTAAGTTGCATAAAAGTCCATGCCTCTTACAGGTATATCCATTCCAAATTAATGTTTGACATCATATCTTGGGACAAGATAAAAGAAAATATTAATAAGGAGATGCCATGAAGAAAATATCTAAGAGGGAAGTAGTCAAGCTTGCCATTGAAGGCAAGAGCGTACCTTACACTCCATGGAGCTTTGGGTTCACTCATGAGCCAGCGGAGATGCTTTTTAAGCATTACGGGACAAAGGATCTGGACCAGTTCCTACATCCGCATCTTTACGGTATCGGAGGAGGTAACGGATTCTTCACGAACATTGGAAATGACTGCGTCAAGGATATTTTCGGCGTAGTATGGGATAAGAGCGTTGACAAGGACATTGGAATAGTGAGGGGATGCGTGATTCCTGAGCCTACCTTGAAGGGATACTCGTTCCCGGATCCGGACAATCCTGTGTTCTGGGCTGGAAACGACAGCTTGAAGAGCGAAAAGGCTCAGGGAAGATACCGCGTCTATAGCATAGGATTCTCCCTATATGAACGTGCCTGGACTCTTCGAGGCATGGAAAACCTGATGATGGACTTCATCGAACATCCTGACTTCGTAGAAGAATTCCTTCGGCGCATAGCCGACTTCAACATCGAACTTGTAAAAAGGGCTGTGAAACTGGATGTGGATGCCGTCTATTTCGGGGATGACTGGGGCCAGCAAATCGGGCTCCAGATGGGGCCTGAACTCTGGAGGCAGTTCATCAAGCCCCAACTCGTGAGAATGTATGGGGAAGTCCGAGGGGCTGGCAAGAAGGTTTTCATCCATTCCTGCGGAGATGTCGATGAACTTTTCGATGAGCTTATAGATATCGGACTCAACTGTTTTAACCCGTTCCAGCCGGAAGTGATGGATGTTTTTGCGCTTATGGACAAATATCATGGGAAACTTGCGTTCCATGGAGGACTTTCAACTCAGCAGACACTACCCAAGGGAACGGTGCAGGACGTCAAGGCGGACAGTGAAAAGCTACTCAAGAAGGGACTCAGGGGAGGATATATTTTCTCTCCAGCCCACGCAGTCGAGGGAGACGTTCCTCTAGAGAATATCCTGGCGTTCATTGAATCCGCGACCAACCAGCCGGGATTCAATTGACAAGATAACAAATTTCCCAGGATAATAGAAGGCCTGCAAAGGAATATCTTTTGCAGGTCTTTTTATTTGTTAAAATCAATTGAATCTGTAAGTTATAAAAATATGATCAATGGGAAAAAAATAGTTGTTGTGATGCCGGCATACAATGCCGAAAAGACCCTTATGGCCACATATGACGAGGTGATGGCGCAGGGATGTGTTGATTTTGTGGTCCTGGTCGATGATGCAAGTGCCGACAAGACGGCTGAAGTCGCTGGGAAGCTCAAGAACATGAGAGTGTTCAGGAACGAGAAGAACCTTGGATATGGCGGCAACCAGAAGATCTGCTATCGTCTTGCCTTGGAGGAGGGAGCGGACATTGTCATAATGGTTCATCCCGACTACCAGTATACCCCCAAGCTCATCCCGGCGATGGCATCCCTCATTGGAAACGGACTATATCATTGCGTTCTGGGCTCCAGGATTCTCGGAGGCTATTCGCTCAAGGGAGGAATGCCTGTTTACAAATACATTAGTAACAGGTTCCTGACGCTTGTTGAGAATTTTTTCCTCGGGGCGAAGCTTTCAGAATACCATACCGGCTACAGAGCCTTCTCCAAGGATCTTCTGATGAAGTTGCCTCTTGATGTGAACAGCGATGATTTCGTGTTCGACAACCAGATGCTTGCACAGATTGTCTGGACTGGCTGCAAGGTCGCTGAGATAAGCTGTCCCACCAAGTATTTTCCGGAGGCATCCAGCATAAATTTCACGCGAAGTACCGTATATGGACTGGGATGCCTTAAAACCTCCCTGGAATTCTTCTTCTCAAAGATTGGACTTGGAGGGGCAAAAAGATTTCCGTCCGGACTCAGGAACTGCCTTCAGGAAAAAACTGAATGAACCAGACCGTTAAATGGAAATATCTTCCTCATTTCCTTCTAGTCATCCTGACTGCAGCTGTCTATTCCAGTTCCATGAAATTTCCTCTCCTTGAAGGATGGGACGACCATATTTACGTCTCTGGCAACGTTGAAAAGCTCCAGTTTTCAATTACAAATCTCATATACTGGCTCACGCACTCATGCGAAGGATGTTATCTGCCTCTGACAATGTATTCATATATGATTGATTATGCTGTCTGGGGATTGAATGGCCTGGGATATCACATTCAAAATGTCTTCTGGCATATACTTGCCGTACTTGCCGTCTTCAGCATGATGAGATACTTCAAGATAGACGTGAAACTCGCTTTCGCCCTTGCCCTGATCTTCTCGATACATCCGCAGAGGGTTGAATCGGTAGTGTGGATATCCGAGAGAAAGGATGTGATGTGTGCTGCCTTCTACTTATGGAGCGTCTTCTTCTGGCTGGGAGGAAGGAACAAGATCATATCTTTCGCCCTTTTCATCGCAGCAATGCTTTCCAAGTCAATGGCAATAAGCCTGCCGTTCGTACTGCTGGCCTGCGAATATTTTGAAAATGGCGGATTCAATCCCAGGGCTTGGCTAAAGAAAATATGGCCGTTCCTGCTGGTCTTCGTAGTGTTTATTCCAATAACTATACTGTCACAGGACATCAACAGGGAGGGGATTTCAATCCCCCGCCAGACCTACGTTCTTATACATAACATGGTCTGGTATGTCCGTACGACATTCTTCTCGAGTGAACTTTCGCCGATTTATCCCAGAGTGCTGCTGTCGGCAACCGAGATAACGAGGATGTTGGCATGGTATATGGTGTTCTTCTTCCTGGGATATGTGTTTTTCAAAGTGGACGGAGATTTCTTCAAATCCAAGATACTGCCGGTTTTATTCTGTTTTGTGATTTCAATTGCTCCGGTGGCCGGCTTTCTCCCGCTGGGGGCCATCGACTATGCCGACAGGTACAGCTACATCCCTTCAGCCTTTATTTGGATAGCTTTTGGACTTATTCTCGCCAAGAATTACAATGGCTCATCAATGGAGGATAAATCTCGGAAACAGACCCTTAAGTTCAAGGCATTTGCCGTATCAGGTTGCTTTTACATAATATGCTTAGCAGCGATAAATCTCCTTTATTCTAATGCCTGGAAGGATTATTATTCCTTGCTTAGATATGCGTGTGCGTATGAGCC
>Ga0302238_1003436_pt1 | contig 10086 bp, 4 predicted proteins | sample AAG_UR_Asn_MG_FD_193527 | JGI IMG/M metagenome (GOLD analysis project Ga0302238, IMG submission 193527) | Enriched activated sludge microbial communities from anaerobic digester in WTTP, New Holstein, Wisconsin, United States - AAG_UR_Asn | ecosystem: Engineered > Bioreactor > Anaerobic >...
TATGGTAAGGAACATGGTAAAAAGATTCGGTCCGGTATATTCGCTCCCCCTCAACCACCAGATCATCACAAGGATACAGTCATACTTCGAGCACATGGACAACCAGCAGGTCATTTCCGTTTCGGAAGGATCGCGTCTTGTCATGAGCCTTATGAACACACTCGTCGAGAGCCGGGAGGACAGGAAGATAGACAAGCCCGAGAACCTCCTCCTCAACAAGGCCATAGTCCTCCTGGGCAGGAACACCGAAGGTACCATGAAAGTCGACCAGCTTGCGAAGCTCGCAGGTGTCTCACGGGAGCATCTCACAAGGGTGTTCAGGCAGATGACAGGCCTGCCACCGCACCAGTTCATCAACCGCAGGAAGATAATGGAGGCCTGCTCGATCCTCGACAGCGGAAAGACCAGCATAAAGGAGGTCTCAGACAGCCTCGGTTATAAGTCATCCGCCCACTTCACCCGCACCTTCAAACGGGTCATGAAGAAGACCCCCAGCGAATACATGCGCGACAAACTGATGCCTGCATTGTAACCGCTACTTTGAAACCTAAATTTGAATCCTTGGAAGCGCTTTAGATTTATTATCCTTACTTTCCTTGTAACCTTTATCCTCCAAATGCTGTATATAAGTGAATATTAATAAGGAGGAGCCATGATAGCAAAGTTCAGTCCGATGATTCTTCTATGTCTCGCGATCGCATCTTATTCAACATCCGCCGGAGATGCGGATCTTAAACCGAATGCAGTCCTGACATTCGAATTCCCGGATCTTCCGCCAACCCTGGTCAACCAGATGAAAAATGACAATGTCAAGCCGAAGATGACCGTTCAGCTTCCTTCAAACTATACCAAGGACGGGAAGTTCCCCATCTTTGTCTTCCTCGAGGGTGGTGACGGTGGACACGGTGACATGCTTTCGTCCGCGCTGAGGGTCGTCAAGGACAAGGACTTCATCTGTGTGAACATGCCTCTTTTCAAGGAAAATTCCGAAGGCGCCCTGAAGGAGAATGTTGAAGGGATACAGGCACTGCTGTCGAGTTATGGCATCGCCATTCCGGCGGAAGAGAAGGAAAAGGTTGACAAGACCCTGGAAGGTTTTTCCACGTGGATAATATTCAAGCGGGACGCCAAGAAGATCGCACTGGCCTATAAGACGATGCTTGAAAAGCTCTTCAAGGAAATACCGAACATAACCGTTGAACGCAGTGCTATCGGGGGTTTCTCCAATGGCGCCCACACAACAGGAGTCCTGATAGCTGAACAGGATCCCTTCATCATGGATCATTTCCAGGCGTTCTACATGTGGGACGGGGGGCTTTTCATCCCAAAGGACAGCCTTGCGAAACCGGCGCTCAAGGGCAAACGACTCCTCATGCTCTATGGCGACCAGCCCGCCAATGAATTCGGAAGAATGTTCTTCCTGACCCTGGAAGGATGCATCGACAAGGAGGCGAAGGCCCAGAAAATTGATCTCACCTCCATTGTCATGAAAGGCCACGGCCACGAGATGCCGGACAAGTATGCCGAACTCCTCGGGAAATGGACCAGGGGCGAGAAAATCCAGCAACCGGAGTGACCGTCCAGTGGCTCTGTGTTTTCAGAGTCATACACCACCAGCAGAACAGGTGGTTTATACGCATGCCCGAGGCATGCGAATCTCGAGGGGTATGGTCGGGGCTTGAATTTGTGATCCTATAAATGCATCCCGTTGCATTTAAAACTCATGACAAAATCCAAGTTCCAATTTCCAAAATCCAAACAAGTTCCAGTCTTCAAATTCCAAACAGGTTTTTTTAATTCTTAAATTTATCATTCTTGCAGAAATTTGTTTGAAATTTTCTATTTTTCCAGTTTGTTTGGAGCTTGGATGTCTGGAATTTGGAACTTCACCTTCAATTGGAAAAACAGCTGATCAATTTTTCCGCAAAAGGCTTATCCTGAAGTATATGCCGGTTCCGCATTCTTGCTTCTCTTCGCGGCACCAGCTCCGTCCCGTCGATCCAGGCTTTCCCTTTTAGCCTTCAGTTCCGGGGTCATCGCACCCATTTTTTCAAGGGCCTGAGCTGCGAAGTAACGGACATAGTAATCATTGCTGGCTATCAGCTTCGAAAGATTGGGTATTGCTTCGGACGCCTCGACGCCGATGTCGCCCAGACCTTCTGCGGCCTTCATTACGATGTTTATCTGGTTGTCCCCCAGATCAAGGAGATATCGTTTTATCCTCAGTTCCACCGTCATTGCGTCATTCTGCTCCAGGAATGCGGCTGCGAATTTGCGGACGTTGCTGTCGTGATTGTCCAGCACCTTTATGAGTTCCGGAATGACGGCCGATCCGATGTTGGCAAGCTCCAGTCCGGCCTTTTCACTGACACTGATATCCCTGTCCTTCAGATCGGCTATGAACCGTTTCACCCTAAGGTCCGTTGTCAGAACATTGTAATTTTCCAGGGCGTTGTAGGAAAGTTCTCGGACCTGGGAGCTGCTGTCCTCTATCGCCTTCTTGAATGCTGCTACAGATTCCTTGGCGGGACCGTTCTTTCCAAGCGCAGTGGCGGCGCTCATCCGGACTCCGCTGTTACCATCCTCCAGGGCCTTTGCCAGTTCCAATAATATCTCAGTGTCCGCAGGCACAGGCTTGCCCAGTATTTCAATGATATTCCTGCGTACCTCATCCTCCTTGTCATTCAGGGATTTCATGATCAATGTCATGGCCTGCGGCGGCAGGGAGCTGAATTCATTCAGGGCCTCTGCCGCGCTTACCCGGACATCTCCGCTATCGTTATCCAGCATTTTTATCACGAAAGGTATAGAGGAGTTGCCTATTTTTGCAAGTGCTTCAACCGCCACTGCACGCCGCTTGTCGTCCGGATGATGCAGTTCACGGATATACCAGTTCAAGGGGAAACACAGCTTCCACAGCATAGGAACTCCGAACCATCCCGCAAGGAACAGGATAATGCTTGCAAATAATCCTCCAAGCACTGAAAGGAAAGGATGAGAGGAGATGAGATACCCCAGTCTCTTGTCCGCAGTCATGACACCTAGTCTCCTGAGGGCCTTTGCAGAATTACTGCTGACAGCATGATCCTTGTCATTCAATGCCTGCATAAGGGACGGAGTTGCAGTCTTTGCGGCAGGACCTATCATTCCAAGGGATTCGGCCGCAGCCGCCCGGACATTGCCACTGCTGTCGGACAACGCCTTTACAAGGGAGGGAACTGCAGTTTTCGCTTCAGGCCCTATCTCACCCAGTGCCCTTATCGCCGCCTCGCACACTTCCTTGTCACCCATCATGCCTATGAGGGCGGGAACTACTTCCGGTGTAGAGGGACCGAGTTTTCCAAGGGCTTCAGAGGCCTTGATGCGGACCACGCTTTTGCCATATTCCAGGTCACAGATATATTTTTCAGCCTTGAGCGCCGGGGTCAGCAGCCCCCTTTTCTCAAGGAAGCTGACAGACTCCTTCCGGACAACATACTCCCTGTCATGAAATGCCGATGTGATCGCCGGCATCACCTCCGGAATGACAGGACCTATCTTATCAAGGGCCTCAACTGCCTCGATACGGGCATCCCCGCTCATGTTGCTATCTCCCAGATCCAGCACATATCTCATCGCCTTGATCTCGTTGGTCAGTGCCTTCCTTTTTTCCAGGGCTTCTGCGGCGCTTCTCCTTACATTCCCGTTATTGTCTTTTACAGCATCCTTGAGAGCCTGGATTATTCCCGGTGACGTAGCCTTGATATTGCCCAAGGCGCCAGCCGCTCCCTGACGGGTATAGCTGTCCTTGTCGCTCAACGCTTTCAATATTAACGGGACGGCCGGTTCACCTATCTTGTCCAGGGATTCAACCGCGCTTTGACGGACATATATGTTCCTGTCGGTCAACATTTTGATCAGGGCGGGTATGATTTCAGGTTTGGCATTTCCGATATTGCCCAGGACCTCTGCAGTTCCTTTTCTGGTGAAGCTGTTTATATCCGTCAATGCCTCCATCAGTGCAGGTATTGCCGGTTCGCCCACCTTGCTCAATTCTGCCACGGCCTTCGAACGGACATCTCCTTCCTGGCTTCCCAATGCCTTAATGAGCGAGGGCACGTCTGCAGTCGGAGACTTGAGGGGTGCAATGAACGGTTTAAGTTCGGAATTCGCACCAGACAGGATCTGGCCTGCAAGAAAAATTGCAGCGACGATTGTCCATGATATTCCAATTCGGAATTTCATATTTGCACGAATTGACAGTTTTTTTAATTAGAATTAATTTCAAACAGAGCATAAGACATGCCAAGTTTGAGGCTAAAATGAGGCTGGAAAACCTTTTCAGTACTCGACAAACTTTGAAGGCACTTCCCTGCCGTCTACCTTGACTGAATAGTTCTTGCCCTTACGGGTGATCTCGACATTGTACTTCTTCCCTCTTATCACACGCTGGATGCTTGCGTTCTTCCAGCCGGAAGGCAGACAGGGATCAATGTGGAATCCATCGAAATCAGGCTTGATCCCAAGGAAATATTCCACGACCGCCCTGAACATCCAGCCAGCTGTTCCGGTGATCCATCCGCTTATGGATTCGCCGGCCCTGGCATTGTCAGGACCAAGATACTGGTTCGTGAATGCATATGGCTCGGAACCGGATACGGAGGACGGATGTTTCTCACTGTCGGGCATCACCTTGAGGAAGCTCGCAAGGGCCCTGTCCGCCCGTTTTGCATGCAGGTCGGCGACTATCTTGAACGAGGTGCCATGGCAGTACGGAGTACCGTTCTCATACATTCCCGGCAGAAGCATCGTGACACGTCCTACATTCTTGTCCTTTGCCGTGAACGAAGGTTTCAATGTGAGGGATCCATGCTTGCTTTCAAGTATGTTGTCTATCGCCTTCAGGCATTTCTTGTAGCGGTCTCCCTTTGCAAGGTCCGAGAGAATCGCCCAGGTCTGGGAATTGAGGAATATCTTTCCCTCCTTGTTCTTGCGGGATCCCACAGGATTTCCAAAGTCGCTGTATCCCGCGAGATACCAGTTGCCGTCCCATCCATGTTTCTGGATCGCCTTCTCTATCTTCTCCCTGCGCCCCTTCATCTCCTTCAGGAGTACCTTGTCGTCGCTCCTCTTCTTCTCGAGGAAATCAATGAATGTGTTCAGGGCATAGAAAAGTCCGATGGACGTCCAGACGCTTTCGCCGATCCCGTCCTTGCCCATCCAGTTGAGGGAGTCGTTCCAGTCGCCGCAGTGCGCCTTCACGAGACCGTGTTTGCCGGTATCGTTGCTGAGATGGCGGAGCGACAACACCACATGGTCAAAGACACTTGCCGATCCCTTGTCCAGGAATTTCACCTTCTCCTTGAGTATCCCGTAGTCTCCGGTTTCCTTCAGATATGCAATAACTGCAAGCACAATCCAAACTGGTCCGTCAGAATAATGATGATCCTGGAGAGGCATCCAACCGCGGATGCCATGTCCGTCGGCGCACTGGTGCTGGAGCGTCTCGATGATCTTTGCGCGCGCAAGCTTCGGGTTGAATATCGCCATGCCCCAGGCGTCCTGGAGAGTGTCGCGGAATCCGCGGGCTCCGTCGCGCCCGAACTCGGCGCAGAGCTGTGTCTGCTGCTTCGACCAGATATTGGTCATGATGTTCATGTGCTCGTTCGGAGTTTTGATGATCACTTTGCTGATCATGTTCTCCTTCGACTTCAACAGGCTGTCAAATGATTTCTTCCGGTATGCGGAAGGGATTATCTTCCTGATGATGCGGGACCTTTCGGCATCGCTGCTGAACAGCCCCATGAGGACGGTGACATTCTTCTCCTGTCCTGCCGACAGCGCCACGTCGATCAGCATCGAACCGGCGAGATCCTCGCACCAGGCCTCCTTGCACGCCATCTTTCCGCTGACCACCGAATCCGGTGCGCCGATGTGCCCGTATGGTCCGAGGAACTGGCGTTTGCCGCCGCACCATCCCTTGACCTTCCCGTCAGTGGCGACAAAGGCATTGTACCTGTCATGCGGGCGCTCATCGGAGAGATTGTAGCTTACGACGGCATTGTCCTTCCTGTTGAAGGTGGATCTGAAATAGGAATATATGCTGCCGAATATCGGGTATCCGAGAAGTTTCCATTCGACGTACGGGATCAGGCTGAGACTGCGTTTCTTCCGGGAATTGTTCTTGATCGAGAACTCCCATATCTCCACCGGATCGTCCGGGGCGAGGAAGACCTTGCTGCTGATGGTCACGTCGTTGTAGGTGATCTCATACTTCGAATATCCCAGCCCGACGGTGGACTGGTACTTTGCGCCTTTTGCCTTTGTCGGGAACCATCCGGTGTTCCAGATCCTGCCGCTGTCGTTGTCGCGGACATAGAAGTAGCGGTGCCCGTCGTTGATCGCGTCGACCCTGCCCCTGAGATCATTATACAGCATGGTGCGGTCGTTGAAGATTCCTTCTCCGCTGCCGAACTGGTTCATGCCGGTGATCAGGTTGTCATTCCAGAGGAAGTTGATCTGCGCGCGCGGCGGCATCGTTGCATCAGTGATCACATACTCCCGCCCGTCGGCGGAAAAATGTCCGAATGATTTCTTCATTGTCAAAACCTCTATGTTTATTAATAAAATTACATTGTTTATTGGTTATATTATCGTTCGCAAACGGGGAAAATATTTCTATATGCAGTGATTTCAAACTCTTATTACTTGCCCTTCTTCGGTTCAGGTTTGACCTTTTCAGGAGGTTTCTGCTTCTCCTGTTTCGGCTGGGGCTGCGGCTTGGGTTTCTGCTTCGGCTTCGGTTTCGGAGGAGGATTTAGCATCTTGAGAGTCTTCTGCCAGAGCATCTGGCATCTGCTTATGGTCCTGGCGTTGACAAGCTTCTCTATCTCGGGCTTCTTCGCTTCAACATCCTTCCAAAGCGCCTGCACATCTCCAAGATCATATTTCCCCGCCCTCATCACAAGCTGCAGATCGTTGAAGAGGACATCCTCGGAATCGTTCTTGTCGAAATTGGTCATCTGCGAAATGTACCACTGCTTCATTTCAGGCGCATCCCAGTCAAGCAGCGCCTCATGGATGCGCTCTATCGAAAGCATCACGTCCCTGCGGTCACGCCCCTTTGTCAGTTCATCTCCAGCCATTGACTGCAGGAAAGCCATCACCTCCCTGAGGTTCTTCAGATTGGCTTCGGACAGTCCGGCCATTCCGCCGTTGCCCGAACTGAGCTTGAGCTCGGACCCCAGAAGTGCGGCAAACGGATCCTTGATGTCGTCTTCAGTTCCAGCCTTTCCGTCGGCCCCGTTCGGTCCCTGGGTCACAAAGAAGAAGAAATTCTCCATGTCCGCATAATATCCCCTTACGGAACGGGCTCCAAGTCTTATCATGTCGAGGGCTGCAGGACCGAAATCATCGCATGTCGCACGTCTCGTCCCGTCAATGAAATACAGAAGGGCCTTCCTTGGATGTCCGGTATATATCTGCATCAGCCCCCTGTGACGGGAGGCCGCTGAATTGTCGCCGCAGTCGGCCATGGCCTTCGCAAACGACTTCTCGCGTTCCGGATATGAGGGATATTTGATCCCATCCATAAGATTCTTCAGATCGTCCTCGGTGCCTATCTTCTCATCGTCTCCCTCCGGACCCCATATCTGGTAGTCCGAGAACACCTTTGCCCTGTCCTCGTTTCCGTCCATCTGCTTGAATATCTCATAAATGATCCTTACCGCATTCTGATGTCTCCACGGCTCGTCGGAGGCGTCGAGCAGGATCTTGCCGGCCCCCAGCGCCTCGTTGAACTTCTTGTCCCTCAGGTACGCCTCGGTGATCATCTGCTGGGCCGAATACCAGTGGTGAGAAATATCAGGATGCTCGGTGAACACCTTCTCGCACTGCCTGACGACCTCGTCGCAGGACGCCTTCTTCTCGACAAGCATGTCGGCGATCATCTTGCACCAGTTCTGACGCTGGTCCGGGGGCTGGTTCTCGGTGATCTTCCCTATCTCCGTGCAGTATCTGATAGTCTCATCAAGCTTGCCGGTCCTCCGGAGGCAGTTGGCGTATCTCATGCGGATCCCAAAATGCTCCCAGGGGTTCCTGATCTTCAGGTATTTGTCATCCTTCAGCCTGGTGACATACTCAAGTTCCTTGTCGGGATTCTTTGAATTTGCGGCTGCATCCATGGCGATCACCAGAGCCTCGGCCATCAGCCTGTCGTCATCCTTTATCTTCCCCATGGCCTTCTCGGCTTCGGAAAGGCTGCCGGCAAAATCCTTCTTCCTGGAAAGGTATGACGCAAGTTTGACTCTTACCTCCGCGCTTCTGACCTGATCCGGAAATTCATCGAGGAAAAGTTTTGCATTCTCTATCGCCTTGTCGAACTGCTGGGCGTTGGCATACATGTTTATGAGCGCGAAAAGGGCTGTCTGCCGGACTTCGTCGTTGCCCGGCACCGCATCGCATATCTTTTTGACCACTCCCGCCGCGTCACCGTACTTCTTGCTGCGGGCATACATGTCGAATATGATGTTGAACGCGTTTATCTTCTGCTGTACGCTTGCGGCCTTCCCAGTGATTATCGTGTCAATCTTGGTCGCGACCTCATATGTCTTTGCATTGTTCCGTGACTCTCCTGCGAGTTTCGCAATCTCCTGGTCTATCTTCTCTGGGGATTGTGCTGAAACGGACACGGCAAAGCATGCCGACAGGCATGCCATTAAAAATTTCTTATGTGTTAAAAATCTTATCATCTCTTCTTCTCGCCAATCCTTGTCTTCCGATTACTGATTACTGGTAACCTATTATTTCTCCCTACCTCTTCCTCTTCTTAATACCCGTCGTCTTGACCTTTCCGATCTCGTTCTGGTTCACATGGAATATTATTTCGCTTATCCAGTATGTCACCGGACCGGTACAGTTGCCGGAGAAAATGACAGATCCGAGTTCCGACGACCTGAAATCAGGTGAACTCTGCAGGAGGTTGGAGATCGGGATCACCACCCTCTGCCAGTCCGACAGGATCATACCGTTCTCAATGTACGCAGGATCCGCTATCCCTTCGGCCTCGGTCTCGACCGGATCCATGTACATCGGACTGTCGCGCATCTGGATGGACATGTCGTCGGTGCTGTCGGTGCTGCTCTTTATCCAGAAGGAGATCGCATAATATCCGGTCATGTCTGAAAGTCCGCCGCCACCGATCGTCGCCTTCCAGGCGCCGGGTTTGACCTCGAGCTTGAAGCATTCCTCCGGCTTCCCATGGGCTTCGCCAGCAGGAACAGTGGTCACTCCCGTGACGTTCCCTTCAGTCTCGATCCTCATGTTGCTGCGGTTCCTGTAGAACTCGAATGCCTCCGGCATCGCGAAGATGTCTATTGGCGCGACCGTGGCAAACCTCATTCCATTGCTTCCCTCGGCATTCAAGGTCAGTCCTATCGGTCCCGGCCAGCGTTTCATGATCTTGTCGTCATTCCTGAGCCTCCACGGATCCACCCTGAAGGTCACACCGTAGATCCCATCGTCAGCCTTTCCGTCGGAATGCTTGCCGTCGTCATACATCGGCGTTTTAGCGTTGCCGCCGATATTGTAGAGGTTTATCGTCACGGCCTTGGGCTTGCCGATCTGGGAATCAACCTTGGCGGTCACGGAATACTGTCCTGCAGTCATCGCTTCCTGCAGTCCGTCGATATCTTTTTTCAGATCCACCGCGGCTACAGCCGCCGACCTTGACTGGTGGAACCTGGAAATGTCCTGCTTGAGCGTGGTAACCTTCGTCCTGTACAGCGTCCCCGCGAACTCGAATACTGAAGGAGTGGTCTTCACGGAAGATATTGAAAGACCGGCATCCTTCTGTCTTCCAACATAGAGTCCGCCGTTTGCGACCGCGTAGAACACCGAACCGTTGGAATTCGCCCGGATATGGGCTCCTTCCTTCGTGAACTCTCCGGTATAGAGGCCTGCGCTCTGGGTCGTCCATGTCCTGTATCCGTCAAATGTCGCGACCATTCCCATCTTCTTCGGGTCATACGAATACATCATCTGCTCTTCGGAGGTACGGCCCCAGGTGACCCCTACTGAAGTGAATCCAACATCCTTGGGCCCAACCCT
>Ga0302238_1003438_pt1 | contig 10079 bp, 7 predicted proteins | sample AAG_UR_Asn_MG_FD_193527 | JGI IMG/M metagenome (GOLD analysis project Ga0302238, IMG submission 193527) | Enriched activated sludge microbial communities from anaerobic digester in WTTP, New Holstein, Wisconsin, United States - AAG_UR_Asn | ecosystem: Engineered > Bioreactor > Anaerobic >...
GTCTTTTTTTGTAGGCATAGTATTAAAATTTTTTATGTGAAATTATAAATAAGCATTTGAAATTATAAATAAGCATTTTGAGCGTATTCGCGTAGCACTCTTTCGGTGTTAAAAAATGAAGCATTAGCCCCAATTGTAAAACGCATTATTTCTTGCCAATCTTCAGGGTGATGATAATAAATTGGTATAATTTCTTTTTCCAATAAATCATAAATACTAGCCGCATCTTTACTATTTAAACTGCCATTACCTTTTATTTTTTCACCTCTAATAGTCCAGCCGGTTTTTCCTCTGATATAACCCTCCGTCCACCAACCATCAAAAGAACTTAAATGCGGAACACCATTATGAGCCGCTTTCATACCACTTGTTCCTGATGCTTCATTGGGCGGAAGCGGTGTATTAACCCAAAGATCGACACCGGCAATGATAATTTTTGCCAAATCCATTTCATAACCAGGAATAAACACAATTTTTATTTTATCTTTATTTTTCGCTTTTATTTTATTTACTTCCGCAATTAAAGCTTTACCCTCTTCATCTAAAGGATGAGCTTTACCACCATAAACAATTTGCAGCGCGCCAACTTTCTTTTGTATTTCTATTAAACGATTTATGTTTCTAAGCAACAAGGTGGGTCGCTTATAGGCAGTAAAGCGACGAGCAAAACCGATTGTAAAAATATTTTGCTCAAAAGTTTCACCGGTTTTTTCTTTGATTAAGGCAATTAATCTTTTTTTAGCCAGCTGATGAGCTGACCAAATTTCTTTAAGCGGCAAAGCAAAAGCATTTCTTAAAGACAAACTGGAATTTCGCCAATTAGGAATATGTTTATCAAATAAATTTTGAAACTCTTTAGATGTCCAGGTTACTGAGTGAACACCGTTGGTCACACAATGAATCGGATATCCTGGAAACATCTGCTTAGAGAGCTTTTTATGGCTTAAAGCAACACCATTAATGTAATTACTGAAGTATAAACCAATCTTGGTCATGTTAACTTCATTATTTGCCACTAAATCTTTTAAATTATGAGGAAAATCGGGTTGATATTTAATCACTTTTTCTAAGGGAAATATATCGTGCGCCATTTTTACAGGTGTATGAGTAGTGAAAATACAACTTTCTCGTGTTTTTAAAATTCTAGCTTCTAAATCATCATTTTTTAAATCTAAAAATTTTGCCACCGCCACAAAACTACCATGACCCTCGTTGATATGAAATTTTCTAATTTCAAAACCAAGCTTTTTTAAAAGATTATAACCACCCCTCCCTAAAACCATTTCCTGCAAAAGACGCCAATTTTTATCTCGTCCATAAAGTTCATTGGTTAACTCTCGATATTCTGATGGGTTGCCCGGCAAATCTGTATCTAAAAGAAAAACTGGAATTTCAAAACCATCTGGACTTTGTATTTTATAAATCCAAGCGGCAATTTTTATTTTTTTATTTTCAATAACTATCTCTGCTGTCTCTTTAATTTTCTCTAATTTAGAAAAGTCATAATCAGTAGCCGGAATTTCTTCTTGTTCACCTTGTTTATTTATTCTCTGTTCGAAATAACCATGCCGACTTATCAGAGTTACACCAATCATCGGTAATTTTAAATCAGCCGCTGATCGCAAAATATCACCCGCTAAAATACCTAAGCCACCGGAATAAGTTTTTATTCCTTGTTCAAGAGCAATTTCCATGCTGAAATAAGCAATTTTATAATTTTTCTTATCAATCATAGTCAATTCTTTTTAAAAAATATAAATTAAATTATTTGTCTTATCTAAAATAAGTATAACATAAATCAAAGAAAAAATTATGCTCAACAAAAAACTGACCAAGGGGTCAGTTTTTATGTTAATGGGGTGCCTAGAGGGAATCGAACCCTCGCTAACGGGACCACAACCCGTCGTTCTACCATTAAACCATAGGCACCATACTAATTAAGTACGCCCAGAGGGAATCGAACCCCCATAACCAGCTTAGAAGGCTGGTGTTCTATCCATTGAACTATGGGCGCAAAATAATAATTCTTGTCTTATATTAATAGAATATTTAATTATTGTCAAACAACAAAAATAACTAATAATTACTAAAATTAGCACTTTCGGCCTCGTCTTTGTCTTAAAGCTTCAAAAATAACAATGGCCGCTGAAACTGATAGATTTAAAGAGTCCATCTTTTTATTCATCATTATTTTCACTTTTTTATTAGCTTTTTTTAGCCAAAAATCTTGTAGACCCTGATCCTCAGCTCCTAAAATTAATGCTAAACTATCAGTTAAATCAACATCTAAATAATTACTAGTAGCTTGAGTTGAAGTGGCAAGACTGTTAATATTTCGTTGCTTTAACCAATTATATACGTCTAAATTATTACTGTTTACCAAAGGAATGGCAAAAAGCAAACCTTCGCTAGCGCGAATCACATTGGGATTAAAAAAATCTATCTTGGTTTCAGTACAGATAATTAAGTCAGCTCCGGCTGCAACCGCTGTTCTAATTATTGCTCCTAGATTTCCTGGTTTTTCAATCGCTTCTAAAATAATAATTAGAGCTGGTTTTTTTAATTTAATGTCGTCTAGTTCAAATTTATATTTATCAGCCAAAGCTAAAAAACCATCGGGATTTTCTTTATAAGAAATTTTATTAAACACCTCTTTAGAAACCATTGTGATGTTTTGGCTTAAAAATTCTTTGGCAATTTTTTGTTCTTTGGTCTTTGCGAATTCTGGACAATAAAATATTTCTTTAATTTTAATCTTTTCCTGGATAGCCATTTTTATTTCTCTTTCGCCATCAATCAAAAAAACATCAGCTGCTTTTCTGTTTGTTCCTTTCTTTAATTTAATTATTTCTTTTACCAATTTATTGTCCCCACTAGTGATTGTTTTCATATTATCTATATTATAAATTAAAATTTGACAAAATCATACTAAAAAAAGGATAATATCAATATATACTAATAATAAAGTAAAGTTTTTATATGTCAAAGAAACATTTTTCCGGTCGAAAACCTGACTCCTGGAAAAACCAATTAATAAAAACCTATTATGTTGGCTCAAATACTCAAAAAAAGGTTAATAAAAAAAAGCCCAACCCTTTGATTAGTCGTGATCCTTATTCGCCACGTCATAAAAAACAAAAAAAATCATGGAAAAAAACCTTATTTTTAATCATCTTCTATTTTGGTCTTTTTTGTTTGGCAGCTGGTTTTTTAGCGGTTTTATGGTTATCACGCGATTTACCTAATCCAAATCAATTAATTGAAAGAGAAATAGCGCAAAGCACTAAAATTTATGATCGCACCGGCGAAAATATTTTATATGAAATTCATGGTGAAGAAAAAAGAACCATGGTTAACTTAGAAGATTTACCTGAATATGTTAAACGAGCTCCGATTGCTATTGAAGACAAAAATTTTTATCATCATGGCGGTTTTAGTGTTTGGGCCATGGTTAGAACGGCGATTACCAATGTTTTATATAATCGTCGCGCTGGCGGCTCTACTTTAACTCAACAGTTTATTAAAAACGCTGTTTTGAGTCCGGAAAAAAAGATAACTAGAAAAATAAAAGAAGTAGTTTTAGCTTATCGTTTAGAAAAAAAATTCTCTAAAGATGAAATCTTGCAAATGTATTTAAACGAAATTCCTTATGGCTCAAACGCTTATGGCATAGAAGCGGCCAGTCAAAAATATTTTAATAAAAGCGCGCGCGATTTAACCTTAGAAGAAGCGGCCTTATTAGCTGCTCTAACTCAAGCGCCGAGTCGTTATTCGCCTTATGGTCCCAACAAAGATCTTCTCTTAGGTAGAAAAGATTATGTCTTAACTTTAATGAGAGAACAGGGTTATATTTCTAAAGAAGAAGAGGAAGAAGCTAAACAAAAAGAAATCGTTTTTGCCGGACCAGAAACTAATATTACTGCACCGCATTTTGTGATGTATATTAAAGAAATGCTGGCTGATAAATACGGTGAAAAAATGATAGAACAAGAGGGTTTAAAAATTTATACCACACTTGATTTGTATAAACAAAAAATCGCTGAAGAAGTAATTAAAGAAAAAACTGAAACCTTCCCAGAAAAATATAATGCTAATAATGCCGCTCTGGTTTCAATTGATCCAAAAACCGGTCAAGTCTTAGCCATGGTTGGCTCACGTGATTATTTTAATGACGAAATTGATGGTCAAGTTAATGTTACTCTACGTCCACGTCAACCGGGTTCTTCCTTAAAGCCATTAGTTTATGCGGCTTTGTTTATTAAAGGTTATAGTCCCGAGACAATTTTATATGATGTTTTAACTAATTTTTCTAATAACCCAAGTATTCCTTATCAACCCAGAAATTATAATCGACAAGAGCTTGGTCCGGTTAGTGTCCGTAAAGCTCTAGCTGGGTCTTTAAATATTCCCGCAGTTAAAGCTTTATATTTAGCTGGTATAAATAATGTAATTGAGTTGGCGGAAAAAGCCGGCTATACCACTTTATACGATCGTGACCAATTTGGTTTATCTTTAGTTTTAGGAGGAGCAGAAGTAAAATTAATTGAACACACGAATGCTTACAGCGCTTTTGCTCGTGACGGGAAAATGAGTCCTATTGTTAGCATCTTACGCATTGAAGATAAAAACGGAAATATTATTGAAGAATATCAACCCGAAGAAAAACAGGTCTTTGATTCGCAAATCGCACGTTTAATAAACAGCATTTTATCAGACAATGCCGCGCGAGCTTATATTTTTGGTGAAAAAAATTATTTAGTTTTACCTAATCGACCGGTCGCAGCTAAAACCGGAACTACCAATGACTTTCATGATGCTTGGACAATTGGTTATACACCGTCAATTGTTACTGGTGTTTGGGTAGGTAATAGTAATAACAAAGAAATGAAAGGAGCGGCTGATGGCAGTGTTTTAGCAGCGCCAATTTGGAATGAATTTATGGCTCGGGTTTTAGGTGACACGCCAGTAGAAACTTTTAAAGAGCCGGCGGCAGTTAAAACTGGTAAAGGAATGATTGATGGTGAGCTGCCTTCGCAAACAGTAAAAATTGATACCAGTACTGGTCAGCTGGCCACCAGTTTAACGCCCTATGAATTAATCTCTGAATTATCAATTCCTGATTATCATTCAATTTTATTTTACGTTGATAAAAATAACCCCCTGGGACCTGAGCCAGAAAAACCAGAAAATGATCCGCAGTATTTAGCTTGGGAAAAAGGAATTGCTGATTGGGCGGAAAAAAATGCCAGCTCCAGTTTATTGATTTTAAAAAATCTCAGTGAATTTCATACGCCAGAAAATACCCCACAAATTAAGATTACCTCTCCACGAGAAGGAGTAAAAATAAATGATAACTTTTTAACGGTTAATATTAATGCTGAAGCAAAACGAGGGATAGTAAAAACGGATTATTATATCAATGGCGCCTTATGGGAATCGTCTTTAGAAAAAAAAGAATCAATGACTAAAAACCTCCCCCCTTTAACGAGTGGTTATCATTCTTTAACGGTTCGCGTTTGTGATGATGTTGATAACTGCGCTGAAGAAAGTATTAATTTTAATCTTAAAAACTCTAACTTAAATTACAAAGAACCAAGTGTTCAAATTACTTCTCCACAAAAAGGGACAATCGCTAGTAAAATTGATTTTCCTCTTTCAATTACTTTATCAATAAATGAATATGATTCAGCGGCTCGCCTATTAGTATTTACTAAAAAAGAAAATGAAGAAAATGTTTCTTTAATTGCGAGTGTGGCAAATTTTAATGGCCAAAACTATGAAGTCTATTGGTCTAATCCGCCTGAACCGGGAATCTATGTTATTTATGCTGAACTAAAAACCTGGCGCGGTGATGTTAAAAAAAGCGCAGAGGTAAAAATAAATGTTGCTAATTAAATGCTGATAAAATATCGCTAATTAATTTAAAAAACCGGATCATTTAAAGTCCGGTTTTTTGTTTGGTTTTTACTTGATTTTTGCTTAGCTTTTATTTAACTTTTATTTTTTATTATTTAATTTATTGTCTAATTGGCATAACTATATATACATAACCTTCATCTTTTTCTGGTTTTAAAACACAAGGAGTGGTGTTGTTTATTACCTTAATGACAACATTTTCCGTGTTGATATTATTAAATCCGTCTAATAAATAACGATAGTTAATGGTAATTTCATTATCCCCTCCTTTAACATTCGCGTCTAAATCAACCTGACTCTCACCACTTGAGCCAGAGAAAGCTGATAAAGAAATTTTATTCTTTAAAAATACAGCTGTAATGTCATTAATACCTGTTTTAGAAAACAACGAGACTGCTTTAATCGCTCTAATCATTTCTTGTCTATTAACCAAAATTTCAGTTTGACTTTTATTAGGAATGATTTGTTTATAATCTGGGTAGCGCCCGTTTATAATGCGCGATATTAAACTAACCGAGTCAAAGGAAAAAAGAATTTGATTATCAGAAAGACAAATTTTTACTTGATCAAGATTTTCCGCTTCTTGACTTAAATCAAAATTATTAAAAATTCTAAGAAGTTCTTGAATAGTTTTAGCTGGGACAATTACTTTTTCTTCTTCTCCTTCTTTCCCTTTTTTTAACTTTATATTTTTTTCCGCTAAACGATAACTGTCTGTAGCGGCTAAGCTTAGATTTTTTTTATTAAAAGTAAATAAAACACCAGTTAATTCTACCCGATTATCATTATTAGAAACCGCAAACACAACACTAGCCAACGCTTTCTTTAATTCATTAAAATCACAAACATAGGCATTTTCTTCATTAATACTTGGTATTAATGGATAGTCTTTGGCGGATTCACCTTTAATTTTAGTTTTATAATTCCCTGATTCAACTCGGAGCTCATTTTCTTTTTCCTGAATTTCTACTTTTTCACCACTAGTTAAAAGATTCACATATTCAGTAATTAATTTAGCATCAACCGTAAACTCTCCTTCACTTTCTATTTTTCCTCTTACTTGGTGTTTAACTCCTATTTCTAGGTTAGTACTAATAAATTCTATATTACCTTGTTGAGCTTTAATTAAGATGTTGTTTAAAATTGGTAAATTAATATTTTTACTAGTTGCATGTCCAACTATATTTAAACCTCTCTTTAAATTCTCTTGTAAACAAATTAATTTCATATTTTTATTTACCTTATTTATTAATAATTTATATATAAATAATTTAGTAATAATAATAAGTAAGTGGATAAGTTGTCTTTTTTATTATTTTCCGGCTTTTTGTTGGCAAATTTTCACTTTTAGTTGTTGATAAGGGGCTTAATAAAATTGGGTTAAAATTTAATAGTTTGTTAATAAGGTGGACATCTTTCTTTTTATAAACAAGTTATTAAAATTAATCCCTCTTTAATAATCAATTTATTAACAGGGTAATACACAGAAAAAGATTAGTTTTGAACAAAGAGCTGTTTAATTGATTCTATTTCTTGTTTAATTTTTTCATTACCACGCTCTTTAATCTCGGTGCTTATTTTATTATAAGCGTGCATAGCGGTGGTATGATCTCGGCCGCCAAGTTCATGACCAATGGTTGGATAAGAAGTGTTCAGTTCTTCTCTAATTAAATAAATAGCAATTTGTCTCGGCCAAACCAATTCTTTTTTTCGGCCACCACTAACAATGTCTTTACTACTAATATTATAAAAACTACTAACGGCTTCAATTATGTCTTTAGGTGACATAGAACGAGATTGAATACTAGAAATATAATCACCCAACACCTCTTTTACACCTTTAATATTCGGTTCAATACCTTTTAATTGATGAAAAGCAATTACTTTATTTAAAGCCCCCTCAAGCTCTCTAATATTATTTTGGACATGCTCAGCAATATAAAGCAAAACTTCTCTATCTAAAGGAAATCCCTTGTCTAAAGATTTTTTTTGTAAAATAGCAATTTTTGTTTCCACATCCGGCTTGCCAATATCCGCTACCATACCTGATTCAAAACGAGAAATAAGTCTTTTTTCAATGGCTGGGATAGCTTTTGGCGGACGATCAGAGGTTAAAACTATTTGTTTGTCGTTTTGTTGTAATTCATTAAAGGTGTGAAAGAACTCTTCTTGAGTTCCGTCTTTCCCGCCCATAAACTGAATGTCATCAACTAATAGCAAATCAACGTTACGATATAGATTTTTAAATTCTTTTGCTTTACCACTAGTAACCGCCTGAATATAGTTATTAGTAAATTTTTCACTAGTTGTATAAAGAATTTTATTATTGGTTTTAGCCACCTCATTACCAATTGCTTGCATGAGATGAGTTTTTCCCAAACCTACGCCACCATAAATAAAAAGAGGATTATAAGATTTTCCTAAATTTTTTACTACCGCCAAACAAGCAGCATGAGCTAATTCATTTCCCTTCCCAACCACAAAGTTTTCAAATAAATATTTTGGATTTAAACCGAAGCGAACATTACTGGCTAAAGAAGAACTTTTATTATTAGTTTTTTCGGCAGCTAATTTATTATTTTCATAATTATAATTATAATTTTTGTTTTCGTCTTTTATTTCATCTTCATCCTCTTCTCTATTGTTTAAATTAATTTTAAAAGAGGGGCTGCTTTTTTTAAGCTCTATTTTATAAATAATTTCTTCTATATCTTGTTTGGTAACACTTTTTAAGGCACTAATAATATTTTTATGATATTTTTCTTCCAACCATTTTTTTACAAAACCATTAGGAACACAAACAACCACCTTGTTATTTTCAAATGAGGAGATAAACGTATCTTTAAACCACGTTACAAAATTAGCTCGTGATAAGTTTATTTCAATTTCTCCTAAAACAGCTTGCCAAACTTGTTCGTTGTTCATAAAAAATTGAATTAAGGTCTTTTATAAATAAGGAAAATTTAAAAAACATCGTGTTTTTTATTATAGTAAATATAGCACTTTTCCACAAGCAAGCCAAAGGCGGAAAAGATGTTAATAAAAAGTTAATAACTCAAAAATAAATAATAGAATTATTGAAAAGATTAATAAAAGATAAAAAATGTGATTGACTCATGGAAATAAAAATGTTAAAGTGATAAAACCAAATATTTAGTTTATAATATGCCCAAAAGAACCTATCAACCAAATAAGAAAAGAGCAAAAAAGAAACACGGATTTTTAAATCGCATGGAAACTAAGGCCGGAAAAAATGTTTTAAAAAGACGACGTGAAAAAGGCAGAAAAAAGCTTTCTAAATAAATTTTAAGCATATAAATGCTCAAAAAAGAAAACAGAATAAGCTTAAATAAAGATTTTGACCGGACTTTTAGGTCCGGTAAGTCTTTTATTGGTAAAAACCTAAAAATTAAGGTAGTTGATAATAATTTAGAAAAAACTAGATTTGGTATTATAATTAGCGCTAAAATTAGCAAAAAAGCAGTAGTAAGAAATAAATATAGACGTTTAATAAGAGAAATAATAAAAAAAGAATTATTAAATATCAGCTCCGGTAAAGATCTAGTTATTATTGTTTTTAAAGAAATATTAGATAAAAAAAGTCCAGAAATAGAAAAAGAGTTAATGAGCGGATTAAAAAAGCTAAAAATTTTAGATAAAAATGAAAAATAAATTAATTTATGCAATTTTTGTCTAATATTATAAAAAAAATACTAATTAAGTTAATAGAAATTTACCAAAAAACCCTTTCTCCTGATCATGGTTTATTAAAATTTATGTTTCCGCACGGTTATTGTCGCTTTACCCCGACTTGTTCTGAATACGGTAAGGAAGCAATTAATAAATATGGTCCTATAAAAGGTGGTTTAATGACTGCCTACCGAATATTAAGGTGCAATCCCTTTAATAAAGGAGGATATGATCCGGTAAAATAAATAAAAAATATGTCAGGAATTTTTACAATCTTTTTTTATCAACCAATCTTAAATTTACTCGTTCTATTATATAATATTGTCCCCTTTCATGATTTTGGGGTTTCAGTAATTCTTTTAACCGTAATTATTAAGTTAGTTTTTTGGCCCCTCGGATCAAAAGCAATCAAATCACAGAAAGCGCTTCAGGATTTACAGCCAAAAATTGATGAAATTAAGAAAAACTATAAA
>Ga0302238_1003439_pt1 | contig 10078 bp, 9 predicted proteins | sample AAG_UR_Asn_MG_FD_193527 | JGI IMG/M metagenome (GOLD analysis project Ga0302238, IMG submission 193527) | Enriched activated sludge microbial communities from anaerobic digester in WTTP, New Holstein, Wisconsin, United States - AAG_UR_Asn | ecosystem: Engineered > Bioreactor > Anaerobic >...
GAAAAGACCGGATATCTCGGTGTGGAACTCCGCACTGAACACGCTCACAAGGTTGAGACTGACCTTACTCCCCTACAACGCGCTGAGGTTAAAAAGAGATTCGCCGACAGCCCTGTAGAATGTATTGGCTACGGGGCCAATTTCGAATATCACAGCCCCGATCCAGCTATCCTGCGAAACAACATCGACCAGACAAAGGAGTATATAAAACTTTGCCACGATATCGGAGCCTCCGGCATCAAGGTGAAACCAAATGATTTGCCGGCAGCTGTGCCAAAGGAGAAAACCATCGAACAAATTGGTGTCTCCCTGAACGAGGTGGGTAAATTCGCCGGTGAATACGGTCAGCTGGTAAGAGTTGAAGTCCACGGAAATCAAACCCAGGAGTTGCCGAATATGAAAGCAATCTTTGACCATGTTATCGAGCCCGCCGTAAAGATATGCTGGAACTGCAATGATCAGGATCTTCTTCCTCCCGGATTGGAGGGAAACTTCAACATGGTCAAGCAATGGCTGGGAGATACTGTCCATGTTCGTGAACTGAATGTTGGGGATTATCCCTACCAGGAGATGTTCAGGCTTTTCAAAAGAATAAACTACAAAGGCTGGTTCCTTCTGGAAGCCCGTACTGAACCCGTTGATAGGATTGCCGCTATGAAGGAACAGCTTAAAGTCTTCAAACAAATGAACCGCTAGGCAGCAAGTTTAAACCCATAATCATAGCCAATAGAAGAAAACTCATCAGGACAAGCGTTGTTGGATCAGCAATGGAAGGGATAAGTCTCAGTTTTGGATACAGCAACCAGCTTGCCGGATCGAATGACAGGATAATGATCCGGGCAGGTGCGATAGCGTTTGCCATGATATTTCAGCTTGTTCTGTGTTTTATTAAGGCAGTTCCCAGGCTTTTCATATGGTCTGGGACAAGATAAGGACATGTTTAGCATTCACGGCCTACAACCTTCCTGATCTGTCTGTATCGCTTGCCCCTGCAATGCTTGGGATAGCCGGGGTGAAAGACGGAAACGGAAGGAATTTATTAAAACGGCATCAGCAGGTTTTGCCGGAATAGGACTTATGAACAGCGCCTTTCCCCGGAGTTTCCAAAAGATAGTTCCGGAAGGTCTCAGGGTGGGGTTCGTCGGACTTGACACTTCATTCCGACCTCTTCTGGTATGGGATACATAGAGTCGAAACCCTTTATACCGTTATGGAAACCAGATGTAAAAGCGATTCGGGGATATTTACCGACGGCACCGACTTTGTTACAGGTATCTGGAAAGATAACCATATTAGGACATTCAGGGGAATAAGAGAAGGAAAAACAGGTTACGGAGGAACAGCATTCGGAGAAAAGGGGATCTCCCAGACTGGCGGATAGGATGGCTATAATTCCTTTCTTGCTGAAATCATGAAGTTTTTCCGTCCCGAAGTGTCGCCGGTTCCGTCTGAAGAGAAAATTGAGATATTTACATTTCTTACTGCTGCCTGGGAAGGCAAAAAATAAACGGAGCTTCCGTACTTATCGACAGTGTTATCAAGGGAGTCGAACATTTAACAATAGTTATATGCTTATATATGCTATCTTTAGACATCCAAACCTAAAACTCATAGATCATGGCACAGAAAGTAACAAGAAAGGATTTTCTCAAAACAGCCGGTCTGGCGACTACCGGGGTTGTTTTCGGAGCCAGGGCAGCAGCATCGGACCCGGCAAGCGGTCTGATTATCTCACCCCAGAAAGCTTCAAAAAAGGTTAACCTGGCGCTTATTGGAATAGCCAATCAGGGTGCTTCAGATGCAAGACAGTTCATTAATTCCGGATTGGCAAACGTCGTTGCGGTCTGTGATGTTGACCTCGATTCAAAAGGCTCGCAGGATACTATCAAGCTTGTTCCCAAAGCCAGGCAGTTCAGGGATTTCAGGGTTATGTTCGACAAGATGGCAGGTGATATTGATGCCGTCCAGGTTGCAATACCCGACTTCGCTCATTTCCCGGTGTGTATGGCTGCAATGCAGCTCGGAAAACATGTTTTTGTGGAAAAACCGATGACTCGCACCTTCCTTGAGGCTGAACTGATGGCCAGGATGGCTGAGAAAAATTCAAAAATAATTACACAGGTTGGAAACCAAGGCCACTCAGGTGAAAACTACTTCCAGTTTAAGGCATGGGTTGATGCCGGTATTATAAAAGATGTAACTGCAGTAACGGCTTTTATGAACGGAAGTCGCCGTTGGCATCCCTACAATCCCAATATCACTAGATTCCCCGAGGCACAGCCTCTTCCTGCCGGCATGACTGACAAGGATTGGGATACATGGCTTACAACTGCGGCATATCATGATTTCAACGAAAAATATCATCCGGGTAACTGGAGAGGTTGGTACGATTTCGGATTAGGAGCACTTGGCGACTGGGGAGCACATATACTTGATACCATTCATCAGTTTCTCGACCTTGGGCTTCCTTATGAAATAGAGCCTCTTCATATCAAGAACCTGAATGATTATTTCTTTCCGCTTGAGTCAACGATAAAATTCCGCTTCCCGAGTCGTGGAGATATGCCGCCGGTGGATATAATATGGTACGACGGTGTTGAGAACCTTCCTCCGCTTCCTGATGGCTACGATTCGGTTGAAGCCACTGTTGACAGGACAATACCGCCTCCGGGAGGAGTTCCTCAGCAGGATGGCGCCGCCAGAGCTCCGAGAAGACCAAGCGCCGGCAAGGTGATCTATAGCAAGGAACTGACTTTCAAGGGTGGAACCCATTCCGCTCCTCTCTTCATAATACCTGCCGAAAAGGCAAGAGAAATGGCGCCAAAACTGCCTCAATATCCCGAAAGCCCATCGGACCATTATGTAAATTTCCTTAAAGCATGTCAGGGTCTGGAACAATCACGTTCACCGTTCCAGATATTTGCTCCGCTGTCGCAGATCTTCTCTCTTGGTATTATTGCTATACGCAGGAATAAAAAATTGATCTTCAACAGAGACACGAAGGAAGTGGTAAACGATCCGTTTGCAAATGCAATGCTGGCCGACAGACCTCCCCGTAAGGGCTGGGAATCTTATTACAACGTGTAATAAGCGGTATGTGGCTTGTGGTGTAAGGCACGCGGTTAGTGGTTCAGAGTTTCAGGGCTTTATTGTTAATTGCTAATTGCTCTGAACCCTGCGCTAATCTACGCTCCCCTGAGTTTCTTGAGCTCATTGAAATGAGCCATTGACATTTTTTCCCTGGCTTCCCTTGAGGCTTTACGGTAGGCTTCAAATTCCTTTTTAAGCTCTTCGTATTCTTTTTTTGTATTGATCGTAAGAATACGATTCCTTTTGTAGGCAAGAAATCCGATGACAAGTAGTCCGGTCAGGGCAGCAATAATAGTCCAAAGAATGGAATTGTAAACTTTTTTGTTTACTTCCATTCCTAGTAATGCTATACTGTTCTTTGTCCGAGTCATCAATTCGAGGTCCGATTTGACATTCTCAATGGCTGAGTTGAGAGAGTCGATGAGAACATCCCTGTCTTGCCTTTCGTAAATAAGCTTTCCTATTGCTTTTTTGGCTGCATCTATCGAATCGGTGGCATTTCTCTTCAGCTTTTGGAACATGTCTTCCCGGATGGCTCTGAAATCCTCATATATCCGTGTCTTTTCCTGGACATAATTCATCTGTTCCTTTACCGTTCCTTCGATGAAAACCTCCGGCAATGCCGTTTGCGCTGTGGCTGTTACTGCCGCAGGGAACAGAGCGAAAAAAAACAAGGCATTTTTTATGCTGGATATTACTATTCTCCCCATTGATTATTCCGGTTATGGTTAAACTCCCATGCTTCAGAATAACGATTTTAAGGAGAAAATATTACTATAGATATATTATATCAGTGAAGTTGGTCTTTTTTGAAATAAATTTCGTATGTTGGTCATACTCAAACCTAATTATTAATTTATATAATCCATGACAATGCGTGTCAGCTGATCCTCATCAAATGTACAAACACATATTTATATAATCTTCTGTCATGTGGCTTCTCTGTTTGCTGTCTGACTACAGGCAGGCATTGTTCCTTTAAAATCATAATTATAGTATGATGAAACCCACATGTATTGTATACACAAACACTTATGTATATAATTTTCAAACATGTAGGTTCCATCCGACCTTTAAAATAAAATTATATACGGATGAAAGAAAGTTCTTTCCCTGGGATGAATGTATTCAGGCATCAAGAAAATCCTTTTGGGGTATAAATATCTGATCCTTGCTTTATTGTTCGGGGCTTCTACTGCCTTTACCAACGCCAGTCCCTAGCAGTTTACAATATTAAGAACAGTTATCGACCGGACAACAAGAGACTCTCATTTATCCCATCTGTCAGTATGCCTTTATGGCATGGACCCTCTTCTCGGTTCACGGGATTTCCCATATAGGTCCGAGCAAATATCGTAATTCAGCTCATCAGGTATTGGCATGGAAAGTTTGGGTTTCAGTGGATCGCCCGACAACTCGACTGGTACATCCGTATGGATGGGCTAAAGCTTTCCTATTCCGGTGTTCTTTTCTTTGTAACCAATAAAAGATAATGTAATTACTGAACTATGCCTTAAAAGTTGCCTCAGTTTTGTCCTGATCAATTCATTTAAAATGTTAATTGTGTCTGCTACCGAGGTCTGACAGAAGATATTTATGAGTACATTTAAGGACTTTGTTCTATCAAATAATTACTGCTCTGGCAAACACCTTTAATCATGAACAATAAACCTATTTCAAGACGTAGATTCCTGGGAAAAGCTGCTGCAGCAACGCTGTTAACAACTGTTTCTTTCAACATTTCATATGCTGCTGCTCCAAAGCGAAAAAAACCAAATTCAAAAGTTGGAGGGGTTCAGCTGGGAGTAACTACCTACAGCTATGGCAGTATGCCCCATAAAGTTGATAACGTAATCGAGTATCTTCTTTTTGCCGGGGTCAATTCAATAGAATTGAGAAATGTTGCTGAGGAGGATCTTGGAATACCTTCAATACAGAGGCCAAGATCGATGGGTCTGATGACTGAACAGCAGAGAGAGGAAATGAGTAAGGCTTTGGAAGCTATAAAGGAAGATCAGAGAAGATGGAGGCTGTCGCTGCCTATGGAGCGCTATGTCGATATGAGAAAGAAATTCAATAAGGCCGGGATTGAAGTCTATATTGCAAAATTTGCTCCTTCAGCCTGGTCGGATGAGGAGATCGATTACGCTTACAGGGCAGCAAAAGCTCTTGGCTCCATTGGTATCACGGATGAATTGACCGATGCCAACTGCCAAAGGCTTGGAAAATTCGCGGAGAAACACAAAAGTCTTGCGATGTTTCATACCCACGGACAGGTTGCCGACCCCGGATTCTCTTTTGACAAATATCTTGGGTACTCTCCTGCAAACATGCTGAACCTTGATGTCGGTCACTACTATGGCGCCACCGGTTTGCATCCCAATGATGTGATAATAAAGTATCACAACAGAATGAGAAGCATTCATATCAAGGATAAAACAGGACCAAAACATGCCACTCCCAATACAAACATGCAGTTTGGCCAGGGTGAAACACCCATTGCCGATGTGTTGCTATTGCTAAAAAAGGAAAAATGGCCCATTCGCGTTGATGTTGAACTCGAATACAAAATTCCTGAAGGATCGGATGCCGCTAAAGAGGTTAAGAAATGCATTGACTATATGAGAAACATACTTGAATAAGAATCCGAATATCCCCGTGAGAAAGTTGTTATTTATATTGGTCGCAGTTTTTCTTTTCAATCTCCCGGAGGCTGTTGTTCAAAAAGCAAAAAATGTCGCTATCTCGGGAAAGTCAATAAAGTTCAGAAGAACCAATTCACTTAATGTCAGTACCGAGTCTATTTTTATAGTCGACGGGGTAATAACCAATGACATTGACGGAATAGCTCCTGAAGCTGTTAGGAAGATTGAGGTACTGAGAGGGCCCGTTGTCTGTTTACGGAACCAGAGGATCGAATGGTGTGATAATAATTACCCGTATGACAGGGAAGGATTAACAAGATGAGTGATGATGGTCAGACTTTCTTTGTTGGGGATAATACTGCCCGACGACTGAAATTCATGTTTCTTCACAGTGAACCCAAACCATTAAAAACATTGAATATGAAAACTCTAAAGAATTGCTTATTTCCGGTGGTCGTGCTTTTGCTGTTTACGGGAGGCGGATGCGGTCAGAAATGGACCGAGGAAAATAAGGGCAGCTTCAGCATTATACGCAATGATGACGGACAAACCCTTGGCTTCTCGCCTGCATCCGGGATTGAAATTCTGACGATAAAGAGGCTAGCTTTCAAGGATCTTAACAAGAACGGTAAGCTTGACCCTTATGAGGACTGGCGCCTTTCCGTAGATGAACGTGCGCTTGATCTGGTATCAAGGATGTCGATTGAACAGATTGCTGGACTGATGCTTTACAGCAGTCATCAGTCGATTCCCTCGGTAGGGGGTGGCTTTGGTCCTGAAGCCACCTATGGCGGAATGGCTTATGTTGAGAGTGGCGTTTTGCCGGGTGATCTGTCGGATCAGCAGAAAAAATTTCTGACGGAAGATAATCTAAGACATGTCCTCATCACATCGGTTGAAAGTCCGGAAGTGGCTGCAATATGGAATAACAACGCCCAGGCATTTGTTGAGGGAATTGGTCTGGGTATTCCCGTAAATACTAGCTCCGATCCGCGGCACGGAAGTGATTCGTATGCAGAATACAACGCCGGAGCCGGAGGGGAAATATCAATGTGGCCTGGTACTTTGGGTATCGCGGCATCATTCGACCCTGAACTCATGAAGCGATTCGGAGAAATTGCTTCAATGGAATACAGGGCTCTGGGTATAGCAACAGCATTATCGCCTCAGATCGACCTGGCAACGGAACCACGATGGTCGCGTTTTAACGGAACAATGGGAGAGGATCCTGATCTGGCAACGGATATGGCGCGGGCTTATGTCGACGGCTTCCAGACTTCTGAAGGTGAAGCACATATAGCAGATGGCTGGGGATATCACAGCGTAAATGCCATGGTTAAGCACTGGCCGGGAGGCGGACCTGAAGAAGGCGGCAGGGATGGTCATTATGCATATGGTGCATATGCAGTTTACCCGGGAAATAACATAAAAGATCACCTTCGGCCTTTCACCGAAGGGGCCTTCAGGCTTCAGGGACCTACAGGAATGGCATCAGCTGTAATGCCCTATTATACGATTTCATTCAATCAGGATCCATCATATGGGGAAAATGTGGGAAATGCCTACAGTAAATATATAATTAATGATCTTTTGAGGACAGATTACAACTATGACGGAGTGATCTGTACCGACTGGGGAGTAACGGGAGATGTGAGCGGAATTGACCGCTTTGAAGGTAAACCATGGGGAGTAGAAGGTCGTTCGGTAGCCGAACGACACTACAGTATCATTATGGCAGGTTGCGATCAGTTCGGGGGGAACAATGACAAGGGACCGGTTCTGGAAGCTTACGCCATGGGAGTGAAAGAACACGGTGAAGAATTCATGAGAGCACGCTTTGAGCAATCAGCCGTCAGACTGCTGAAAAACACCTTCAGGGTAGGCTTGTTTGAAAATCCCTATATCGATACCGAGAATACGAAGTCAACAGTAGGGAAGCCGGAATTCATGAAGGAAGGCTATGATGCCCAGATCAGATCGATCATTATGCTGAAGAACAGCTCCGGAGTTCTTCCCGTGAAGAAACAACTCAAAGTATATGTTCCCAAAAGGTATACCCCTGCAGGACGCGACTGGTTTGGACGTGAAACTCCTGAGACTTGGACGAATCCTTTGAATCCGGCGGTTGTTTCAAAATACTTTGAGCTGACGGATAAACCTGAAAAAGCCGATCTGGCGCTGGTAAGCATTGCCAGTCCTGCCGGAGGAACAGGATATGACCGAAGGGATGCCGGACAACAAGGGAAGGGATATGTTCCCATAAGCCTGCAATATTCCAGGTACAGAGCCGACCATGCCCGTGAAACAAGTATCGCTGGAGGGAGTCCCCTCGAGAGCTTTACAAACAGATCGTACAGGGGAAGAAGCTCAGAGGCCCTCAACAGCTTCGATATGAAAATGGTGAATGAAACAAAAGCCCGAATGGGACGAAAACCTGTGATAGCGATTATTGATGTTTCGAATCCGATGGTTTTTTCTGAAATTGAAAAAAATGCTTCAGCCATACTGGTGCATTTCGGAGTTCAGGATCAGGCGCTCATGGATCTGCTCACAGGTGTTTATGAACCATCAGGCCTGCTTCCTTTCCAGATGCCAGCCGATATGAAGACGGTGGAAGAGCAGTTTGAAGATGTGCCCGGCGATATGACATGTCATACCGATGCCGACGGAAATAAATATGATTTCGGTTTCGGACTGAACTGGAAGGGAGTGATCAGCGACGGCAGAACACAGAAATACGGGAAGTAAAATTGCTGGCCGGCTTCCTTTCGGGTATATCCTTAAATGATCCGTTTACGGATGATTTCACTTTATTGGTCAAATTCCGTATATTCAGATCATATAATTGATTAATTTAGCCTTGATGTTTTAGAGCAATGCAAGGCCTGAGCCTGAGGTATATTATTTCCTGATTAAACGGAAAGGGATTCCAGAAAAATCGGAACTTCAATACCTTCAGGTTCTTGATTTTTGTACGGTTTTTGTAGCAGTTGTTATTGATTGTGTTGAAGGAAAGGTGTAAATTAGATTGTGTGTTTTAGATATTCCTGCTAATTAGCGCTTTATAAAGAGATATTTGATGAAGTATAATAAGGTTTTCATGTTTCTGGTATTTGGTCTGGCCTTTTCTTACAAGGGTATTTCCCAGTTTGAATGCATAAAACTGAGTTCTGCTGTCGGGACCGATAATCAGATAGTATGTATTGGATCGCCAATCACCCCGATTACTTATGCTCTCGGATCGGGAGTTACATCAGTAAATGTTACCGGTCTTCCCCCAAATGTTTTTGCTTTGTTCAGCTCCGGATCTTTACATATAAGCGGCACTCCGTCGGGAACCGGTACATTTGACTATGAGGTTAGCGTTGTTGGTATCTGTACCGGACAAAGTACTGCCAAAGGAACTATTACAGTAAGCCCTCCGGCCTCAGCTTCCATATTCTATCCCGGTTCTCCGTTCTGCAACAACCTGACGACTCCACAGGCTGTTAACCTGACCGGAACAATCGGCGGAACTTTCAGCGCTTCGCCTTCAGGCCTGAATATCAGCGTTGCGACTGGTAGTATATTACCCTACCAGAGTGTTCCTGGGACTTATACCGTGACCTATAACGTTTCCGGCTGTGGAACAGCTACAGCCACAACACCTGTCAGAATAACAGCGCGTCCGGTTGCCACATTCAGCTATCCCGAATCGCCCTATTGCAGCAACGACAGCGACCCCATGCCGGTTTTTTCAGGTGGTGGTGTGGCAGGAAGCTTTTCGTCAACCTCTGGTTTGGTTTTTGTGAACACTTCAACAGGCCAGGTTGATCTTTCGGCAAGCACTCCCGGCACATATACCGTGACCAATACCATAGCGGCAGCAGGAGGATGTGATGAAGTAACCGCTACGGCGATTATCAGGATTAACAGCCTGCCAGTTGCCACTTTCAGTTACATGGAAACGCCTTACTGTAGCAATGAGCCTGATCCCTTTCCAACTTTTATAGGAGGGGGAGTGGCCGGAACCTTCTCATCGACCGAGGGTCTGGTTTTCGTGAGTTCATCGACCGGACAGGTAGACCTTTCTGCAAGCGTACCGGGTGCCTATGTTGTAACCAATACGATCGTCGGTTCTGATGGCTGCGGCACCGTGACCTCCACAGCCTTTATCTCGATAATTGCTTCTCCGACTCTGATGATTACAAATCCTCCGGCAGCATGTTCACCTGAAACGGTCGATCTTACAAGCCCATCAATCACTGCAGGTTCAACTCCCAACTTGATTTTTACATACTGGCTTGATGCTGCTGCAACTAATCAATATCCAACTCCTCAGACTGCAGGTTCAGGGATATATT
>Ga0302238_1003443_pt1 | contig 10068 bp, 7 predicted proteins | sample AAG_UR_Asn_MG_FD_193527 | JGI IMG/M metagenome (GOLD analysis project Ga0302238, IMG submission 193527) | Enriched activated sludge microbial communities from anaerobic digester in WTTP, New Holstein, Wisconsin, United States - AAG_UR_Asn | ecosystem: Engineered > Bioreactor > Anaerobic >...
GCCTGCTTGCAGGGCGCGTCGTCTTTGAGGGTGATGCGACGGCCCCATTCGGCAAGCCCGTGCAGGCTTTGTCCGTCTTTGAGCACGTCAACAAATAGGTCGCCCAGTTCGCTGCCATCGAGGAAGGTACGCATCCGTTCCGGCGTGAGCATCTTCCAGCCGTCCAGAATGGAGGCGAGCAGGCAGATCGGCAGCACCGGCGGCGGATCGCTTTCCAGTACGGCGGCTTCGACCAAGGCGAAACGAGGGCCATCGAGCCAGGTGCGAACCACATCGAGGAATTCCTGCTCCAGCGCACGGCGTTCGTCCGCATCGACCGAGCTCAGCACCTCGCGTACCCGTGCCAGGGCATTCTCGTACCAGAGCTTGTCGAGAATCCGATCCGGCTCCCAGCCTGCAGACAGCACGCTGGGATCGTTCAGCAACGAGGCGAGCACCACGCGTTCCAGACTGTAAGCGCCGAGCTGCGGCAGGTACGGGGCCAGGTTCCAGAATGCGGGGATGGGAAGTCGGTCAAGCAAGGCCCGGGGATTCTGCACGCCAAGCGCCTTGGCTATGTCACAACCCGTTACCGTGCGGGGCGACACGCTGGAGCGGGCCTGCAAGTCCGGCAGATGATCCGGCTGAAGCTGCTGGCGCGAGATGATGATACGAGCAGGCGGATCTGATTGCCGACGCTCGGGTTCAGTATGGCAGCGCAATCCAAACTCATTGGCGCAAACATGCACGGGGATGGGTTTGCCATCGACCCGCAGCTCGGCAGGCGCCTCGGCAAAATAGCCGCGTACGTCATTGACTAGCAGATAGGGCAACTTCTGCTTTTCACGGCTGCGCCACATGCCAGCCAAGGCTTGTTCCATGGCGGTCATTGCAGCGCCTCCTTTGCTTCTTCAACTAACCTATTGAACCAGCGGTCATCTAACAAGTTGAAAATGTTGGCCTTAGCCTTGTTCAGCAAGTATGAAGCTCTATTTCTGTAATCACCTTCAGTTCTTTCAAGTTCATGAGATTGCCTGATATTTTCGTGTATCCCTTCGGCGATCCGACGAGCCTGATCTTGACTTAATACTGGGAATGGTAGTTGCGCCAATGCCCTATCATTAACGTCTTTTTGGCTTTCGCTTTTCCCTGTGCATTTGTTTGCTAAATGTCTTTTGATAGGACCTGTTTTTAAATATGCCCAGATAATGGTCCTCATGTTCTCATCAAGATCGGATGTTGACAGTCTTAGGAAGTGATGAGACCCCCAGCATTCCTCGTTGATGATAAAAGCCTTCCCTTGCAGTATTGAGGGCTTCAAATGCGCCCAAGCGATATCGCCTGCCAGGAAATGTGTCCTGCCTGTTTGCTCTTCGATTTCAACTTCAGGTAATTCGATCTTTCCCCAAAAATTACCAGGAAGTTCCTCGATTGATATATAGCGCTGCAATCCAATAGGTATTTGCTGGTTAGTGCCATCAATTTCGCAAACGTCTCCAAGTTGACCAAATTTCCCTGATGCCTCGCATATATTCTCAAAATCAGTGTTCGCTCCTAAAACATCGATTCGATCAACTCCTGCCGCTGCAGATTGGATGTACATCTTGCCGAACCAGGGTGCAGGAAAACGTGGCAGGCCAATTTCTTGAGCAATAAGTTCGACGATTGAGTCCAGCATTTGTTGCTTTTGGGATTCAACCGATATTGCCTTTGCCGCTACCTGCTGAGAAAAACTTCTTAACTCGTCATATCTTTCAATGATCTGCTTTTGGTCGACTCTTTCAATAACAGGAACCTTCACCTCCCGCAGATCAGATAGATTTATTCCCTTTACCGCAGCGCCTCTGCTGTGAAGAGTCATTTGGAGTTGAGCCAGCTCCGACTCCAGATACAGCATGATGAAATCATTTGTGTTTTTGTCCTTCAGGCGTATCAATGCTGAGTCTCTAGTAATATTTCCTGAGTCAAGCTCATCTGGCACTTCGGCTATCCGCCCGATTGTGCCTTTAATTGATATTAGAATATCTCTTGGTTGCAGCATGGTTCGTGAATAAGCAATGGAAATAGAAGGTGAAACCTTCGAAAGGCCTTCGACATCAATGGTCCTGTCTTTTCTAATGTTCTCGACCTTTACAACGGGGACCCCGTCTGGGTCAGGCTCACCCGCCTTGACAATCCCATAGGTGATAGATGAGTCGTCCTCTATTAGATCTTGGAGGCTTGAAAATTCACTATGAGTGATCTCCATAGTGTCTTGGAGCATCTTGTGAACTCGCCTAAACTCCACAGAAACTTCGTCAACTTCTGGAGTGTCTATAAAGATAAGTGGCCTATTGAAAACTACCTTCATCATTCCACCTTCCAAGGCTGTTCTTCTTCCGAATCGTTCTTATTCAGCAGCTCACCCAGTGCGCCCTGCACATACTGCTCGAATTCGCGTCGTCCGCCCTTGAAGAAGCCAAGCAGTCGCGGCTTGAGTTTATCCAGCAATTCGTCGACATTCACTTTCACCGCTTCCGCCTCGGCCAGGGCGTCCGCCAGGTGCTGGCGCATGGCTGCGTCTTGCAGCGCATCGAGAGCGCTTTGTTCTGCAGGATCGCCCAATAGCCCCAGCAAAGGATTTGCGGCAGGCGTGTCACTGACGTAATCCCGGAGCTCAGCTTCGCAGCCCCGCACATGATCCAGGTATTCCTTGATGCCACGCTCGACCAACCCCAGGAAATGGTCCGACTTGAGTTCCAGACGCTTGCCGGGTTTATAGCCACAGACGGAACACACCCAGCCGTGGGACAGGTCGCTCTTCACGTCATCCAGGCTCTGTTCGCAAACCTGTTGCACGCCGACCTGGGTCAACAGATCGGTCAGTTGGGCTTCGATAAAGGCCGGGCTGAAATGGGCGCTGAGCCCTTCCACCCGTGAGAGGTCCTTCAGCACCTGATAGCTTGGGCTGCCGAGCACGGCATCACGGAGGGCTTTCAGATCTTTGTGAAGACCCGCGTGTTCACTCAGGTACTGGTTGAGATAGAGCTCGTGCAGATCCTTCCATTCGGCGGTAATACGGCTCATTTCCCCGGTCGTGCCAGCGGATTTGGCGTAGGTTTCGATGCTATCGAGCAGCTCCTGGCATGGCTTTTCAATGGTGGGCGGGACGCCCAGCGCTTTGAGTTCACGCAGTTTGCCGGTGAGGCTGGCCAGCTCGGAAATGCGATCCAGAAAATCGCGGGCTTCCCGCACGCGGTGAGCGAATTCCTCGACACAGGTGTAACGATTGGCCGCCTCGATATCATCGTCCTCGGCAAGCCCCAGCATGTCGCGCAGGGCTCCACGCACTGAGGTATAACAGGCAACCCGGCTTTCTCTGCCATCCTCGGGAAGCGCAAAGATGTCGGCCCATTCGGAAATGGCGTTGGAAACTGAGGCTCCGGGCCAGGTTTGAAGTGACTGTTCGGCCTGGCGGAACTCGTGCCGGGCACGGGTTTCCGTATCTTTCAAGAGGTCAAGGAGGCGCTCGGCGGCTGCCGGGCTGTAACCGGTACCTTCTTTCCAGAGGCCAAGGGCTTGAAGCGACTCGGTCAGGTCGTGCCACAAGGTTTCATCCGGACGCGTCCCTGGACGGAGTTCATCCAGCTCCTGGAGCCAGTCAACCGGGCTGCCAATGGTGCGATCATCCTGGGAGACAGTCTTGCCGTGAATGGTGAAGCCGCTGATCTCCCCGGTGCTGATCAGCAGCGTGAGCAGGATATCCACCCAAGTGTCGGTCAATCCAAGATCCGTGGTTTTCAGGCGTTTGCGGGTTTCCGCGATGCTGGTGGCAGGCGGGTTTGCCTTGCGGATATTGTCCCGAATCCGCTCCTTTGCCTTTTTGAAGGCTTCCACGCTGCTGGCAGCCAGTGTGACCGAGACCTCCCCGGGCACGCCGGTGTTGAGCAAACCAAGCGGTGCAAGGTGCTTTTCAAGATCGGCTTTGGCAGTCCCATCCCCATCGGTCACGCGGCCTTTCCATATGGCTTCGAGGATGCGTTTCCGCATCTGATTGCTCAAGTCCGCGCTAAAGGAATAGGCCTCCCGAAAGTCCGGATGGAATTGGAAAACCTTGGCTAAAGCCTTGGTCGCGACCTTTTCCAGGAGCCGCCCCAGAGAGCGTTCACTCTGCGGAATGTTCTGGTAGAGGGAGAGCAGTTCTGCGGGCTCGCAGAGGATTTCCCAGGCTTGGTCCTTGGTGTTCCACTGGCGGATTTCGCCGTTCACAAAGGACTCGAGAAAAATCTCCGTGGCCTTGCGGGCAGGCTGGGCCGATTTGGTTCCGGTGGGAAGGTCAATCCATTCGCCCAGCAGATCCAGCTTGCGACGGACGGATTGCGAAGCACCACCCGCGTTAACCTGAGACTGGTAGTCGCCAAAGAGCTTGACCAAAGCCATGCTACGCTTGAGCTCATCGATATCTTGAACTGGCAGTGTGGCCGGTAGCCATATGAGGGTCCGTCCGTTGCCATGACGGACTGCATCCATCTCGACATCAAGCGGCGATGCTGATGGGTAGAGCACAGCCAGGTGCAACGCCTTGGTGGCAGGCACGTCCTTAACAAACCCGATGACTGCATGATCGTTGGTGAGCGCCGTGACGGGCTCAAGCCGATAATCCAGGGAGCGGCGGGTGCGTTGCCAGTCCACATCCACCTGGGTCGAGAAGCCATGTTGTGGCGGCACAGTGCCGCCCAGAGGGCTGCCGGGGAAACGGAGGAACAGTTCAAGGTGAGAGCGGTAGGCGCTCTCAAGCTGAATATCCGGAGCGAAGCCGTTCTTGACCCGCTCAACTTCAACCAACAGCTCTTCACGTTCGCCGCCGTCACCTTCGACAGAGAGGAAAAAACTCGTGTTATCTCGGCTGCCTTTCTGGCGAAGGGGCGAGAATGTTTGGCCAATCTTTTCCAGGATTCGGGCCGTTTCCTGGTCGCTGCCAGCAGGGTCACTTTCTTTGCCGGGCCATCGCAGCAAGAGCGCGTCATTCAACTTGGAAACGGTGAGTTCTTCCTTGACCATGGAGAGGACGATCAAGGCTTTGATCAGGCGCTCGCTCGCTACCTTGGCGGCAACCTGATCGGCGTCCGACCAGCGCTTATAAGGAACGCGAGATAGGACCTCGTCCCTGGCCGTGCTGCAGAATCGCTCAAACATCCCGTAATACTTGGCCATCTCGGGATCGTCCTGGATGATCTTGTTACGCAGGTCCTCGTAGTCGAACACGTCGTCGAGCACCGCGATACGTTTCCAGTCGCTGACATCATGCAGGCGTCTTTCAATGAACTCCTGGACAAACCCCAGTGCGCCACGCGATCTGCCGCCCCGGTTGGTAATCGCGGTGAGGCAGTACAGCCCGAAAGGGTGCATCGGATAAACGTCGGCAAAATGTTTTGCCTCGTCGGTGATGGGTTCGCGTTCGCGGAAGTAACGTTTCAGGAAGTCAGTAAAGGCTCCCCGGAAATGAGGCTGGATTTCAGCCTTGAAGGCATCGGCGAGCTTGTGAACACATTTGGAGTTTTCGCGGAACAGCCGGTGATTGTAGATGCGATGAAATTGCGTGACCGGGATATTGATGGACTGGAAGCGGCCGGACTGCCCGGAAAGCTTGCCCATCAGCTCTGTATCGTAATTGCGCCCGGCTTGGCGAGCAATGGCCTGGATTTCCTCTTGAACCGCGCCAAAAATCCAGAACGGCTGATCCCCGGCCAGTCCTGCTTCGGCCAGTTGCCCAAGGAATGCAGTGCCCCGATTGAAGTGTTCGTCGCTCTGGATCAGGTGAAGGTACAACTCGTCAATAAAGACTTGGACACCCTCGTACCCGCGCTCTCTGGCAATTTCGACCAGCTTCTTGACCTTCTCCGTGACCGTAGTGCGGTCCTGGACGAGTTGAATGTTCAAGGCGGCAACAGCCTGCTCAATAATGGTCTTCTGGTATTCCTTGTCATAGGAGCGAAGCTGATCGACGGAGAGATCCCGGTTGTCGCGAATCCAGTTCTCCACATCACTGCGCGTGCCGCTGGCGGTGTGATTGAAAAAGGTATCCAGATAGGCGTCAGTATTGGATAGGGTCGCTGTTACTGACGGTGAGAGGTGGCGCAAGTGGTCGGTAACCGAGTTCCAGAAGGCCTGCTCGAGGGTCTCGTCAGGCACTTCAATGGCGGTAAAGTTGATCGTGAGGAATTTTCGTGGTGCGAGCGCATCCATGCCCCATTCGGGCTTGGTATCGAGAAACTGCTTGCGCAGCGTCGGTTCGGTTAAAATGGCGGATAGCCATGCCATGAAGATGGTCTTGCCCGAGCCGTATAAACCGGTGATGAAAAAGCCGCGACCTTGCTTGCGGTGAACTCGGTCCAGGATAATTCGGGCCGACTCCTCAACCTCGGGCAGCATGACGAAGCTTTCGAAAATCCGCGTCCGGCTGGCCGAGTCGTGAGTCGACTCGTTGAAATTTTCCACCCAGCTACTGACGGGCGTGAAATCAAACATATCCTTCATGAGTGGCATATCAGGCCTCCAGCTCCACAATTGGTTGATCTCCGCGAGTCAGGGTGTACTGCCCGCAGCGGCAAAGCTGACCAGCCATTCGTCCTGTCAGCACCAGTAAAATTCGTCTTTTTCCCACGGCATCGTTGTACCAGGTGGTCATGGGGTCCATGCCGAGCGCGAAAACCAGTTCCAGGTGATCGAGGATGGTCAGTCCCTCTGGCAATAGCTGTTCGGCAACAAGGTCATGTACCGCCTTCCGAAGTCTATTCCCGTAGCGCTTAAGATCCGCCGCGATGGTCGTTGCATTGAAACCAAACGCCTCGGCAAACATGGGATCTTTGGCCAGCAGGTCGAGAATGATGTCATTCACGCTCACATATCGGACCTGCCCAAAATCGCCCAGCGATGCCATGTGTTCCGCAAGCCATGTTTTTCCAGAACCTTGACCGCCTATCAGACAGCAAAGGGTCCGGCCGCCAACGTGGCTTTCGCCGACCAACCCTATGAGCTCATTGAGCGCCTTGGCCTGAGCTGGAGTCGTTTTGTTATCTCCAGGCATCGACATACTCCTCCAGCGATTGATGAATCAGTTGAACTTGATCCGTGCTTCCGTGCCGGTGATATTCACAGTGCCCCTTGGTTGCGAGCTTGTTGATTCCGACAATCAGCAAGGCGCGGTTGCACATGAAGATGGGGGCAATGGTTCCTTCGTTGATGACCGTGGCTGTTGATGGTGCCCGCCAACCGTTTTTTAATGCGTCGTGGTAGAGCGCGTAGCCCAACACTGCCTCGGTTGGGCAGTAGGTCGTCACCGAGTAATCGGATTTCGAAAGCTTCAGACGTCCTGCTTTAACGAGGATTGACCGCACTCGATCTCGGGTTGACTGAGGCATGCGCTCGTATTTGCGTTCCAGGAGTTGGTCGAGGTGGTAGCGAGAGAAAACGGCCTCGCCGGTATTCAGGAAGCTGTCTGTAACCAAAAGTGAAAGGGTTTCAAAAAGAATCGGAGTAGTGATACATAGCTGGAAAAACACCAAATCCTGAACCGCTTCGTCGTTAGTGCGAATCTTTCGAAACATCTTCAGGAACGGCGTATTTTTGATCGCACTATTCTCGATTTTCAGGAAGCGATATTTCATATGTTGCCACAGTTTTTCCTTGTTGGACTCCGACTTCTGAGGCCAACGTTGGATACAGGAGCCACGCACAGCTTGCGCGTCATTGCTCTCCAGTGCGGCGTCGAGCAGCATGAGAGTCTCTTCCAGAAGGAATCCGTATCCGATTGTTGAAAACTGCTTATCCATTGAAATTGCCGCTTGACATTTAGTCCTCATTCTTCTTGTTCTTATCTGCTGCAGCACCGCCAGCCTCGACCCAAGCATCGACCTGTTCTTTTTTGAACTTCCAGAGTCGGCCTACTCGATGAGCGGGCATGCCGTACTTGTCTATCCAGCGGTACACGGTGTCACTGCTGACACCGAGATACTTGCCTATCTCATCTACTGATAACCAACGGTTTTCCATCTCGGCCATTTGCCCTGCTCCCGCAGTATGTTACGGTTCGCGACTCCCCGCCCGCCTCAGCCGTACAAAAGGAGAGGGACGCACCTCTCCCATTTTCTAAAGGATTATGATACGCCGATCCTTTCCGATTGTCAACCGCAATTTGCCGCTTAAGCCAGGATTGGTCTGTGTCGATTGCCCCGCCGATCTCTCGAGTCTCCGCCTCACGGAATACATACCGGAATCGATTCCTAACCGGGCCGTAAACCTGCCGTTCGAGAAAAGTTACCCGGTTCGGGGCCATTGTGAGGACCTTAGCGGTTGCAGTCCTCTCTCTTTCGAAGGGAAACCCACATAGAGCCAAGCCGGAAGATCGGCTCCGTTGACCTGGACAGGGACCAGAACGCGGCGGTAGAGGCAGGGACCGCCGGGGTGGAACCCCTCCAGCCGGTCGATGGCCGGAAGGCGGTTTTCGGGATCGTCGAAGGTCAGAAGCTCCCCGTACACGGGGCTCCAGGGTACGACCGTGGCGTTCTTCAGGAGCCGGTCGGGGGTTGGCTCGGGGTTGGACATGCGGGCCGCGACGTGCGCCTGTGTGGCCACGTCGGCGAGGGGATCGTTGCTACCGACGGCGAGGACGTCCTCTTCCGGGACCTGCAGGACCGGGATGCCGGAGGGCGTCTCGAAGAGGCAGCCCCGGACCACCGCATCCTCTATGGCCAGAACGCCCCGGCAAAAGCGGTCGTGGTTCCAGAAACCACGCTTCAGGGTCCCGTAGACGAAGAGTCTCAGCATTCCGCTTGTGTTCGCATTCGAGGGTTCTGTTGGGTTCATTGCCTGCTTCATCGGGTTCATCGGGGCGTCTGTCATGGTTCGGCCCCCTTTCTCTCCTGGGCGACGAACTCGAACGGCTCCACCGAGTACCCGGCCAGGTCCTCGCGCCGGAACACCACGAGGCTCATGGGCGGGACCGGAAGTTCTCTCCACCCCTTTTCCTCCGCCAGCACAGCGTCGAGGTATGCGGGGTCCGATGCGTAGAGGACCGCCTTGCGGCGGGGATTCCAGCGCAGTTCCAGCGGCCGGTTTCCCTTGAGCACGAAAATGGTGCCCGGATCGGTCCGGCAAGCGATGACGGCGGTGATCTGCCCGCGGCAGCGCCGGAGCCGGGTCTTGAACCGCTCTATATCCATGGCACCGTCCCGTGCGGCGTTCGCGGCCAGGCGGAACAGAATCTCGCTGTCCACCTCGGCGAAGCGCCGCATCTTCCAGCGGCGGAAGAGGTAATCGGCGTTGTAGATGGTGCCGTTGTGGGTGCCGATCACCTCCCCGGCGCGGATGGGGTGGTTGTTGCTGTTGACCTGTTCGTCCCCACGGGTGCGCCAACGGGTGTGTCCGAGCAGGAGCGTGGCGCGGTTGTCCATGGAGGCAAGGAGTTCGGCGAAGGCCTTGTCCGTGACGAACCGCTCGGCCGTCACCGGGCGCTTGAAGAGCCGGTGGCCGCCGTCGGCATCGAGCCAGGCCGCGCCGGTGGCATGGGGACCACGCTCCTCGCTCAGCAGCAGCAGGCGGGTGAAGAGCCAGGCGAGGTGCTCCCGCTCCTCGACGCGCCGCCGTTTTTTTCCGAAGATGACGCCCGCGAGTCCGCACATCAGGGTTTCCCTCCCTGCGGATCGACGATGAACCCGCGGAAGACGCCCTCGGCGTACTCCTTCGGGTGCGCCTCGATCCAGCGCGCGGCGTCGGGCCAGCCGAGCTCCCCGGCCAGCCGGGCGACGACCGGCCGGTCGAGCATGTTGGTCAACCCCGAGAGCCGGACCGCATCGATGCCCTGCCAGACCAGGGCGGAGATGGGTATCCGTGCGGGTTTGTCCTCTTGCACCTCGGCAAGACCGTGTTTGATCAGCGCATCGAGGAAAGATGCGGCCTTTTCCTCTGGCGTGTCGCCCCGGATCGTAAGCTCGACACCGGCCAGCATCTTGGCGTTGCGCAGGACCATGTCGATGTAATCCTCGAGGTCCCGCTGGTCGGAAAAAAGCGTGGCCCCTTTCATGGCGAGGACAACGTCGGTCACCGTCTCCC
>Ga0302238_1003444_pt1 | contig 10067 bp, 4 predicted proteins | sample AAG_UR_Asn_MG_FD_193527 | JGI IMG/M metagenome (GOLD analysis project Ga0302238, IMG submission 193527) | Enriched activated sludge microbial communities from anaerobic digester in WTTP, New Holstein, Wisconsin, United States - AAG_UR_Asn | ecosystem: Engineered > Bioreactor > Anaerobic >...
GCCGGCGAACTCCATGGGAGGCAGCACGCCAAGGCTGCTGGCCCCCATCACGACGAAGAGCAATGCAATGCCCCCCATGACCCAGGGGTTGCTCATGAGACTGCCCACGGCCCCTCCCCCCAGCGCCGCAGCGATGCCCGCAGCACAATACGACAGCACCATGCCCAGCACGATGGTTGAGGCCATTGCCAGACTGGCCGACAGCTTCGGTTTCTCGTCTCCTCCAGATGCACCCGAGAAGAATCCGAATATGAGGAAGTAGCTTGGATAGGCGCACGGCGTCAGAGAGGCCGCCAGACCCGCAAGGTAGACCAGCAGCAGGGTCACAAAGAGCCCCTGGCTGGCCAGCCACGTTGCCAGAGAATCCTCGTCTCCGCCGGAAAGCCCCTTGGCCAGCCTCGCTGCGAAGGCCTCCGGGGCTTCAAAATCCTGCATCACCCAAGCGGCCTCTTCCCTCTCTCCGGGGGCAAAGGCCGCTACCCAGGGAAGCCCCTTAATCTCGTATTTGTCCCAGATCCACTTGTTCTTCTCCAGGTCCATGTTGAGCTGCACCGGCACGAAAGCGCTCAGTTCTGCCTCAACGGCTGGGTCGGGCAGAGTCTCCCGCTTCAGGTCCATGCAGGACTCGCACCAGTAGGCCCATCCATCAACCAACAGCGGCTTGCCCTCGGCTTTGGAGCGCTCGAAGCCCTCCTCCAAATCGTCCAGCCACACCACGCTGCCACTCTTTCCTGCCCCGCCCGCTGGCACCCAGAAGAAGGCGCCAATGGCCACAAAGAGCCCCAGTGCCACCCCCACCGACGCCACAAGCCTGCCCACCCGGCCCCAAAGCTCAAGCTCCCACGGTGCGGCCTTCAGCACCCTGTATCCAAAGCCAAAGCTCAGGCCGGCCAGCACCAGGCCAACGGTCAACGCTACGTATGTTCCCACTGCAGTCCTCCTGCATCACTCGAAACAACCACTTCGTCGAAACAACCACTTCGTGACCCTCTTCCCGCTGCGCCTATGGCTCTCTTGGGGTCAGCAGGGAGACGCCAACCAGTCTGTTGGGATCGGCCACGGTAAGGGGGTCGAAGGGCGGCGCCTGCAGCGCCTCTACCGACGTGCCAAGCGCCTCCAGAATGGTCCAGCTTATGTCGAAGAGCCGAGCCGTGCCACCCTCGGGAACCTTGGCGCTAACCCGTGCCCCCTCGGGTATCACCAGGGTGGTCAGCACGTCGTTGTTACCGTGGTCGGGGCCATAATGCTCGATGTTGCCATGGTCCGCAGTCACCACAGTGACCCACCCGTTCTCCAGGGCAACGGGGATGAACTGCTTGAGCACCTCCTCCAGCGAGAGCATCGTGGCACGACACGCCTCGAACTGCCCCGTCACCAGGTGTCCGATCATGTCCGCACCAGGGAAGTTCACAGCGATGAGATCCCACTGGGGGTTCTTCAACTCCTCAACGAGTTTGGCCGCTATCTCCGGGTGCCTCATGGCCGGCACCTTGTAGAGATCGTTGTCGCTGGCTACCCCGTCCTCCTTCCCATAGGAGGGAACGACGAACTGCGTCTCCGCAGGGGCCAGCGGCCGAGAACGGCGACCACGGGAGAAGAGCCCCATGTGCTTCTCCTTCACCCCCTCCGTAAGGAAGAGAAAACGGAACTCGGGGAGCCTCTGGCTGAGAAGATAGAGCACATTGTGCTCATGGGGCTTGTCGTGGAACACCGCCTTGAGCCCCTTGTCGCCCAGGTCCTTGTGATACTCAACCATGCCCCAGTTCACCAGGGTCTGGAACTGCCTGACCCACTGGAACCCGTCCCAAGTATCCAACTTCTTCTTCTGCGTGGCCTGCTTGGTGATGAACTCTACGTGGCCCAGCAAAGCTGCGGTGATGGGCTCCTGTCTGTCAGAGCGGAAGATGGCATTGAAGAAGACCGTCTTCTCGCCAACGGGGCGGGGATTGCCCACCACGATGGGCTCCACCGAGGGATCGTAGACCTTCTTTGCGTGGTCTTGGGCAACCATGGCCAGAGCCTCGTCGAAATTCGCCGCCTTGCGCCCAACGTTCCCCACCACGGCCTCGTATTCCACCCGAATCATGCCCCCCTTGTAATCACGGTCCATAAACTGCCGACCCATGATCCACGAGACACATTGCACCGCATCATACCGCTCCAGCTTCTCCCGCAGCTTGTGCAGGAAACCGTAGCGCCTGATTCCCTCAAGGGTCTCGAATTCCAGCGATGAACAGTAGGGCGAGTCCCTGCCGTCAAGCACCGCCTGGATCTGAAGCTGCTCTTTGGGAAGCCCCAACACATCGAAGTAGAGCTTCAAAAAGGCGTCCACATGATTCAGCGCACTGTGAACAAAGCCGTCATCGCCGAACTCGCCCGAAAGCAGCGTCTTGAAGACCACGGTGCAGCCCTCTTTGGCCAGGTTCAGGTCGGCATTGAGCTGGGCGTTGGTGAAGAAGCGCCCCGTGCGAATCAGGTCGGCGATGAACGTCGGAACCTGCTTGGCTACCGTCAAATTGAAGATCTGCTGGTGCCCCGTATCGGAGTTGCCCATAGCCTCGGGGTTCATCTCCTCGAAGCCCGAGAAGACCCCGGCGGTTCGGGTCTGAATCGTTGGATGGCCCTGCCGCAACGCAAACAGGTACGGGGTCTGCACTGTCCACGGAGCATAATGGGCGCCCTTGGCTGCTTCCATCCTCGCCTCATGAACAGCATCGGCCAACGCACTGCCGTTTGCTGCCTTGTTCAAAGCGATAATGTCACGAAGCAGCGCCCTGGCCTCAAGCCCGTTGCCGTCGGCTATAAACCGGGCGACCCCGTGAGAGACCGGCGCCATGGAGGCAATGGCCATCTCTTCCCGCCCGGCGGCCAGCTCCAACAGCGCGCTTCTGGCACCCTGTTCCAGGGCCTGCCATGCCTTGGAGCAGATTTCCCATTCGCGTTTGGCGTTCATGCCGAATCCATCCAGTACCACAACAGCGATCTTGTTTTTTGTCATCTTCAGTTCCTATTATTTATTGCCTTTCCAAGACTTCAGTTCTCTTCCGATTCCGGATGAAAGAAGTGCCATATTGCCTTTGCAGTCTCCAGGGGCAGGCCCCGAACTGCCTGCAGTTCCCCCAGGGATGCCTGAGAAACCGCCTGAAAAGAGCCAAAGTGGCGCATGAGGTCCATCCTGCGCCGGGCACCCACGCCCGGAATCTCGAGCAGCGGGCTCTTCATCGTGCGCTTCTCGCGCTTTTTGCGGTGGAAGGCCACTCCGAACCGGTGGGCCTCATCACGCAAGTTCATGAGAAAATGCATCACCTGGCCCGCCGGTTCAAGGGGCAGGGGCTCATCTTCGAACTGATTGAAGAGTCTGTCGTGGAGGAAGCCCAGGTTAGGGCGAGCTTTGGCCAGGGCGAACAAGGGCGGAGCGAAGTCGGCGCCCAGAAGCACCGGGGCCACGGCCCGAAGTTGGGGTCTGCCGCCGTCGAGGATGAGGCAGTCCGGGGGGCCGTTCTCCTCCCAGGTCTTGAGTCTGCGTCGAACCACCTCGACCATCATGGCGAAGTCGTCGGTAGCACCGCTCTTGATGTGGTAGGCCCGATACTCGGCGTTGGCTGGCTTTCCGTCACGGGCCACGGCTATGGAGCCCACGCAATCAGCTCCCTGGAAGCTGGAGATGTCCAGGCACTCCACCACTTCCGGGGGCGACTCCAGGCCCAATTCGCGTGCCACGGCTTCCAGCAGGGCTCTGCTGCTGTTGGCGTTCCGACTCTCGGTGTCGTAGACCTGAACGGCGTTTTTCTGGGCCATATCCAGCAGTGCCCTTTTTCGCCCCCGTGCGGGGGTCTCGATGCGCAGGGATTTTGCTCCGTGGTCGGCCAGCGCCGCTACAAGGCGCTCGTACCCCCGGCTATCCGCCGGCAGAAGCAGCATGGGTGGCACGTCGTTGTCCAGGTAGAACTGGTAGAGCAGCGACTCCAGGTCAACGGCCGTTGGCAGGCAAAGCGACTCGTGGAATATGGAGCGTGTTCCCACAACCTGGGACTCACGAACCATGAGAACGTAGACGGCGCCACCAAGGGGCCCCTGGTGAGTGGCCACCACATCGGCGTCCAGGTCCACTTCCAGGCGCACCAGGGGCTTGCTCCAGAGGCTGCGCAGGGACCTGAGCAGGTCTCGGTATCGGGCCGCCTCCTCGAAGCGGAGGTCGTCGCTGGCCTTGAGCATTCGCTCTTCGATAAGCTTCTGGGCCTGGCCGTGTTTGTGGCGCAAGGCCTCCATGGCCTCCTCCAGCCGCTGCCCATAGTCAGCGTTCTCTTGAGCCAGGGAGCAGGGGCCCGAACACCAGCCCATGCCGTGCAGAACGCAGGGCCGCTGGCGCTGAGAGAAGACCTGGTCCCGGCAGACCCTGATCTTGTAAGCCCGGGAGAGAAACCGGATGAACTCCCGCACCGACGAAGCCGATGGATAGGGGCCGAAGTAGGCGGCCTTGTCCCGTTTTCGCTGCCTCACGAACTCAAAGCGGGGATAGGGGTGGCCTCTGTCGACGCGCACCAGGAGAAAGTTCCGGTCGTCCTGCAGCCTGACGTTGTAGTGGGGTTTCAGCTTACGAATGAGTTGTGCTTCGAGCAGCAGCGCCTCTTTCTCCGAGGCCGTCAATACGAACTCCATGCTCCTGAGGTCGCGCAGCAGTCTGGGGATGAAGGTTCTGGTGTCGTGGAGATGCAGGTACTGGCCCACCCTGGCCTTGATGTTCACCGCCTTGCCCACATAGAGCACCCGCCCCCCGTCCCCCTTCATTATGTACACGCCGCATCCCTCGGGCTTCTCCATGCGCTCGATGGATTCCAGGTGGCTACCTTTGGGCGGCCTTTCCATCAGAGGTATCCCCACTTCCGGCGAAGGCCCCACTCCAGGGCCACAAGAAGGGCCAGCATGGCGAAGAGGGCCGGGTGCCGCCAAAGCTGGTCCAGCCGGGGCTTGTCCATCTCCAGCGTGGCACCGGGCAGGTTGAACTCGGCGCTCCAGTTGATCAGCAGCGGCACCATGGGGCGTTCCAGTACGGGCCGAAAGGCCTCGGCCAAGCGCTGGGCAAAGCTCTTGTGACGAGGCTCCACGGCCACAATGGCCCGAGAACCCTGGCCCCCACCCGAGCCCTCCCCCGATTCCAGCCTTGCCTCCACACTCCACGCCCCGGCACCCACGGGAGGCAGCACAACCACGGCACAGCTGCCCAGGAACTCGCCGGCACGCTCAAGCGCCATGGGGGACTGCGACCCCAAGGCGTCTATCCACTTCGCCTTGACCAGCACCTTCTTTCCCTTCAGCCGGTTGCTGGTAACGCCCCGGCCGCACACCTGCACCGCCGTCTCCGCACCCACCAGAGCCGGGGAGGTCGTCGCCGCCACCTCAAACTCCTGAGAACCCGGCGCCCACGAGAGCCAGTCCACTATTCCACTCATGAACCCACGATATACCAGCATGCTCTGACTGTCAGGCTTGGGTGGAAAGGCCCACCTCCAGAGCGAATCCGTGGCCACCAGCCCCACCCTGCCCTCACCGGCCCCGCCTACCACAACCAGCGGATACTCCACGGCATCGGCGCCGGCTACTGCAACCTTCACCTTAGCCAGAACCTCGGCGCCCTCACGCACAGAGCCCAACGGGTTCAATGCTGCCAGAGCCGGCAGTTCGGCCCCATCTGGAGTCTCACCCTCGTTGAAGAGAGAGACCGTGGCGGGATGCCATCGTCCAGCACCGCTCCAAATCACTTCGAAGCTGCCGGCCAGATAATCCCCCAGCGCATCCGAGGCCTCCAGGTCCACAGGCAGCACCTCGGCAACGGCCGTGGCTTCCAACAGACCGGCCCTGAACGCCTGGTCACCACCTACCACAAGCAGCGCCCCCCCCGAACGAACAAACTCGGCAAGCTGTCGGGCATGCTTCTCTTTCACCAGAAAGTAGGTCCCCAAAGGGAAGTTCTGCAGCACTACAAGGTCGAAGTTGCCCAACTCATCCAAGAATATGTCGTCGATGGGGAATGGAATCAGCGAGAGTTCATCCCGGCCGTGCGGAGCAAAATCCTCGGCCTCAACCATTAAGAAGAACGACACAAGGTCTGCCCCGGGCAACGAAGTGAGAAACTGCCGCATGAAACGCACATCCCACGAGGGGCGCCCCGCCACATGCAGCACCCGCAGCGAATCCCGTGTGGTTGTCAGCGAGAAGACACGCATGTTGTTCTCGGGAACCAGATCCCCACCCTGAGGCTCCACTGCCACTCGCCAGGCAGAGACCCCAAGACGGGTCGGCGTAACAGAAACCGCCAGTTGCTGACGCCCCGGCTGCAGCACCACCCGCTGCACGTCGCTGGCCACAGCCTCCCCATCCTCAACAGGGCTCACCAGCACCTGCGCATCCACCGTCGCACCGTCGTTGACCACATCAACAAGCACCTTCGTGCTGCTCTTGATGAAAGCCATGGGCGGCACTATTACGGACTCCAGGTATATGTCCCCAGAGGCATCCCACTGGGGCGGCTGCGAGTATGCCAATGGAGGCACAAGCCCCAACAACCGCTCGGGGTCCACGGGATGCACAACCTTCTTCGTGAAGCTCTCGGGTAACGTCCAGAGCACCCGCTCCAGGGAGACAAGCCCGGGCTGCAAGATCAACAACGCCAGCGTCGTCAACACCAGCGCCCGCAGCCCCGACAACAACAGCCCCCGTCCCCACCCCGCTGCCCGTACGTAAGAGACTCCAAAGTAGCCAAGCGCCAATAACACAACACAAAGCAGCGCCAAACCAGCCAGAGAGACCGGCTCCACCCCGAAAACCAACTCTGAATCCCCAAACCTCAAGCTCTCTCCCATACAATCCGCTGAACACTCGGTCCACGAGCACCCACGACGAGACTATTGTCCGTCGTCCACGGGCAAACGCCAGTTTCTCTTCGACTTCAAATAATCCATATGAATACGATCATCCTTATAATCCAAACATAGGGCATAAAGCAATATATTAACTCCAAGCCTGATGGCATCCTCCCGCTGCTGCTCTCCTCCAGGCACCACGTCTCGCCGGTATTGGCCTTCGCTATTACGTTCAAAAGCAGCAAGCATGTCATTGTAAGTGATGATTATGGCGTAACGGCCACCGTAGGAGACGGCAAAGAGATCTTCCACCAGTCGGGTTCTGCCCGGGGCGTAGGTGACTCTATAGAAAGTTCGGTAAAGCACACTGGACTTGGGCACACGCTCAACCTGAGCTCCGGGGAGAATCGCCGAAACCAGTCCGTCCAGGGCCAGCTTGGCCTGCTCGATGTGAGCAGCGCCCCCTGTCCAATCCAGCACCAGGGTGCCGCCGCTGCGCAGCCACTGCCCCAGCACCACGGCCTCCTCTCTTTTCAGGGTGGGCAGATCTGAGGCGAGGGGCCAGAAGACCAGGGGATACGAGTAGAACTGCTCCAGCGACGAGAGGCTCTTCTCCATGGCAAGGGCCTCGACGCTGGTTCTAACCAGGATCTCCGATGCCAGCGTGCTCATGGCCGAGGCGTGCACAGGTTGGGCCGGCGAGTACCATGCAAGCGATACAACGGTGCCGCCTTGCTGGGCCGTGGCCGCAGCGGGCGAGAGCATCGCCGCAACCACGGCACCCCATAGAATGCAACTCCTCAGGAACAGGCACTTGCCCATGATTCACTCCCACCAGACCAGAAGGCTGTAGGCCCCGGAAGAGATTCCCGACGCAACCCTGACATACAAAGGGCGATCCTCATGCCGGTAGCTCAGACTCGCTTTATCGCCGGTGCGCTGCGCCAAGGCAAGAAGCTTTCTATCGTCCCACAGCTCCAGGGTGCATTCAGCGCAACCCACATCGAAAGAGCCCGTGACCTTCACGTCGCTTCCCGAGGCACCATTGAGGAGATACCAATCCTCTTCGGGGGTGCAGAGCGTAGCGTGGGTAACTGCGACGGGGTCTGGTCCAACGGATGTGGCATCGCCGCTCCAGCCGTCGGGTTCAGCCGCATCCCAGCGACACTCTTCGTCGGGCCAGGCAACGGCAACTCCCATGGCATAGTCCACGGCCCAGGGGTCAAGGTTCTCTACCCACAGAAGATGTGGCCCAGCCTTACCCACCGCACACCGTGTCCACTCCCCGGCACCCCCGGCAACGTTGCACACCAACTCCCCGTCTGGGTCCAGCAGGGCCCCCCCGAGGGTCCCCCAGAGCATCAGCTCAACCACTTCCCAACCGTTAAGCTTTAGCCGGAACCAGTCTTCCGACTGGGGGCAGAGCACCAGGCCCCCCCACACGCCGGGCACCAGGGCAGCGGCATCCTGACTTCGCCCATTAGGCGCAAGGTAGTCGTCGTTGCAGTAGTGCTCCTCGGGATACCAGGCCACGTCGAGCACGTAAGCAGAAGCGTCGGTTCCTGCACCTGCTACCCGAAGAAGCACCCCCCCGTGGTACCCCGCTGTTCCACGAATCAGCCGCGCCCCGCCCTCTTTGGCCGTGCCCGACGAGTACGCCAGCGGTGTCAGGTCATCCTCAGTGAGCAACTCCATGGTCAGCTCTTTGCCCTGGTCCATGGGCCAGATGCGAATATCCACAGCACTGTTGGCCGGCGGGTCCAGCCGATAGTAGTCAACCTCACCCGGGCAGAGCGTCAGGCCCAGGTTCACACCGGGCAGCAGCGCCACGGCCGTTTGGGGCGTTTCGTTGGGCTCCAGGGCATCCTCCTCGCAGGCCGGGTGCCCCACAAGCAGTTCCAGCGACCACGTTTCTCCCTGCGCTCTATCCGAGGCAATAGTCACCACGACCCCATCTTCACCGCCACAAGCCACAGTTTCCACGCCGGGGCACGAAGCCTCGACGCTCTCGGCGCCGGCAGTCAAGGTCAGCCCCACTCCCCCGCCCTCTGCAGCCAGGCACTGCACCGTCGCATACCCATCGCTACACGGGATCTCCAGAACATCAGGGCGGCCGGGGCAACTGCGTCCTCCGTACCACATCGCCCCCTCTCCAACATCCATGGACTGTGTCGGCGGATCGAAGCACCCCTCCACCAGCCCCTCGGGCCGAATCGAGAAGAGCAGGGTGCCCTTGGCCGGAACCCTCATGGTATCGCATGGTCCGGCGGGCAGTGGCGCCTTGCGGGTCAACTCGTAATAGTAGTGGATCATCTCGCCGGCCACGGTCCCCGCAGATTCAACAACCCCCTCGAAGCGCCCGCCGGGCGCCCCGGAGACCATGGCCACCTCCACAAAAGGGCCCGAGAACTCCCTGGACCAGAAGAGGGTCAACCCGACACTCTCCGCCGGTGCTCCCGTCACCCTTGCTCCCACCCCGATTTGCCCTGCATCAACGTTCTCATACGCTACATCGTCCTGAACATAATCGTGCAACTGATAGGGCAGGCCCCGGCATCCGCTCTGGAACTCTCCACGGATGATGAGCGGCACCTCGTGTTCAACCTCGTAGAGCAGGCCCCCGGAAACCTCCGAATCGCTTCCCGAGAACCCCGAGGCCCTCACCCGCAGAAGCCAAAGCCGCTTCTCATCAATCTGTTCATCGGTGGGACGCCAGAAGAAGTAGGCGCTCTTGCTCCCCGTCCGTTCCAGGTAGCTTCCAGCGGGCCCATCCAGCATGGAGATCTCGACCCTGGCTGCCTCGTCATCCTTAACTACCAGCGGGAATTCGAAATAGGATGCCGCAGAGAGGTCAAGCACGTACCCCGGAGCGTTCACGAACACGGGCCCCCGTGGGTTATTGACGACAACGAGCACCTCCGCCGAATCCCTGCGCCCCTGGCTGTCCTCTACCCAGAAGGTCAACCCATAGCCAACCCCCTCCCCCCCCGGCTCTCCAGCATCGGCCACGGTGGGTGTCCAACTGAAAACCGCAGCAGAGTCGCTAACCTGGGACCACTCAGCCGACGCCGGCCGATCGTCGTTCACAAAAAACGTGTAAGGCCCCGCCCCACTGCCCGCCACCACCGTGACAACAAGAGAGAGCCGCTCTCCAACAGAGACCGTCCTATCCCCCAAAGGCGATAGCCGAGGCCCCCCCCCGGGCCC
>Ga0302238_1003450_pt1 | contig 10051 bp, 6 predicted proteins | sample AAG_UR_Asn_MG_FD_193527 | JGI IMG/M metagenome (GOLD analysis project Ga0302238, IMG submission 193527) | Enriched activated sludge microbial communities from anaerobic digester in WTTP, New Holstein, Wisconsin, United States - AAG_UR_Asn | ecosystem: Engineered > Bioreactor > Anaerobic >...
GGTAAAACCGAACTTGCTAAATCAGTTTCGGAAGTTTATTTTGGCAGTGAAGATTACATGATTAGATTAGATATGAGTGAATATCAACATCAAGATAGTGTGCGTAAAATGATTGGTGATGTTGATGGTACTTTAGGTTATTTAACTGAAGCAGTTAGAAAAAAACCCTTCTCATTAATATTGCTTGATGAAATTGAAAAAGCCGATTCAAATATTTTAAATTTATTTTTGCAACTTCTAGACGATGGACGTCTAACTGACGGGCAGGGCAGGACAATTAGTTTTTCCGAGTCCATTATTATTGCTACTTCCAATATCGGCGCCAACTTTATTCAAGATCAAATAAAGGCCAAGACAGAATTAAATATTATTAAACAAGAATTAGTTGATAATTATTTGCGTGAAAAAATGCGTCCCGAATTAATTAATCGTTTTGATGGCATTATTGTTTTTAGACCCCTAGTTGAAGCGGAAATTTTCAAAATTGCTACTTTAATGCTCAAAAAAATAAAGAAATCTTTAGCTAATCAGGGTATTGGTCTGAAAGCGGACAAAGATGGCGTGGCAATTTTGGCGCGCCAAGGACATGATCCTAAATTTGGTGCCCGTCCTTTAAGACGTTTACTGCAAGAAAAAGTGGAGGATGAAATCGCTAATAAAATTTTAAGTGGTGAACTTAAACGTCGCGATCAAGTTTTAATTAATAACCAGGCACAAATAATAATTGAAAAAGCCAGTCAGCTTTAAATTTAAATTATGATTTTAGCGCTTGCTTTTGTCGCCAGTTTTTTACTTTCTCTAGGTCTCACTCTCTTAGTAAAAAGATTGGCTCTAAAATTTAAGATTGTTGATTCACCAAGTGAAACGAGAAAAATTCATACCCAAGCCATCCCGCTACTCGGTGGCTTGGCCGTTTTTTTAGCCTTTTTTATTGTTTTATTTATATTTAATGATTATTTTTTAGTAGGTGATTTAGAATGGCGACATCTTTTAGGTTTTTTTGGTGGCGGTTTAATTATAATGATTGGTGGTTTCTTGGATGATAAATATAGTTTACCAGCCAAGAAACAAATTATTTTTCCCTTGTTAGCAATTTTAGTCGTAATTTTAGGAGGCGTGGAAATTGAAAAAATCACCAATCCCTTTGGTGGTTATTTAAATTTTCAAGAAATTTTTTGGCTCAGTCCGCTGTTAATTTTAGTTTGGCTACTGGGCATGATGTACACGACTAAATTACTTGATGGCGTTGATGGTTTAGTGACCGGCATTGGCGCCATCGGCAGTTTTATAATTTTTCTTTTTACTTTAACGACTCAATATTATCAACCGGACATTGCTTTGGCTGCCTTAATTTTAACGGGTGCTGCGTTGGGATTTTTAATTTTTAATTTTTATCCGGCGAAAATTTTTTTGGGAGAAGGCGGATCATTATTTTTTGGTTACGCCTTAGGTGTTTTAGCGATTATTTCCGGTGGAAAGATTGCCATTGCCCTTTTAATTATGGGCATCCCCATTCTTGATGTGCTTTGGACAATAATGCGTCGCCTTTTGGCCGGGAAAAATCCTTTTAAATTTGCGGATAAAAAACATTTACATCATCGTTTGCTGAATTTAGGTTTATCGCAAAGACAAACCGTTTTTATTTTTTATTTTTTAGCCTCAACTTTTGGGATAAGCGGTTTGTTTTTGCAAAGTCGTGGCAAGATTTTTGCTTTAGGAATTTTAATTGTAATTATGTTAGTCGTGGTTTTGTTTTTTCGTCGCTTTGATCATCTTAAAGAAACAAAAAAACCATCACTGCTACTACATATTTGCTGCGCTCCCTGTGGAACTTATATTACTGAAGAAGTGTTACTGCCCAAGTATAAAGTGACTTGGTTTTTTTATAATTCTAATTTAAATTCTGAAGAGGAATATAATTTGCGCTTAAAATATGTGCGACAGATGGCCGAGCGTTTAAAAATAAAGTTAAGAGTGGTTCCTTATCATCATTCAGTTTGGTTAGAAAAAATAAAAGGGCATGAAGCGGATCAAGAAAGGGGAACACGTTGTCTAATTTGTTATTTTGATCGTTTAAAAGAAACAGTCGCTCTAGCAAAAAAAGATAAGTTTGATTTTTTTGGCACCACTTTACTTGTCAGTCCTTATAAAGACGGAGTGGCGATAAAAAAACAAGCCCATGATTTAGCTGATAGTTTTGGCGTTAAATTTTTAGAAGATGATTTTTTAGCTAATGGTGTTTATCGTAAATCGCAAGAATTAGCTAAGCAACTCGGCATATATAGACAAAAATATTGTGGTTGCGAATTTTCCTTAAATAAAAACAATGAATAATTATTATAAAAAAATTGTTTTTAGTTTTAGCTTGATAATTATTATTTTATTAGGAGCCTATTTTTTTAGTTCGCCCGTTGAATCAGTTGTTTTTGCTGATCCTGATACCGATGGTGATGGTTATAGCGATATTTTAGAAATTGCCACTGGCTATTCACCTTTCAATCCCAAGCCAGTTTTACTAACTGAAAGTGATGTTGATAACGATGGTTTAAGCGATTATTTAGAAATGGTTTTTAGAAGTGATCCCTTTAAAGCCGATACCGATGGTGATGGTTTTGATGATTTTACTGAAGTTGATAGTGGTTATAGTCCGGTTTCTAGCAAGCGCGAAAGATTGGAAAGAAAAATTGAGATTATTTTAGCGACTCAGGAGTTAAATTATTATGTTAATGGAGTAAAATGGCGCAGTTTTTCTGTTTCTACCGGCAAGCCCAGTATGCCCACACCGACTGGTGAATTTACTATTGTTAACAAAAGCAAAAAAGCTTGGTCCAGAGCTTATGGTTTGTGGATGCCGTTTTGGTTAGGACTTGATCGAGGGCGAATTGGTATTCATGAATTGCCGGTTTGGCCCGGTGGTTATCGTGAAGGAGAGGATCATTTAGGGAGGGCCGTTTCTCATGGTTGTATTCGGTTAGGAGTTGGGCCAGCCGAGTATTTATTTAATCGTGTTGATGTGGGTACCAAGGTATTAATTAAAAGTAAATAAATTTTTTATTATCTATGACACATAAAACTAATTTTAGGAAAATAGTGTCAATTTGTGCTATAATTAAAAAGATAAGTAAATATTCATATGTCTAAAAAAATATTTTATTTAAGTTTTCTGGTATTGTTATTCAGTTTTACTCTCAGCGGTTGTTCTTTTCCTTGGGAGAAGGACAGGGAACCAATAACTATTGGAAACAACCAGGAGACGGAAAGTTTTGGCGAAGTTAAAACAAGTTCTTCTTCAGGCGATTTGAAAAAATTTTCTAGTGATGAAACTTTAAAAACTTTTTTAGCTTCCGCGGCTACGGGGGGAGGAGTCAGCGCTAGTTGGCTGTTGGCAGAAGCGGGTTATGGTTTAATTGATCAGTCCAATTTAGATGCGACCACTAATAATCAAGAACAAGCGTTTAATGGAGCAGATATTATTAAATATGACGGTGGTTATATTTATGCTTTAGTAAAAAATGAATTATTTATTATTAATACTTCGCCAGCTAGCGACGCTAAGATAGTGAGCAAAATATCCTTTCCTTCGCGTCCCTTGGAGTTGGTTGTAGCTGATAGTCGCTTAGCAGTCTTAGGTAATGATACTGATTTTAAAAATTCTGATACGTATCGTTCTTTTAATCGTAAAAATGATTTTACTTTCTTGAAAATATTTGATGTTTTTGATCCGGCTGACCCTAAAGAAATTAGAGCTTTTTATTTTGAAGGTGGTTATAGCGGTTTAAAATTAGCAGGCAATCATATTTATTTATTAACTGCCAGTCCAGCTTTTTATTCTGATCGCGATCCATTAACCCCAAGAATTATTGAAAATAATAAAATAATTAGTGGCGATTGCGGAAGCAACAAGGATTGCATTAAACCAACTGTTTATTATTTTGATCATTCTTATTCAAATTATAATTATTTAAGTTTAAACGCCATTAGCTTAGCTGATCGTAATGAACCAATTAATAATTATTTATTTTTACTTGACTCAAATTATAGTTTAAATATTTCTAGCACGGGCAATCTTTATCTTTCTCGTTTTAGTTCTTTAAGTGCCTATGATTTAGAACAAGAAATCAGAAGAGATAAAATTTTACCGAAATTAAATAAAACTGATCAGGAAATAATAAAAAAAATTGAGACCTCGCCTGACTACATGTTAAGCGCGGGTGAAAAAGCAACTAAGGTAGGGGTTTTATTAAGCCGTTATGTGAACTCTTTAACTGAAGCTGAAAAAGAGGCCTTGCAAACTGAAATTAATGGCGCTTTGCTCACTAAAATCAAACAGCGTATTAGTGATTTAGAAAAAACGGATATTTATAAATTTTCTTTAAAATCAGGCAAGATTGAATATCAAGCTCGTGGTCAAGTATTGGGTCAGATTTTAAATCGTTTAGCCATGATTGAACAAAATGGAAATTTAAATTTAGTTACAGTTCGCAATAATCTTTGGTCCATGCTTTTTGAAGAAAATGATAAGTATTATAGTAATGTTTATGTTTTAGATGATACTTTAAAATCAATCGGCACCTTAGAAAATATTGCTACTGAGAAAGAATTATTTAAGGCCCGATTTTTAGGAAATAGAGTTTATCTTTCAACCGCCGAGTTGAATGCGCCCGTTTATGTGATAAGTTTAGAAAATAAAAATGAACCTGGTATTGTTGGGGCAATTAAAATTAATAATTTAGATACGCTTTATTCATTTGATAAGACGGGAGAAAAAATTTTAGGTTTTGGTCGAGAAGTTAGTGGGTCAACAGAAAATAGTCAGGGTTTGAAATTATCATTATTTGATTTTTCTGATTTACAAAAACCAAAAGAACTCAGCGGTTATTTGATTGGTGATTTAAGTAGTGATTCAGCGGCCCTAAAAGATTATCGATCATTTTTCTATTCACCAGAGAAAAAGATAATAGTTTTACCGACCGTTTTTCAAGCGGATAATTTGTTAAATTTTGCTGGTGTTTTAGTTTTAGATGCTAACGGAGAAACCTTTGAATTAAAAGGACGTATTGATCATTTATATAGTAGTAATTATTCAATAATTGATTACTGGCGTGGCTTTAATTATTACGAGAATGCTGTCAAACGAAGTTTTATTGAAGGCAATAATCTCTTTACTTTTTCCAATAAATACATCAGAATCAACAATCTAAATGATTTAGCGGATGTGAAAACTATTTCTTTAGCGCCCGAGGCAGAAAGAATTTTTATTCCTAAACCACTACCAATAGCCGAAGAGATTAGTGAAGAAGCTGAAGTGATAGATGAAGCAACGGAGTCAATTCAAGAATCTACTTCTACTTCAGAAATTCCTTCTTCAGAAACTCCCTCAACCTCTGAACAAGCTGTTCCTTCTCCAGAAACTCCTTCTCCAGAAATTCCTTCTTCAGAAATTCCTTCTTCAGAAAGTTCCTCATCTTCCGAACCAGTTGTTATACCTAATGAATAATTAGCTCAGCTGTTTAACTAAATTTCTTCTTGTTCTGAATAAATTAATTAGTAAATAATTTTAGCGACAAGCGACAGACAAGCGACATAAATAAATTAAATTTTAGACATAAGACATAATCAAGATGGATATCGGTCAAATATTTTTGGATAATTATAATCAAATTAAATTATTTTTTACCAGATTGTTTTCTCAGCGAAAAATAATTTTTTTGACACCTTTAATTTTGTGGTTGCTTAATCAATTATTTTTATGGCGACCCAAAATGTTTTTTCCCGCTTTAGCGATTGGTTTTTTTCTTATCGCGGTGACGGTTATGGGTTTAACTTTAGGGAAGCGACAAACTGACTGGCCATTATTTTTTTATTTTCCTTTTATCTTTTTTCTCAGCAGTTCTTTATATTCAACTTTATTACCAAATTTTTACGTGATTCAAATAATTTTTTTCTTCGCTAATTTGTATATTTTTTCGTATTTTAAAAATTTGTATTATTTTTTTAGATACGAAGCGCCAGAACGAGCTCATAAATTAGACACCTTAACTCTTTTGGGGAACTTTTTAGCAGTTTTCTTTTTGGCTTCAACGATTTATGGTCTGCCCACGTTTTTGGGCTGGAGTTTTTGGCCGTTGTTGTTCGGTTTTATAATTTTATCTATTCCTCTTTTTTTTCAACCCTTTGTTATTTTTGAAATTAAATTTAAAATTAATTGGCCCCTAATAATTGCGAGCGCTCTGGTGCTTTTAGAATTAGCGGCCATTATTCATTTTCTACCTTTAGCTTATAATGTATTAGGGTTATTTGTCGGCATTTTCTTTTATTTATTAATTTACATTTTAAGAAATATTTTAGCGGGTGATTTAAGTGGTTACAAATTACGTTTGCCCTTAGTTTTTTGTTTATCAATCATTGTAATTCTTCTTTTATCATTAAATTGGTTCTAATTTATTATTTAATTTTTATTATATTATGTCCGCTCAGAAAAATCGTTTGCTCCCCATCATATTAGTCGCTTTTATTTGTGGTTTTATCGCTGGGGTAGCTGGTGAAATTATTACGCGAGTTTATGTTTTAAATGATTATTCAATTCCTTATTTTTATAATGAAGTAAATTTAAATGATTTAAATTATAATCGTCCTGGTCTAATAATTAGAGATGCAAAAAAAGTAGTTGTGAATCATGATGTAAAAGTTGCTGAGACAATTAATTCTATTCGTCCGTCATTAGTTGGCATCTATAAAAATTTAGGCGTTAATGGGGCTAATTTAGGCGTTAATGGGGTCGGCATTACTTCTTCACTAACCACTTTCGCAACCACGACAGCAACGACTACATTAGAATATTACAAATTAGATGATCCAATTTTTATTGGTTTGATTGTTACTTCTGATGGCTGGGTAGCGGCCTCTTTACCTGAAGCATTAGAGAAAACTTTCAATATCAAAGATTATGTAGCGATTACGGCTGACAAAAAAATCTATCAGTTGGAACAAATTTCTACTCTTAAAGATTTGCCTGGCGATTTAATTTTCTTTCGTTTGGCGGCCGCCAATAATTTAACTGTTAAAAAAATTGCTGACCAAAGTGAAATTTCTTTAGGGCAATCAGTATTAGCTATTAATGATTTTAATAATGCCTTTTTAACTTCCATCTCGTCTTTTCGCAAATCAACCGCGCTTTTAAGTAGTGATTCTTTAAACGCTCGCTTTTCTCTAGCTAATGATTTAGGTGATGAATTTAAAAATTCTTTTGTTTTTGATATTGCGGGGAATTTAGTAGCGGTTATTAGCGCAAACAAAGAAATTGTACCCGCTTTTTCTTATACTCGCTATTGGCAAAGTTTGCTTCAAAATGGAACCGTTACTCAACCTTTTTTAGGAGTGCATTATTTAGATTTAAGCACCCTAAAAGTTTTGGGTTTAAATATGGAAAAGGGGGCTTGGCTTAAATCCGGTGAAAATTTACCGGCCATTATTAAAAATAGTCCGGCTGAACTAGCCGGCTTAAAAGAAGGTGATATAATTTCTTGGATTAATAATCAAGAAATAAATACCTACAATGATTTAGCTAATATAATTTCCGGTTTCAATCCTGGTGATACGATTAATATTACTTATTTAAGAAATGGGGAAGAAAAAATTATTAATGTGAAATTAGGTGAGAAAAAATAAACTAGAAAAATAAATTAGAAAAATAAGTTAGGAAAAAATCAAGCTTGCTTATATGAAAATAAAATCACTAAAACAAATTAAAAGTTTAAAAGGGAAGCGAGTTTTTTTACGCGTTGATTTTAACGTGCCACTGAAAGAGAGGAAAATAAAAGATGATTACAAAATTAAAGCCGGTCTAAAAACCATTGAATTTTTACTAAAAAAACAAGCCACTCTTATCATCGCCACTCATTTAGGCAGTCCTAATGGTAAAATTGATCAGCAGTTATCAACCAAACCTCTGGCTCTGTATTTAAAGAAGTTAATTAAAGCTCCGGTTGTTTTTGTCCCCGAGTATTTCAGTCCAAAGATGGAAAAATTAATCGCGAACGCTAAACCAAAAGAAATTTTATTTTTAGAAAATTTACGTTTTAATCCAGGAGAATTAACAGATGACATAAAATTTGCTCAGGCTTTGTCCAAATTAGCTGATATTTATATTAATGATGCCTTTGCAGTTTCGCATCGCGCGCAAGCGTCAGTATCAAAAATAAAAAAATATTTGCCAGCTTATGCCGGTTTATTATTAGAAGACGAAGTTGTTGCTTTAAATAAAGTTTTAAAACCAAAAAAACCTTTAGTGACTGTGATGGGTGGCGCTAAAATTAGCACCAAGGCACCAATTATTAAAAATCTTTATCCTAAATCAAATTTCCTTTTACTCGGTGGCGGTTTAGCAAATAATTTTTTGAAATTTTATAAATACGAAATTGGTCGCTCTTTATTTGATAAAGATAGTCTGGCTATTATTAAAAAAATGTTCCCCACCTTAAAGAGCGCTAAAAAAATAGTTTTACCCCTTGATGTGATTGTTCAAACTAAAACTAAAAAAGTATTGGCTAAAAAAATAACGGCTGTAACCAAGACAGATATTATTTTTGATATCGGCCCGGAAACGATAGCTCTTTATGCGACTTATTTTAAAAAAGCCCATACTATCGTTTGGAATGGACCAATGGGTAAGTTTGAAGAGGCAGTCTATAAAAATGGCACCTTAGCCATTGCTCGTTTAATCGCGGCTCGGGCTAGCGGTCCGGCTTTTGGTTTAGTTGGTGGCGGAGAAACTATTGAGGCCTTGAAAATGAGTGGTATGATGGAATATGTTGATTTTATTTCCACTGCCGGTGGCGCCATGCTCTCTTATTTAGGTAAGGAAAAAATGCCTGGTTTAACTGGAATTGTTTCTAAATAAAATAAATAAATAAAATATATGTCTAGCTCTAAAATTAAAATTAAAAAGATAACAGCCCGAGAAATTCTTGATTCGCGTAGTCAACCAACCATTGAAGCCTGTGTCATCTTAAGCGATGGCACTAAAGCAATCGCCAGTGTACCGAGTGGCTCTTCAATTGGTACGCATGAGGCCTTTGAATTTAGAGATGGTGATAGCAAACGTTATTTTGGTCGGGGAGTTTTAAGAGCGATTCGTAAAATAGAAGAAATAATTGCCCCCGAACTTAAAGGACAAGATATTTTTGCCCAAAAAGAAATTGATGATAAACTAATTGCGCTTGATGGAACAGCTAAAAAAACAAATTTAGGCGCTAATACTATTTTAGCGGTTTCGCTGGCTTGCGCACGTGCCGGGGCTCTAGCAAAAAAACAAGAACTTTTTGTTTATTTACAAGACACTTTTTCTTTTTCTAAACCCACCATCCCTGTTCCTTTATTTAATATTTTTAATGGAGGCAAACACGCTGATACTAATTTAGATTTCCAAGAATTTTTAATTATTCCCAAAAGAAGCAGTGCTAAAGAAATGGTACAAGTTGGCGCGGAGATTTTTCGGGCCTTAGGAGCGGAACTTAAAAGCGCTGATTATGATACTGATGTAGGAATTGAAGGTGGTTACGCGCCTGATTTAGATTCCAGTATTGAGGCCTTAGAATTAATTATCGCCGGCGCTTTAAGAGCTGGCTATGATCCTAAAAAAGATTTTTATTTAGGGATTGATGTCGGATCATCGGTTTTATATGAAGCTGAATCTAATCGTTATGTTTTTAGTCTTGATCAAACATATTTTACCACTGATAATTTAATTGGTTTATATGAATCATGGTTACGAAAATATCCAATTGTTTATTTGGAAGATGGTTTAGCCGAAGATGATTGGGAGGGATGGCGCGGGTTGACCGCTGACTTGGGTCATAATATGCTAATCGTCGGTGATGATTTATTTGTTACCAGCACCGATCGATTACGCCGTGGTCTAAAAGAAAAAGCTGCCAATGCTATTATTATTAAACCAAATCAAGTGGGAACTTTGAGTGAGACCGTTGACTGTATTAAATTAGCCAAGAAACATGATTATCAAGTTATTATTTCTCATCGCAGCGGTGAAACT
>Ga0302238_1003456_pt1 | contig 10031 bp, 5 predicted proteins | sample AAG_UR_Asn_MG_FD_193527 | JGI IMG/M metagenome (GOLD analysis project Ga0302238, IMG submission 193527) | Enriched activated sludge microbial communities from anaerobic digester in WTTP, New Holstein, Wisconsin, United States - AAG_UR_Asn | ecosystem: Engineered > Bioreactor > Anaerobic >...
ACTTCCACAGTTACGGTCTCTGTCATGCCAGAAGTCGAGGAAGTCGAAGTCGAACTCAGGCCGCAGGACCTCAAGTTCGACGTATTCAGGGCTTCCGGACACGGCGGACAGAGCGTGAACACCACCGACTCCGCAGTCAGGGCTACCCATATCCCGACAGGGATCAGCGTTGCCAGCCAGCAGGAAAAATCACAGCACAAGAACAAGGCGATCGCGCTCAGGATCCTCAGAGCCAAGATTTACGAGATACAGAAGACAGCAGAAGATGCAAAAAATGCGGAAGCAAAACGTTCGCAGGTCGGTACCGGAGACAGGAGCGAAAAGATCAGGACCTACAACTTCCACCAGAACAGGGTCACCGACCACAGGTTCAACATCACTATCCATAACATCCCCGGCATCCTCGACGGCGACCTCGACGATTTGCTCAACCAGATCATCCTTATCGACTGCGAACGCAAGCTGAAGGCGCTGTAACAGATGCTGAGTTGCAGTTAATGGTCGTCTCATAATAGTCTTGATGTTTTTCCTCTTCAACGGAGCGCGGGTTTACCAACCCGCGGCACTCGTTTTATGGCGGGTAAGAAAACCCACCCTCCGTTATTTTGTAACTCTAAAATATTTCGGGACTATTGGTAATTCTTCAGAGGACAGCCTAAAGGTTTACCCGCTTCTGGCGGCGCCTGCGGCGACCAGGGCTGGACTCCAAACTTTGGAGTTCACGCTTTAGCGTGTCGACTTAAATTAACGCCATTCAGAATAGACCTTTTCTTTTTCACGGCGGAATCAACGCTATTTCCGTGCAGCAAGATAGCCCCAGGCATACGTGTTCGGTCCCATTGTCTGGTTGACGACGAACTCGCAGCTCATCGGGCTCCAAAAGATGTCGAAGTAGGACTCCATGGCTGGCCACTTCTGCAGCTCTGGATAGAGCACTGGTTCCATGATCTTGGCAGACCAGTCATCTTTGCGGCGCGCCGGGTCTTCTGCACCAAAAACGGTCAGTCCCGGCGGCGGTGGAACTCCCATCACGCGCGAGTCAATCCAGAGAATATTGCGAGGCCATGCATAACCAACGCCAGTGGTAAAACACATATTCTGTGGGTTGGCGCCCGCAGAGAGCTGGGAACAGCGAATCGCAGCTTCCAGATAGTCGCTTTTGCCGGTCAAAGCGTGTGCTCGGAGGATAGTCAGCGCCTGGGGCAGAGAGGCGTTGCTGTAGGCCATCGGCTCCCAGGGGTCTTTCTTGGTCCAGCCAAAACCAGTGTTCTTGGACATATTCACCGCGACGTCGGCCTCCTTGAGCATCGACGCACGTGCATTTTCCTGGATTGTCGTGTTGATGTCGGCATTGTTAGTCCGAACATATGTAAAGGCCGCATCGCGTTGATTGTGGTTGTTCCACACCGCCGGTTGGATCTTGTTTTTGAAAACCGTAGTGGCGACGAATATATCGTTCCATTTCTTGTCGCCAGTCTGGCGGAACAGCTGGGCTGCGGCCAGGTTCCGCGCGTCGCGGACCTCGAAAGACACCTTCTCCTTGGCCTCCTGACGCTTCTGCCAGTCTTTTTCGGCGTAGTCCATGGCCTTCAGCGCACTCTGCAGATACGTCTCGGCCAGTTCTGGTTTGATGGGCTTTAAGACGCCAGAGGCCTGTGCGGCCGTTGCGGCGTATAGATAACTCGACCACGCGTCCGGCGCGTAGGCCATGACCGGCAATGACTCCTGCCAGCTTCCTTCACCGTAGCGGGGATGCTCCGCCGACTCGATCCCTCCTCGGATCCCGCCGTCGGCTGTCTGCATGCGCCGGTAACAGTCGATGTTCCACATTGCCTCGTTGACGATGTCGGGCAGTCCGTTGCCGCTCTCCGGAATATTTAGCTTCATGCCCTTCATATAGTCTGGAAAGAGTTCAGCAAGTTCCAGCAGCAGGCGCGTGGCTTCCAGGTGTTGGATGCGGCGGTCCCAGTCACCGGCATCAAAGTAGCCACCCCAGGCATTTGGGACGATTTCGTCAGTCATGCCGGTCACGAGATTGCCGAAATTGGTGTCGTTACGGTTTAGTCCGTTGCCGGTATTTATGAGCGGGCATTTCGAGGCGTAGACCTTCACGCCGTCATCGGGGTGGAAGGAACGGGGCCTCTTGAAGCTGGTGTAGGGTTCCTTGAGTTCGTTGCCGCTGCGCTCGTGGTAGAATCCCCGGGCTGCGATATTGAACACCTTGCGCCAAACCTCGGGTCCGATAGTGAAGGGATACGAACAACCTATACCGGCAACAACAACGCGGTAAGTTCCGGGTGTGGTCAGGGAGGAGAAGTCCAACCGGTACACATCGGTGTGGTTGTAGTTGCGCTTGTATGGATCTTCGTCTTTTTGTGTGGCAGCCTTGGACAGCACGGCCTTGCCTTCGAAGACAGTCTTGCCGGATTCGTCGATAACGCTGAATGCCTGGTCGGCGGGATATGAGAGGACACCTCCATCGCCCAGCCAGCAGGACAGATAGCCTTCCTTGGGCGTGTCATCCGGACGGAAGCCAACTTGTGTGACGTGGACGGCTTCGCTGCGGACCTTTTCCGGCTGGTGCGTGTAACTGGTCGGAGAAAGCTTTCCACCCTCAAACGCCAGAGCGTAGGTCTTGCCTACGACCAGCGGTTTGGGAAGTCGCAGATAAAGTGTATGCTGGACAGGGAACTGGAACGCCCAGCTGGCCACACGGGCGATTCCAGTTGGCCGGCTCTTGCGGTACACTGCGGTTGGATGGAGTGCAGTCTTGTATTCGGGATCATCGGTGGAGGTCAGATCGTAACTGGCTGGTTTGGCCGCCCATGCGACATCGAGTTTCTCGCCATGGAGCTTATCGAAGAGGCAAATGATCGTTCCGTCGCCGACCAACCCTCCCAAATCAGTTCCTCCGCGACGTACCATGCGGGGACCGTAACCCTTGACGAAGCACTCATCTCCATCCTGTTTGACGTAGGGAACCTGTTTGCCGAACTCAACCGTCCCCTGGTCTACCGTAAGCGCCAGAATGTCGGGAGCGACCGCACAGACATGGGTCAGACGCGGTTCTCCATCGGCCATGGCCACCATGTAGACACAGAGCAACAGGACACAGACAGGAACGAGTTTCTTCATTGATAATCTCCCTTTTATAGTCTAACAGGTAGGAATTTAGATTTCACAATGCGGGTAAGATAGTTCTGGAGTGGCAAGGAATCAAGGTATCCGGAACGGCCTCAGTCCATGTCCCGGACGGTGCTTCTCTTTTCCAGCTCCATCCATATTCTTTCCGTAGAACTTGCTAACCGACTTTGAAAGGAAACTGAAGGGATTGCAATTCATCTTGAAAATCCCGTAATCCTGTCTAAATTCCCACTTTCATTAATTATTAAGGGAAATATCATGTCAACTGCAAACATAAATCTGCCGTCGAATTTCATACACGACATAATCGACGAGGATCTGAAGAACGGCAAGAATGCCGGACGCGTCCACACAAGGTTTCCACCGGAACCCAACGGTTATCTACATATCGGTCATGCAAAGTCGATCTGCCTGAATTTCGGAACTGCGTTGAAATACAATGGGCTCTGCAATCTGCGGCTCGATGATACCAATCCCAGCAAGGAAGAAGTCGAGTACGTCGATTCCATCAGGGAAGACGTGAAATGGCTTGGATTCTCCTGGGACGATCGCGAGTTCTACGCTTCAGACTATTTTGAACAGCTTTATGGCTACGCCGTCGAACTTATCAAGAAAGGCAAGGCATACGTCTGCGATCTCAGCGCCGAGGAGATCAAGGGACTGAGAGGAAGTCTTACCGAGGCCGGCAAGGAAAGTCCCTACAGGAACCGTTCCGTCGAGGAGAATCTTGATCTCTTCCAGAAGATGCGCGCCGGAGAATTCCCTGATGGATCAAGGATACTCAGGGCAAAGATCGACATGAACTCACCGAACATCCATATGCGCGATCCGGTGATATACCGCATCCTCCGTTCCACACACCATAGGACCGGTGACAAATGGTGCATATATCCGATGTATGACTTTGCCCATTGCATCTCCGACGCCATCGAAGGTATCACGCATTCAATCTGTACTCTTGAATTCGAAATTCACCGTCCGTTATACGACTGGATTCTCGACCAGATATCCGTGCCGTGCCATCCGCAGCAGATTGAGTTCGCAAGGCTGAACCTCGGATACACAGTAATGAGCAAGCGCAAACTCCTCCAGCTCGTACAGGAGAAACTTGTCAGTGGCTGGGACGATCCCCGCATGCCGACGATCGCCGGGATGAGACGCAGAGGTTACACCCCCGAGGCGATCAGGAATTTCTGTGAGACTATTGGCGTAACAAAGTTCAATAGTCTCACCGACATGGCGCTCCTCGAGCATTGTGTCCGCGAGGACCTGAACAAGCGTGCGCTGAGGTCCCTTGCCGTCCTCAGGCCGTTGAAACTCGTGATCGACAACTATCCGGAAGGACAGGTCGAGATGATGGATGCTGTCAACAATCCAGAGGATCCGGCGGCAGGTACACGAAAAATTCCGTTCTCGAAGGTTCTTTATATTGAGAAGGATGATTTCAAGGAAATCCCTCCTAAGGGCTATTTCCGTCTGGCTCCCGGGACAGAAGTGCGCCTTCGCTACGGTTATCTTGTCACTTGCACAAGTTTCAAGAAAGATTCCAACGGCGAGATCACCGAGGTCCATTGCAACTACGACCCTGCAACCCGGGGCGGCAACACTCCCGACGGCAGGAAGGTCAAAGGGACAATCCACTGGGTTTCAGCAGAACACGCAATCAACGCTGAACTCCGGCTCTACGACAGGCTCCTTTCCGTTGCCGATGCCTCCGCAGGCGATGGCGACTTCAAGTCATATCTCAATCCGAATTCCCTTGAGGTTCTCAAGGACTGCAAGCTCGAACCGGAACTCGCGATATCCACAGCTGGACAGAAATTCCAGTTCGAGAGACAGGGATATTTCTGCGTTGATATAGACTCAAAGCCGGGCGCTCCGGTCTTCAACAGGATAGTCGCGCTCAAGGATTCCTGGGCGAAGATCGAAAAAGGCCAGACTCCAAAAAAGAAATAGTTCTGACAAAATTTCTCTTGTTTGGAGTGCGGTACCTTGGTACCGCTTTTACCCTGACAAGCTTGCTTGTCAGTCATACGAGGAGCAAGCTCCTCTAAACAAGGCTGAAGCAAGCTTCAGCACTCCAAGGTCAGGCTACCCGCCCGACAAATATAAGAATGTGTCTTCCATCCCAGTCAGCCTGCCCTGAGCGTGTCGAAGGGTGGCTAATAATCCATGCTCTTCGCCCTGGCGGGCATCTCATCAAGGATCTTTTCGGAGAGTTTCTTGAAGTCAAGTCTGATGACAAGCGGTTCCGAAGCTGAAAGTTCAAGCGGAATTCCCTGGATGTGGACAAACGGGACAGAACGATAATACCGCGGGGTCACCTCGAGCTTCACAGGAAGTTTCTTTCCATTGTTCAAAAGGACAGCCCGTTCCGGCATGATGGTGATCGGTGGAAGAGTGATTCCCGATGAAGGCAGCTCCTTGTGGCATATTACATATATAGTGTTGCCGTCACGGGTAAGCATGAAGTTCTCATGATCGAGATATCTTGTAGCAGGCTCAGCAGTTATCCCCGGTTTCACGCGGACATACCATTTCCCGATTTCCTTCAGGATTCTTATTCCCTCTGAAGGAATCATTCCATCAGGTTTGGGACCGACATTTAGAACATAGTTCCCGCCCATCGCCATAATCTTCGCGATGCCCTGCATCAGGAAACTGGACGAGAAATAATCCTCGTCCTTCCTGTATCCCCAGCTCTGCTCGCCGACCGACTGGCATGCCTCCGTCGGCCGTTTGAATTCACCGCCGGCAGGAACCTTGCGTTCAGGCGTGTCGTAGTCTCCTTTGTCATAGCCGCGGTCGTTTATCATTATCCCCGGCTGGAGCTTGCGTAGCATCTTGTTGATCGAAGGATCCTTCACTCGCGGTGGAATGTCCCAGAAAAATCCATAGATCCTGCCATAGTTGGAACAAAGTTCACTTGCCTGACGTTTCACGTATGCGATGTATTTCCCTATGTCAGGCTCGTCTCCCGGATTCTGTTTCGGCAGTTCATGGTCGCCGCCCTGGTTGATGGAATTCGGATGATGCCAGTCCGGACAAGAATAATAGAGGCAGAGCTTGATCCCGTATTTCCTGCATGATTTTGTGAGCATCGCAAGGATATCTCTCCTATAAGGCGTACTCGTCACATTATAGTCGGTCTCCTTCGTGTCCCACATGCAGAATCCGTCATGGTGCTTGGTCGTGAATATGACATAGTCCATTCCGGATTCTTTGGTAAGCCGCATCCAACTGTCGGGATCATATTTCACAGGATTGAACTGGGCAACACGTTTTACGTATTCGGCCTTGGGAATGCGGCGACGCCACTGCACCTGTTCATGCCAACCGTTGATGGAATAGATACCCCAATGGATGAACATCCCGTATCGGTTCTCGAAAAACCAGTCCCGGCCATCTCCGAAATGCTTCATTGCAGTTTCAAGTTTTAGGTTTTAAGCAAAATTTTTCCGCATAAAAGCTCTGTGCCTTTGTGCCTCTGTGGCTACTTTTTAATTTCCTTGCTCAGGCGCATCGAACAGAACTTCGGGCCGCACATTGTGCAGAATGACTTGTCCTTGCCCTTTTTCCCGACAGCTTTCTTCAGAGCCTGGCTTCGGTATTCGCGGGCCCGGTCGGGATCAAGCGCAAGCTCGAACTGTTTTTCCCAGTCAAAGTCGGCACGTGCCTTGCTGATGGCGTCGTCACGGCATCTCGCATGCGGTTTCTTCAGGGCAACATCCGCTGCATGGGCGGCGATCTTGTATGCGATCACTCCCCTTCTCACGTCCTCGATATCAGGAAGTCCGAGATGTTCCATTGGTGTGACATAGCACAGCATCGACGCGCCGTGGAAGGCGCCGAGGGCTCCTCCGATCGCGCTTGAAATATGGTCGTAGCCCGGAGCGCAGTCGGCAACTACAGGACCGAGTATGTAGAACGGAGCCCCGGCACAGATCTTGTCCTCCATCTTCATGTTCATCTCGATCTGGTCGAGAGGGACATGACCTGGGCCTTCAACCATAGCCTGTACGGACGCGCGTCGGCTTTTTTTGACAAGCTCTCCGAGGGTTGCGAGTTCCGCAAACTGAGCCTTGTCGCTCGCGTCTGCAAGGCATCCCGGGCGCAGTCCGTCACCGAGGGAAAGCGTCACATCGTATTTCTGGCAGATCGCCAAAAGCCTATCGAAATGCTCGTAGAATGGATTCTCCTTCTTGTGGACAGTCATCCACTTTGCGAGAATCGCACCGCCGCGGCTGACGATCTTGAGCATCCTCTTCATCGCGAGAGGAACATGGTTTCGAAGAAGTCCGGCATGGATTGTCATGTAGTCGACCCCCTGCTCCGCTTGGCGTTCCACTACTTCCAGAAGAAGATCGATCGTGAGGTCTTCAGGTTTTTCCACCAGGCTTACCGCCTCATAGATTGGAACAGTTCCCACCGGAGCCTTGCTCATCCTGACAATTTTTTTGCGAATTTCGCAGATGTTCTCGCCGGTGCTGAGGTCCATGACGGTGTCGGCGCCATATTTAAGGGCCGTCTTCAGTTTTTCTACCTCCTCACTGATACAGCTCGACATCATGGAATTTCCAATGTTGGCGTTTATCTTCGTGCGGAGGATCTTTCCGATACCTACCGGATCCAGATTCTTATGTCTAATGTTTGCGGGAATCACGATCTTGCCGGCTGCGACTTCCTTGCGGATCAATTCCGGCGAGAGGAATTCCTTCTTCGCCACCTTGAGCATCTCAGAGGTTGTCTCTCCCCTCTTCGCCCTTGCTATCTGTGTATTTATATTTTTCATAACTTTTTTTGTTTTGTCAGGCATCGTTTGACCTTGGACTGCTGAAGCCCTGGTCGCCTTTGGCGCCGCCTTAGGCGGGTAAACTTGCTTCAGCCTTGTTTAGAGGAGCTTGCTCCTCGTTATGCTGACAAGCAAGCTTGTCAGTCAACAGGCGGTACCAAGGTACCGCACTCCATATAATATTAAATCAACTTTTCCATCATCTGTATTGTCTTTTCCGTCGATCCTTTGTGCTTCTCGATCTCAGCCTTAGCCCTCTGCCCCATCTCGAGCCTGTGCTTCTCATCGGAAACAAGCTTTTCTATCGCCTGTTCAAGCTTGTCATCCGATTCAACAGCAAAAAGCCCGTGCGCGCCTATGAGGGCATTATGCACGAAGCGGAAGTTGCTCATGACGGGGCCTGTGATGATAGCCTTTCCGAGGATCGCTGGTTCTATTATGTTCTGCCCTTCATTATGACCTGCAAATCCCTTCCCTACAATCACGATGTCGGACTTGATCATAATCCCAAGAAGTTCGCCTGTAGTGTCGGCAAGCAGACAGTCGACCGGTTTCTCCGGAACAGTCTTCTCGGAACGTCTTGAGAACGACATTCCCAGTTCGCGGAACTGGGCTGCTATTTCCGAACCTCTTTCGGCATGGCGGGGAACTGAAATTAATCTCAATGATGGATATTTCTTTCTGGCCACGAGGAATTTCTCCGCAATCAGCTTCTCTTCTCCAGGATGGGTGCTCGCGCCAAGAAGCAGCGTATGTTTTTCTTTCCCGAAATACTGCTCAAGATCAATCTCCTGCATTTTTGCTGGAAGTTCCTGATCGAACTTCATGTTGCCGAGTATCTCTATCGGAAGGCCTTCGGAGATGGCATCAAGTCTGGTCTTGTCCTGTTCAGTCTGCGCGCATATGCATTCCATCCGCCTGAGCAGTGGCCCGAAGAACCAGCGGAACGCCTCGTATTTTCCTGCGGACCTGTCAGATATCCTGGCGTTGACCAGAGCTATCTTCGCACCGGCCCTGCGAACTTCGCAGACCATGTTCGGCCAAAGCTCGGTCTCGAATATCACAAGCATCCTCGGTCTGATCAGGCTCACCGTGATCTTCACGAAGATGAAGAAGTCCAATGGTGAAAATATAACAACGGTTCCCTCGGGAGCCTTCGTGTATGCAAGCTCCTGGCTGGTCGTCGTAGTAGTTGAAAGGACAAAATCCAGCTCAGGCTTTCTCGCCTTCCACTTCCTTATGAAGTTCAGGGCGATCTGTGTCTCACCAACGCTGACTGCGTGGATCCATATCGGATTCTTGAGGGAAGCAAGCTTCTTCTTTTTCTCTTCCGGAAATATCCCAAACCTTTCAGAATATCCTTCCTTCCTGCCCCCTCTCCTGACGAGTTTATAGATCAGCCCCGGCATGAAGAAAATGAGGATAACGGGAAATAGTAAGTTATATATAAATAGCATATGCAATGTTACCGTATTAAGTTCCAAATTTCAAAATCAATTACAGCCGGGACGGCCGTACCACATTCTTCAATCCAATCCTAAATTTCCAATTCCATTGCCGGCAAGATGCCGGCGCTCCAATGAATTCAAATCTTCAATTCCATTATGATGCTGGCATCAAGAAAGTGGTACAGGCGTCCCGCCTGTAATTTATCTTCATCTTACCAGTATTCGTTTGGAATTTGGAGCTTGGAGCTTTGTTCATTTCCCCTTTCCTCCGGACTTCAGCCAGGCCTCCACGAACTGGTCAAGATCACCATCGAGCACGGCCTGAGAATTTCCAGTCTCGACATCGGTCCTAAGATCCTTTACCATCTGATAAGGATGTAGGACATATGAACGGATCTGGGCACCAAAGCCCATTTCGCCCTTTTCACCGCTGAGTTTCTCAGCCTCCTTCTGACGTTTCTGCTCCTCTAGCTCGTAGAGCCTCGCCTTCATCATCCTCATGGCGGTGGCACGGTTCTTGTGCTGTGAACGCTCGATCTGGCAGGATACAACGATTCCAGTAGGCAGATGCGTAAGTCGGATCGCGCTGTCGGTCTTGTTGACATGCTGCCCCCCTGCCCCGCTTGAACGATAGGTGTCCACGCGCA
>Ga0302238_1003461_pt1 | contig 10020 bp, 5 predicted proteins | sample AAG_UR_Asn_MG_FD_193527 | JGI IMG/M metagenome (GOLD analysis project Ga0302238, IMG submission 193527) | Enriched activated sludge microbial communities from anaerobic digester in WTTP, New Holstein, Wisconsin, United States - AAG_UR_Asn | ecosystem: Engineered > Bioreactor > Anaerobic >...
TACATGAACTAGAACCACAGGTCCATACCCATCTACTTCCACTAGCTGAGACATGAGGAGTAGAGCCATCTGAACAGAGGTTAGTAGTAGGAGCTACTACAGTAGACGTATTATGAGCAGAGCCACATGAAACTACTGGCTGAGTCTTGTTTGCAAAACAACTAGAAGTACTTCCTCCATTAACACCAGTACAAGACCAATACCAAGGACCTACGCCTGTAACAGCAGTAGGATTACCTGAGTTACATAATCCAGTTGTAGGAGCAGAAGAGAACGTTCCGCCATTAGAAGAACCGCATTGTCCATTAATAGGAAGAGGAGTAACCTTCTTCCTGATAGTGAACTTAGACATCACACATCCAGGACATCCACCATGAGAACCCATGGATCCATAAGTACAAGAAACCTGCTCATAGTTCTGGTAGATAGTTTGAGCAGTTGGGAATCCTGAAGAACAGAACCACTGTAGCCATACTTCAGCAGTATCAGGACTTGAGCCAGAACCAGTAAAGGTTGGCATTTCAGTAGCAGCAAAAGGAGCCTTGTAAGAGGCATTAGGATCAGTAGCACTACATGAACTAGAACCACAGGTCCATACCCATCTACTTCCACTAGCTGAGACATGAGGAGTAGAGCCATCTGAACAGAGGTTAGTAGTAGGAGCTACTACAGTAGACGTATTATGAGCAGAGCCACAGGTAGCAGCTTCTGCAAGTCCGACCATCAAAAAAAGTGCCAGCATAGAAAGGAACAATGTCTTTATATATATTATTATCTTATTCATATGGCTTGATTTATATTTAATTTATTTTATTACTTCAATTAAACCATACTAAAAAACTCCTGATTGTCAATATCAGGAGTCAAGATATAGTTAATAGTATAAAAAAGCTCCTAAGAAACTTAGGAGATATTTTCCTTGTAGCAAAACACATTACTATAAGGAACCATAATCTCAAACCTTGCTCCGTGGCCAAGCTTGCTGGTCTCCTTGATAAGGATTCCTGAAAGCTTCAAAATATGCCTAACAAGGAATAGTCCGTCCCCCCCCTTACCGTTAATACGGCTGGTTATTCCTTTTTGGAATATCCTACCCTTAACAGATTTAGGGATTCCCGATCCATTGTCCTCAACAGCAACAACGATATAGTCATCACCTTTGAAGACTTGCAGGTCGTGAAACTGACTCTATTAGCATGGCCATGTAAAATGGCGTTATGAACCAGATTAGAGAGGACTTGCGGAAATAAACAATCCCCCTCAAACACCAACAGAGACTTGTCAGTCGATATATTTACATCGGTCACATTCTCTAAGTCAGTTATAATCTGATCCAAGACCATTTTACGGGGCTTGTGTACGTCCTGGCATACCCGAACAAGTTCGAGCATTTTTAAGATTTCCTTACAAGCTACAATCATCTTGCAAAGAATCTCTTGGTTTTCTGTCTCTTCTTTTTGAACGGTTTCGAGAACACCAGAGATGCATCTTATCCTGCCTCTGATGTCAAAACCTCCTTCATTGAGAGTCCTGACAGACTCTTCTGACTGAGTAATGATAATATTCATATACTCAGGACTAAATCCTTCTTCGCAAAGGATTCGCGCATATTCGAATGACATCAATCTATTCTTAATGTCATGTCTGAATATAGCCTTTTTTTCTTCGTCCATTTAAATCAACTCTTTCTATATATTACAATATATTAGTATTTTGTCAATAGTTTTTATTATACCTTTTATTGTAAAATTTATTGTAAATTATGTGTAGTCCCTACCCTACTAAGGTCACTAACATCAATCATTTGACCCTCCTCTTTAAAGGAACTTGATATATTAAATCGTAAGGGGCTGTCAATGGAATGAATTGACAAAAGGAGTTAATAAGAATATCAATATATTACCATCCTAGATGGTAAGAGGTTATAAATGGATAGGAGAATACTTGTTGTATTCGTTGCTTTAATGGCGTTAGTCATGTTCATGTCAGCTGATGGAAGTGAGGATGCTTTGTATCCTTATGACCAGTCGATTCTTCCGTACCTTAGTAAAACTGCGGAAAATAGATGTTTTTGGTTTTCGGTATCTCCTGATGAAAAGCATTGGGGAGTGGATTGGAATAAAGAAAGACTACCTTTCTCAAAGATAATGATCCATCATACAGGAGGAAGTATTGACCAGTCTCCAGCAGAAATGGAAGAAGCTAATAAGCAGCGATATGTCGCAAGATATGAATCGGAAGACAATGATCCGTATGTCAAAGGGCTACCTCCACACTCTTCTCATATCGTTAACGGGCAAGAAACTTTCTTACCTTATCATTACCTAGTGTATGAAAACGGAACTATTATCGAATGGCTAAACCCATTAACAGCCATTGATGGAGTATGGTACGTAGATAACGTAGCTTGGCATGCTGGTAATTGGCAAACAAACTGCGAAAGTATATCTATATGTTTAGTAGGAGATTATGTAAGTAATACTCCCACAAATGATCAGATATCTTCGCTGAAGAAAGTAATATCAGGTTTAAAGGCTTTCAAGCCAGACCCTGAAATAATGTATCATCGCTCATTGACCGTTCCCGGATCAAAGTATGAATCCTGGTCGAAAATGATATAATACCCATATGGGTATTTTTTATAATAAAATAGATTGCTTTTTATCTAAAGATAATCTATTATTGCCTTAAATATTAGTAATAAATAATGAAATAAATGTTAAGAAGTCATACTTGTGGAGAATTAAAAATATCTAATGTTGGTCAAACAGTAAAATTGTCTGGCTGGGTACATAACAGAAGGGATCATGGAGGAATAATCTTCATTGACCTTAGGGATAGATACGGAATAACCCAAATAAAATTTGACCCTTCAAAGAATAAGGGTGTATGGGAAACAGCTGATACCTTAAGGAGCGAATGGGTCATAACTGTCGAAGGACAGGTAGTAAGTAGACCAGAAAATACTGCAAATCCAAAAATCGGAACAGGAGAAATTGAAATTGAAGTTATGGAGATATCTATACTTAATAAATCAAAGATTCTTCCTTTTGAAATCAAAGAAACTAACGCAGAAGAAGCTAATGAAGCGCTAAGACTGAAGTACAGATTTATTGATCTAAGAAGACAAGAACTGCAGGAGCTTCTGGAACTGAAAGACAAATACATCCAACATATGAGAGATTATTTCCATAATAGAGGATTTATCGAAGTACAGACTCCGATACTAGCTAATTCATCTCCTGAAGGAGCAAGAGATTTCCTAGTTCCATCAAGACTTCATCCAGGAAAGTTCTATGCCCTACCCCAAGCGCCTCAGCAATTCAAACAATTACTAATGGTTGGAGGAATAGATAAGTACTTTCAAGTAGCTCCTTGCTTCAGAGATGAAGATCCAAGAATGGATAGGCATTATGGAGAATTCTATCAGTTAGATATGGAGATGAGTTTTGTGGAACAAGAAGATGTTTTTTCTGCTATTGAACCATTAGTTATTGAGCTAACAGAAAAATTCTCAAAGAAAAAGATAATGAATCTTGAGTCTGATGGAAGAATAAGGAGAATTCCATGGAAAGAAGCATTAACTACCTATGGAAGCGATAAGCCAGATTTGAGGTTCGGACTTGAGATGAAAGATATCTCTGAAATGGTAAAGGATTGTGAATTCGCTGTATTCAAAGGAGCAATAGAAAAAGGAGGGGTAGTAATTGCCTTGAAAGTAGATGGAGGATCGGAATTCTCCAGGAAGGATATTGATGGACTAACAGAAATAGCCAAAACAAAAGGGGCAAAAGGATTAGCTTATATATCAATCAAAGAAGATGGTATTAACTCCCCTATCACTAAATTCTTAGGAGACGAATTAACTAAGAAGATAATGGAAGGGGTTGGAGCAAAAACTGGTGATATTGTATTCTTTGCTGCTGACGAATGGAAAACAGCTTGTCTCTCTCTTGGAGCAGTAAGAAGCGGATGTGCTGATATGCTTAAATTAAAAGATGATAATAAGGCTGCCTGGTGTTGGATTATTGACTTCCCTATGTATTCCTATTCAGAAATTGAACCGGGAAAAATAGACTTTGAGCATAACCCATTTTCTATGCCGCAAGGCGGACTAAAGTCTCTTGAAGAAAAAAATCCTTTAGAAATACTAGCCCATCAGTACGATCTTGTACTTAATGGCTTTGAAGCCTTAAGTGGGGCAATAAGGAATCATAATCCAGAAATCATGTATAAGGCTTTTGAACTAGCTGGATACAAAAGAGAAGAAGTCGACGCTCAGTTCGGAGCATTAATAAGAGCTTTTGAGTATGGAGCACCTCCACACGGAGGAAGCGCCATAGGGATAGATAGAGTTCTAATGGTTCTTCATAATCTTGACTCAATAAGAGACATATATGCTTTCCCTAAGGATGGTAAAGGAAAGGATTTGATGATGGACAGCCCGTCAGAAGTTGAAGAAAAGCAACTTAAAGAATTATCCATAAAGAATGTTGGAATCTTAAAGAACTAATGAAGAAGAATAGTGTCATAGCAGTAGGAATAAGTGGCGGTCTCGATTCAACGATGACCGCTCTTATACTAAAAGATAAGGGTTACAAAGTTATCGGACTGACTATGAAAATCTGTGATGATGGTAAAGATATACAGGAATCAAAGACTGGTTGCTATGGACAAGGAGAAGATGATAGAATAAACGAAGCGAAAAGAACAGCTGAATCACTAGGAATCCCTCATCATGTAATAGACCTGAGTAAAGAATTCCGAAGAGAAGTATTGGCATATTTCAAGAACGAGTACTTAGCAGGAAGAACTCCTAATCCCTGCATCGTATGCAATGCTAAAATGAAATTCGGTCTACTTCTTGAAATGGCTCATAAATCAGGAGTTGATTTTGACTGTTTCGCTACTGGCCACTATGCTAGGATATCAAAAGATAGAAAAACAGGAAGATTTTTTTTAAGACAAGGAATAGACAAGAACAAAGATCAGTCGTATTTCTTGCATAGATTAAGCCAAGAGCAATTAGGGAAAATCCTCTTCCCTCTTGGAAGCCTAAGGAAGGATGATATAAGGGAGATGGCAACGAAAAGAGGTTTCGTAAGGCACGCTAATAAAGAAGAAAGTCAGAACTTCTGCGACAACTACTCAGCACTATTGCCTAAGGGAAAGCCAGGAAATATTACTGACTCAGAAGGAAGGATTATAGGAAGACATGAAGGAATAGCAAATTACACTGTTGGACAAAGAAAGCTAAACATCGGAGGATTAAAGGAGCCGTATTATGTTATAAGGATTGAAGTTGAAGCTAATAATGTAATCGTGGGGCCAAAAAATCTTGCATATTCAGATACAGCAAAAGTAGTTGATATGAACTGGATAATCCCTTGGGATAATGTTGACCCAAATAACATCAAAGCAAAGATAAGATATGGGAGTAAATCGACTAAAGTTTTTATAGAAAAGTCTTCTGATGAAATGGTGAAAGTTAGATTCAAGCTCCCTCAATTCGCCATAACCCCTGGACAATCAATGGTCTTCTATCAAAAAGATAAGGTTATAGGAGGAGGAATAATATACTAAAACAGCCGGTTATCACCGGCTATTTTCTTAATCAAACTTTATTTTATCTCCTGGATTGAGCTTGCCTGTCTTATCTTCATTGGAACCCGTTTCTCTCTTAATGATATCCATTAATCCTTCGAAATCTATTTTCTTCCCTGATTTCGTTTCAAGCGGTTTATCAGGAACTTTCTTGTGCTCAGAAAGATCTATAACTTCTCTTTTCCCCTTCTCTTCAGGAATAAACTTTTTAGCTGATTCCTCTAGACTTATAAACGTATCTACTTCCTTCTTTGTGGAATCATCTTTTGAAATAGGATTAGCAGACACACTAGAGCTATCAATATCTATTTTTTGATTACCCCGTCCGTTACCTTCGTCGTTAGAAGTATGTTTGTTCGAATCATTATTAGTATTATCGGGAATAACAGGAGGCTTATAGACTGGTACTGCTTCGATTAATGGAGTTGATACTGATACATCCTCAGTGATAATAGGCTTTTCTTTTTCGTAAGTCTCTAGTTTTTCAAAAGGTTTAGAAGTCTCGTTTTCGTAATTAATCGTCTGATCATTTGTTTCTAAGCTCTCTCTAATATCTATTCCTTTTTTCAAGAGCCTTTCTCTGATTCTTTTAATCATCTCCTCTTGATCATCACTAATCTCTTCCTCTTTGGCTGGACCAATATAATTACTTCTAATCTCCTTTTTAAAAGAAGGAATAGCTTCTTCTTTTTTAGGTGACTCTACTTCTACTCTTTCCGGGGGTTTCACTTTAAAGTCATTGTTAATCTTCGGTGTTTCTACTGCCTTAGGGGTATTATTAACAATATCTTTTTTTTCGATTCTTGTTTCTGGAGGAGGTGTCGCTGTTTTCTGAGAAAAGGATTTAATTGGAGAGACCTCTTTTGGTCTCTCATATTCTTTTGGTTTATCACTATCGTTAACCCTTCTTACATTTCGTAAGCTTGGATCTTGTTCCATTTTCTTTAAACAGGTTTTGCAGTAAACAGGACGCTTCCCATCTGGCTTAAAAGGAACTTTCATCTTTTTATCACAGCTCTGACAGATAGTGTCATATAGTTCAGATGTTCTACCAAAAGAATCTTTTACAGCTGGTGTGCCTCCAGTAGGAGAGGCATCGTCCTCGGTATCTTTGGCAATTTTCTCTTCAACCACTTCTCTGTCAGTAGAATACTGCATTCTAGAATAATCGATAATTTGTTTGTCTACAGACTCTCCTTCCATTTTTACAGGAGGAAGAGTACTGGCAGAAAAGGGTCTAGAAGATACTCCGTCTATCATTAATTTCAAATATATATTCTGCTTCGGAAGATTAACAATATCCTCTATATAGAACTCGGGACTAAATTCTCTTTCAAGAAATTCTGCATCATCTGCACCCACTCTAAAAACAATCATAGTACCGACGTTACCAAAAACAGCATCTCGAACTTTCTCTTCCATCTGTGCAATGTATTGATGAGCAAGAACAAGAGATAATCTATACTTTCTTGCCTCTGAAAGAATACTGGCAAAGGAATCTGTTGAGAAGTTTTGAAACTCATCAATATAGAGAATGAAATCATTTCTCTGTTCTTCAGGAGTATCAACCCTAGACATAGCTGCTAACTGGAGCTTAGTAATAAGTAAGGCTCCAAGAAGACGAGAAGACTCCTCTCCTACTCTACCTTTAGAAAGATTAACAATGAATATCTTCTTATTATCCATTATATCCCTCATATCAAGAGCCGAGTTCGGTTGTCCAATAATGTTCCTAATCAACGGAGCAGAAATAAACTGACCAATTTTATTCTGAATAGCAGCAGTTGCCTCAGTCTCATATCTCTGACTATATCTTGCAAATTCCTTTGTCCAAAAAGCTTTAATAATCGGGTCTTTAACCTGATTCACTATTGTTTCCCTCCACTCGGGATTAGAAAGCATTTTATTGATTCCCAGAAGAGTAGAGCCTGGGACTTCTAAGAGAGCTAAGATACAGTTATTAAGAATGTACTCCATACGAGAAGACCAGACGTCTGGCCATATCTTCTTGAAAACGGCCATAATTCCGCCTGCTATGAGGTGCCTATACTCGGCACTAACATCCTCCATAATATTGAAAGCAATAGGATTATCTAAATCGGCTGGATTAAAGTATACAACGTCTTTTACTCGGTCTTCTGGGATAAATTGTAGCAACTCTTCTGCCGCATCTCCGTGAGGATCTACAAAACAAATACCATTCCCCTTCTTGATATCCTGAGTAATCATGTTCTTCAGTAATTCGGTTTTTCCCATTCCAGTCTTTCCGATGATGTATATGTGCCTACGTTTATCGTCCCTCTTGATGCCGAACTTAACGTGCTTACCCCTGAAGCTTGTCTGACCAAAAAAAGTTATGTCCGCATTTTGCATAGATGATAATAAAATATATTAATACTATACCTATTCTAATCTGGAAATGAGAAAATGTAAAATTCGAAAAGATACGGTACTTATACCAAGACTACCTAGTACAACGAAAACCAGTAGCGGTACCAGAAAAAGACGGTGAATCGGCCATGTGTATTGCGAAGAGCCCTACCCTATTTCCATCAAACCAAGTGCCGCCACGTACAAAGCCGTTTCCATTTGCACTGCAACCATAATATTTCCCTGCGTTTTGAGATGAAGTATAAAGAGGATTAGGTCCAGCAGTTGGTCTTTCATAGTCATTAAGGTCAGAACCATTCCATTCTATCCAACTAGTAATACTAGACCATTTACTTGTTCCCGACCCTTGAGTACAGGTATTATTAGTCCATTCCCAAACATTACCAGCTAAATCCCAAACTATTTGCCCATTAGCTAGCTTATGAGTTCTTTTTAATATAAAATTTCCGGAAGATCCAACGGTATTAGCTCCAGTATTGTATTCATATCCTGCTCCGGTTAAGGGAGCTGGGACTGTGTTAGTAAATCCATCTGAAGCAAAGGTTGTACTAGCTGAATACCCTCGCGAAAGAGACCCCGAACCAACAGTTGCAGTGCTCCAGTTAGAGGACTGACTAGCGATGTGCCTAGCTAATGAAGTCCATTCGGCGTTGGTAATTAAGTGATAGCCAGATCCAAGGGATTGACATTCGCTAATGGCATTAGTTTGTGTAATCCTAACCCAAGGAGTACCAGAAGCTCGGGATTCAGGAACAAAGGCAGAGGAATACGTTTGATTACCATTGCTATTACCCTGAATCTTAGCTTGATACTTCATGATGTAAAATCCAAGCCCAGTATCTATCCATCCAGTTTTCGTACCTTTACATGAAGCTGTAGATCCGCCACGCCCAACACAATCCCAGGTATAAGGAACACCATCTCCTGTAACGGCCGAAGGGGTTCCAGATGTACACAGATTAATTGATGTATCAGCCATTTCCGTACCATTGGCACCACCGCACACACCATCAATAACTGGATTAGCCTGACAAGATGTGGAAGAAACACTTCCACTGCAAACCCAGGTCCATGGACCGCTACCTGATACTAGACTAGGAGTTCCATAAGAACATAGTTCATTTGTGGGAGAAGAGGATAATCTGGAGCCATTAGCATTACCACAAAGACCATAATCTTCGTAATAACTCCTTCCCAAATCAAATATACTCAATACCTCATCCGAGGAAATAACACGTTCATATAGTCTTGGATTATCAATCAATCCATTATAATAGTATCCATATGTAGTATTTACAGCTGCACCAATTGCCGAAATAGTGTTACCATCATAGTCTACTTTAATAGGGGTTCCCGTTACGATACTTCGATTGTGTCCGTTGACCCAAAGATTCATAATAGGATTATTATTACCATCACTAAATGAAATTAAAATATGGTTCCATTTATTTGGCTCCAAAATATTATAATCACTACCAAGAAACTGCCAGTGTGACGGTAAATCCTTATTCCACATTGCTATAGAAACGCCATTATTGGGGGTAGTTGCTATGTTAAAAATCGTAGCAGGAACACCTTCGGAAAATAATACTTTAACTCCAGGCTGAGGCTTCATCCATATAGACAAAGTCCAGTCAGTCCTTTTATTGACGGTCGTGGCACTACCTAAACTACCAAGCGAAACATAATCATCTACCCCATCGAACTGCAGACACCCTCCTGAGATACAATCAGCTGAAGTCTTCCAAGTAGGTCCATTGGTTAGAGTTCCATGATTAGTTCCTGCTGAATCATAAGCAGTAGTACCTGTTCCTTCATCAAACTTCCAATGAGAGACAAGTCCAGTAATGATCTGAGTGGATTGGCACCCTGTTAGTGGTTCCGTGTATTCAGTGTTGTCAGTAGCATACAAGGCATAACAGTACTCTGTATTATCAGTAAGCCCTGTGTCTATGAAGGCATTACCATTGTCTTCATAGATGGTTGTTCCATCTGTTCTAGAAGTAGGAATAGAACCTTGTTTCC
>Ga0302238_1003465_pt1 | contig 10008 bp, 8 predicted proteins | sample AAG_UR_Asn_MG_FD_193527 | JGI IMG/M metagenome (GOLD analysis project Ga0302238, IMG submission 193527) | Enriched activated sludge microbial communities from anaerobic digester in WTTP, New Holstein, Wisconsin, United States - AAG_UR_Asn | ecosystem: Engineered > Bioreactor > Anaerobic >...
ATCGGCAAAATTGGGATGTTCCCAACAAATGAGTTTGTCTGGATCGATTCCTGTATTGGCCTTGAGCCAACGGCGGCTTGTAAGCAGTCGCCCTACACCCCAGGCAAGACCGCCTTCGGCGGGAATGGCACCAATCAAAATGCCCTGGCGACGAAGCACCCGTTTAATTTCAAGAAGATAAGTATCAAGAGGAATGATGTGTTCGAAAGCGTAAAAGGAAACCACCGCATCAAACTCCTCGTCGCTAAAAGGCAACCTTGTACTATCCCTTTGCAGCAAAACAGCTTTGGAAGGTATGTTATGTTCATTAAGTATGGTAGTGGAACGGTTGAGCATAGTCTGTTGAACATCGGTGATCACATATTCCTTAGGTTTCGCCAGCCAGTACGGCAAATGGCGTATATCACCAGGGCCAATTTCCAATACCCGTTTTCCACCCAGGTTAACATTGCGCATCACATGGTATCCGGCATGATTTACACGGTCGCCCACAGATGCTTTTTGAGTGGCCATATAGAAAAGGAGATAGGTTTTTTCCCATTCAAGCCACATCGGATCACCATGATCAGCATGCAATCCCCAACGGGCACGATCACCAAAGAGTGGATTAGATAAAAAACGGGGGAGTCGGTATCCGATTGTAAAATAGCTCATGCACGTTACCGTGTAATTTCCTTCAGAAGGTTTTCAAATCCCTTACCCCATCCGTAGTCTTTCCCCAGGGTATGTGGATGCCAAAGCAGCGAAGCCGTCCCATGAACCATTCGTATTTCATCAATCCATCGTTTTACTTCCGCTGCACGATCTGCCTCAGTGAATTGCACATAATCAAAAAGATGGGAATCCATAAGTACGAGAGGCATCGCCTTTAATTTCATTGGTGCATTTGTGTTAAAATCCCAGGGGTAAAAAGAGAGAGCGGTACCATTGCGAAATCCCGGACGGTCATTAAAGCCAAGCGTAGTATCCGAAAAAAGCCCTCCAGTCTGCTGTGCTTTCCAAGTCTTTTGCCAACTGAATCTCAGCCAGTGCTGACGGCATTGCGTAACAGAAATATTAAGTGCTGCTTCAACATTCAGCCGTTCTTTTTTTGTTTTCGCGGCATCCATCCATGTGTTAAAAGAAGGGTGCAGCCCTATTTGCCATCCTTTCTTTGAAATTTCTCTTAGTCGCTTCGTCAAAGTTCTTTTGGACAAATTATAGGCCGGATCAATAAGCATTTGTATGGGCGTTCGCCGCCATCCGCCGCGCCCGCCGTAAATATGAATCAAGCTGCGTAACCCATGCGCCGATTCCATGTCACACATTTTATCCAGGCAATCGAAATCTCCAGGATAAAAAAAAACCGCAAGGCATTAAAAAATTTTGAGACGGATGCTTTATATTCTCCCCTCAAAAATAATTTTGCAGCATTGAAGAGAAGAAATGCTGATTGTTTAGTCCTAATGGCAAATGTTTTATTGATGGCATCAAGGTCATGGGTCAAAAGAAGAACTGGTTTAGGTAATGGACCGCACACATCTTCTTCAGTGCGATGGGCCTCCATAGCCGCCCACCTCCGCAGGAAAAGGGCCACGCGGTTGACCCAGGCATGATCCCAGAGACGTTTATCCCAGCACTTCAATCGATAACTGTATGAATAAACTGACCCATATTTTTCTTCAAATACTCTCTCCGGCATGCCGTTTAAATACCAGAATATAACAGAATACCAGTCTGTTTTAGTCCAATCTTCTCCATCATAATCACGTTTTATAAACTGTTCAGGAACTAAAAGGCTTCCCTTAACACCTATATCTTTACCCCATATCGGCAAAGCTACTAATTTCATCCGCGGCGGCAATGGTTCTTCTTGCGGCCACGGCGATGCTGGAACAGGCAACATAGAAACGCCGTCTTTTACACCCCAATAAGGTGCAAGTTCATCGATGATATAATTCTTCAACCTTTTATAATCTAAAGATACGATATCAGGCATTCCATATTCCTCACAGGACAAGTCTGACACCATGGCGCTTCGATGACAATCGCAACCAGGCCTCCAGTGACAAGAGCGCCCAAATCCTATGCGTGGGAATCTCGTCTAAGGGGCGGATTTGTCTCTGCCAGCCTTCCAGATACCTTTGCACAATCCTCCGCACATATTCCGGACGGAACAGACTGTGCAGCGCCGATTCAGGCGATAACAACCTTTCGCTCATCCAAGTTCGCAAAGGTCCTCGAAGCCATTTTGATAATGGTGTCGGAAAACCTCGCTTCGGCATCTGCCACAGCATGTCCGGCAGATAACCGCGCATAGCCGACTTGGGGATGGCTTTCAATGTGTTTCGATGCAGTTTTTGAAACAGCGGCCAGGATAAGGCAAGCTCTACCAGTTCGTTGTCGCATAACGGGACCCGGGACTCCAGTGCGTGTGCCATTGAAATTTTATCTTCCACCACAAACAACCCGGGAAGATAAAGCAACAGATAAGTCAGTGTCAAACGGCGATATGGGTCCATCTCATCACCAAGGATTTTACATGCACCATTCATTGGATCAATGTCTTCCATTAGCTGATTCACTTCAGGGAGCAGGCCCTTTTGTCGCTCAACTTTATCCATTATTAAAGGCAGATATAGTGACGGCCCTTGCGCCATCATCTGGCTACCCAAGAAATACGCCAAGTGCGGCCATTCAGTAAGGCTTACACACACGGGCCAAGTCAGTACCGAGAGCGGGAATTTAGCCGCTTCCGAAAGCAGATGCACGAGTTTAAAAACCGGATACCCAGCGAACAGTTCATCACCCCCATGACCTGTCAAGATGACTTTGCCGTTTGTTGCAGCTTGCCGAGCAACCATATACTGAGAAAAGGCCCCTATCCCCATACGCGGCTCGTCCAAACTATAAATCAGATCATCAAAATACCGTTCAAGGTCTTCGAAACCAATTCGAACTTCAGTATGATTTGCCCCTATGGATTTGGCAACGGCTCCCGCTCCTTCTGTTTCATCAAACCATCCACTCTCATTAAATGATCCCGTAAAAGTCGACAATTGTCGATCCATGCGCTTCGCAGCAAAATAGGCCACGCTTGTCGAATCGAGCCCGCTGCTCAGGTAAGAGGATACCGCGACGTCGCTCATCAGATGCCGTTGCACACAACGATCGAGCACGGAACGATATTGCTCACAGCATTCAGAAAAATCGGCTTTGGAGCCAGATCGAAATTCCGGGGTCCAATACCGGAATATCCGTTTTTGCCCATCCTGCCACTGTAACCCGTGTCCGGGTTGGAGCATTTGAATGTCGCGATAAAGAGTATGCGAACCGAAGGTATTCTCATAAGTAAGATACTGAGCAAGGCCTTCGGGGTTAATACGATGAGGAATTGATAAGCAGGCCAGGAGCGCTTTGATCTCCGAAGCGAACGCGAACCAACCCTCGCCTTCGTAATAATACAGAGGTTTGATGCCCAAACGATCGCGCCCGAGCAGAAGCGTCCTGTGGCGTTCGTCCCAGATGGCGAAGGCTACCATGCCATTCAATTGATTTAAAAAGCCTTTGCCCTCATCCTCATACAAGTGCAGCAATACTTCATTGTCGCTCCGCGAGTGGAAGTAGTGGTCTTTTGCCTCTAGTTTCAACCTGAGCTCGGCGCTATTGTATATTTCTCCATTGGCAACCAACCAGATAGACTTATTTTCATTGGTCATCGGTTGATTACCAGCGGCGCTAAGATCCACGATAGACAAGCGGTTATGGCCCAAGGCAACATCGCCAGAACACCAGGTACCCGTGTGATCCGGTCCCCGATGCAAGAGTTGTTGCGACATTTTTTCAACAATGACTTTTGCATCTTCACATCCAACAATGCCACAGATTCCACACATTATTGCTTGTCCTGACGATGCTTCAATTGCCGCTCGAGATGTGCGAAGTAACGAATAATATCTTCATAATGATGATTACTCTGCTTGGACATCAACAGCAGAGACACAAACTGTAGCAACAAAATCAGTGACAATCCTAACACCATATAGGATATCTTTGCCCAAATGATATGCTCCCGCAAAACATTGTATAGACCAACCCAACCGGCAGATTCGGGCATTTGTCTTAGCATCCCGATCAAACCTATACCCAATTGAATTCCCAACACAGCGACAATGACCGAAAGCACAACAATCGGGATCATAAACATAGAAGAAGGACGGAAAAGAAAATTAAAAAATAAATGGCGCGAAGACATCTGCCAGAGATCCTTAATCGACATTCCCTTTGCTGTGCTGCTCCGCTTTGCCGGAAGCCATTTCAGGGTGGCGGGTATCTCCAAAATCCTATATCCTAGAATGCGAACCTTCTGAATGATTTCCAGATGAATATCCTTACCATCACTAAATAGAATCAGAGCATTGATTACTTCGCGCGTATAACCGCGGACAACGCAGGTTACCGTTCTTAAACCCCCGCCCACGGCATATGCGAGAATCTTATTTCCAATGCGAGATATTAGCGCACGGTTGAGTGGCACGTTCTCGACACGCCCTTCCGCATGATAGGCTGATGCCAGAACAACATCGGCTTCGCCCCGCTCGAGGGGCCCGAGTATTTTTTCAATGTGATCGGGTGTATATGAGAGATCAGCGTCTAACGTAATTACATATTGCCCGGCAGACGCTTGAAATCCCGTCCGGATTGCACGTCCCCGGCCAAAATTTTGACGATGATGCACGACACGCAGATAATTTCTAGTGGACTTCAAGCGTTCGAGTATCTCTCCCGTGGCATCTCGGCAGCCGTCATCGACCACAATGATTTCGAATGCTTGTTTTTCGCCAAGCAGTTTGCTGAGGTAGTGTGCGACTTGATCAATATGATTCTGAATCACGCCCTCCTCGTTATAAGCGGGCATGATGACGCTCACATGAACAGGACCGGGTGGCGCTAAATATTCGGTTTTTCCCATAGTGGTATGTTTCCTCTAAATTCTGACTTTGAAGGTTCTATGAGCGACAAACAAATATACAGCAACCGCTCAAATCGAATGGGCTTAGATTGAATACTCGCTGCTGCAAACATTATATTTCCCCGGTAAAAGCGATAAAGACGTCGTTATTCGAATAATGTTAGTAATATATAAACAAATGACGGAGAATGTCATCAGCAGAATTTCCCTGTCCATACTCAGAGATAGTCGTGCCGACTTGGGCCTGGTGGACAGCGGCAATGATCTTCACTGTATTCGTTCCCACAACCTGGTTCCAGCCCGCATTAACGGTTTCCACCCATTCGGTTTCCTCTCGCAGAGTAACGCAGGGCACGCCATGAAAGTAGGCTTCTTTTTGCACTCCACCCGAATCAGTGAGAATGCACTTGGCATGTTTTTCCAACTGCACCATGTCGAGAAAGGAAACGGGATCGATGATTCGAAGTGAGGAGTGAGGAGTGAGGAGTGAGGGGAAAATGCTTTGCAGGATTTTCTTTGTTCTGGGATGCAGCGGTAAAACAACAGGTTCTTCCAGCGCATGCAAGGCTTTAATTATATTTTGCAGACGGGAGGAATCATCCGTATTCTCGGCCCGGTGGACGGTGGCCAAGTGGTATTTCCCGGGCGTCAGGCTGAGATCGCGAAGAATGGCGGACTTCCTTCCGGCTATTTCTCCAAAAATAAGCGCGGCATCATACATAACATCGCCAACATGATGAACGCCTTGAGTAATACCCTCATTATCGAGATTTGTGACGGCGGTATGGGTTGGACAGAGCAGGAGCGAGGAGACATGGTCGGTCAAAATGCGGTTGATTTCCTCCGGCATCCGCTTGTTGAATGAGCGCAGCCCCGCTTCTACATGGGCCACCGGAACATGAAGCTTTGCCGCCGCCAGAGCGCCTGCCAGGGTCGAATTGGTGTCGCCGTATACTAAAACCCAGTCGGGGCTGCGGGTAACGATCTCCTGCTCAATCTGAGACAGCATCCTTCCCGTCATCTCCCCGTGCATACCCGTTCCCGCGCTCAGGTTTATCGCCGGTTCGGGAATCTGCATCTGCTGGAAAAAGATGTCGCTCATGTTTGCATCGTAATGCTGGCCGGTATGAATGATCTCTTCCACAATTATCGGGTTTACACCCCTGCGGTTATGTTCCACAACAGCACGGCTGATCATTGCCGCCTTGATGAACTGCGGCCGGGCGCCGACAATGGTTAAAATTTTTACCATGACTTATTCCGCAGGTAAAACGTGCTGTTTCTTTCCTTCGCTGTCTTTTTCAAGTTGGTACTGTCGACCACACTCCCGGCATTTTCCTTCACTGTTGTGGAAATCGATGCGGTTTCCACAAATACACATCCAACCCTTGATCGTCGCCGGATTGCCCGCCACCATGGCATAATCGGGAACATTGCTCTTCACGACTGCACCTGCCCCCACAAAAGCATATCGCCCCACAGTGTTCCCACAAACGACTGTGCAGTTGGCCCCCAGACTGGCGCCCTTTTTGATCAGTGTCGGTCGCACCTCTTTCATTCGGGGAATGGGGGAACGAGGATTATAGACATTGGTAAATACCATGGAAGGACCGCAAAAGACATCATCTTCCAGGGTAACACCTTCGTAGACGGAAACATTATTCTGGATTTTGACACCGTTTCCGACCAAAACTTCCGGTGACACTACTACATTCTGACCGATGTTGCATTTCTCCCCGACGCGGGCTCCCTTCATGACGTGCGAAAAATGCCAGATTTTCGTCCCCTCGCCAATAGCAACACCATCATCAATTATCGCGGAAGGATGAACAAAATAGGATTCCTTTTTATCTACCGGTTTTAACGGTTTCTGTGTACTGATGGGAGCGGATTCTTTTTTCTCCAGAGAACGTTGACTCATTTCCAGAATCTTCAGCACCCTTAAGCCTTCGTCACCTGATGTGATCGGTTGATTCCCTGTTTGTATAGCTGATATAAATGCTCTGCATTCGGCCTTTAAAGGTTCTTCCCAGATATCTGCAATCGCTATCGCCTTGCTGTCGGCTTTTTCGGGAACAGGCACGCCGTTTTGCCAGTTGATGACATGGGGATATAAAACCAGCTTCTGTTCAACCGGTTGGGTGTCATCAAAAACCAGCATTCCCTGAGAGCCGACAATAACAAGACGCTGCTCTTTGAAAGGATTCAACCAGCTTACAAAAATGTGCGCGCCGATGCCGGAGGGGAACTTGAGATTTGTCATCGTAACATCGGCAATCCGGGCGTGCAGAAAATTGCTGCCTACAGCATCCACGAAATGAGGCTCTTCGCCCACCAGACTCAAAATAAGAGAAATGTCATGGGGGGCAAATGACCAGAGAATATTTTCCTCCCGGCGAATTTTACCTAAACTGAGCCGACGGGAATAAATATATTGCAGACGGCCAATATCTCCCTTTCTTATCATCTCTTTTAATTTTATAACAGCCGCGTGGTAGTGAAGAATGTGCCCCACAAATAATATTTTTTGTTTCTCCCTGGCCAGAGTGACCAGTTGTTCCCCTTCCTGATAGGTCAAAGATAATGGTTTTTCAACAAAGACATGCTTGCCGGCATTCAGTGCCTGCCTGGCCAGAGTAAAATGAAATTCGGCCGGAGCAGCGATAACAACTCCTGAAACATCGGAATCATGCAGAACAGACATAAAATCATCGGTAACTAAAATCCCCGCATAATTTGTTTTCATCTGCTCCCGTATTTTTTCATCATAATCGCATATAGTTTTGAGATTGCCGATCTCAAAGAAATTCCTGACGAGATTCTTGCCCCAGTATCCGGCGCCGATTACAGCTACGTGAGGGGTGAAGGGTGAGGGGTGAGGGTTCATGGGTTGCTCCTTTTTCGTACAGAATTGATTAGGCCTCCCAAGAGGCCGAAAACTTTATTTATCTGTTCCAGAATTTTGTCTGGATCTTGGATGTAGCCTAAATTTTTTGCGATAAGCAGCTGAGTTTCAACCTCGCTTAAAGAACCACGACTGATGGAGAGGTATTGCAGGAACTCCTTAGAGCCATTGCGTGCAGCACCTTCAGCTATATTACTGGGAATGGAAACTGCCGCCATGCGAATTTGACTTTTTAGTCCATAATTCTCTTCTGCCGGAAAGCTTGATGAATTTTCATATATCATTTTCACAAGCTCCATTGCTTCCTGCCAAGCTTTCAGATCGTGATGCGCTCTTTTCACACCTTACTCTTTTCTCCTTACGCCTGACAATTTTCCTTACACCTAAAGCTTATCGTCGATTATTCTCACGATTTTCTGCTGATCTTCCGCCTTTAAATAGGGATGCATAGGCAGGCTGAAGATACGGTCTGCACAATTCTCGCTCACAGGAAAATCGCCCTTTTTATACCCCAGATATCCAAAAGCTCCCTGTAAATGCAGTGGTTTGGGATAATATATGGCTGTCGGGATTTTTTCCTCTTGAAGGTTTTTTTGCAGAGCCGCCCGTTTTTGTTCATTCTCCGCTAACAATGAATACTGGGCCCAGACGCTTTTATACGAGGCGGGAATAAAGGGTGTCTGAAGAGATGGAATTCCCGATAATAACCGCGTGTAAGAGTCGGCAACTGTGTTGCGCAGCTCAACCTCATCAGGAAATATTTCAAACTTGGCCAGAAGAATCGCAGCCTGCAGAGTATCAAGGCGGCCATTAATACCTATCCTGATGTTGTCATATTTGTCGGTTCCTTTGCCATGCACACGAATCGACTCCATGATCGTGGCAAGATTGCCGTCATTGGTAAAGCACATCCCGCCGTCGCCATAGCACCCCAGAGGTTTGGCGGGGAAAAAAGATGTGCAGGCGATATTGCCGAACGAGCATGATTTGCGGCCACAAAATTCTGCACCGAAAGACTGTGCGGCGTCTTCGATGACAAATAAACCGTTTGCTTCAGCAATTTTCTCTATTGCCGTGTAATCGGAAAGAAGTCCAAAGAGATCCACCGGAATCACACCACGGGGGGTCAGGCGTGAGGAGTCAGAAGTTATGGGCAAGGGGTAGATGGAAGAATCGCTTTTTTGAACTGCTTCCAGAGCCAGGGAGAGTTTCCCGGGATCAATATTAAAAGTTTCAGCATTAATATCCACAAATATGGGCGTGGCACCGAGGAGACTGATAACCTCTGCCGTAGCAATGAATGTAAACGGTGTGGTAAAAATCGCATCTCCCGGACCAACACCGTAAGCCATCAAAGCCAGAAGCAACGCATCCGTACCGGAAGCACAGCTGACGGCATGTTTTACGCCGACATAATCGGCAAGTTTTTTCTCCAGTTCTTTGATCTCCGGCCCCATAATGTAGTTGCCATGAGCCAAAACCCGCTGAATATTTGTATCCAATTGTAATTTTAATCTTTGCTGCTGAGCTTTAAGATCTATAAAATCCATTTAGAACACCTTTCGTTTTGTATTGCTTTCACAATTCACATTACTTACTAATTGTCTAAGCTTTAAAAAATATCGGATTGTTATCTTTTATTATATTTCTTGTATCAACAATGGGAGTTTTAAAAGCACGGAAATCAACATCCCTGTATTCATCATGAGCAGTAGCGATCAATATCAGATCATGAGAGCTGTCGACCGGCTGTGAGTGACGCCCGGCATACTTTGCGTATTCCCTGGAAGGTGGAACAGTTGGTATGTAGGGATCGTTATAGCCCACTTCAGCGCCGAGCTCTTCGAGCTTTTCCATTAAGCGATAGGAAGGGGATTCCCGGCAGTCATCCACATTGGCCTTGTAGGCCAGCCCGAGAATCAGTATTTTCGAGCCATGCACATGCTTTCCGACGCTATTCAAAGCTTTCATGCATTTCATTATAACGTAATCGGGCATTGAAGTGTTAATTTCTCCCGCCAGTTCTATAAATCTGGTATTAAACTCATACTCCCGCGCCTTCCATGTCAGGTAAAAAGGATCAATCGGGATACAATGGCCTCCCAGACCAGGGCCGGGATAAAAAGCGTGGAAACCGAAAGGCTTTGTTCCG
>Ga0302238_1003469_pt1 | contig 9996 bp, 8 predicted proteins | sample AAG_UR_Asn_MG_FD_193527 | JGI IMG/M metagenome (GOLD analysis project Ga0302238, IMG submission 193527) | Enriched activated sludge microbial communities from anaerobic digester in WTTP, New Holstein, Wisconsin, United States - AAG_UR_Asn | ecosystem: Engineered > Bioreactor > Anaerobic >...
GCCGGCCACCACACAACCCATAACGGATCGCTGCTGATCATCGACCGGGAGATCGCCGAGGACGGACTGGACGCCATCACACGGCTGACACCGGAGGCGACCTTCCCGGAATCGGAAGCCCATTCGCCGGTCAGTTTCGGCAGTCCGTATCCGTTGAGCGAAGACCTGTTCCTGGCCGAGTTCTGCCCCGATCCGTTCCCCGCGTCCATGGCGCAATATCCGCGCCACGACGCCTACGGAATCTACCTGGTCGACACGCTGGGTGGGCGGGAGTTGATTTATCGCGATCCGGAGATCTCCTGCTTCGAGCCGATGCCCGTCCGGCCGCGGCTGATGCCGCCGGTGCTGCCGTCGCTGGCGGCGGAGGGACCGATGCAAGCCACGGGGGTCTTCTACCTTCAGGACGTGTATCGGAGCACGCAGGACATTCCCCGCGGCACGATCAAGCGGTTGCGCGTGAACGAACTCATCCCCCAACCCACCCAGCGAGTGCCGTATTCCAGCCGCGTGAATTTTGAGGTGCTCAAGCGAGTCGCCGGCACCGTGCCCGTCGACGAAAGCGGCTCCGTGGCGTTCGAGGCCCCGGCCTGCGTGCCGCTGCAGTTCCAGGCCCTGGATGAAAACGGCATGGCCGTGATGACGATGCGGTCGTCCACCTATTTGATGCCGGGCGAGCACGCGGGTTGCGTCGGCTGCCACGAACCCCGCACCTCCAGTCCCCTGATTCAGAACTCGCCGCCCGCCGGAGCGGAGATCCTGACGTTGGAGCCGCCGTCCGGCCCGCAGTATCCCGGCGGCCTCAGCTTCGCCAAGACCGTCCAGCCGGTGCTCGACCGCTATTGCATCGACTGCCACGGTTTGAAAGAGACGGCGGGGAAGATCGAACTGCTCGGCACGATCGACGCCACCGGCGAGAACGTGGCCAGCACCTATCACCGTTTGCTTCCCAGCACGGCTTACGCCTCGCTCGCTATGGACGGCCGCTTGGTGAAGATCGCCCAGTATGGCGGTGAAACCTGGTACAGCCAGCCGAAAGACTATTTCGCCCACGGCGGTGCGCTGGGCCCACTGCTGCTGAAGCCCCACGAGGGCGTCGATCTGAGCCTGGATTCCGCGAGCCGCCAGCGGATCATCGACTGGCTCGACCTGAACGCCCAATTCTACGGCACGTACTCTTGGAACAAGGACGAGTGGCGACAGCCGGACCCGGAGGGCGAGAAGCGGCTTCGCGAGCACATCCGCCAGGCATTCGGCGATGCCTTGGCCGCGCAACCGTTTGCCGCGCTGGTCAACGTCGCGTTGCCCGACGAAAGCCGCATCCTGAAAGCGCCGCTGTCCCTGTCGGCCGGCGGCTGGGGCCAAATCGAACGCGGGGGCTGGAAGAGCACCGACGACCCTGGCTACCAAAAAATGCGTCAACTCGTCCAAGCGGCCATCCAGCCCTTGCCCTACCACGACCTCGCCGGCACCTGTGGCCGCGACAAAGACTGCAGATGCCTGAGCTGCTGGGTGCGTCAAATGCAGGAAGCCCGACATAGGCGAATCGCCGCTGCGAGGTAGGCTCGCGCAGAACGGAATTCATTCCGTTCCGATTTGGAGCACGGAACTCTTGACAAGATCAAATGAGGCGAGGAGTCTGCAGGCAGTGAACATCGAAATTGAACGCGAGGAAGATGGCCGATGGATCGCCGAAGTACCGGATCTGCCGGGCGTGATGGTGTACGGCCGAAGTCGAGAAGAAGCGATCACCAGGGTCAAGGCTTTGGCCTTGCGAGTGCTGGCCGATCAGCTCGAACACGGGGAAAGTATCCCGGAACTTCGGGAGATCTTCGCGGTGCCCGCATGAGTCAATGGCCGTCAACGAGAGCACGATCGGTCCTGGCCGCTCTGTTACGGATCGGCTGGACGATCAAACGTCAATCCCGTACGTCGCACCGCGTTCTATCTCGTCCCGGCTGGGCAGATTTCACCTTAACACTCGAAGCTGGAGCGTCAATTCCTCCGCATGTGCGATCTGGTCGCAACGGAGCCGGAGGAGCCGATTACGCCCGAGGCATCCGCATCCACGACCGCCCCCAACTCGTCGGCCGGCGGGGCGATCGACGGCGACCGGTTTGCGATCAAGCCTGGCACATTCTGGAGAGGAGCCGGCGAGGCCAAGACCTGGTGGAGGCAACTCAGCTTTGCTGAACCGCGCCCCGTGGGAGCCGCCCTCCAGGTGCATGGCGACCAGCCGAGCGTTCTCTCCAACGCCCCCAGCCGCTATCGTTGGCAGCGGCAACACACTGGAATGGTGCCAGCAGCCGCGAGAGCCGTGGCGAGGCATCCAGGAGATGCTCCAGCACCGCAACCTCCCCATCTGGGCGGCCTGCGGCGGCGCACAAGCGTTGGCGATCCTTCAGGAGACGGGCGTTGACGTAACTTGCATTTTTTGGACTGCATGCGGCTTGCCGTCGCATTCTCTGCCGCATCGGGTTTCCTTATTCTCAGGGCCGATGGCCGCGGCAGAACGGCAGTCGGCCAGACTACGATAGAGGAAGCAGACCTGCAACGGTTCTTCCGATCAACGCCACCCACGGTTCACCAGATGTTCAGCTTTCTGAAAAATCGGATCGACGATTCGCGGTTTGTGGCTTGGGTGGGCGCGACCTGTGCGCGATGGGCATATCCCGTTTCTTGCTTGGGTGACTTTCACCTGAGTGCGCAACGGCCACACCTGAGCGCGCAACGGCAGCCCACCAGACTGCGGCGGCGAGCCCAGCTAAGCGGTTTGCGTCGGGGGCGGAAAGTGCCAGGCTGTCGTTCCAAGCACACGGAAACTTGTTACATACTGCGCTGGCCAAGTTGTGGTACTGCTACGTGGGAGAAAGCACGCGTCCTTATGACCGTCACATAATGCACGTACCCGATGGTGGTAGAATTGCCGGAAACGATTGCAGCCCAAAAGCTTGTTTGCTACGCTAGCCGTTGTAGTTGATGAGTGGATATTTGATCTGAAGGGGCTGAGCCGCGTGGGACGGCGCCCCGAGAAATTCAAGTTCGCTGCGTGGAGTGTGGGAAATGAACTCGATCCTCCTAGAATCGTTGAATGATGCCACCAAAACGCCGTGGAAGGCATTCGCGTTCGGCAGCGGTGTCTTTGCCGTTGTTCTGCCAGTCGCTTGGATCGTTTCCGGGGACTACTTGGATGAAGTATGGCTTCAGCAACTTTGGCTTGTGCTTCTTGTGGGCCTTTCCCTCGCTGGGTTTTCTGCCAGATTGAACCCGGCATCATGGCGCCGATGGCTCAGCCGGGTTGTAATGATTGCATTCGTAATCGTCGGCGTTTGCGCCATTTCCACCGTTGGGCCACTGCTTGCTGAAACAAACCACCTCGTGATGATGCTCGTGATAGGGGCCGGCGTCGTTACGATCCTTTATCACGCCGTTTTGGGAGCCGTTGCCCTCGTGGTCTCGGGCGCACATGTGTTCGTGAAGCGGTACCATTTGTCATCGTAGCAGCGAACAATCCGATGCACGCGAGGCGGCGGCGACGTCCTCGCAAGGGGCAACGTCACGGGCGCCGCCCGCGTGATCGGGAACGTTCGGGCAGTCCGGCGTCCGATTTCCCTCGGCTTCAACGGTGCCGCGGGTTGTGATATCCTGCAGGTGGTGGGCTTTCTTGGCAAAGACTTCCCGATGTGGTAGGCATGTTCCGGATCGAATTGACGCCCGAAGCGGCGGCAGACTTGCGGTCTTTCCGTCGGTACGACCAGGAGCAGATCGTTGCAGGGATGGAGGGACAGCCCCCGCATCAAGCCACCGACCCGTCGCGCAATCGCAAACGACTGCGTCCGAACCGGCTGGCGGAATGGGAGCTTCGAATCGGAGATTTTCGCGTTTTCTACGATATCGATTTCGACGAATCGCTAGTCAAGATCGAAGCGATTGGCTACAAGGATGGCAGTAGGCTATTTGTTCATGGCGAGGAGTACGAACTGTGAAGACCGTTGCCGTGCCGCCACAGGCGGTTGAAGTAAACGCACTGCTGGACCAAGCACGTGACGACGAACTTCTAGTGCGGACCGCCGACGGATCGGAATTTCTGCTTTCCGCCGTCGACGAATTTGATCAGGAGATCGCCCGCACCAGGCAAAACGCCAAGTTGATGGCGTTACTCGACGAACGCGCTAAGCAGTCCAAGACCATCCCCTTGGAGGACGTCAAACAACAGCTCGGCCTGACCGCGTGAGTGGCAGCGGGGCTGGCGAAATCGACAAGCAGCGTCGCACTCAGGTAAATGCTCCTTCGTGGTCCACGCGGAAGTTGGCCCCGTGAGTGCAGTGCCGGGGAGTTCAGAACGGAAAGTCCAATTCTACTTGTCGTTGCCGCTCGGCCAACTGGCTTTGGAGGTCGGCGGCTTTCGGGGTCAAGGGCGGGTGGGCGGCGGCGATTTGTTCCAGGGTTTCGGCGAGCTGCGCCGCCGCTACGGCGGAAAGTGAGTGGTCGCCGTCTGCGGCGCAGTAAGCGTCGAAGGCCATGTTGAGCGATTCGATCAGCTCGCGGCTGCCGTCGGCGGCTTTCAAGTCGCCGATCAATTCGGCCACCCGCATGGCGAAGCCCATCACCGGCCACGGCGATGACAAGCCCGCCTCGCGCAGCGCCTCTTCGTTGACGTACGAGGTCTTCCAAACGCCGGCATACGGGTCCTCGCCCGCCGCCTCGCGTTCCCGGCGTTCGGCCTCCATCTCCTCGTTGAACCGGCGGTAGTCTTCCTGCTGCTTTTCCCACTCCTCGCGCGTCACGCACAGCGAAAACGCGAACTCGTCGTCCAGGTCGAGCTGATGCCCGTCGAAACCGCAGAATGTCGGCCCGGCGCCCAAGCCGCCTTCGGCTTCCAGACGGCACAGCGGGCAGTCGGGATCGAGCGGGGGCCCGGTTCTGACCAGCGGCTTCCGCCGCCGTTCCTCTTCGATGATCGTCGCCGGCGGCATGGGATCGCCGCCGATCGAACCTTCCGCCAGCCACCACTGCGCGTGTTCGTGGAGCGCCTTGGTCAAAGCGTCTTCGCCGATCTCGGGCTCCGCGGCGATCCGATCCCAGGCGGCGCGGAGCAGTTCGCGGCAGAGATCGAAGTACATCACGACTTCGTGACGGCCCAGCGGTCCGTAGCGGTAGGCGAACGTGTCCCGGTCGAGTGGACGGGGACAGCGGGCCTCGTTCGACCACTGCAGTTCGCGGGCGTTCAACTCGTGCTCGACCCAATTGCGGCCGCGGTGCAGGAAGTGGCGCGGCGACTGGCCTTCCAAGTCCTCGCGCGGCGTCATGAGCCAGTCGGCATGAACGCGGATCGTCAGCGCGTGCCAGCGCGACATGGTCTCGCGTTGGGAATCCGTCGGTTTGCTGCCCCAGGGCAAATCGTCCCAGGAAAGGCGCTCCGCGGGCAACGGCTCGCGGCGGGCGATGTCCAGCGTCCGCCGCGCAAGCCCTTCGGCCAACGCCCGCCCAAACAAAACGCCGCGGACATCGAGCGGCTCGGCAGGCACCGGCAGCGGCAGCAGCGCGGGTTCTCCGTCGGCGACTGGCACGCACTGCCAGTCGGGCGGCAGGTTGATCCACACGACCGGAATCTCCGGATTCCAGGGACCCTCATCCCGCTGGAAAGCGGCCCGGTCCTCGGGCAATTCCGCCCCGCCCCCCGCGACAATCCGCAGGCACGCCAGGTCGAGTAACAGCCAGGGGCCGCTGGCCGGCACATCGTGGCACTCTGTCCAAGGCAAATCCTCCAACGCCACTTCCGTCTGATATCGCAGCCAGGCCCGCGCCAATTCGTCAAACGAGCGCGGATCGGCCGACAAGGCGCCTATCAAGGTCATCGTCGTCCAGGCATCTGCGGGGCACAGTTGCCGCAGGCCATCCCGATCGCGTATGATGACGGTCTCTTGAGCGGAATCGGACATCATGCGTGCGTCTTTCGATTCGAAGATTCGTGATCCTTGAGAGTGAAATAATTGTATTGATCTCACGCACGATTGACAGGGAGCGACACGCTCGTATAGCTTGACCATCGACGGCAAACGCTACGGCGAGTGGTTTGATTTGATCCTGGACGTCAGCGCGGAAGCTGCAAAGGAGTAGGACAGCATGATTGACAAGTCTGACAAGGTTGTGACCAAGGCCGCCGTTGTCCTGCTGGCCTGGCTGGTGTGCCTGAGCAGGACGCCGGTCGGCGAAAGCCGGGCCGACGATAGACCGATGTTGCGCGTGCCACCGGCGGATTTCCAGCCGGTGATTGACGGAAAGCTCGATGAACCGTGCTGGGCGGGTGCGGCAAAGACAGGTCCGCTGAAGACCCCTGGGGGAGCGCCGGCGAAATCGACAACCGAAGCGTTTTTTCTGTGCAGCGCCGACCATCTGTATGTCGGTGTAAGCTGTGCGACTGCGGAAAATGCCGCGACGGAGAAACCTGCGGAAGGAGCGGGAGTTGTCGAACTGCTGATCGACTCGAACGGCGACGGAAACTCGTACTACCTGATCCGGCTTGCGAACAAGAACAAAGGCGAAATCTTCTCTTGCTACAATGAACATGACCCGCCCTGGCAGGACCGGACTTGGCAACCGCAATTGCCGTCTGCGGTGGGAAACGCCGAGGGATCGTGGGTTGCTGAATTTGCACTCCCTCTGAGTGCGTTCAACAAGAACAAGACCCTGGCATCCGAGATCGGGTTCAACATCCGCCGCTTGGGCATCGCGGGAGGCGAGGTTCATTGCTGGTGCGGTGTGTCTGCAGACCCCGGTGACTGGGGAATGCTGACGGGCATTCCGGCGCGGGAAGATCTTCCGCCGCCCGAATACGGAGCGCGCGGCCTGAACCGGTTCTTTCGGCTTCCGAACAAGGCGGCTACATCATTTCTGGCCGAAGAGACCAAGCGGATCATCGAGTTGGGCCCTGGTTCCGCTCACCCTGGCACGACCGGGGAAGTGAAGCTGGAGTTGGAGGGGTTTCTGCTGATGGGCGATCCTCATGCGCGAGGCATCATCTGGGACCTCGCCGTGGACGAAGCGAAAGGGGAGCTGTACGTGCTGGCGGATACCAGACCCGTCAGGGGCGTGGCCGAAGTGCGGATCTTCGACCGGCAAGGCAGGTACTTGCGGACGATCATGCCGCTGAATCCCAATCTGGCTCCTGCGAGTGTTCGAGATCTGTGCGGACAGACAGCTCGGGAAATGGGGACCGAACTGGTCATCCCGAAGCTGTTCATGCCCTGGGGCGAGCCGTCCCCGTATGGCGACTGGTGGCATCATCCGCAGAAGATGGTGCTGGCCTCCAACGGCGACCTGATCATGTCCAACATTCACCGGGGGACGATCTGGAGGATCAGGCCGGATGGGAGCTTGCCGGTGGAGGGCTGGACCACGGTGTATCATCGTGGGCGGAACGAACCGTTCGAGAGCACCGTCTGGACCCAGGACATGTGGCACGCCCCCGATCTGAAGAACTACATGCCGTTTCATGCCCTTCGCTATCCTTACTTCTGTCTTGACGCCAGCGGCCTGCTGTTCGTCTCGGCAGGGCAGAGCACGCGCCCGACCAGGCAGTACGCTTACCACTTCGAAGTGGGCGAAGATGAGGTCACCTATCACGGGGAAACGATCGGCCGGGAGGAACGCGGGAAATTCGTCTGGAAGTGTCAGATCCACGCTGGTCCCAAGCTGCAGATGCACGATTCGTTCACGGGATTCGCGGAACCCAGCGGGCTGGCCCGCGACGGCGATCATCTGATCGTGGCGGATGCCGGGAACAACCGGCTGCAAGTCCTCGAAAGGGACGGCCACCCCGTGGCTTCGATCACGCACTATCAACACGAGGGACAGAAATACCCGCTGTACGGTCCGACCGCTTTGGCGATCGACCGCGAGAAATGCCTGTATGTACTCGTCGGCCCGGAACCGCGTCCAGCGGACCAGCGGATCGAACGGTCGCTGGCTTCGGTTCAACAGGATGTGCATGCCGCGGCGGTGAAGGAGCCGGACAAACCCCGGAAACTGATCAAGCTCAGGAGTTGGCAGCAGCCCGAACTGCTGGCCGTTTCCGGGCCGCTGGATCCGGACGTGCTGCAGATCGCCGTGGACACCGGCGTGTCGCCGCCGCTGGTCTGGGTGGCCAATGGCATCGGCTGGGGCAGCTTGCTGCAGTTGGCGGGGGACGATCTGGCGGCGAAAGCGAAATGGACAGACAGCGGCGAGACGCTCTCCTGTCCGCGGCAGAGCGGCGGCCAGCCGATCCTGAATATCGATCCGCAAACGGGCGATCTCTACGTCGAGGATGATTCCGACTACCGTCTGAAACAGTACGGAACGGTCTACCGGGTCGATCCGGAAGGAAACGTGCTGAAGAAGTGGTCGCCGCTATTCTTCAACGCCGACGGGTTGCGGGCCACCTCGCCGTGGTGGACGCTCGATTATGATCGCCATTTCCGTTATCCGGACGAGCCGCTGTTCATTGATTCCTTTTTCGGAAAAGACGATCGCGTCTACCGGTGGAAACTGGGGAAGGCCGGCGTGGAAATCTTGCGCTTCGACCGTGCGGGAAAACCGGTTCCCTTCCAGGCTACGGGGACGAACGCCTTGTCCGTCGATCCCACGATGCAAGTCAACTTCTGGCACGACGTGTATCACGGCATGGATGTCGATCGTCAAGGAAACATCTACTACGTTGCCAAAGTGGATGTCGATTCCAAGCAGCGGCCCGTCAGCGCCTACGACGCCCTGCGCCGCCAGGTGAACGTCTACGACGCGGATGGGAACCTGCAGAAGAAAGGGTTGCTCCGCCTGGATTGCGTGCGCGGCATCCAAGTTGACGAAGCAGGAAGTCTGTACGTGGTTCATCGTCCTGCCAACAGGCCGTGGGAAGATTATCTGGCGCTCTCCAAGTTTCCGCCGTCCGGGGGCGAGCCCCTGTGGTCGCGAATCTGGGACGGCTATTTCGGCTCGGCCCAAGTGGTCAGTCCGCCGTGCCATTGCACGGCGTTCCGGCTCCACCAGGCGCTGGACGAAAAGGGCTACTTGTACGCCGCGGGCAAGTACAGCGTGCAAGTGATCGCCTGCGAGACGGGAAAGCTGGTCGGCCAGTTCGGCAGCTACGGCAACATGGATTGCCAGGGCCGGGGCAGCAAGTTCCCCCACCCCGAACTTCCCTTCGGAACGATCTCCGCCCTGTCCGTCTGGAAGGACCGGCTGTTTGCCGTCGATGTGGTGAACCGGCGCATCGTCAAGTGCCGGATTGTCTATGAGCTTCGACGCCCAGCATCCACCGCCAGGCGACCGACTCGCTGACGTACTCGCCGAGGAAGTAGTTGGAGACAAAAGCGATCAGGATGCCGAAGACGATGTTGAACCGGAACATGCCCGCCAGCCGCCCGCGGAGCTGGGGCGGCGAAATCTCGGAGATGCACAGCGGCGAGGCCACGGTCGCGATTCCCACGCCCAAGCCGCCGGTGAACCGTGCGACCATGAAGAAGTACTTTTCGGGTGCGATGCCGGAAGCCACGGCCGAAACGAAATACAGGACGCCGATCCAGATCAGCGTTTTTCTGCGGCCATATCGTTCGGTCGGCCAACCGCCGAACAAGGCGCCGAGGACCGCTCCCCACAGCGCCGCGCTCATACACAGTCCGTGCATGACGCCGTCCAGACGCCACAGCGACTGGATCTTCTGTTCGGCCCCGGAGATCACGATCGTGTCGAACCCGAACAAAAAACCGGCCAGCGCCGCGGTAACGGCGCACGTCAACAAGTACCCGCGCTGGCTTGCCGGCAATGGTCGCTGGTTCATCCTCTCTCCCCGATCGGTTCGCGGAGCGTCCGCGTTCACGCTTTGGCCAAACAGCCTTCCAGATACGCCCTGGCCCGGTTGATTTCTTCGGTCACCGCCGCCGTGGTCTCCAGGATCGGGATGCCGCGGGGGACGGGGTGCATGAAGATCTCGGTGAAGCCCTGGTAGCGGATCTGCTTCAG
>Ga0302238_1003470_pt1 | contig 9994 bp, 8 predicted proteins | sample AAG_UR_Asn_MG_FD_193527 | JGI IMG/M metagenome (GOLD analysis project Ga0302238, IMG submission 193527) | Enriched activated sludge microbial communities from anaerobic digester in WTTP, New Holstein, Wisconsin, United States - AAG_UR_Asn | ecosystem: Engineered > Bioreactor > Anaerobic >...
ATGCGAACCTCCCTAGATCTTTCTCTTGTCGATGACCCGCTTTGCCTTCCCCACGCTGCGCTCGATGGTCTTGGGCTCCACCAGTTTCACCCGGGCGCTGATCCCGAGCTTGGATTTGATCTCCCCTTCGATCTTTCCCCTCAGGACCTCCAGCCCCCGGGTTTCGTCGGTGAAGAACTTCTCCTGCACCTCCACCATGATTTCCATCTCGTCCAGGTGGGAGTCCCCCCGCTCCAGGATGATCTGATAGTGAGGGTCCGTTCCCTCCACGGCGATGAGCACCTCCTCGATCTGGGACGGGAAAACGTTGACTCCCCGGATGATCATCATGTCGTCGGTCCTCCCGAAGAGGCGGTGCATCCGCACGCTGGTCCTTCCGCAGGAGCATTCGTCCCGGAAAAGAAGGGTGATGTCCCGGGTACGGTAGCGCAGCAGGGGGGTGCCCTCCTTGACGAGGGTGGTGAAGACCAGCTCCCCCTTCTCCCCCTCGGGAAGGACCCGCCCCGTGGCGGGATCGATGATCTCCGGGTAGAAGAGGTCCTCGTTGATGTGCAGGCCGTTCTGGGCCTCACATTCGGAGGAGACTCCGGGGCCGGTTATCTCGGTAAGGCCGTAGATGTCGTAGGCCCGGAGTCCCAGTTTCTCCTCGATCTCCCGGCGCATGTTTTCGCTCCAGGGTTCGGCCCCGAAGCAGCCCGCCCGGATCCCCAGCGCCCGGATGTCCACCCCCTCCTCCCGGGCCGACTCGGCGAGAAACAGGGCATAGGAGGGGGTGCAGGCCAGAAGGGCGGGATGAAAGTCCCGCATGATGAGGATCTGCTTCTGGGTGTTGCCGCTGGACATGGGGATGATGTTGGCCCCGATGGCCTTGGCCCCGTAGTGGACCCCCAGGCCGCCGGTGAAAAGGCCGTAGCCGTAGGCGTTCTGGATCACATCCCCCCGTCCCGCCCCGGCCATGCTGAGGGTTCGGGCCATGCCCTCCCCCCAGGCGGCCAGGTCCCTTCCGGTGTAGGCGTCCACCACCGGGGTTCCGGTGGTGCCCGAGGACATGTGGACCTCCTCCAGCTCCGCCCGGGACACCGCCAGGAGGCCGTAGGGGTAAGTCTCCCGGAGCTCGTCCTTGGTGGTGAAGGGGAGCTTTTCGATGTCCTCCAGCCGGTGGATGTCCCGGGGGCCGATCCCCGCGGCATCGAGCTTATTCCGGTAGAAGGGGACCCGGTCGTAGACCCTCTGGACCAGGTTTTTCAGGTTCGCCAGCTGCATCCGCCGGCGGTGCTCCCGGGTGGCGCATTCCGCTTCGGGGTTCCAGATCATGGGATCTCCTTTCGGGTGTCCACCACCCGTTTCGCCTTCCCCTCCCAGGCGGGGAGGAAGCCCGGCTCGTGGAGTTCCACCACCGGGCTTATGCTGATCAGGGCCCGGAGGTTTTCCTTTATCCGGTCCCGGATGGCGTTCAGGTCCCGGGCGTCGTCGCTGAAGAGGGTCGGCGTCACCTCGGTCTTGACGGTTATCCGATCCAGGGCCCCGGTCTTCTCCACCAGGATCTGGTAATTGTTGCCGATCTCCTTCATCTTCATGATCACCTCTTCGATCTGGGACGGGAAGACATTGACCCCGTTGATGACCAGCATGTCGTCGGTCCGCCCCTTGATCCGCATGATCCGCCGGTGGGTCCGTCCGCAGGGGCAGGCCCCTTTCACGATGGCCGTCAGGTCCCGGGTCCGGTACCGGATGAGAGGGGTGGCCCTCCTCCTCAGGGTGGTCAGCACCAGCTCCCCCGCTTCCCCCTCGGGCACCGGCTCCAGGGTGTCGGGGTCGATGATCTCCATGATGAAGGAGTCCTCCCAGAGGTGCATGCCGCTTTTCTCGACGCATTCGAAGGCCACGCCGGGGCCGTTCAGCTCCGACAGTCCGTAACAGTTGTAGACATCGATGGCGAAGAGGCTCTCGATTTTCCGGCGCACATCCTCGCTGTGGGGCTCTCCCCCCACCACCGCCTTGCGCAGGGCCAGGTCCTCCCGGCGGATGCCGTTCTCCTGGAGCTTGTCGTGGAGGTGCAGCATGTAGCTGGGGGTGGCGTGGACCACGGTGGTGCGGAAGTCCCGCATCAGCCGGAACTGCCGCACCGTGTTTCCCGCCCCGGAGGGGATCACCATCATTCCCAGACTTTCGGCGCCGTAGTGCAGACCCAGCCCCCCGGTGAAAAGTCCGTAGCTCATCATGTTCTGAAAGACATCCTCCGGGCCCGCCCCCACCGCTTTCAGGGACCGGACGACGATCTCGGTCCAGGCCGCCAGGTCCTCCCGGGAATGGTAGATCGCCGTGGGTATCCCGGTGGTGCCGCTGGAGGCGTGGAGCCGGACCACCTCCGTCTTCGGGACGCCTAAAAACCCGAAGGGGTAGGCGTCCCGCAGGTCGTCCTTGGTGGTGAAGGGGAGCCGGCGGAAGTCCTCGAAGGAGGAGACCGGGTCTCCGGGCTTCAGCCCCGCCTGGGGGAGGCGGCGGCGGTAGAAATCGGTCCGGAAGGCCTGACCCAGGGTGAAGGCCAGGCCCTGGAGCTGGTGTTTCTCCAGCTCCTCCCGGTCCAGGGTTTCGATGTTCATGACAGGCTCCTTCCCCGGGCGAAGGCGTCCAGGTTCACGGCGAGGATGCTTTCCCCCTTGCCGCCGAAGCGGGAGCGGATGGCCCCCTCCAGCGATGCCGGGTCCAGGGGGATGGTCCGGGAGGCCGCTCCCACCAGGGCCACGTTGGAGGCCCGGGCGCTGCCCGCCTGCCGGGCCAGTTCCCGGGCGGGGACCAGGAGGCTCCGGGGGAAGCCCCGGACGGCGTCCAGGATGCCCTCCAGGTCGGGGTAGTCGGGAATGTTCAGGTAGGGCTCCGTGGCGGTGACGATGATCCCGTCGGGGCGGAGGTAGCGGACGTACCGCAGGGCCTCCATGGGTTCCATGGACAGGAGCATGTGCGCCCCCCCGTGGGGGATGAGGTCGGAGCGGACCGCGTCGGAGGAGAGCCGCAGGTGGGCGATGACTTCCCCCCCCCGCTGGGCCATGCCATGGACCTCCGACTGACGCACCTGTAGTCCCTCGGCCACCGCCGCTCCGGCTATGATGGCCGCCACCGAGAGAACTCCCTGCCCCCCAACGCCGCAGAGCACGATATCGTATTTCACGTCCGGGCCTCCCTCAGTTTTTCTTTTTCGTTTTCGCCGTCTCGATGCACTCCCGCACCGCGATGATCACCGAGAGGCCGGGGTGGGCGATTTCCCGGCGCAGGATCCCGGTGTTCTCCGCCTCGTTCCGCCGGTGGGCCTCGATGGTGACGATATGGGCGGGATCCACCCCCAGGCCCCGGATCAGGGGCTCCAGCCCCGAGGAGGGGAGGATCGTTTCCTGGCCTCCCGTCATGGCCACCACCCGGTTGTCCAGGATGATCAGGGTCATGGGGGTGTTCCGGGACACCGCGTCCAGAAGGGGGGTGATCCCGGAGTGCAGAAAGGTGCTGTCCCCGATGACCGCCACCGCCTGCGGGGCCCCCGCCTCGGCGATTCCCTTGGCCATTCCCACGGAGGCCCCCATGCAGACGATGGTCTGGGGGATGCTGTGGGGCGGGATGGCCCCCAGGGCGTAGCAGCCGATGTCGCTGGTCACCCGGGTTTCCGGCAGCTCGTCCAGGATCTTCCGGATGACCCGGAAAGAATCCCCGTGGGGGCAGCCGGCGCAGAGCTGGGGCGGCCGGGGGGGCGGCTCGGGGAAGCTCGACGCGATGACGGGCCGGTCCGGGAGGCCCAGGGCCCGGCGCGCCAGGTCCGGCGTGAGCTCTCCCGCCTCGGGAAGGAGCCCGTCCCTCTTGCCCCGGATTTCCAGGCTCCCCGGGAGAACGCCCCGGAGGACATCCTCCACCAGGGGCATCCCCTCCTCGATGACCAGGAGCTTCTTCACCGCCCCGGCGAGGCGGCGGATTTTTTCCACCGGCAGGGGATAGGCCCCCAGGTGCAGATGGGAGGGCTTTTCGGGGAGATCCGCCAGATTCTCCTCCAGATAGTTAAGCCCCAGGCCGGTGGTGATGACCCCGTAATCGGTGAATCGGGGATTTATGAAGAGCCTGTTGTGGCCGCAGCTTTCGGAGTAGGCCCGGAAATCCTTTCTCCGGGACAGAAGGAGGCTGTACCGTTTCCGGGCCGGGCCGGGGAGCAGCATCCACCCGGAGGGGTCCACCTTCTCCGACAGGGGGTTCTGCCCCCGGGGCGGGGAGGGCCTCACCCCCGCCCGGGAGTGGGCGAGCCGGGTGGTGAGCCGGATCATCACCGGGATCCGGTGCTGTTCCGACAGGTCGAAGGCCTCCCGGGTCATCCCGTAGGCCTCCTGCTGGTTCGCCGGCTCCAGGCAGATGATCCCCGCGTATTCGGCGTAGAAGCGGGAATCCTGCTCGTTCTGGGAGCTGTGCATCCCCGGGTCGTCCGCCACCGCCAGAACCAGCCCCCCCCGGATATCCAGCAGCGCCGAATTGACGAAGGGGTCCGCGGCGACGTTGAGTCCCACGTGCTTCATGGTTACCAGGGCCCGGCGGCCGGCGTAGGAAACCCCCAGGGCCCCTTCGTAGGCGGTCTTTTCGTTGGCGCACCAGGCGGCCAGGTGCCCCCTGCCCGGGTCCTGCCGGGAGATGAGGAATTCCATTATCTCGGTGGAGGGTGTCCCCGGGTATCCGTAGGCCGCGGTGAGGCCCGCGTGCATCGCTCCCAGGGCGACCGCCTCGTCGCCGAGCAGCGCCATGTCGTCCATTACGGCTCCTCGTGTGGAAAAAGGGTACTTCGCGATGGAAATAGTATCGGAATCCGGTATAATGGTCAACGAAAAACCATTTCATCCAGGGGGGAAGCCATGCGTCTGAAGGACAAGGTGGCGCTGATAACCGGCGCCGCCATGGGGATAGGCGAGGAGATCGCCCGGCGTTTCGCCGAGGAAGGGGCTCTGGTCTGCATCGCCGACATGAACGAGAAGGCCGCCCGGGAGGCGGCGGAGGGCATCCGGCGGTCCGGGGGCCGGGCCCGGGCGCTGCGGCTGGACGTCACCGACGAGGCGAGCTGGGTCGCCGCGGCGGAGGAGCTCGAGGCCGAAGAGGGGAGGGTGGATATCCTGGTCAACAACGCGGGGATCACCAAGCGCCAGCCCCTCACGGAGCTTCCGGTGGAGGATTTCGACGGCATCATGGCGGTGAATGTCCGGGGACCCTATCTGGGGATCAAGCACATCGTCCCCATCATGAAGCGGAACGGCGGGGGTTCCATCGTCAACATGTCCTCCATCTGCGGCCTCATCGGCCACAAGTACTCCGGGGAATCCTACATCGTCTCCAAGGGAGCGGTGACGCTGATGACCAAGGCCGTGGCGGTGAAGTACGCCGCCCACAACATCCGCTGCAACTCCGTCCACCCCTCCACGGCGGACACCGCCATGGCCCGGGAGCTTTTCAAGGACCCGGCGAAAAAAAAGGAGCGCCTCGACGAGATACCCCTGGGGCGGCTGGCCTCCACCCGGGACATCGCCAACGCCGCGCTGTTTCTGGCCTCCGACGAGGCCTCCTTCATCACCGGGGTGGCCCTGCCGGTGGACGGGGGGCTCACGGCGTACTGAAGCCCGAAGGGGGATTCGGGGCTGCCCCGGCATTCCGCGGGCGGGGGTCCGGCCGCCGGGACTGCCGCCGTGGGCCCCCGGCGGACAGGGCAGGCCGCCGGCGGTCTGGGGACGGGGATCCGAGGGCCTGCCGAAACCCGCCGGGCCCACGGCTTTTTTCTTTTTTCGAAGTGTGCTAAGGTTCCCCCCCGTACCATGAATCTTGAAGCTTTCATTCTGGGCACCGGGGGGATGATGCCCCTCCCCGGCCGTTTCCTGACATCCGTTCTTCTCCGGCGGGAGGGAGAACTCTTCCTCTTCGACTGCGGGGAGGGCACCCAGGTGGCTCTCCGGAGCCTCAACCTCCGGTGGAAGAAAATCACCGCGGTGTTCGTCTCCCACACCCACGCGGACCACATCACCGGGCTGCCGGGCATTCTGATGCTCTCCAGCCAGGTGGACAGGAACGAGCCGCTGTACATCGTGGGCCCCCCGAAGATACGGGAGTTCGTGGAGCTGAGCCGCAAGGTGCTGGACATGTACATCAACTACGACATCGTCGTCCGGGAAATCGAAGACCCCGGCCTTCCGGGTCAGGTGTTCACCGGGGAGGGTTTCGGGGTCGTCAGCTTCCCGCTGCGCCACTCCAAGCCCTGCGTGGGGTACGCCTTCACCGAGGACCCCCGCTCCGGGGTCTTTCACCCCGACAGGGCGGCGGAACTGGGGGTGCCCCGGGGTCCCCTCTGGTCCCGGCTGCAGGGCGGCGAGACGGTGACCACCCCCGACGGACGGGCCGTCCGGCCCGACGAGGTGCTGGGCCCCTCCCGGCGGGGCCGCAAGTTCTCCTACATCACCGACACCGCCTATGTGGAAACCGCGGCGGACCATGTGCGGGATTCGGACCTCTTCATCTGTGAAGGGATGTTTTCCCGGGACCTGGAGGACTCCGCCCGGGAGAAGAAACACCTCACCGCCGCCCAGGCGGCGGTGATCGCCCGGGACGCCGGCGGGGTGGGCCGGATGGGCCTCATCCATTACAGCCCCCGCTACACCGAAAGAGACCTGAGGCAGCTCCTCCGGGAAGCCCGGGAGATTTTTCCTCAGACCTTCCTGTCCCGGGACGGCCAGTGCCTCCCCATCCCCCATGTGGATTGACAGGCCCCCGGGAGGTCTCATGACGGGAGGACGGGCCCCGTGATCGAAGCGCAGAGTGTGGGAAAGTCCTACGGTTCCTTCGTCGCCGTCCGGGATGTCAGCTTCTCCGTCCTGCCCGGGGAGATCCTGGGCCTTCTGGGGCCCAACGGGGCGGGGAAGACCACCATCATGAGGATCCTGACAGGCTACCACTTCCCCAGCCGGGGGAGGGCCCTGGTGGGCGGGGTGGACGTCACCCGGGACCCGCCGGCGGTGAAGGCCATGGTGGGGTACCTTCCGGAAAACGCTCCGGTCTACGGGGAGTTCACCGTGGCGGAGTACCTGGATTTTGTGGCCGGCGCGCGGCGGATACCCGGAAAGGACCGGCGGGAGGCGGTGGAGAAGGCGGTGGAGTCCTGCGGCCTTTCCCCGGTGTACCGCCGGGGCATCGAGAAGCTCTCCAAGGGCTACCGCCAGCGGGTGGGTCTGGCCCAGGCTATCCTGCACGACCCGCCGATTCTGATCCTGGACGAACCCACCGCCGGGCTGGACCCCAACCAGATCGTGGAGATCCGCCGGCTTATCCGGGCTCTGGGAACCCGGAAGACCCTCATCCTGTCCACCCATATCCTGCGGGAGGTGGAGGCTCTCTGCGACGGCATCGTCATCCTCAACGAGGGCCTGGTGGCGGCCCGGGGGACACGGGAGGAGATCGCCGACCGGATGAAGGGGGACGAGCGTTACCGGGTCCTCATCACCCAGGGGCCGCCGGTCACCCGGGAGAGTCTCGCGGAGGTTCGGGACGCCAAGGGGGTGGAGTCCCTTTCCCCTCATCCCGGAGGAGGCTGGGAAGCCCTGGTCCTTTTTCCCTCCGGCTCCTCCGGGGGCGAGGCCCTGTTCGACTGGGCGGTGGAGCGGGGACACAAGCTGGGCTCCCTTGCCCGGGAGGACCAGGGACTGGAGAGCCTTTTTTCCCGGCTCACCGAGGAGGACCATGCCTAGAATAGCGCCCCTGATAAAAAAGGAGCTGGGCTCCCTCTTCAATACCCCCATGGCGTACATCCTGGGCGTAACCTTTCTGGTCTTCCAGGGAGTCTGGTTTTTTTTCCTGTACCGCTTTCCCGTCATGAACGAAGCCTCCCTGCGGGGCTACTTCGGCCTCATGCCCGGGGTCTTCACGGCGCTGGTCCCGGCCCTGACCATGCGCAGCTGGGCCGAGGAGATGCGGCTGGGGACCGCGGAACTCTACCTGACCCTTCCCTACCGGGAGGGGGAACTGGCTCTGGCCAAGCTCCTCGCTTCCTTCCTGCTCCTGACGCTTCTCCTGGCCCTGACCCTTCCGGTCCCCCTGACCCTGTCGTCTCTGGGCGACTTCGATCCCGGGGAGATCCTGGGGCAGTACCTGGGGATCCTGCTCCTGGGGGCGGCGGCGGTCTCGGTGGGGCAGTTCGCCTCGGTCCTCACGACGAACCAGATGTCCGCCTTTCTGCTGGGGTTTTTCTCCCTGCTGGCCCTGACCACCGCCCACCTGGCGGCGGGGGCTCCGGGACTGCCCGACGGGGCCGCGGGAGTCTTCCGATATTTTTCGCTGAGCGCCCATTACGAGAGCTTCCGCAAGGGGGTGCTGGACAGCCGGGACCTGGTGTTTTTCCTGCTGGTTCCGGTCCTCTTCCAGCTCCTGACCGTCCGGGTCCTGGTATGGCGGAAATGGAGATAGACCGGTGACCGGCGGCAGACGGGATTTACCCGCTTTTCTTCTGACCGTCACGCTCATCGCATTGGCGGCGGCGAACAGCCTCGTGTACTTCGTCCGGCTCGATCTGACCCGGAACAGGTCCTTCACCATCTCCCCGGTCTCCCGGGAGCTTTTCCGGGAGATTCCGGAGAAGGTGCGGCTCACCTATTACGTTTCCGACAGACTGCGGAAACTGTCGCCCATTCCCGGGCGCATCGAGGACCTGCTCCGCGAGTACGCCGCCCACGGCCGGGGCAGGATCGAGGTCTCCGTCCTGGCCCCGGAGAAGATGGACCCGCCGGTCCGACCCGAATCCCTGGGAATAGTCCCCCAGCAGATTCAGGTGGTGGAGAGGAACGAAAACACCATCGCCACCGTCTATACCGGCATCCTCATCTCCTACCTGGACTCCCGGGACACTCTGCCGGTGGTTTTCGACACCGCCGACCTGGAATACCGGCTTACCCGGGGCATCAGAAAACTCGTCTCCGGGGCCGAACCCGCCGTGGGCTTCCTCATCGGGAGGCCCGGATCCAGCCTGTCCTCGGAGTTCCGCCTTCTGGCGGACCGGCTCTCCCGGTCCTACAAGGTGATGGAACTGGCCCGGGGGGAGGCGATCCCCCGGGACTTGTCCGCCCTGCTGGTGGTGGGGGGCAGGGAGCTGGAGGAGCGGGACCTGCACCCGGTGGACGCCTTCATTACGGAGGGGGGGAGGGCGCTGTTCGCCGTGGACGGCGTGGAGGTGGACCTGGACCGGAACCTCCAGGCCGCCGCCGTCGGAGACCAGCCCCTGCTGCGGCTTCTTTCCGCCTGGGGCGTCGAGGTGGGGAGGGAGCTGGTCCTGGATGCCCGCTGCGCCCTGATGCCGGTGCAGCGGAACACCGGCGCGGTGGTGGTCCGCACTCTAGAAAAGTACAACCACTGGGTGAAGGCCCAGGGGCGGGGCCTCTCCCGGACGAGCCCCATCACCGCCGGGCTGCAGGCCCTGGACCTGTACTGGCCCAGCCCCCTGAGCCTGAAGCCGCCCGCCGGGGTGGAGGCGGAGACGCTGGTATCCTCCAGCGGGGATTCCTGGCTCATGAGGGAGAAGTTTTCCACCAACCCCTACGAAGCTCCCTTGTTCAGGACCCTCGCCGCGGACAGCTCCGGCGGCTATGTTCTCGCCGCGGCCCTGACGGGCCCCTTCCCCCCGGTCTTCATCGGCGGGCAGGGGGCGCGCCCGGCCCGCGCCGCCGCGCCTGCATCGGGCCCCGCATCGGGGCCCGGCCCGGACCTGGGATCCGGAACGGGAGCCGCCCCGGCCTCCGGTCACGGCCCCGCCGCCCTGAACTCCGATCCGGCCCCCCTATCCCGAACCGCCCCCGGCTCCGAACCGGGCGGCGGCTCCGCCGCCGCTTCCCCCTCCCGGGCGGCCCGGATCATCGTGGTGGGGGATTCGGAGGCCCCCACCGACCTGTCCCAGTTCTCCGACGGGGCCGGGAACATCGATTTCTTCAAAACGCCGTGGACTGGCTCG
>Ga0302238_1003473_pt1 | contig 9993 bp, 7 predicted proteins | sample AAG_UR_Asn_MG_FD_193527 | JGI IMG/M metagenome (GOLD analysis project Ga0302238, IMG submission 193527) | Enriched activated sludge microbial communities from anaerobic digester in WTTP, New Holstein, Wisconsin, United States - AAG_UR_Asn | ecosystem: Engineered > Bioreactor > Anaerobic >...
CAACCAGCCGATCACCTTCATGGCCGCACCGGTGGGCAGCACCTGTTCCATCGTGGCCTCGCTCTACCGCGAGCGCGGCATGGAGCCGGAAGCCAAGATTGCCGCCCTGCTGCTGGCCGGGATCATGTCTGACACTGTCATCCTCAAGTCGCCCACCACCACCAGCCGCGACCGCGAGCTGGTGGCCTGGCTCGAACCGCTGGCCGGCCTGGAGCATGCCGCCTTCGGCAAGGATATCTTTGCCTCCTGCAGCGGCTTCTCAGCCCATGCCACCCTGGAAAAGGCGGTGCGGGCCGACTTTAAACAGTTTACGGCCGGTGAGACCCTCTTCGGAGTAGGACAGGTCGAGGTGGTGGGATTTGACGAGTTCTTCGAGCTGAAGGACCAGCTCTGGGAGGTGCTGCGCCAGGTCAAGCAGGCCGACAAGCTGGACTTGGCCGGCCTGATGGTGACCGACATCTATAGTGAAACCACCCTGTTTTTAGCAGAAGGCAAGAACGAGCTGGCCCACCTGATGGGCTATCCCCAGAAGGAACCGCATCTGTACGAGCTCAAAGGGGTCATGTCCCGCAAGAAGCAGATGGTGCCGCACCTCTTGAAGGTGCTGGGGGCGCTGTAGATCCAACGGAAATAGGCTGTTGGTTGGCTCTGCGGCTGGCCGGTGTCTTGGCACACCGGCCAGCCGTTTTTGTTGGTTACGCCAGCCTGAATCTGTTGATGGTTGCCTGCAGGGTGCCGGTCAGCTCAGAAAGCTGCTGGGCCGATGCGGCAATGATATGGGTCTGACCGGCCGTGTCGGCAACTGCCGTCGATATCTCGCGGATAGTCGTATTCATGCTGACCGTGGCCGAGGTCTGCTGCTCGGCCGAGACCGCGATGGCGTTGATACGGTCGGAAACCTGAATGACACGCTCCCGGATCGCCTCAAGGATATGACAGGATTCTTCCGAGGCGGCACTGCCTTTGTTGACCTCAACCACCCCGGTTTCCATCCGGCTGACCGCCAGACGCGTTTCGTCCTGAATAGTCTTGATCATGGTGCCGATCTCGCGGGTGGCCGTGGTGGTCCGCTCTGCCAGCGCCCGCACCTCGTCCGCCACCACGGCGAAGCCGCGTCCCTGCTCGCCGGCACGGGCCGCCTCGATCGCGGCGTTCAGTGCCAGCAGGTTGGTCTGGTCGGCAATGTCCTCAATGGTGTCGATGATCTGGCTGATCTGCTCTGAACGGGTGCCAAGGGTGGTGATGATAGCAGCCGTATCCCGTACCTGGGCGGCCAACTGTCCCATACCGGCCGATGCGGTCTGGACCGAGGCGGCGCTGGAACCGGCCAGGTCGCTGCTCTCCCCGGCGCTGCCCGCTGCCAGATGGCAGCCGCTGGCAATCTCCTGGGCAGCCGCGGTAATCTGGCCGGTGGCGCTGGCAAAGCCAGAGGTCTGCAGCGCCACGTGATCGGCGCTGTCGGCGATGGTGCGTGAGGTCTGGTAAAGCTGGCGTGACTCGCTGCTCAACTGGGTAGCGGTCTCCGAGATGCCGCCCACGATCGTGCGGAGCTGGTCGCTCATGTCGCGCAGGCTTTCGAGCAGCACCCGTATCGAGCCGCGTCCGGCCACCGGCACGGTAATGCTCAAGTCCCCTTTGGCAATCCGGCTGGTAACTGCGGCGCAAAAACGCAAGGTGGTCACGATGGAGCGGATCACCCAGCTCACCAGCAGGGCGGTGCCGATCACAATCGCCAGCACGATTGCCACTTGCAGCCAGATAAAGGTGCTGACCTTGGCATCGCTGTGCTGCTCGATCTCTGCGTTGCGCTTGTTGGTCAGCTCAACGATCTTGTCGATTGCCTGGCGGTGCTGCTCATAGCGCGGCGCAAGCTGCTCCTTCAGTATCCGCTGGGCCTCCTCACGCCTGTTGGCAGCCAGGGCCGGGAAAAATTGAGACTGCGCAATCGCGTAAAACTCCTTGGCAGGTTGATAGGAGTCCACCAGCAATAGTTTCTTCTCCTCGTATTCAGGCAGTTCTTTCTGCCAGTAGGCATGCCGCTCTTCATATTCCTTGTACAGCCGGGCAAAGGTCTTCTGCAGGCTTTCCAACTGTTGGCCCGCAGCCAGATCCTGCGCCTGTAGGGCAACCAGATAGGACTCAATGATATATTCCGGTGGCGGCAGGATATCGGCCACCAGGTCTTTGCCCTGGATGATCTGGCGGTAGATCGGTCCGTTTACCTTGGATACGCTGAAAGAATAGGCTGATGTGCTTATGTATAGGGCAATGCCTGCCGAGAAAATAAACACAATGAACAGGATTTGTTGCAGGATACTGAAGCGGGAAATACTGCTTGACTGCATGGTTGAAGCCCCTCTCTGTTTGCATGGAATAAAATTGTACGGTAACGGGAGCAACAAATATGCCCGAACAGTAGGCATATTGCGACGCATCTGCATGGAAAGCATGCGCATTGTCTGGGTGGTGGCGCTTTGTTGGTGGGCAGGTTGTGTGGTGGGGGTACCTAGGAGTGCTGCTTGGTCTCAGGCCCGTTGCCGCTTCATACGTCCGCATAAGCAGAACCGTTTTCTGGTCGCTGGCAGCTTGCTGTGGAGCAACTTCTCGACAGCCTGATAGGCGGCATCCGCATCCTCTGCTGCCAGCGGCGCTGGTCCGTATGCTGCCTGCTGGAAGAGATCGGTTATGAACGTGATTTGTCCGGCCAGGGAAGCAAAGCGCCGGACAAGCAGCCGTTCGTACTCCAACGGTGTCATCTGCGGCATCCGGGGCATGCTGCGTAATGAAAAGAACCGCTCCATCTCGTGGTAGCAGCAGGTTGGAAACTGCGACGGATTAGCGGCATGGGCTCGCCGCAATTTTGACAGGCGCCAGTATGGTTCGTAGAGATGCCATACATATACTCCTGCAGCACAGATGGCCGTGGCCAGCAGGATTACCAGCCACCCGCCATTCATCAGCCAGTATAAGAAATGCATGCAAAGCTGTTGTGCCATGGTGAGTGCCGCCATCAGGGCAAGTAGCAGCTTTTCAAACATCGTCCAAAGGTTGTGCAGGATCTTGACCCACAGAGAATTGCTGTGCTGACGTAAGAGTTCAAGTATGTTTTGGTCAATATAGTGAAGCAGGTTGCCTGCCACCATAAGCCTTTTGGTGCGTTTGGGCAGTTCAAACGAGGAGGTCGGTTCAAAGGTTACCCAACCGTGCGGCGCAATATATGCCTCAACCCAGGCATGCCGGTCCGAGGCCTTGGCTTCGTAATAGCCAATAACCGGATTGTAGCGCTGTATGTAGAAGCCGTTGACCAGGCGGGCCGGGATGCCGATGGTGCGCAGCATGATTGTCATGGATGAGGCAAACAGCTCGCAATGCCCAGCCTTTAGTTCAAACAGAAACTGTTCCACCGGGTTTTGGGTCCAGGCAACCATTGCCGTATCAAGTGTGTAGGCATAATGCTCACGCAGGTAGGTTTCGATTGCCATGGCACGGCTTAAGTTGCTGTCGGACTGTTTCGTGATGTCCCAGGTCAGCTTCAGGAGGCGAACTGAAACGTCCGGATAGAGGGTAAGGTACGGCGCATACTCCGGCTCATCAGTTGTAAAGCCGCTGCAGGGATGATGGTCCACCTTTTTCAGGTGTGAGATGACAGTGTACACGGTGCCGCTTCGTAGGTGGTACGGTACTCGCATAGTCATCGCTGCATCCGTTTCTATGACGTTGCCGGGAAACGCCAGTTGCGTCGGCTGATACGCGGCGAGAATCTGTGGTGCCAAGTCGTGGCGGATGGTATAGATTTGCAAGGTCTCGGCAAGCCCCTGCTCAGCAGAGAATGAAAAGTGTCCATCTGGCTGAAAACGCTTTTCGATGCCCAGGTTGCTGTCACTCCAGTGCACACCATCAAAGCGGTCGAATACCTCTGCTCTGGCATAGACCGGTTGGTCGGATTGCAGGTTGAGCAGAATCGGGTTCGAACCTTTTATCGCGGCGCTGGTTACGGTAATGTCGAGGCTTGCGGATGGTCCTGCGGCTCCGGCAGTGACAGGACGTTCTCCTCCGGTGCCGTTACTGGCTTGTTCGGAACCTTGCACATGTGGTTGAGCAGCTTCAGCTTGCCACTGCCGGTTGTCGTAGTTCCAGGCACTGTTGGAAGGCATAGCTTTAACGTGAGGTGACGGTAGGCGAGGGGTGAACAGGTAGATTGCAAGGGCGAGTGACAGGGTCAGAATGGTCAGGGCCAAGCCTTTGGCTGGAAGCCCTTGTACCCGGCTGAGTAGTTGGCGGTCTCCACCTTGGGCAAGCATAAGACGGGTATCGATATGGTCAGCCATAAAGGTGAACATGCCTGCAAGGGCGTAGAGGATGATAAAAAGGATGAAATAGTTGTCCTTAGCGCTCCCGGCGGTGTACAGGATCAGTACCAGAGAAATCAGACAGGCAAAATTTAGATCGCGCCGGGTGTGGAGTACCAGATTGCGTCCTGCCTGCAGCGTGATCAGGAGCAGAATCAGGCCTGTTTCAACCCCCGCTATCATCAGCCCCACAAAGCAGAGCGCCAGGGCAACAACTGCCAAGGCGTTCGCAAGTTGGTGCAGTCGAGCCTGTTGCTCTTCCCCGGCTTGGCGACAGGCCACAAGTCCGGCGCCAAATACACCGCCCAAGCATAGGGTATAGAGTGTGGCCGTGAGCGGTGAGGCTACGACAAACATGACCGAGGTTATGGCGATCATGAGCAAAAAGAATATTCCCAGGTAAAGCGGGGGATACTGCAGGCGTTCACTCATACGAACACCTCGCTCAGCTCGTCGCCCCGTGCCACGCGGTAGACGGGAATATCCTGAGCAAAAAGCGTTTGTTCGAGCGGGTCAAACCGTGTTGTTACGGCAACAGACGCGTCGGTAAAGCTTGCACGATCAAAGCTGACGGCAATAGGTCGGATTCGCTTGGCGCGCAATAACTCGAAGGAATATAGGTTGTCGTCACGTTGCAGGTCATCAGTAAAGAAGAGTAGTGCGCAGCTTCCATCCTTCATGAGCGGTGCGGTACGGCTGATCGCTTCGGCATAAGGCACCGACCCATCAGCCTCTACCCGTGCGAGCATCTTGAGTATCGCGGGGAGGTGGTGCATACCTTTTCCTGAAGCAACGATCGCTGGGTTTCTGCCATAGGCGCTCAGTTGTACGGAGTGTCCGCGCTCAAGTGCATAGCGGGCAACCGAGGCGGCTATCCGTACGGCATATTCCAGCGTCGCTTCACGCTCATGGCCGAGATTGGATTCACACTGAAGGTCGAGTATGATGGACAACTCCGTGGAGGCGCGAATCTCGAACTCCTTGACGATGAGCTGGCCGTGACGGGCAGTGGACGGCCAGTGGATATGGTGGAGGCTATCACCCCGGCGATATTCGCGGGTGCCGAAAAAATCGTCGTTCCCCCCGGATTTTGCCATGGCCTCCATGCCGCTCATCACCAAGCTTCCATTTACCAGCAGTGGAAAATAGGCAATCTCAAACATCGCAGGATAGACGAGCAGAGTGGGTTGCGAGCTTTCTTCTCCGCGCTCTGACCAGCTGAGCCCCAAGGGGTAGGCTGAACGCAGCCGAAGCGGACCGATCATATAATCGCCACGCTTGAAGCAAAGGATCCGGTAGCTAAAGTCGCGCTGCGTGCGTCCGGCAAGTCGTCCGGCAAAGACCAGGGGAGCGCGTTTGTCTGGTGCAGCGGCCGGCATGCAGTCCAGTGCCTCAAGCATGAAACGGGCACTGCGGCCATGGTTTTGCATGGTTACGCAGATGTCAATCTGTTCTCCTTCGAACGCTGCAGCAGGGAGCAGACGTTGTGCTGTAACGTTGTTCAGTGCGAAGCGCGGCAGGGTGGCGGCTACAATCACCGTGGAGCTGACCAGGGCAAACATACCGTAGAGCAGGTTGACATCCCGGTTCCAGGCGATCAAAAAAAAGACTCCTGCCAGAAATATCAGGACACTGCGTCGTGAAATAAGGCGTTCAAACGGCTTCATACCGGCGCTGGTGTGACTTGGAGGATTTCTTCAACCAGTTTTGACTCCGTAACTCCTCTCAGGCGAGATTGTGGTTTGACAATCAGGCGATGGGTGAGGACATGCCGGGCAAGTTGCTTGATCAAGGTGGGTTCTACAAACTCCAGGCCTTTTAGCAGTGACATGGCCTGGGCGGCCCGCATTAATGAGAGGGAGGCCCGTGGGCTGGCCCCCGCAAGCAGGTCGGGGTGCTTGCGGGTGGCGTTGACAATATCAACGATATAGGCCAGCAGTGAACGGTCAATGTGGGCCTCGCTCACCGCGCGTTGCATGAAACGGATATGCTCTTCACCCAACACTGGTTTGAGGGAGTGGATCGGATGCTCTCGGATTTGCATCTCCAGCACTCGTACCTCTTCGTCGCGAATCGGGTAGCCGACACTCACCCGCATGAAGAAACGGTCGAGCTGCGCTTCTGGCAGCGGGTAGGTGCCTTGCAGTTCAATGGGGTTCTGGGTGGCAACCACCATGAATATTTCCGGCAAAGCCCGGCTGATGCCGTCGGTGGTTACCTGACGTTCCTCCATGGCTTCCAGCAGGCTCGACTGGGTACGGGGGGTGGTCCGGTTAATTTCATCAGCCAGTAGGAGGTTGGTAAATATCGGGCCGGGACAAAAGTCGAATTCAGCGTTCTTTTGGTTGTAAATGGAGACACCGGTGATGTCTGAAGGCAGCAGGTCTGGTGTGAACTGAACCCGTTTGAAGCTAAGGGAAAGCGAACCGGCGATGGCGCGTCCCAGCATGGTTTTGCCGAGTCCGGGCATATCTTCGATCAACAGATGCCCCCGGCAGAGCAGGGTGATGACGGCCAGTTCGATCACCTCGCGCTTGCCGATGATAACCTGTTCAATATTGGCAATCAGTGCAGCAAGTGCTTTTTGAATACGGGGATCGGCCATGGTCAGATCACTCCTGTTGAGTTGTTGTCAATAACGTTCTGGCACTGCAGCTGATTAGTACGCATGTGCATTTTATCCTTCGTACTTTGAGCCGCCAAAGGCCAGCAGCGGGAAGAAGATCATCGGGAAAAAGAGCAGCCCAAGTCCAAACAGTGCGCTTCTGCCGAACTTGCTTGCCAGAGAAAGCAAGGACAGCAGCAAGATCACCACGCTGAGTAGCGGTACAAGCAACAGGAACATCCACCACCCCGGCTTGCCGGAAATTTCCATCAGCACGTACATGTTGTAGAACGGTATCAGACACTCCCAGCCCGCTCTTCCGGCTTTCTGAAAGACGACCCACTGTCCGATAAGGATCAGAATGCAGGCCACCAGGAGCATAAGGGGCAGGGAACGCAAAATTCCTGCTTGCCGTACGGGAGGGGCGTCCGGCTGAGGCATGCTGCTCTTCTGTAGTTCGATGGCCTTTTTCATGAACTCGGGGTCTTTGTTTGATACAGCCTCTGCCATCATCTTGATGGCTTCCTGCCTGCGCCGTTCTAGTTCTGCCTTGTCAGTGGTGGGGCTATTTTCACTGGTTTTGGTTTCTTCAGCGGGTGATGGTGGCGGCGGTACAGCAGATGCGGCTGGGGTCACAGCCGCAGGAACAGCTGGCAAGGCAGGGGCAGCCGCTTGTGGCTTCGGCGAGGTTGATGCCTGAGGAGCCATGGCTGCTACAGTTGCAGCAGGCTTCCCCGTTTGCCCGTAGCTTGTATGTGTGGTGGTTCCCCGGGCTCGATGCTTTTGACTGACCGTTTTTCTTGCAACAGCAGGGGGGGCTGTCGTTGCGGCTACCTGGTACGTGCCCAGCTTATTGTGTTGCAGAGTTTCATCAAATTTGACGTCATCCGGCTCGTATTCGTACACCATCCCCGCTTTGCTTAAATACAGCCTGTTGTTTTCCAGCCAGACAGAACTGCCTTTTTCGGATGTCCCGTTTTTTAAGAATACCGTGGGAACCGCGCCATGGGCCAGACAGGCAAATAAGGAAATTTGCACAACAACAGATAGCAGCCACCGCATAATAGTCTCCTCTCTTTGATGCGTTCGAAAATTGGCAGCCTGTACATCGGGTGCATCCTGGGAGGACCGGCTGCTTTTTAACCTGCAGAATCGCTAAAACGAGTTTGAGTGCTTTGGTTATTGCTAAATAAATTTAGTTTGTTAGGGTGAACTGTAAAATTTTTTTACACCCTTGAAAAACGAAAAACCCGCCTGTCGGGCGGGTTTTAGGGGGCTGCGCTTGGTTGTGCTTGCCACAAATGGCGGGTTCGCATAGGCGATCCTCATGTATATTGGATAGCTGTTGTATAATGCAGCCAAGTCGGTCTGTCCAGTAAAAAGTACGGTATTGGGGCCGGGTTTGTCGACCGCAGCAGCATTTTGTTTGACCTGTGGCGGCCTAACTGATATTCTCAGACATTATACAGCTGTTCCAGGAAGATCACGAGTTTGCGACACTTGTAGCCCCGGACAAAACCGGGGCTTTTTTCTTGAGTAACACAGAAAGAAGGAAGTAGATGCCGTTTCAACAGTTTAGTTTTCACCCCAAGGTCGTGGCAGGAATCACCGCCATGGGCTACACCACCCCCACGCCGATCCAGGCCCAGGCCATCCCCAAGATCATGGCCGGCCATGACCTGATGGGACTGGCCCAGACCGGCACCGGCAAGACCGCGGCCTTTGCCCTGCCGATCCTGCACCGTCTGATGCAGGGGCCGCGCAAGCAGGTCCGTGCCCTGGTGATCGCCCCGACCCGTGAGTTGGCTGAGCAGATTAATGATGCCATGCTGGAACTGGGCCAGCAGACCCGTTTAAAGAGTATCACCGTCTACGGCGGCGTGGGTGTGAACCCGCAGATTGAGAAGCTCAAAAACGGGGTAGAGATCGTAGTAGCCTGCCCGGGCCGTCTGCTGGATCATATCAACCAGGGTACGATTGACCTGACCAATCTGGAACTGCTGGTGCTGGACGAGGCCGACCAGATGTTCGACATGGGCTTTCTGCCCGATATCCGCAGGATTCTGAAACACCTGCCTGCCCAGCGCCAGACCATGCTGTTTTCCGCCACCATGCCGACTGAGATTCGCGGTCTGGCCCGCGAGATCCTGCGTGATCCGGCCACGGTGCAGGTGGATACCGTTGCTCCGGCCGCCACGGTCAGCCATGCGCTCTATCCGGTGGCCCAGCACCTGAAGACACCGCTGCTGATGCAGTTGCTGAAGCATACCGATACTGATTCGGTGCTGATCTTTACCCGCACCAAACACCGTGCCAAGCGGGTGGGCGAGCAACTGGAAAAGGCCGGCTACACCGCGGCCTCACTGCAGGGTAACCTGTCCCAGAACCGGCGTCAGGCTGCCATGGACGGCTTCCGCAGCGGCACCTATCAGATCCTGGTGGCAACCGATATCGCTGCCCGGGGGATTGATGTCTCCCAGGTCTCCCATGTGATCAACTACGACATCCCGGATACCAGCGAAGCCTATATCCACCGCATCGGCCGCACCGGCCGGGCTGCCAAGAGCGGCGATGCCTTTACCATGGTGACGAGCGAGGATACCGCCATGGTCAAGGCGATTGAGCGCACCCTGGGGGCTGCCATTGAACGCCGTACCGTGGAGGGGTTTGATTACACGGTGCCAGCCCCGCGTCAGGATGCTGAGTTTGCCCGTCCACCGCGCCCGCCCCGGCCCCAGCCCAAGGCCAAGAAACCGCAGCCAAAAGCGGCAGCAGGCCAGGGTGCCGCACACGCCGCCGCTGCAGGGCACAAGCCAAGTGGCAGCAAACCAGCGCCAGCCGGCGGAGCACGGCATCCGCAGCGGACGCAACGGCCGCGCTAATTTCTATTGGAGTTTGTTTTATGATTCAACCGTGATCGATCACCACAAAGCCGGGCAATCCTTCCACCAACCAGCCGATCACCTTCATGGCCGCGCCGGTGGGCAGTACCTGCTCCATGGTGGCTTCGCTCTACCGCGAGCGGTGCATGGAGCCGGA